>Ga0105103_10000455_pt1 | contig 23113 bp, 10 predicted proteins | sample PPLLaktember2015_2_FD_79107 | JGI IMG/M metagenome (GOLD analysis project Ga0105103, IMG submission 79107) | Freshwater sediment microbial communities from Prairie Pothole Lake near Jamestown, North Dakota, USA - PPLs Lake P7 Core (6) Depth... | ecosystem: Environmental > Aquatic > Freshwater >...
CGTTGCGGTCGTTGATCGCGGAGCTGAGGAACTGCGTAATCAGGTATCCGTTCGCCCCGTGCAATTCGACACCGTCGAGCCCCGCTTCGCGGGCCCGGCGCGCGCCTTCCGCGAACGCTTGCACCGTCTCCTGGATCTGCGGAACCGTCATCCGCTCGCAGCGGAATCCGTGGGTCGGGTCGTCCTTGTCGGTCGAGCTGAGGCCGGTGGGGAACTCGATCCCGGCAATGTCGCGCTGTCGGCCGCCGTGGCTGAGCTGAAGGATGAACCGGCAATCGAACCTGTGGACCGCTTCGCCGACCTCACGCCAGAACGGCACGTGCCGGTCGTGGTCGATCATGGCGTAGTTCGGCACGATACGGCCGCGCAGCTGCACGGGAACGAAGGACGAGATGATCGCGCCGACGCCGCCGCGGGCGAACTTCGTTTCCCAGTTGATGCGGGCCTGCGTGCCGGAGCCATCGTAGTGGTCGAATCGCCCCGAGACGTTCGACCTGAGGATCCGGTTCTTGATCGTGAGATTGCGGAACGTGAGGGGCTCGAAAATCGCATCGAAGGCCATGGCGCTCCTTGTCCGACAGTTCGGAAGCGGTGCGTATCGCGGTCGTCCGACGGCTCGCTTGGGGGTGAGCGACCGAAGGTATACCACTAAACCGCTCATCGTCGTCTAGCTCATCAGTGTTGGCGGGACGCATCTTCAAGTCATTTGGAGTAGCTTTAAGCCGCTGAGGAGCATGGCGCGCGTGTCCGGGATCTCCGAATCGACTCAAAGCCGCATTCTCACCATCCGTGTGTTCCGGGCCAGCGCCGAGACGCCCGATCAGTTTCCGGTCGAGGCGACGCTCGATGACGCATGGACGGTGTCCGCCACGGCCACGATCAAACCCGCCCAACTCACCCAGGGGGACCCATCGGAGTACGGCCGACAACTCGGTCAGGCGCTGTTTGCGTCGCCCGCGCTGCAACGCATGTTCAACCACGCCCGCGGGCGTGGACCGCATGTGTCGATAGGCCTCTGGATCGATCCGGAAGAACTGTCAGGTGTCGCGTGGGAACGGCTCTTTTACGTGGGAGGAGGGGAAGAACTACCCCTGGCCACGGCCAGGGCGATATCCCTGACTCGTCGCACGCTTGCCTCACCACAGGAGCAGTCGCGACCGGCGGGTCCGTTCCGCCTGCTGCTGGTCCTCGCGTCGCCGTCGGATCTGCCGGCTGACGGGAACATCAAGCCCCTCGCCGTTGGCGACGAGGTGCGCAGCCTGCGCACCGCCTGGGATCCCCAGGTCAGACGAGGACTCATGCAGGTGTCGATTCTGGGTCGTCTTCCGGCCGAGGAACTGCCCGCGCTCGATGATGCCGGTTACCGCGTCATCTCCGGCCCCGCGACGCTCACGGCGTTGGCGGACCACTTCAGCGACCACGACGGCTTGCACCTGATTGCGCATGGCCGATTCCGGAACGGCCGAGCGAGCCTGCTGCTCGAGGACCCCGACGGGCGGTCGGCCGTGGTGTTCGAGGAGGAGTTTCTCGCAAAGGCGGACCAGAGCAGCCTGCGGCTGGTGTTCCTGCAGGCGTGTCAGACGGCAGCGGGCGAAGCCAGCGCCATCAGCGGTCTCGCTCCGAAGGTCGCGGAGCGCGCGGCCGCGGTCGTGGCCATGCGTGACTTCGTCCGGATGGAAGACGCCACGCGGTTCGCGCAGGAGTTCTACGACATCCTCCTCAGCACAGGTGAAGCGGACCGTGCGGTGAATGCCGGCCGGCAGGCCTTGTTCATGGACCGGCCAGGCAATGACAGCTGGTCCATTCCGGCCTTGTATCTTGCGCCCAGGGCCGCTTCGCTCTGGCGCCCGGATCGAGTCCTGCGGGGCGTACAGGATCTGGCCGACATCTTCCGCGACCAGCCGGAGGTGCGCAGCCCGTTCCCGATCGAAGTGATTCGACATAGGCCGAACGAGTCCCCGAAGACGGAGACGAGTCCTCCCGGCCCCCGGATGCGCGTGACCGAGGCGGTCTCCGCATGCCTTGCCGCCTCATCGAGTGATCGGGAACCAATTCTCGTCATCGTCGGGAACTACGGCCGGGCGAAGACCGCGCAGCTGCGCTCGGTGTACTCGGAATACGCGGGCCGCATGTCGCGTGGCGTTACCCCATTGCCGTTCTTCACCCAGGTCAGCGACTTTCCAATCAGCGACGATCGGGCGGAGCGGGTTCTTGCGACGGCCATCGAGGGCACATACGCCGGGCACGGAGTTGAACTGCCCGGCGCGGAGGTCTGCGAGCGTCTGAACCAACCGTTCCTCGTGTGCGTGGACGGCGACGACGGCGGAGACGGCCGTCGGCTGGCGGTGGCCCTCGACTGTCTCCAGGCGATCATCGAGAGCAACGCGCGAGCAACGGCCGTGATCGCTCTCGACCTCGAGCAGCTCGACACCGTGTTGCGGCTGCACGGCAAGGTCACGATCCTGCTGATGCAGCTGCTGTCCCCGGCGACGGTCGCACAACACCTGACGGCGCTGGCCTTGTCGGAGCCGGAACGAGGGGAGCAGATCAAGGCACTGCTCTGCGCGGTTCAGAGCGCAAACCTGTTCGATGTCGCCGGCGTGCCCTGGCTGCTGTCATATCTCATCCGGCAGGCTGGGCGCGGCCTGTCCTCTCGCTCGGGCGTCATCGGCCGCATCGTCGACGAGAACCTCGCTGCCGCGGATCTGCCCGCCGGTGTCCGGCGGATCGTGCAGGACCTCCTCGGCCGGGTGGCATGGCACCTTCAGGCTCACCAGCAGATCCGGATCGACGGCGCGCACTTGTATGAGGTCCTCGACCAGGTCCGAGGTCGTCGCGAGCTCGGGCTGGAGGATCTGAAGGCGGCGGCCGTCAAGACGCGGTTGCTGACCGCAGGCGAGGAAGACGGCGTGCGATTCTCGTATCCGGGCTTCCAGTCCTACTTCTGCGCTCGCCACCTGCTGGACATGACCGGCGGCCGGGATCTGCGGCTCGACGACATCACGGCCACGCTCGGCCGACGGTCGCGGGTGCGCCTGTGGGAAGACACGCTCGTGCTCCTGTCGGGCATGATGTCGAATCCCGACGACCTGGTGGGGCGGGTCCTCGAAGGGAGCGGCATGAGCCATGGCGAGCACGCCTTCCTGGCGGCACGATGCCTGCACGAAGCCAAGCTGGCCAGACACGAAGTCTCCCGCGAGGTCACCACGCAGGTGCTCGACAGCCTCGTGTGGCGATCGACGTCGCAAAAGGAATCGAGTGCGGCCATCCGCATCCAGGCGACCGAATGCCTGGGGCTGCTGAAGGACGCGGCCACGATCCCTCATCTGGTGTCGATTGCGATGGAACGCGTGCGGCCCACGGCTGGCGGGCAGCTGGCGTTCGAGTTGTCGGGCATGCGCCACGCGGCCATCCAGGCGCTGCTGACGATGGCTGACGAAACGGCGCGCTGTGTTCGTGCGCCAGCGGGTGGCCCGCTGGCCGCGAGCCGCGAGCCGGCGTTGCCGACGTTGATCGAGCACTGGCAAGCCGCGGACAGTGAGGGCTTGCGGCAGATGTTCCGCACCACAGAGGTGGAAGGGCTGCCAGCCATCGTGGCCTTTGCCCTGGCCAGTCTCGGCACCGAGGCGAACTTGACGTTTCTCTCGGACGAAATGCTCAACCCGGACGCGGCCGAGGACACGAGGTGGTCGATCGCCGACTCCCTCCTGCAGTTCAACCCCGGGAGCGTCACGCGTGGCCCGATCGCAAAGATGCGACTGGTGCCCGCCCTTCACGCCCAGGCGGTCTACATGATCGGCAGGCTCCGGGTGGCGGTGGCCGATAGCGAGGAGAAGCGGTTCGTCGACGCGTGTTTGATGGGGCCGGACGGGAGCACCCAGGGCATGGCCCTTCGCGCGCTCGCCGAACTCGGAGACACCTCGTGCCGCGAGTTGAGCCATTGGATCCTGTTGGAGGAATGGGCGAAGGCGAAACGCAGGCTGGGCGTCGTGCGAAGGGCCAATCGTCCCGGCCTGCGGTTCTATGCGTTGGAGAGCCTGAGGATCCTGGGAGATATGGAGTCGCTCGAGGTACTGCGCGAGTCGCGAAAGCTGGATCCCGGGCGGACATCCGCGGAGCCGCGCCAGGCGGCCTTGACGCAGCTCAGCTACGAAGTCAGCGAGGACGTGTACTGGCGCGTGCGCGGCGGACATTCCCACGCCAGGCCGTCCTGATTCCTGGAAGGAGAGATCGATGCCATTCGAGACGATCCCTGGCACTGACACGAAGTACGCGCTGCTCAGTTTCGACGCCGACGGCAAGGAGCGAACCGACGATCCGCACGGTCAGAACGGCCTGCTCTCAAAGGCGATCCTGGACAGCGCGACGCGTCTGCCGCCGTCGCACGTGTTCCTTTTCAGTCACGGGTGGAAGGGCGACGTCGTCTCGGCGCGCGATCAGTACAACCGCTGGATCAAGGCCATGCTCGACCGGACCGACGACCAGAAAGCGATGGCCGCACCATTCAACCCGTTGTGGATCGGCCTGCACTGGCCCAGTCTGCCGTTTGGCGACGAGGAACTGGCCGGCGCAGACTTCGATGCGCCAGGCGGCATGCCAGCGCCCGAAGAAGTGATCGCGACCTTCCGCCAACGGCTCGGACTCGGCGACGAGGCAGAGCCGCTCCTGCGCACCATCGTCGCCGCCCATCAGCGGGATGCCGCCGCCACTGAACTGCCTCCCGACGTCGCGGCCGCCTACACCCAGTTGGCGAACCTGGCCGGGTATCGCGCTGAGGGACCGGCGGGCCCGCCCGACGCCGACGGCGGCGCCTTCGATCCCGACCTGGTCTTCCGTGAAGGGAACGCCGTGGACATGGGCGCCAGCTTCGGCGGCGGAGGGCTCGTCGGGGGCATCCTCGGTCCGCTGCGACAGCTCTCCTATTGGACGATGAAGAAGCGCGCGAGGGCGATTGGCGAGACGGGCATGCACCAGTTCGTGGCCGAGTTGATGAACGCGGCTCCGCAGGCGCGGTTTCACTTGATGGGCCACAGCTTCGGCTGCATCGTCGTGTCGTCGATCCTGGGCGGACCGAAGGCGGCCAACCCGCTGCCACGCAAGGTGGACTCGCTCGTGCTCCTCCAGGGCGCTGTCTCGCTGTGGGCCTTCGGCACGGAGGTGCATGGCAAGGCCACGCCCGGCTATTTCAATCCGTGGGTCGCCCGTTCGGCCGTTCGCGGGCCGATTGTCGTGTCGCGCTCCATCCACGACCACGCTGTCGGCCGGCTTTACCCATGGGCGTCGGCGGTCTCCTTCGCCGACGGCTCCTTCGATGTCGACGACGACAATCCACCGCTGCACGGAGCCATCGGAACGTTCGGCATCCGCGGAGTGCAGGGGGTGACGTTCCGCCCCATGCTCGATGTGACAGGCGCCTACGGATTCGAAGCGGGGACTATCTACAATCTGGAATCGTCGCAGTTCATCGCCAAGGGTGATGGCGTGTCGGGAGCGCATTCGGACATCGATGGCCCACAGGTCGCGCACGCGCTGTGGCAGGCCGCCCTCATCTAGAGGGGCGGGAGGCTTGGCGCCAGTGTTCCCCCGGAAGGAGAAGCGATGCCGCCCACACCAGTGGATCCACTCGGCCCTGACGAAATGCCGATTCCGTTCGGCATCGAGGCGGAGACTGGCTCAGCGCTGCCTGGATTGACCGAAGACGACTTGACGCGAATCGACCCTGATCGTTCGGAGGTGCGCGAGCGGGGAGAACGCGGCTCGGCCGACCACCTGGCCATCGCGGACATCGACCCCAACAACCTCGAGGAGGCGGGCTGGTGCGTCGTCTTCCACCAGCAGGCCGATCCTGCTGTGAAGAGAGCCCTCGAGCCGCTGCTGGCGCACCGGGAACGGCAGGCCGGGCGGCTGTTCAAGGTGTTCGAAGGCACGTCGGGTATCCGACCGGGGGAAGACGCCCGTGGATGGATTGAGCGCCAGGGCGCCGGATTCTCCGTCGTCGATCCCGAGCACGGCGTTCCGGTGTACGTCCTGCTCGTAGGGTCGCCGTCAGAGATTCCGTTCGAGTTCCAGTACCTGCTCGACTTGTATTGGAACGTGGGGCGGCTGCATTTCGACACCGCGCAGGAGTACGCCACGTATGCCGACAGCATCGTCGCCTACGAAACCGGCGACACGGTGCCGCTCAAGAAGCGGTCGGCCATCTTCGCCGTGAAGAACGACGGCGATCGGGCGACCGGGCTGCTGCACAACCAGGTGGCCGAGCCCATCGTCACCGGGACCGGCGGCGTCCGCGCGCTGGCGAACTACAAGGGCTTCCAGCTCACGCCACTGCTGGCCGAGAATGCCACCAAGGAGAGGTTGACCGCCCTGCTCAGGGGGCCCGACGCTCCTGCCTTCCTCTTCACCGGCTCGCACGGGGTGAAATTCAAGATCGACGATCCCGCTCAGCGCGAGAAGCAAGGGGCCCTGTTGTGCCAGGAATGGCCAGGTTACGGACCGACCGCGACGGAACATCTGTTCACCGCGGCCGACGTGCCGGCCGACGCCAACGTGCACGGGCTCATCCATTTCCTGTTCGCGTGTTACGGCGGCGGCTGTCCCACGACCGACAATTTCGGGGTGACCAGCCGGCAGCCGCCGAAGATGCTGATGAAAGAGCCGGTCGTGGCCCGGCTGCCGCAGCGCCTGCTGTCCATGGGCGCGTTGGCCTCGCTCGCGCACGTGGACCGCGCGTGGGCCTACTCGTTCCAGAACAGCCGGAGCGTCGCGCAGGTGCAGGAGATGCGCGATGTCATGGTGCGCATCCTTCAGGGACAGCGCGTGGGCCAGGCCACCGACAGCTTCAACCTGCGGTGGGCCGTGCTGTCGGCGGAGTTGCAGGAGTCGCAGAACCTGCGGGAGGCGTTCGACACGCAGATCGTCACGAACGCCGTCCTGGCCAACCGGTATATCGCCCGGAACGACGCGCGCAACTACATCATCCTGGGCGATCCCGCCGTGCAGCTTCGCACCAGCGTCATGGCCGACTGACCTCTCAGCTCACTGGCATTGAGGGTCCCGCGGGGTTAGTGGAGGCGGCAATGGAAGACCTGCTGATCAAGATTGTCGAGACGCCGGATCCACGGGGGCCTGCGTGGACCTCGGAATTGTGGTCGGGGTTCCCGGGGGCGGCCGGGACGACGAAGCTGGCCGGCGGCGGCATTTTCACCGAAGCTGAGCTCGAGTCACCAGGGCCGGGCGGCGAGCCGATGGACAAGGCAGCGGTGCTGCGGAAGGTTCGCGAGCAGGACTCCGATGATGAGATCTTCGTGGAGATCGGCGTGCGTCTCTACGAGCTCCTCGACCGGACGGGCATCGCCACGGAGTGGCGGGCCAGGCGCGACGCCGCCGCCGCGAGCGGAGAAGCCGACGGCGGGGTTCGCACCTACCTTGACGTGCCGCCCTCGCTGGCAGAGTGGCCCTGGGAGTTGTTGGCGTGGAAGGACCCGCTGGCGCCCGGCCAATTCGACTCCGCCTTCAAGGTGCCGCAGCATCCCATCGTCCGGGTGAGCGCCCGGCCGGTGCCCTCCCTGACCTGGAAGGACTCGCCCGTGCGGATTCTCCTGCTATCCGGCCAGGAACAGCTCGATGCCAAGGATCCCTCGGCCACGGCCTCGAAAGAGTTGCGGCTGATTCGGGAGGCCTTCCACAAGTCGGGCCGGAGCGTGCTGGTGGAGTTGTGCGAGGTTCCCGCCAGCATCTCGGAACTCGAGAACCGCATCACTGCGGTGGCGCCGCACGTGCTGCATTTCATTGGTCACGGCAACCTCGACGTCGGCGGCACGGAGTTCGTCATTCAATTCGTGGGCAAGACCGGCGGCGGCTGGGAGTGGTCCACCAACCAGATCAAGCAGTTCTTCTCGGCCAGTCAGTGGAAGCCGCGGCTGGTCGTGCTCAATTCGTGCCATTCCTCGCAGCGCGAACTGAACGCGACGCCCGTGGCCAGCGCCTTGCTGGCTGCTGGCGTTCCCGCGGTGGTGGGCGCCCAGGCGGCCCTGCAGATCAATTACGCGCGGGATTTCTCGAACGCGTTTTATGGCGCGCTGGCCGAAGGCCAATCGGTGGACAGGGCAATGGTCCGGGCGCGGAACGACCTGAGTAATACCGGCCAGTACGGACACAAACACCGCCACTGGGCGCTGCCGGTGCTCACGGTGAGCGGACCGGCGCCCGAGGTGCTGCGGTTGAAGCGTGTCGATGCCAGGTTCGCGTACTGCGAAGTAGCCCGCGACGTCTACACGCGGCCGGGCAGGTTCGTGAACCGCACCGCGGACCGCCGGTCGCTCATGTGTGCCTTTTCTCCGGTGGGCTCGTCGGAGCGCTTCCGCGGCGTGATCCTGCACAGCGACGCCACCCAGGTCGGGAAGGAATGGCTGGTGAAGCGCAGTCTGCGCGACTTCACCGATGCCGGATTTCTCGTCCGCTATGCCACGCTGGTCGGCCGCGAGGGTGGGCGCTCATCGCTCGATGTGCTCCAGGAATGGCGCGGGCGGCCCGGTCTGGCCTCGCCAGTGCTCGCGCCGCTGCCAGATGTGCACTTCGCGGAGTTCGATCGAGCGCTCGCGGACGCGCGGCAGACGGCAGATGCGAGAAGCATCGAGCACGTCTTCCACACGTTCAAGGCGGGCCTTCAGAGCGTCCGCCAGGGCAAGCCCGTCCTGCTGGTGCTCGGGCGCTTCCGCCAGCGGGACTACGCGTGGGTGCCGAGAGAGGACTTCCGCGAGCACCTGATGGCCAAGCTGCTGCTCCCCATCCATGCGACCGAGCCTGCAGACCCCGAGGTGCAGGCCGTCCACGCCCTCCTCATCGCCCGGCGGCACAGCGACCTCCCCACGGGACTGCCGAACGATTTCGATGAGTTCGCCCTGCAACAGCTTTCCATGCAGGTCGACGAGAAGCATCAGACTCCGGCCGACGGCTTTCGACAGCAGCGGGTGGAGGAGTTCGCGCGGGATCAGTTGGAGAACTACCTCGATGAGTTCGCGGAGTTTTCCACCGCCGAGGGCCTGGAGGGCGCTCGCGTCTTCATGCGGGCCGTTGTGACCAGCGCGCGGTGGAGCCCGACCGAGCTGCGCAATATCGAGCTGATGACCGAGCGGCTGGTCAAGGCGGGGGGCTGATGTCAGAGTTTCTCGCCTCGCTCGATCGGCTGAACCTGCCCGACGACGTGAAGGCGCAACTGCGGGCGCTGCAGCCACCCGCCATGCCGCACGCCGACACGATCGTCGCTCGCCTGTCCCTCGTGCGCACTTTCACCGAGCGAACCTACCAGGCGGCCACGCTCGATCTCGACGAGGCGCCCTCGTTCGCAACGTTCACGGAAGCCGCCGAGGTCGAGCCGCTCGTCGGATATCCGGGCCGCTTTGCGATTGCCGGACGAGCGCGATCGCAGCGCCTGTCGCACTGGGTCACCAGGAGCGAGGAACGCGCACGGCTGGCGGCGGCGTTGGCGAAGGCGCTGGACCCTGGCGACCCGGTGGAATCGCTGGACTGGCTGCAGCTGCTCTTCCTCGGCGATCAGGCGGTCGCGCGCAAGGCGCTGCGCGAGGCGTTCGACGCGGCCGATCGGGCGAATGACATCCCTCAGTGCGCGGGTCTCATACAGCTCGTGGTGTCGACGGTCCAACTGTTCGGAGACGACGAGTCGGCCGCGCTCTGTAACGAGTTGCGGGCGCGCAGCCAGTCCCGCAGCCTCTTCTTCGCGGAGTTCTACCAGACCAACGACTACTTCGAGCGCCCCCTCGACGCCGCGCTCAAGGAGTTCGTCGACGCGTCGGACGATCGCTGGATCTTCCACCTCTGGGCGCCGGGTGGGATGGGCAAGACGACCCTGCTGCGCCGCCTGATCTCCCACGACTGGGTGGTGGGCGACCGGCACATCCCCTGCGCCTGGCTCGACATGGACTACCTCGAGGTCGCGACCATCCTGCAGCACCCGGCGCTGCTCGGGCTGGTGATGGCCGCCCAGTGGAACGAACAGCTGGCGCAACCCGTGTTCGGCACGTTCCTGACGCCGACCCTGCAGCCGCTCGCGTCCCTGTTGTTCCGGCGACACAGCGACGGATCGGGCGGCGGTGCGTCGACCGGGATGGTCGAGCAGCGCGCGCGGCATCAGTATCGCGCCGGCCGCAGCAACCCCATGCGGTGCGGAATCCTGGCCGGTGCGGTGCCGCCGCGGTCGCTCGAGGAGCGCGAAGTCCGCCTCGCGCAGAGCGGGTTCCTGCTGTCGTACTGGAACGACAAGCTGCCCGAGGCGATCGCGTCGATGCCTTCGGACCGCCCGGTGCTCCTGCTCCTCGACACGCTCGAGGATGCTTCGCTGCAGCACGGTCAGCAGCTCCTGGATTTCCTGAAGCTGGTGCGCACGCTGCGCCAGAGAACTCGCCAGATCGCGACCGCCCAGGGGCGTCCGCCGGTCAACCTGCGGCTCGTGTTGTCGGGCCGCTATCGGCTCGGCGGCGAGCACGTATTGGCGTTCAGGAACGATTTCAAGGACGAATACCACGAGGCGGCGCTGGCCGGCCTCGAGCCCCGGGAAGCGCGCATCTTTCTCGATGCCGGCATCGACGACTCGCGAACCGGCCCCACGCGAGTGGAGCTGATCGACGCCATGGTGGAGAAGTCGCATGGCATTCCCTTCAGCCTGACATTGTTCGTCGGCTGGGCCAACGACGATCCGTCGCTCGACGCCGACACCGTTCGCCGATCGGACGATGTCAGCGCGGTGATGCTGATCGAGCGGACGGTGAAGCGGATCGGGTATCAGCCGCTGCGGTGGGTGATCCGGTACGGGGTGGTGCCGCGTTGCCTGTCCATCGATTTCCTCCGCGACGTCATGCGCCAGCCGCTGGAAGACGCTCTGAGCGGCAGGGCCTACGACACAGGTTCCGACACGCCCACCTCGCGGGTCGAGCAGGACGTGTGGGCGAGGGACGAGGGCTTCGCCTTCGATGCGGACGCCCTGTGGCACGACCACGTCCTGCCGTATGCCAGTGCCCGCAACTGGGTTGGCGTGGGTGAACGGCCGGAGGAGGTCGTCTTCCGGTCCGACATCCTGCAACCCATGCGTCGGCTGCTCCGCGAGCAGGCGATCTTCCGGCAACTTCACGAACGCGCCCGCGACTGGTTCAAGGCGCGCCGGCGGGATCCCAAGACCGGGCTCAACGCCTGCATCGACTACCTGTATCACTGCCTGCAACTGCGCTCGATCGGCAATCAGCCAGGCCACGACCTGCTGCCCCTGGTGCGCGAGTTCCTCGAGGCCCCGGCGCTGGCCGCCAATCCGCGCTTGCGCGTGACGGCTTGCGCGGCGCTGCTGAACGCCGATTTCGCCGACCTGACCTCGCGGGAGCAGGCATACGTCGAGTACGTGAATGCCGAGGCGCTGGCGGCCCAGCACGGCTACTCGTATCGTGCGCCGGAGGCGGTTCAGGCGCTCGCCAGGGCCGCCGAGACGGCCGGACCGGACGGGCTCGGCGCGCTTTCACCATTTGCCGCGATCTGGATGCGCGCGGTGGACTCGGTTGCCACCAAAGGCGTTGACCGGCGGCACGGCACGACCACCTCCGAACTGCTGGCGGAACGGGCGCAGGCGCCGCCAGAGGACCGTCTCCGCGTGGCCCTGCTGCTGGCGGAGTTGTCCGACGGCCAGTCGAAGGTGGCGCAAAGCGTGCTGGCGGAGGCGGTCGCGGAGGCTGCCGCCATGGAGGCCCCGTCGGTGCCGGTGGGCGTGCTGGCCGAGCGGCTGGCGCGACGCCTGCGTGCGGACGATCCCGAAGCGGCCCTTCACAACCTGGTGCTGGCCGCCAACCACTTCGGCGCACGCGGCGATCAGAAGAAGCAGAGTGAGCTGACGCAGCTCGCCGCGTCACTGGAGCTCGAGCTGGGCCGAGTGATGCGCGCGCAGGTGCGGCTCGAGTCGGCGGATGCCGGCCCGAACCGCTCGCCGGCGGTGCTGCGCGCGCGGGCCGCAGTGGAGCTGGCCAAGGGGAGCCCGGGAGTCGCCCTGCAGCTGCTGAACTCGACGGAGTCGGAACGGGACGTCGCCGCGCTCCTGCTGCGGGCCGAGGCGCTGTCGAGACAGATGCGCCTGGGGGAGGCGCGTGACGCCTGGGAGCTGGTGTCGAGAGCCGCGACCAGCGAGGCCGACGCGGGTACGGCGAGCCAGATCGCGATCGGACAGGCGCGCATGTATCGCTGGTGGCTCCGCACCACGCCGAAAGGGACGCCGCCACTCGTACAGTCCCTGCTCAGCCGCGCCCAGGCTGCGCAATCCGATGTCTCGCAACGCGTTGTCGCGACGCAGGTGCCTGACGTGGAGGTGTGGCAGATCGCGTTTGGCCAGGGCGATGCGGCCTCGTGGCAGCGACGCGCGCGGGGCGACTATCGGCTCGCCTCGCCAATGGCGCGGGTTCGCCTGACCCTGGCCCTGTCGCAGGTAATCCCCGACGTGCACGTCCGACGCTGGCACGATCTGGTCGAGGACGCGGCGCGGCTGCCGGCATCGGCTCGCATGCTGGCACTGGCGGAACCGGTGCTGCGAGGACAAGCCGCCGAGATCGAGCCGGCGGTGCGACGCGCCATGGCCGATGTGTTCCAGCACGAGCCCGAAGGAGAGGTCGAGGCAGCCTGGTATGCCATCAGGCGAGGCGAGTGGCTTGGCTGGCTCGGTTACCTCGACGAGGCCGCGGAGCTGCTGGCGCGTCACGTCCCGGTGCTGTCGGCCGACTACGTGGGACCGGGATGGTCCGTGGCAGCCTACCGCGAACGCCGTCGCGTCGAGCAGCGCCTCGTCGGGTGGGCCGGCGACAATCGGGCGTCGTTTCCGCGGCCAGAGCCCGACCCGCCGGAGTTGTGGCATCGCATCTGGGGACACACCCCGTTTCGAGGCGCGGCCGCCACGATCGAGAATGCACAGCGAGCCTTCGACGTCGGCCACCACGACCTGATGCGGGAGTGCCTCGAGATCGCACGGCCTGGTCTCCAGACCGTCGAGATCGAGACGGAGTTCCACGTCACCGCCAATCGGCTGCTCGAGGTGTCTTCGGGCGGGGCTCGGCCCCAGACTCGTGGGCACGCCCAGGCCGATGGCGTCGACGCGGCCGCTGCGCCGGTGGGCCCCACCGATGGGCGGCTCGGAGGTCCGCCGTTCGACCTGATCGAACTGCGCGAGCAGGCCGGGCGGCTGGTCGTGGCGTTCGAGCGTCCGGCACGCGAGGTCGTGTTGAGTGCCGAGCACCAGACACTGGAGATTCTGCTGCGCAGCAGAGGCATTCCCCGGCGACTGCTCGGCATGCGCCTGGAGCAGCTCGCCGACGAACTCGGCGACGTGTTGCAGCAGGCTGCCATCCGTGACGAAGGACGCCGCGTGGGCCTGAAGATTTCCCACGCCACGGTGGCCAGCGCGCCGTGGGAACTGGCGTTCGCCCAGCAGTACCCGGGGCTGCCGGCGCCGTTTCGCGTGCCGTCCGCGTGGCAGGAAGAACAGGTGGCCGACGAAGCGCGCGCCTCGGAAGAAGGCCTTGGGTTGAAGGAGGCGGCTGCATCGGGTCCGGTGCTGTTCCAGCCCATGTCGCCGCAGGACCACGAATCGCCCGCGGCCAGGGCGTACGCGCTGCTCGCCTCGCTGTTCGCGCGTCGCATGGAGGAGTCCGGCGGCGTCACCGGCACGGCCTGGTCGGTGTATGTGGCGTCGAGCTTCGTCGAGCTGCCTCAGCGCCACGAGCCCGCCCTGGCCGGCGGCTCGTGGACCGCATCGACGCTCGCGCACGCCGTCTCCCGGTTTGCCGGTCCCTTCCGGCCGACCATCGTCCTCGATGCGCCGATACCTGCCACCTACTCCGACCTGGTGCATCAATTGCTGCTGCGCAACGCGTTTGCGCAGTCGCTCGCCGATACCGGTGTGGTCGGATGCGTGCTGGCCACCGGCCTGCGTCCGCACGAAGCGATGCTGACCATGCACCGCGCGGTGGCGGAGGCCCTGCGTCCGGAAGTGCCTCGGATGCAACTGCTCGACATCGTCACGGCCCGTGCCCGCGACCTGAACCTCGCGCCCCACGACGCATTGTTCTCCGCCAGTCCCTATCAGCCGATCGCCACCGGGCGGCCCATGTATGTCTGAGCTCCTCGAGCGTCGCCTCCAGGATCTGCAGGAGCAGCTCGCGACGCTGCCGAGCGAGCTCCAGCACTGGGAGGCGCTGAGCGAACCGAACGGGCCGTACGAGAAGCACCACTCACAGATCGTCGCCCTGGCGCGGCAGATGCGCGCGCTGAACGACAAGGTGACGTCGGCCTGGAACAACGCCGGTGACTTCGCGGCCATCCAGAAGGCGCAACTCAACTGCGCCGCCGTGCACACGGTGTGGAACTTCTTCCGCGAAAAGCTGGTGCTGAGGGCCGACCGGCGGCTGGGGGACTACCTGCGTGCCGCGGACGCGTACGTATGGTCCTGTTACGAGCCGGTGCTCGCCAACCGCCGGGCCGCGAACCCAGGCCAGCCGTTCCGCGAACCGCCACTCGTGACCTTCGACACCGAGCAGTCGCCGTGGGCGCTCTCGCGACAGGGCATGTACGTCCTGGACGGCGACAGGTCGGGGGTGACGAAGAGCGGCTTGTTCGAGCAGACGCTCTCGGCCATGCCGATCGCCCTGGTGGGCATCCCGTGGACGAGCACCGGCCGCCTGCCGCACCTGGTGACGCTGGCCCACGAGAGCGGCCACGTCGTGGAGTCGGACTTCGAACTCGCCGCCGTCGTCGAGTTGGCGTTGGCCAGGGCCACCGCCGCCTCGGCGCTGTGTGAGGGCTGGAGCCACCACTGGCGGAAGGAGGTGTTCGCGGATCTCTTTGCGTGTTACGTGGCGGGACCGGCCTTCGTGTGGGCGCTGGCGGACAGCATCCCCGACTCACCAGACGTGGTGAAGACCAGGAAGCGCCCGTCCGGCAGCAACTGGGGAAAGTACCCGCCGGCGACGCTGCGGATGCACCTGAACCTGTGCGCCCTGCGCCATCTCGGATATCCCGGGACCGAGATCTCGGCGTACTGGCAGGCGGAGTACGCCGAGCATGCCATGGCCGAATTCGAGAGCGACGTCGAGCTCGTGGTGCCGGCCTTTTACGAAGCAGCCGGCCTGCCTCCCACGCTCAATTACCAGAACCTCGTACAGGACGAGCGACGCGCACTCAGGGTCGCGGTCGAACTGAACAACGACTTGCCTGTCACGGCCCGGTACGATCCCCGGGCCCTCGTCGGGGCCGCGAGCCAGCTGCGGCGGGTGAAGGGCGCCGACGCCGAGGCCGCGTGGACGAGGCTGCAGAACCACATCGTGTCGTCGCGTCCCGCTGGTCAGCTGGCGGGAGAGCGGGACCGCCCTGTCGACGGGCATGCGCCGTGGCTTCGCACCGACGAAATCGGCGACATCCTCTTCTCCGGTGTGGGCCTCGACGAGTGAGCGACGGCCGGCGAGGCTAGAGCTTCACCTTCAGCATCCGGCCCGGCGCCAGGACGGCGCCAGCCACGCTGCCCTCGTCCTCGTCGTCGCCCACCATGAACGACAGTCCCTCATCAGCCGCGATGCCCCGGGGGGACCACTTGCCGTTCTCGAAGAGCACCTCGAACAGCTTGAACGCGAAAGTCACTTTCGCGGTGCCGATGAAGGTGACCTCGGAGGCCCCGGCCGTCCCGACATGGGCCTTGACGTTGGTGCTGAGGGCGCCGTTGAGCGCGCCGATGTCCGCGTCCACGGTCACGCCGCCTTCGTTCTTCGCCGTCACGCTGAGGGCGTTGGATTTCAGCACCTCGAAGATCACGTACTCCTGCGTTTCGTCGTTGCCGAAGTAGTGGCCCGCGAACGGGTTGCTCATGTCGAGCGCGCCACTGGCGAGGTACTTCCCGAGCGCGAACGGCGTGACGCTCGTGGATTCGACGTTGGCGAAGGTGAACTGCACCTTCCTGGCCCGCTTGAAGGCGAAGTTCAGCGACGGCAGGCTGATGCCGCCTCCCAGGCCGGCCAGGGCGTTTCCGAGCAGCTTGAGCCCGATACCCACGTCCAGATCGCTGGTCTTCGACCCTTCGATGCCAGCGGTGGGGGCGGGAGCGCTCACGGTCGGTACAGGCACGGTCGATGACCACACCTCGTCGATCGACCCGAGCTTCTCCATGCTGTCGCCATCGCGCCCCAGCACGTCCATCGGCTCGATGCCAACGCGCGGAAGCTTGACCAGGTTGTAGCCGCGCTTGTTGAACTCCTCGGTCACCGGGTCCTTGCAGAAGCCCATGATGGTTATGCCTGTGGCGCGCGGACCATTCCGGTGCCGATGTCGAAGGGGTCGAACCCGGCCTTCATCTTGTCGGTCGCGCCCGAAGCCAGCAGGCGATGAGTGACGTGTGCCGTGGTGAACGGCCCCATGGCTTTGACCTTCTCGGCCCAGAGGGCCGCAACACCCGCGACGTGTGGGCAGGCCATGCTCGTGCCGCTCATCGTGGCGAGCCCGCCGCCGGGTTTGGCGGAGACGATCTTGACGCCGGGCCCAGCGATGTTCGCTCCGGTGTTGCTGAAGGTTGCGATGATGAAGCCGTTGGGGCCTTCTCCGAGTGCGGCGACCGAGACGATACCGTCGCTCACCGCGGGCGGGCTGACCGCAATCTCGAAGTCCGGATCCGTCTGCCGCTCGCTTTCGTTGCCCGCGGCCGCGATGATCAGGGTCGGCTGGCTGAACTCGCTCGAGGCGCGAATCAGGGCGGCCAGCCGTTCGAAGAGCTGCACGTTGAGCCGGTAACCCTCGAGCGCGCGCGAGGTGGCCAGCGGCGGCGGGAGCCCCCTGCCGATCAGGCTCTCCACCAGGCCGGGAAAATCCATTCCCAGGGACATGGAGATGACGTTCGCGCCGTTCTGCGCCGCCCACTGGATGGCATTCACAATCGAATCGCTCGATCCCCCGTTTGCGCCCAGCACCTTGCCGATCAACGCCTTGTTCGCGCCTCGGGCGACGCCGATGCGCATCCCGTCGACGTCCCGCCCGAAAATGGTTCCGGCGCAATGCGTGCCGTGACCGTGCGCGTCACCGTCGCCTTCGCCGGTGAAATCCTTCTGAACCACGTCCACCCCGGCGAACGCCGGATGCGCGGCATCGATACCCGTGTCCAGCACGGCGACCACGATGCCACTTCCGGTGAAGGGCGAGGTGTCAGCGCCCACTGCGGTCACGCCCCATGCCGTACCGTTCGCGGTCGGTGTCGCGCTGCCGATATCCTTCGGTTCGATCAACCTCATCGGGATGGCGGGCGCCACCGCGACGACGTCGCGCTCGCGGGCGAGGCTGGAAAGCTCCTTGCGGGACAGGTCCGCGATCTCAACCGAGACTTCTGGCGGCGAAACGTCGAAGGGGACCGCCCCGCCCATGGGGTCGCGAGTCGAAAGTTGTGAACCGCGCAGGATGATGTGTTTTTGTCCCATACGTTGCTCCTCGAGAGCGATCACACGAGATGTCCGCACGTGGTCCCGCAGCGACAGGGGGTGTCGCCACAGGATCACTGGTGCCCGGAATTGGCGGCAAGGAGTGAAGCCGAGAGCTGCTTGCGAAGATGACTTACTGTATTGCGACTGGATGCGTCAACAGGTAAGTGCGACACACACTGTCCGATTTACTTTTTGAGGTCCACCTCAGCTGAATGGGTTCGGTTCCGGAGGGTATGCGCATGTCACAGTTCGCGGATCGCGCCTTTGCCGCAATTGCACGGTTCGGTGCCCACCTGGCAAATTTCGAGGCCCAGGTCGCCGCGACTCCGGCCAACCCGCCTCGGCTGCCGCGCGAAGCTCTCGACGGTCTGCTCAAGATCGGCGCGAGGGCCCGCGCCGCATCGGATGCGATTGCGCGTTCCTTGACCCTGATCGACCGAACGGCCCTCGACATCGTCGACATGCAGGTGCGGCTGCAGGGCGAGACGGCCAGGCTGGCCTCGGCGCTCCGCGAGCTGGGCAAGGCGGTGGAGCGGCAGCATTTCGTACGGGACGAGTTCGACGACTCACTGGTCGCGGTCCACGAAGCGGCGCAGATGCTGGCTGCGGCGATCTTCCCCAGCGCGGTCGAGGGGTTGCGCGAGGTCAATACCAGGCTGTGGGATTTCGAAAAGATCGAGTGGAAGCGCTATACGGACATCCTGACCGAGGCAGTGCGGCAGAACCGCATCACGCCGGAGCAGGAGGCGGCGATCGAGTCGATTGCCGACAGCGTCGCGGCGGGGTTCGCCGAGGTCAACACGCTGCTCAACGACCTCGCCGAGAGCCGCACCGCAGACGCCGACGCGCTGAGGCGACGGCTCGATCAGGCGCCGCTGAGGCTGACCACCACGCTTCATCACGCCACGGAACGGCTGAAGCGGGCGCCCAAGGCGCTCGCGGTGTTTGCGCCGGTCATCAAGTCCTCCAGAGATATCGCCGATGACGTCGCGAAACTCCTGAAGAAGCTCAGCATTCCAGTGTTCCCGGCTCACCCCGAACTCGCGGAGTGCCGCGAATACATCTCGGTCACGTTGTACGACAGCCTCAGCGGTGTGCAGACGTTCGCCCTCCTGAACATTCTCGCCCGTCTGCAGGAGACCAGGGCTTCCGGTCGGCCGCTTCTCGCGGAGCGCCGCGTCAACGTGTTCGAGATCTTTGCCGACCGGATCTACATGGAAGCGGACGGCTCGCTGATCGCGGACATCGAAGCCGACACCGACACCTTCGAGAAGGCGCCGGCGTCATTGCACCGGTTCAAACAGGGCAGCTTCAAGCAGAAGACGCAGTCGAAAGGCAATCTGCAGGTCTCGTTCGCCTCACGCCCGAACAACCGCGTGGTCATCGATGCCGACATCGACCTCTATCCCACGCCGGTGCGACACCTGTTCGGCGAGGTGCTGGTGAACCATCTGACCGGCAGCACCACCGACCAGTACGCGATTCGGCGCATCCTGGACGAGCAGAAGGTCGCCGCGATCGGTGGGTTCCGTCTGCTGGCCGATGCCGCCACTGCCTGAGTGAGCACGTCCGCCGGACGTCCTCTCGCGCTCAGGCATCCGGTGATTTGGGATCGTGCAGCAATCGAAACAGCTGCGGCCGCGGCTGCTTTTCGCCGGACCGCTGCACCCACAGCGCGCGGCCGGGCGCGGAGTTCATGAACCGGCGCTGTCGTTCCTCACGAGTCTGGCTCCTCACGTTCTTGACGATGATGTAGCGAACCTTGCCCTCGGGATCGAGCACGACGGTGGAGCCGCCGTAGAACTGAAACGTGACACCCTTGGCCGTGCGCACCGTGCGTGACTGGGTCACCTCGGCGACGATGTCGAAGACGATCTGGCCGGCGGGCCCGACCCGCCTGGTGGTTCGGATCGACTGGACTGTGGGCATCCCGACGGTCAGCCCTTCGCGCGCGGCCTCCGAGCGGGTCACCAGGCCGAACATCGAGGGGCGGCCGCTTCGGGTCATGAATCGGCCGAGGGCCCGAGCCTGCCGCTGCAGTTCCTCGGGCCCGGCCGGCGCCGACGGGTCGCCACGGAAGCGAAGCTCCGCGAAGCTCAACTCGGGGCATGCGGGCAGCATCTCGTCGGGTCCACGCCAGAGGAGGGCGTCCTCCGAGAGATTCGGCACGTCCGTGGGGAAGATGCCGCGCACGCGGAACGCATCGACCAGCGCTTCGCGGTACATCCACGGGTCGTCCGGCACCAGGGCGTAATCGGCGGTGATCAGCGCCCGCAGATACTCGCCGAACAGCAGATCGACGGGCGGGCAGTAGTCAACCGCGCGGATGCAGATGGACAGGAAGTTGGACGCGAGGCTCGCCGCCTGATCCGCCAGGAACTCCAGCAGCTGCGGCGCCAGTTCTCCGGGCGGGAGGATGCCGGAACCGCCGGTCGCGAGCCGGACGAAGCGGTCGGCCTTGCGGTTGTACACCGTCGTGAACGCCTCGAAGATGGCGCCGACGAGGACCGAGCCCAGGGCGTGCGGCTCGGCGTCCTGACCGTAGATTGGCCCGGCCGCGCGCACGTCACCAGCGGCCGCGTCGCGCGCCGCGGCGGTCTGCTGGCGCATCGGGCCGAGAGCGCTCCGCAGCGCCTGCCCGTAGTGGCTGTTCTGCTGTGTTTCGCTGAACTGCCACGCGATCTCCGTCAGGAGCGGTGCCAGCTGCAGGTTGCCCTTCGACTTGGCAATCGCGCGCTCCAGCACGTCGCGATAGCTGAAGTGCTGAAACACCGCCACCAGATCGGCCAGGGCTTCGTGAAAGGCCGCGACGTCCGGATTGGTGGGCAGCGTGAAATGGGTCCGCAGCGTGTCCAGCAGAGCGTGACTGACTTCGTGCGCGATGATGTCGTGCGACAGGCAGGTGAACACCCAGCTGCCGGGCAGGTTCCGGCCCTTCGACAGCGGCGCCGCCTGGAAGTAGCCGAAGGCAATCGACCCGCTCGCGGGGTCGTAGAACGCGTTGGGGGTGCCCTTCAGCGCATGGGGTCGGAGCAGAAGCCGCGGCTCTCGGTCGCCGGACCGTGACGGAAACTTCCAGGCAATCTGACGTCCCAACGCGGTGCGAAACACCGCGTAGACGGAGCTGGCCACCGCGTAGACCATCTGTTGATGGAACCGCGGGTCCGATGGTGTCGGGTCGAGGCCGCTGTTCATCACGATATGCGGATCGTCGAGATCGATTCGCTGATTCCGCTGATGGCCGTCGTCGTTGTCGACCTCGAAGACCGAGCCGCGCGGCCCCGGCTCGAGGGGCTCGTAGGGGACCTTCAACGTGGCCACGGCGCCATCGAGCCGCGAAATACTCGGATCGAGGGTGAAGATCTTGAGCGGCCTGTACACCGGCTCCCGGGCGCGCCGCTCGAACGGCGCGGCGCAGGCGGCAACCGTCACACCGTGGGCAATCACGAACTCGTCGTCGATCGCCTGCGGCGGCACCGGTGGGGACGTCGCACCGGGTGCCGGTTCCTGTGTCTGCGCGGCGGCGGCCGTGGCATCCGGCTTGTTCTCGGGCACGTTCTACCCCACAGTTCACTTCAGTTGAGCGTTCCGGCAGCCCGGACTCCCCAGCGTTAGCGCCCGTCCGGTCGAAACAGCGAGCGGATGGAGCCCTCCACACAAGTGCGCTGAGGGGTTACGCCTGCCGCAGCTCACGGGCTGCCGCCTCGAGCGCATCAGCCGCCCGCGCGAACCGGCCGGCGCCTCGGGCGGAGCCGCTGTCCGCATACTGCCCCGCATCCACCCCGCCTCGTGACGGGCCGACGTCGAAAGACTGGAAGATCTGCCGGCCCCGGAGCGCGGTGGCGCACGCGATGGTCGGCGTCTGCCGCCGCCCCGAGCCAAAGGCGTCGATCACGGCATTGACGAACTCCTCGTTGGTGATGGCGCCGCCACGCTCGCTCAGCAGTCGTGTCGCACGAACGGTGAATTCTCCCTGTCCGTTGGTTTCGAAGGCGACCTCGGTCGAGAGACACGCGGTGAACAGGACCTCGCTGGTGTCCTGGAGCCCGGCGCGGGATCGCGACCGGGTGAGCGACCGCGCCCTGCGTGTGGACGACGCGGCGAACTGGAGGTAGGCCTGCTTCAACTCCTCGGTCAACGGCAGGAATCGGGCGCGTTCGTCACGCGCGCCAGCCGTCCCTCCCGGATCGCCGACGCCAAACCGATTCAGCGTGCCCGAGTGGCAGCAGTCCATCAGCATCGTGAAGGCGACCCCGGGCGGCAGTTGCTGGATGATCGCCCCGATCTCGTCGTCGGTGACCATGCGACCGGCCTGCAGATCGATGGGACAGATGGCCTCGTCCCGACCTGGCGAGTCGCCCTCGGCCTCATCGCCATTCACGTCCGGGACGTGCGTGCCGTGTCCGGCGTATTGCCAGACGATCGAGTCACCGGGCCGCGCCGACGTCACCACCTGCTCGAGCTCGGCCAGGATGTTGTCGTACGTCGCGGCGTCATCGAGCAGGAACTTGCATTCGAAGCCGAGGGTGCTCAGCGTGCGTGCCCACAGCCGCGCATCGGCGACGCAGCCGGCGAGCGGCCGGACCGGGTATCGATCGATGCCGACACACAGCGCCCGTCGGGTGCCCGGACGCGACGGCGTGGCGATGGCGGGGGCTGATGGGACGCTGGGCAGCGGAGGAGCGCCACCGGTGGACGGCCCACTCACGGTGGCGGCGGGGCTGCCGAACGCTGCCGCGAACGAACGCCGGAGCTCCTCCACCTCAGGAGCCGTCCATGGGTCGCCGAGCAGGGCCCGGCTCGTCTCCGGATATGCCAGCTTCAGGTCGCTCCTGGTCTTCAGCCCCAGGATTCTCAACGCCACGCTGTTCATCGTGGGTGCGTCGTCGTCGAATCCGCCGTGGGTGGTCGAGCGCGAGGCGTGCTCGCCATCGCTACCGACCGACGGCGAGAAGATGACGCCGGCCTCTGCTGAGGGTGCGCCGCCAAGGCCGAAGAGCGCTGCCACGTCACGATCCCGGCGCAGCGACTCCTCGAGGCCGAGAAGCTCGGCGTTGCGGTCCTTCTCGAAGGAGAACCGGATCAGGTACAGCAGCGACTTGCGATAGACGTTGGCGCAGTGGTCGTCGAGTTCCTGTTCCTTGACCATCGTGAACAGCGCCAGCTGCTTCACCCGGTCGCCGATCAGACGCATCAAGTGGGTCTTGAACGCGTCGACGCGGATGGCCGGCGCGAGGAAGTGGAGCTGCTCGACGTCCGGGATGCCGGCGTTGAACGCCACGGGGAGGAAGTTGGCGTGGAAGATGGCTCCCGCGCTGTGTCCAGCCGCGTGGAGGCGCACATCACCGTCGTGACGATCGCAGAACTTCTTCAGCTCCGCGGCGGTCTTGGTGGCGCCGCCGGTGGGCGTGCTGGCCAGCTCGGCGTTGCGCTTCATCCCCGACCAGATCTTTTCCGCTCCGACCGCGCGCAACGCACGTTCGATGAGCGGGTCGGTGATGTTGTCCGAGAAGACGTTGCGCGCCTCACGGGCGCCGGTGCCGAGGCTGCGCAGCAACTGCCCGAGCGTCTGCAGGAGGCCGGTTTCCCAGACGAAGTAGATGGGATAGATCCCGTTCGCC
>Ga0105103_10000456_pt1 | contig 23103 bp, 33 predicted proteins | sample PPLLaktember2015_2_FD_79107 | JGI IMG/M metagenome (GOLD analysis project Ga0105103, IMG submission 79107) | Freshwater sediment microbial communities from Prairie Pothole Lake near Jamestown, North Dakota, USA - PPLs Lake P7 Core (6) Depth... | ecosystem: Environmental > Aquatic > Freshwater >...
CTTTAAACCCGTAAAGAGAACCATAAGTAAATTTTCTAATTGTGTACAGCAGAAACAAACGATCTCCAGATAAAAGATCTAAAGGCCGTAAACCTGCTTCCTTCAGTGTCGGAACACAATTATCAATTAGAGTATTCAAAATAGGTATCATATCAAATCTGCCAGCTAATAATTCTTCCTGCACCGTCTTCATCGGCAAGACTTCTACTTCTCCACCAACTAAATTAGGATACGTAAGTCCTTTTGATGGTAATACAACTCTATTTCCTAGCATTAAATTATACTCCTTATGTAATAAAATAAATAAAAAGATTCTTAGAGTTTCTGCAAATCTATAACAACACTTTTTTGAACTCTGCGTAATTCCACAAGCATTTTGGTTAATGCACGATCTACATCATCTGCGTTCTGTTTTTGCTCTCCTGCTTCAAACAAGTCAATTGACACATCGCGAGCTGTAGTCATGTTATCGACTGCCCCCGTAAATGCATCTACTACTTTTTTAAGGTCTTCTCCAAACGTAGCTTTCACTCTAATCTTCAACCCCAACGCTTTAGCTACTTGCAGTGCAAGCTTAGGGTTCTTTCTGTATAAGGTTTTAAGTTCATTTTTCATGTATTGCACTCCGTTTCACCTACTTCAGAAGCTTACTTAACTCTACCAATTGATGTACCGCTGCTTTCTGTTCATTTGTAAGCGGTGCAGTATTTAACTTAGCAGTTTCTGCAAGTCCAGCAAGGGCTGAGCGTGCTATCCACACATCACTTGTCGCTTTTCCAAGAGCTTGATCCACCAAGTTGCGATATTTTTTTCCTTGATTCTCAAACACCTTCGCTAAATTTCGATTTATCCCCTTAAGTCCGTTAGCAAAAAGATCACAGCACCTTATTGCAGCATTTAACCCTTCCCACACATCCACTTCTTCAGCACTTTTCACTCTAATTTTCAGCCCTAACACTTTAGCCACTTGCAGTGCAAGTTTCGGGTTCTTTTTGTACAAAGTTTTAAGTTCATTTTTCATTTTTGAACCTTTCTCTAATTACAGCAACCACTCGAGCTGGTCTAGAAAGTCGTAAGAGTCATGAACTATTTGCTGTGCAGCTGTGCTACCGTTATCTTGAAGTATAGGTACAACCTGTGCTTGAAAAACCTTCAAAGCCTTAATCAGTTGTTTTGTAACCGCTACCGCTTTACTGTCAAGTGACATGCCTTGCTCTGCTTTAATCTTGTACCCCAATGCTTTGGCTACTTGCAGTGCAAGCTTAGGGTTCTTTTTGTATAAGGTTCTAAGTTCAGTTTTCATATAATTATTCTTCCACTTTAAATTTACCAAATTGTTTGTAAATACGCAAAACATCTTTTGGTGCAATAAATTTAGGTTTATCTCTCCCTTGAATCACGTCTCCTAACTGGAATAGAGGCACGTAGCGTCCTTCGTAAGCTGCAAAACGCGTCTCTAAAGGTTCCTTAACTACAACTCTATTTTTTGGATCAGTAATTATTACCCAAAAACGCTCCCTATCTTGATTAATGTGATCAACAATCATAGTAAACCCTATATCACTTACAGCTGTAAAAGGGAAACCAAAACCTTGCTTATCACGCGACTTACTTGCTTTCACAATAAGGTTAAGCACTCTGCACGCTAAAGCAGCTTGCCCTTGTGTGCGTAATGCTTGTATTAATCTCTGCATGCTAGCCTCCTTCACTTTGCTATCCGGGTACCTCCGCACTTTAGTGCTTTGCCTTGTGAGTTGGGAGTTTTGCTGTAAATACTTTGACTTCATTTTTCACATAAACTTTCTTTACCACTGACCGGCTTCATAACTTTGTAGCTGTTCAAGTAGACTATCAACAAGCTGAGCAACCTCATTTGTAGTAGCTCCGCCTTCACGTCCCTTTTGCAGTATCAGTAGTTCCTTACTCTTAAACTGCTCTAACGCTTTAATGGTGCGCAAAATACCTTGAGCCGCTTTTTTTAGATTTGCCCCTTTGAGTTCGGCATGAATTCTATAACCTAGAACTTTAGCCACCCGCTGAGCACGTTTCGGGTCCTTTCTGTACAGCGCTTTGATTGCATTTACCATTACAAAACCCCTTTCTAATCTAATTCAATATCTTTGTACAAAATATCTACAACTATAGAATCAATATCAATCTGTTTGCGCAGTGCTTTGATTACCTGCTCTACATATTGCTTCTTCACTGCAGGTGTATAATAATTTTTGTACGCAGGTTCTTTAGAAATATCGCTAGCTACTTCATCAACTAAAACTATAGCAATGTGCTTGATTGCTTTCTCTACTTCCGCATTTACATCTGCTTTAACATACTTTGCCACCGCTAGCACCTTACAAGCTAGAGTGGGGTTCTTTTTTGAAAGCGCTTTAATAATTTTTCGCATCCTAGGTACACCTTTATGCTACAACATCAGCACTACTAGATAATAGTTTCGGTATTGCTTTGTCATATCTAATAGTAATCTGAATCTTATTCATTTCGTTTGAAGACATATCTAGTGTGTCTCCGTACACGACATCCTTCGGCCAGCACCCTCTCAAAATCCACTCTCTCCTATACGTGCCATCCGGAGCAAACAAAACAACGGAAGCATCTACTTTATAATCTTTAGCTAATCCGATCTTACCTGTTTCAGGATCATACACTTTTTTCCGCCAATCTGAAATTGCTTTCATAACAGGCTGATCCACATAATCCTTCAATCCAAGGGTGCCTTCATCAAACAATGGTTTACCTGCTACATAAACTTTCTCATTGACGAAATTAATTTCCAACTCCTCACTATGCTCAGTCGGCAGAAAACCCGTATCCAAAGCTAACTCAATAACTCTTTTAGTATCGTTACTACCCGCTGAGGGAGGAGTAACTTCAAAATACCAGTTGTTTTGTCTTTGGACTTCATAGTTGCCTTGAATTCTTGAATCATTTGCACGAGAACCCGCACTAATATGTCCTGCTGATAGTTGAACAGCCATGCTAATCTCCTACATAAATTTTTCTTCGTTTGTGTTAGTATCCTGAGCTACATTCTCCTCAGAGCCTACTTCGTTAGACTTAAATTCGAAATACTCTCCAAGGATTTTAGCAAATTTATCCTCTAACCTGTCAAAGTCTCCTTCAAGCAAATCTTCCACATCTGAAATTGTGCCTATTTTTTGCCTGAGGAGCTTTTTTGTGATTGTTTCAATCTTATCTCTTATTGTTGCTGCTAGGTTAATTGCTTCAATCTTACCTTTGCGCCGTGTTTCTTTAGTTGCCAGCACTTCTCGCATTTCCTCAGCTAGAGTAAAGCACCCTTGCACTTCTAAGAGATTTATAATATCTTCATGTTTCATATGCACCTCTTTATGCTTCAGCACTTTCTAACACTTCCTGTAACGCTGTATTTAGCTCACTACGCAATGTGTTTAAAGAATTGCTTATGATCTTTTCCACATAAAAGATTGCAGTAGAAAGATCGTTGTCTGCTAACACCTGTGAAATAGCTTCTTTAATCTTGGAAGTGATTATACCTGCAACCTCTTCACTGCTAGCTTTTTTGTTGTTCCGGCGTGCTGCTTTTACCTGTTTTTTGCGAAGTTGCTCAGCAGCTACAAACCGGCCTGCACGCTCCAATTTATCTATAGTTCTACTTTGCATTCTTGATCCCTTCCTTACACTTCATTAAAGCTTACACCCGTCGGTGTGGAGACAAAATTGACTAAAATAATTTCTGAATATTTGGTGTGTATCATCTCTACTTTAGCTGCTACGGTGTTTTGTGCAATTAAATCTGACGTGTTTGTAGTAGCATCGCATGTGACTCTATAATCCGTTAAACCTCGCCGATCCTTAATAGCTTCCATAACAGGAGAAATAACCCGCTCAACACGCCGCCACGTAATTTCATCATTAGGCTCCCAAGTAGCTTCATCTAAAGCACTCATGATTGTTCGCTCTGCGTACAGTAGCATTCTACGTGTGCCTATACGATCTTTAGATGTTGCAGTCCGCTGTAAGGTCTTCTGACCATAAAGCTGAATAACGCCGTTTTTCTCAATAATAGGATTTAAATTGTTTGGAAACCCGTACATTAATTCAATATCACCTTCAGTTGCATTATATTCAATTTCCAAAGCACTTATCAACCGCCCTCGTTGTGTACCAGCTGGCGGATACCAAGGATCAGCAACATAATCAGTGTAAGCCATCTGTGCTGCTACAAAACCACTTGGAGGTACCCAACGGTTACCTGAATTGACTGTGGGATTGTATGCATCATAAATTCTAACCCAAGGCCAGTAGATGCAAGCATAAGATGAACTAAGAGACGCCCGAGCTGAATAGATGCCTTCTCCATTCATAAAATTGACTGCATTTTGAACACTTAACCCATACGGAGTGTCCAAAATTGTAATGCAATCTCTTCGATCCACTTCACAAACACTAATCATCTTAGTCTGCACTGCTTCTGATGTGACACCAGGTACAATCAAAATACTAATATCAATATCGTTTGCATTTGCAAAGATTTCCAACCCTGTTCGAGTCTGATCAGAAATAGTTCCAATATAATCTGCATCAGTCACATCGGACATTCCATCAGCACCCGCTACAAGAGTGTAATCTCCGTTAACGGGTAACGAAGAAACTGCACCCACATCCACAGATGTGATATAATAGGATTCATTAGCAAATCGAGTAGTGTGGAAATTTGTACTACTGGAATCCTTACTCAGGTTATCAAACGTTTCTAATCTCACACTATTTGCATCATAGAGGTCTAATTTAAACGTGTTAGATGCTGTTCCATCACTAATTGTTGCTTTGTAGCTATTAGCCCAAGTACCTTCTGAGGCGGCATAAAGTGTGAGTGTAGTTGAAGCTCCATCTGTACCTGTGTGAGCCGTGTTGTCCAAACCTAATGTAGTGTCTGCTGTACTATCTGAATGCACTTGCAAACCTTCTGTAGATCCTGTTTGGCTCTTCACTAACTTGACTTTACCTAAACTGTCTGCAGATGCTGTAAAGTTAGTAGCAGTATCATTGATATCTTCTGCTACTTGAGCAGCACTTCTTGTTCCAGCAGTCAATGTAAAAGTTTGCGTTCCTGCACCTGTTCCAGTCAAAACCACCTTTAAATAATCAGTTCCATTAACTCCGGTGTATGTAGCAGCTGTCCAACCAACTGTAGTGTACATACTACTTGCAATAACATCAATACTAAAATTATGAGAAGCTCCGGTGTCGTTTTGCGTGATCTTGATTTTACCATTTCCATCATCAACAAATGTAAGTCCTGTAGTGGCTGCATTCAAAGCGGCAGCAAGAGTGTTAGCTGTGTATGTACCGGTTGCAATTGTGCCAGATTGCGTTACACTATCAACTGTAAATGAATATGCGTTATTAGCTCCGGTTAATATAAAATTTTCTACCTCTGTTCCGGTAGTGGTAGCTCCAGTAGCTGCAGTAATCGTAAAGTATTCAGCATTAGTGCCTTGAACGGTTGCTGCAGATGCGGCACCTGTTACTGCAATACTAGCCTTAGCAGCTGATGTGTAAGGAGAGCCGTTATAGCTTCCGCCACATACTCGAATTACCCACAGTCCTTTGCCCCTCTTCAAATACTCGAGAGCTGCATATGCCATATAACTGTTTACGTTAGGTTGACCAAAAGTTTGAATAAACTGATCAGCACTTGTAATATACGTTGCTGTATTTATTGGACCTTTAGTTGCAGTCCCCACTATACCGCATATGCTAGTTGATAAAGCGGGAGCATATTCTGATAACTCTAACTCCCTAAATTTGGGTCCTGGCGCGATATAATAAGCCATAGATTAAACCTCCTCCAATTAACGGATTTCTAAAAAACCCTTTGCTATTCTTGCACGAATATCCTCAGACATTTCTTCAGATGCTACCGCTACCATTTGACCAGCTAGAATAGGAATTGTGGTATCTTTTCCGTTACGAACAATATGAACTTCTTGCAGTTGCGGTAATTTGTTTACTAATTTTTTCTTCATACTTTTGATCTCCTTTGGTGCTTTTTTTGGCACATCTACAGGCCGTTGGAGTGCAAATGTGTTTTGGATAACCTCCGTATCTGCAAAGTACCATGCATCTAAACAGTACATTTTAAAGTAATCATAACTTATATAACCGTATCCGTGAGCTCCCCATTCAGTGCCCCAACTGTTCTTAAACTTAATTAGTTCAGCACTATCATCAAATCCAACAGCACAAATTGCATGCCCACCACGCCTTTTTTCTCCTCTTTTCGGCATAGGCACAACACTTTGGTCATTTGGTCTAAAAATACCGTCAAAACAGATCACACCGATAGCTAAAGGCCCTCTAGTTAAAAGCAGCTTAAACTCCTCTAAGGAGGCTATACGCCAGTAAGAACCGCATTTGTACCATTGAGCTACATTAGCCGCCCATTTTTCAGGCTCTCCTTTATGTACAGCATCATAACTCCACCCTTGCTCTACGGGTACACCAGAATCAGTGAGTACCTTCATTGCAAATCTAAATGATGTACCCTCTACACCCGGCCAAACATCAATATCTTTGCATTTATAGTACAACCACTGCTCGGAGAGATCATACAACTTTGATTGATCAAAAGTCTGCTTAAATTGGGTTTTTTCTTGCCACTCTTTCACAGCTACCACTGCAAAAGCTACACAGCTCCCTAATTTCCCTTGGTTCTTTACCGGGGTCATATCCAGCTCCCAATCTACTCCAGTTTGCGATACTGCAGGCGTAATTGTATTTTTTAATAAGTTTGACGCAAGATAATCCCGACTATCCTCTGGATCTTTTTGTGCCCCAAAAAGCACGTTTGGCATTATGCATCCACCTCCTGCACATCTAAAATATAATCTTCCGGACTTTGCATATAAGTTATTAACATTTTTGTGATAACGTTTACATCACTCGCAAGCCGAATCCACACTCCAAGATTAGCATTTAACGTCATATTACAATATCCAGCACGTTCCTCAAATTGGTTAGCTGATTCTGTGGAAGTTGCTTGAATATCTAAGCTTGTACGGTACGTCATTCGCGTATCTCTACTAAACACATTGACAACAGGGGTGTCCAAAACAGCCACTAAAAGAGTTTTCCTTAGAGTGCCTAACCTGTCTTTGTTTTGTGCCCAGAGATCAATAGTGTACGGATGCGTGATTGGTATAGCCCGAACCCTAGTAGCTGTTTTTGTAGTGCGGTCCGTTACAATTACTTGACCTACACGATGTAAGTAAGCATTATATCTTGTAGTGTCTAATTCTACATCCCCTGTCATATATACAGTAGCAAATGGAAACGTTACTTTTTTTTGCTCATGATGCCCAGCTACTTGCTCGAATGCAGTATCTCGTTTACCTTCAACTACTTCAATATTCAAAGCATCCTTTATATATGTGCAGAGGGCTGTACTAAAATCTTTAACCATGATTCCACTCCTACAGTTTTAGCTTTTATTATAAATAGATTGAAAAATTTGAAAAATGATAATGTGTTGTGTGCAGAAATGCTTTACGGTAGGTTAAAAAGGGTTGGATATCAAAACAAAAAAAAACGCGCTTAGGCGCGTTTTTAGCTTCTCACTATTTTAATTTGTATGCAGCAAATAAATTGCAACTAAACCTCAAAAAACTGAGATAATCGAGTGGTAACCTCTCTAGATACTACCTCAAAAGCATACGCTGTATTGATTGCTATGGTAGTTTTCCCTAACCGAAACAGCTCATTGTATGTTTTATACGCTAATTCATTACGCGTATCCGCTAAATTAAAAAATGTGAATAAAATATCAGGCTGTTTCATACATGCACAACACATCTTTTCTACGTCTCTTGAAGGCTTTAAAGAAATTTCCACTTGACGAGGTTGCTTCTTTTGCATTTTTGGATTCAACGCATTTTGTTCAGCTTGCATTTGCGCTCGAATTGCAGCAAAGTGCTGCTGCGTTTGAATAAGTAAGGGTAACGCCATCTCCGTTTGATAATAACTATCAACGAGCACTACATAATTCTTATCCAACCAAGGCTTAACCTCTAACATGTACCAATCTATACGGCTCTGCACAAGCTGCAATACATTAAGATCGTCAATAAGAGGCTTTTGAAAAGAAGAGCACCGATGGTAATCAAGCTTATGCTTTTGCATAAACTGTTCAATAGAATCTAGATAAGCTAATCTAGATGTATCCCCCTCACACACGATAAGGTGCAACTGCTTTTGTTTTTCTTCAATATCACGTTTTTTAAATAAGCTTCGATTATCTTTGATTTCCATCTAACACCTCATTTTTCTCATCACGCTGCATACGATGAGTTACAAAAAGTCTATTTACTTCATTGCTTAAAATTTGAGCTCTTAAATCTGATAACCCATAACTTGTAATAAGTTCATTTAACACATAAAGAGCAATGAGTTGGTTTGTATATTGTTGCAATCTTGGAGCTAATAGTGCAGCTTTGATCCCGTTTGTTTCCAAAAATTGCATGAATTTTGTTATTGCATCCTCCGTGCCTTTTTCTAACCGCATAATATCCAGTAGTGCATTGTGCAGCACACTCTCAATTGGGTGCTTTTGATTTGAACTTGCCACCTCTTCTTTCGCCTCAAAGCGTGAACATAAAAGATCTTCCCCACAAGCATACTTGCATGCATTACAATTATAATTTGGAATAAAAAACTCGCACAAGTAACCTGCTTGAGATTTATTGATATACTTACACGTCTGTGGGTCATGCTCACAAAGCACGCACATGATATGTACTAAGGATTTACTATGCATTTTAATCTTGCATCCTAGTGCTGGTTATAAAAGCACACATAGTTTCTTTCACTTCCTTCAGTGTAAAATAAGTATCTTTTAAATTTTGATACACTAAGTCACTTATCTTTAACAGATGCTCCACTTTAAGCATCTGCGTGTTTAACGGAGCTAATAGAATAGCGCATACGGTATCTCGAATCGTACTGGATTTCATCTCCTGTAATTCTTTGTTGTATCTTTCGTACAGGTACTGCTGTCCAAGAGCTTCTTTAGTCTTAAGCTCCGTCATGAGAGACAGAAAACCTAATCTTATTGAAAGCACGCGATCTCGAAAAGCTTGTGCTTCAATAAGCAATTGGGCCAACTGGCCCCCTTCCTTTGGCCCATAGGAGCACACCGGCACAGTTCTTAATTTCTTGCCGCCCTCTTTTGTTGACAAGCAAAGCACAAAATATTTTTGCAGTTCTACCTCTACACTTGAATCTATAACAAGATGCGGCTCTAATAGAGATTTTCGAAACGCCTGCAAAAACGCATCCGTCTCCTTTACTCTGGCTACATTAAATGGAGGTTCTAAGAAATCCTTACACGCTACTGAATCGTAAGCTACCCCGGTATGTTCAGGGCACGTTAATCCAGACTGTCCTTGAGGTGTTACAAACCACACACAAGCACCGCATTGACGCAGTGATGAAACCTCATCTTCCTTGCTTCTCTTTCTCATATTAGAGCTCCTTAGAGAGAAACAAATGGTTACGTGTGCAAGTTACCACTTTCATATACTTATCTTCATATAAAGTTTTTAAGGTATGCGGTCTTAAATCCGAAGTTCCAAATAACAGAAAATCAGGGCGCACAACCACCAGGCTAAATTGCGTTAGGTCCACATCAATTTGATAACCTACAATTGCTTGAGAGCACTCTACACGATGCACCGCTAATTGTATCCTTTTACATTGGGAGTGGATTATCTCAGCAGGCTCTGTCTCTAACCTTTGAGTATTAATTGCTTTGTAAATATAGGAACCTGAATTTGAATGCGTACATTCAAACTCTTTAAGTTTAACATCTTTCCAAGCAACCATTTTTTAACCTAATTTTCTATATTTTTTACGCGAGGTAGGAAAAACTGCAAATCATAAGCTAGACTTTTTACAATAAACAGCTTATCATAAAAAGTTAATTCTAGCAAACCGTCCACATTTAGTAGATCTTTTACCATTTTGTAAGTAGTCCAAATAGTATCCTCTGAGTGCACCACCGCCTTATCTACAGGCACACTGTAAGCAGTATTAGCTGTTTTTGTGTTAATCGATACTATGATTTCTGCTTTATTAGATTTTTTTGCTTCAGCAGGCTTCAGTTTAAAACATATCTTGATATCCTTATCCTTTTCTTTATTAACACAGCACACAGCTTCAATAGCCCCGGCAAACGCTCGAGAGTCTACACAAAATGCACACACCGGAGCTTGTAATTTAGCAAGTAGTGTATCTACATCTCTTACACTTCCAGTAAGCTTTGGAAATTGATATTCAAGTGTATCGCACTTTACTTTAACATACTTTCCAGTGGTACCCAATTCAATTTGTTTCGGCTCTTCTTTTTTACTTTTCTTTTCTTTCTTAAATGTACCGGCACCCAACACCGTCATTAGGGGTGTAAGATCTAACGTTAGCTCAAACGCAGAAGTAGTTGGCATAACTGCTTTAAACTTTGCACCCCGATGACTGTCTGATGTTTTAAGCACAAGCTCGGCCTGATCATTTTTCATGTAAACAATGCGTCTTTTTATGCTTGATAAAATAGGATCAAATGATACTAAATGTAATCCTGTCACAAGCATATCCCTATCAAAAACATGTGTGAGAGGTACATCTTCCAGTAAGCTTTCCTCCGTAAGAGCTCTACTAACAGGTAAAGCTAACTTACCAATAAAACTTCCAGACTTAAATCGCACAGCATTTGCAAAAAACTCCAGCTCTACACTTTTGCCTGGATACTTAAGTTTTGCAAAAAGATCCACCGGCAAACTAAACATACCTTCCATATCTGTTTGAGCTGCTAAGGTTTGTACTAGTTTGCTTCCTCCACTCACACAAACCAGTCGTACCGTGCTGGTTCCTAGTACAACTGAAATATTGGTAGTTCCACTTTTATACAAGACCGCTTTAGCTAATTGAACAGCTTTTTTAAACTCATCAGTACTAACTTGAAATTTCATTATTGATGTGCTCCAAACTAAAATGCATCTCTAAAAACTCACTGCACGGCATTTGCAACCCGCCAACATCTTTCTTTCTCATTTTACAGTTTTGCCACCTCTTTATTAATAACTTTTTAGCCTCTGCAAAATCTTTTGGAAAATCCTCTTTAAATTCATTACTATACCGTAAAGATGCTGGATGCACAGTTAAAAACACTTCATAATCTCTCCACTTATATGCTTTACCACGGAAATGCGTAATTCCAGCATTCGCGATTCCAAAAGCTCGCATCGGAGTTGTGCCCATGGCCACTACTAGCAATGGTTTACATGCTTCAATGATATTGAAGCAATTTGCGCTGCAAAACATGGAAACATGAGGCTCTGGATTTATTGTTCTTTTTGTGCTAGGATGTACCGTTAAGCACAACGCAGTATTTGTAATCAAATAATAAGTGTTTGCAAAATAACGATTAAATGGCACCCGGAAAACCTCTCCAGCAGAACCTACAAGCGGTCTTCCTTCTCGCACCTCATCTTTACCTGGATTTTCTGCAACAAAAACCACCTCTACCTTAGATAGATCATCTAAACAGTTTGTTTCCAAAATACAGCTAGGGCATCCGTATAAATCGCATTCTTCACAATTTACAAAGGATTTTTTTATACTAAACATGCGTGTAGAACAAATCTAGAATTGCGGTGTCAAACTTATGAATGCCTACCCCATGCAGAAACTCTAAAAGCTCTGTAGGTTGTTGCACAATATTTGAAGTAAGTGTGTAGGGGATAGTAGTTTGGAGTTTTGTTAGTTGGTATATTTTCTCCACCCACTCCCGTCCATTCAGAAGATCGGAATGGACACGCTCACTCATTCCGTCTGGCCGAGTTTTAATGTGAGCATAAAACTCGTGCGGAGTACTAGATGGTAATTGCTCAATACATTTGCAAATTATTTTGTGGTCTAATTTTCCGCTGCCTGGTAATTTCGGAATGTTGTCCGAAGGATCCCCAAAAATGGCTTTGTATAGAGCTATATTTTTTGGGTTAGTTAACTCAAATTTCTGTGCTACATCAGCTTGAGTAATTGCTGATTTGTTGTTTGGAATAAACGTAGCTCCCAGATCTAAGATCTGCCATAGATCTTTATCCGCTGATACCACATAGATCTTGTGAGTCTGGTAATAGGTTTGAACGATAGACCCAATCACATGATCTGCTTCGGTATCTGGAGCATGAGCAAAAAAACAACAAAATTGATGTAACATTGTTTTAACATCAAACACAGGGTTGAATGTTTTGGATCTGTTAGCTTTGTAACCTGGATATATTTTATGAGCTTCTGTAGGGTAGTTATCAAAAACAAAAACTAATCCCGTAGTATTAATATCTTTATTTCCGTGGAGAGCAAAAGCCGCTAAAATTTTAGATAAACTCCCATAAATATGCCCTGTAGGTTTGCCCTCATACTGCATCCAATTAAAAGCTTTCGCGGCTGCTGCTGCATGAGACACCCAAGAAGTGTCAAAAATAATTAATATATCTTTACTCTCAAGCTCAGTAGGATCATTATCGAAAATTGAATCATACATTATGCGGCACCTTTTTCTTAAAACGGAGAGAGAAGGATTTGAACCTTCGGGAGATGTTTCCATCTCCACTCGCTTAGCAGGCGAGCGCCTTCAGCCCCTCGGCCATCTCTCCTAGTCTATTACTTAACTTTGTCTTTCTTTTTTAACCCTTTACACATACCAGGGCACCCACAATCCACACTCCACCCATGGGAATCAATTAACTCTAAATTCGGGCATTTGAGCAGCTCCGCTATTGATCTACCTAGACCAAGCTCTAAAAGAGGATCACTTTTACTGGTAATTACTGAGGCCCAAGCTCCCAGACTCCGTTGCCAATAACCCGCTCTAGTAGGTGTAGATACAGCATCCTCTGGAATATCTAGCTTTAATTCAGTACGCAACCGTTCAAAAAAGCGTTGAGAGTTACGCATACCCTTTCTCACATAGTTTCAATTTTCAGTTTTTAAACAAGCGTTTCATCAAGCTACTTACTTTTTTACCCTTACTGTTAAATATACTTCTTTCCTTGATATTCTCATATGTGCCATTAGATATCCAACCAAGTCGTCCGTCTTCTCGAGCTAAATACTCTTCAATCAGGTTCTCTACAACAGCACTTAGAGTTGCATAATGATAGCAATCTTTATTTATTGCATCTAAAGCTTGCTGGTGTGCTGTTGAAATACTAAAGGTCCCTTTGTGATTCATTATTGCTCCAAAAAAAGTTTATAGCTAACACGCAACACTTTAGCTAATTTCTTAGCTAGCCTCGCATCAAGAGGTTCTTTGTTGTTCTCTAACCGAGAAAGCCGAGTACGGCTAATTTGCACAAGATCTGCAACCTGCTGCTGCGTAAGACTTTCCTTATATCGAGCACCACGAAGAAGCGTGCCTATACTATGATTTTTGAAGATAGCTTTCCAGCTCTTACTTTCTCCAAATATATCTAAAATTTCTGTGATTAATTTTTGCTTATTGCTTTCAGTGTACCCGGTATTCTCTGAGTGTATGGTTACCCACCAGTAGTCCAGTGTTTTGCTTAAGCGAGCATGCTTCTTAAGTTTTTGAAAGTCTAAAGGAAAACCATTAACAAAATCTGTAGCAATCATTTAACTAACCTCCACTTCACTCGTTGAAAAAATCCCAGTAAACTCCACTATATAATCTACTCCAAAACACTCCATAAAGTTCAATTCCTCTTCTGTGTATGTGCGGCTAGGATTACCAATTAAGTCTTGCACTTTTCGCGCAAGACTCTGTGCTTGAATAAGCTCAGTTTCCTTGAACAGCTTTTCACAGGTATACACCCCGTTGTCACCGCTGCCTGTATTGTATCTGTAACCCTTGAACTGAACTTTGAACATTACCTTACCGTTTTGTTTGGAATAATTTGCTGGTGCTGCCAGTTATGCCTGCCAGTTATATCTCGTCTAAACCTTTCATTTACAAATTTCGCTACACTTTTTCTAAAAGCTCCGTAACTAAAACTATCAGCTAACCGCACAACACAGCCCTCGCACTCATCCCCAGCATAGGTTACAGTGTCTTTACATAATGTGCGGATTAGCTTTTCATCCCATGTTCCAACATAGATCACAGGCACCATTGGTACATACAACAACTCCGCCCAAGTTACAGTGTCTTCCCAAGATAAACACTCATTTCGCTCGTTCCAAATTGAAAATATTAAAAAATAACTTCTCAGATTTTGATACTGGATTGTGTGTTTTGCATACAAATTTTCTCCACAAACTCTCCACCCTTTAGGTATCTCGTATGCAATAGTGCTATGAAGATTTTTAACCCAATCTCTTGAAGGGTGGCTTCTTCCATTTAAAGAGCGTGCGTGTAAATAATCTGAATAACAGGACGTGTTCTCTCCGTCCATTTTAATAGTCGCTACAACTTGCTTACCTTCAAAGTGCTCAGTGCTTGCAAGCACGCGATCATCGTCTGAAACACCCTCGCTCCAGGGTAAGTGATAAGTACGAGGATATTTCACATAAGAACAGAATTCATCTAAAACTCCGTGTAAAATCTTTTGCACGCTTTCATCAAAAAACAGCTCACCTTTCAACCGCATACCGTTCGGAAGAATTATATTCCCCCACTTGTCGTAGCGAGAATCAGGGTATAGGTGCGGCGGCAGTACAGGTACCGTTACACTGATGCGCTCTCTTAACTCTTCGCATGTAATAAGCGTCTGCTCCGCTTTTATGTGGCACTCACCACACAACGAAGCTCCATTTTCTAAGTAGTACCCGCTGTCCTCCCAGAGTCTTCTTTCTATAATGTGATGTGCATCTTGGGCTGGAGCACTGCACACTACACACTTATACTTATCTCGTGCAAAAACTTGCTTTCGAAATTCTTCTCGAGTTAGCAATTGCATAGTCGTCTCCTTTACCACTAGCTAATCTAATTATACTATACAATCAGCTAAAAATCAAGTCTCCTCTTGCTTTTGTATCTTGGAAATTGTCTCTTCTACCTGCTGAATACGTTTCTCTAATTCTCGCATCTTTTTGACAAGCTGCGAGACTGCTATTTCTGTTTGATCTTCCCAGTTCCAAGGTCCATCTGGCATTCTGAGAATTTCCTCCTGATTATACATAATAGACCTTTCTTAAAGGGTTTTGTAAAGCTTTCCACTTTACTTGCTGGTTTGAGCCCGAGCGTGCCGGCTTCGCGTGCCCGACATCCATTACTGGCAAGTGTGCTTTTCATCGTTAGTCGACTCACTCCAAGCACACCTTTCTTTGGTACCACAGACTATTGGTAAGTAGGCTTGACCACCTGGGGATAATAGCCTCGTACCTCAATGTAACCCCACATTATTTTTACAAAAATATCAACTAAAATTCTTCCAAAGGTGCATCCATTTTTAGCTCAGTCATACTTTCTCTACCCGTATCCAACAACGGGTCTACAGCCTCCTCGCAATCAGTCAATGTCATGTAATTAAACTGCTCCTTGACCTTAAATGCAAATCGCTGTTGATTTCTAGCCTTTTGCTGATCTACTTCAATAATGTGGCCCGTCTCCTCTGCAATCTCAGCACTATAAACCCAGGACCACATATTGTCCGCATGCTCTTTGATTGCTCTAGAATATCTTACTTTTTCCTCGTCGTTCACCTGACACAACAACACACTGACCATGTTATAGGGTTTAGCAAACAACTTCATAAAACGAGCCGTTTCACCTAAAGATTTCCACATCTCCGTTAATTCACTATGTAACAATGAGATATAATCCACTATCAACACATCATACTTAAACCGAGCTAACCCGTAGCACACGTCTTGGATAGTAACATCTTGCGTTGGGCAATAAATGCTGTATCTGCAATTCTTCTCTCGTCCAATTTTATCAAACTCCTCCCAAGCTTTTGCCATCCGCTCTCTTTCAATAATTGAAGCACGGTCACAAAGAATATCCAAAGAATCTACTCTAGAAATGTTTGACAGTATGCGGCACAGCACCTCTTCATGATCCATTTCCAGAGAAACAAGCGCTACATTGTAACCTTGGCGATACATGTTTATTAATAGCTGCACCGCCATTGCGCTTTTCCCACCCGACGTACTTGCACCTATAATGATTAACCCCTTACGCCGGAACCCCCCATTAATACGATCAAATGTTCTAAAACCCGTCTTTATAAATGCAGTAGTCTTACCCGCAATAATCTCGGATACTAATTTACCCGCATTTCCCTCTTTCCCAATATGCACCAACTCGTCGTCTGAACCTGATAGTGATCTAGCATCTTGCACAGCTTTCTCATAAAGCTCAATTATCTTTGATGGATTTTCAACAGTTTTAGCTTGCAAAATGTCTACAGATTCTTTAGAGCACTCATAACAAATTCTAAGCAGTCTGTACTCGTTCAATACAGCTAATAACTGTTTAGCTTCATTAGTGTTTTTTAATTTATTGCATTTCCGATATCCACCTAAAAAATCTCTAGCTTCCTCAGATAAGCTCATATCCTCCATCAACAGCTCTGCAGAAGGTATACCCTTACCTAATTGACCTAGATAAGAAACCCTATTAAAAACCTCTTTAGCGGACGGTACACCAAAATGGGCTTCTCGCAAACTTGCCAATAGTAGCGTTTTTAAGTCTGCTGCACCATTACATAGATTAGCAATAGCCGTAATTTCACTTGATGCACTAACTGTCTTCATTCTCTACACTTTCTCAGATTTTTTTAAACCTGCAAATTGTAAGTATGCACCTGTAGTGTGAAGTCTTTGGTTTATGAACTCCACTATGTTTTGGGTAGCAACCGGGACGATTAAAATTGAATTGCGGTAAGCACTAATGAGAGCTCTTGCATTTTCAATACTATAAGGTAACAAACCACTATCCTCACACAAATCCATAATACACAACACTTCAGGCACCTTATCTCCAAAACACTTACTAGCTTTTTCTGGACTAAATGTCAAAGCCGAAATAGTAAAAATTTCAAAGCTCTTATTGTTTTCTTTAATTCCATAAAGAAGTTTTGCAGCGGCTGCATTGCACCCTTTCTCTGTTGGATAAGATCCTATACCTAACAAAAACGGGGTTGTAAGGGTTGAGGAGAGAATCTGCGTAAAAAACTCAAGCTGCTTTGCTGCAGGAATTGGTTTAACCGTTTTTCCATCTGATGTGTTTAAGGTTTTAAAAGAAAAATCATACTCATAAGCTGAATGGTAGATGTATGGTAAACCATTACGCAACAGTGCAGGTTGAGCTACTTTAAACTTTAAATGTTTAGGTAGATTATCCATATATTCTTTTACTGTTTTTCTTTTTTGGAGAGTAATATATTTTTAGGGGGACAAATACAATAGGAATATTTTGCATGCTCATCATCAGGTGTTCTTAATCCTTACACTCTAGGCATATATCATCCTCAGGCCTTCCTACAGCACAATAGCACCCTGCAATCCCTTTGTGGCAGTAAGGATTCCCATCAGGTGTTTGCAACTTAATTAAATCAATATCCATCTCAACTCCAGTTAGTAATTTTTTTCTAGCAATCATCTTAGGTTTTGCGTTCTCTTTTTCAAGGTCAGCTACAGCAGCAGCCACTACCGCTCGTATGCCTTTCAATGCTTCTTCAGGTGTTTGTGCTAGCCAACTCAAGGATGGAAACTCCGTACAAGTACCTACATACTCAGCATCATCTTTCGACCATAATATATTATAATGATAGGTTTGATCACTCACACCCTCACCTTTTACCATAATTGCTTTTTTGGTTTAGCTTTCTTTTCAGCTTTCTCTCCGGCTTTCACTATAAAATTATGCTCTGCATGTACTTTATTTGCAATGTTATAGCACGCATATAGTGCTTTATGCCCTGCATCCGTAAACATTCGAATAATAGGCGTAGGTTTATCCCGGCCTAACTTCTGTTTTAAGCTCTCCGGGTAGGGTGTGCGTATCCTAGACATTTCCTGGTAATAGTTAGGTGCAAACCCAACAGGAGAAATATAATAATACGTGTCCCAAAGAGGTACATCTATACCTAACTTTATCATTTTTCTTATGCCTACCACAACCTGCACTTCCCCAGAACGCACGGATTCCCAAAACTGCTTACGAATATTTTTAGGCACGCGCCCATCATATGTAGCTACTGTTATGCCTTGTTCTGATAACATACGTGCTAATTCATCTAAATGCTCACGTAACGCACACACTATTAACACATACCGTCCGTGTTGCACATCCTTGTAAGCTGTGTTGCAAATAAGCTCGTTCCGTTTTTCATCTCTGCATAACTTCTTATGCAAACTAACCCAGTTACGAAAAGATTTAATTACAGTGCCCGTATATAAGGGTTCTACTGTGCAGGTTAGCTCCACACTAGTTCCTTGAGACGTAACAGGCCCCATAATATCAAACATAATACACTCATAGCCATCTTTGCGTTGTGGGGTAGCAGTTAGTCCTAATCTATAGCGGGCATTTAACTTATTGACCACCTTACGGTAACACTCCGCCGCCGAAAGGTGGACCTCATCAACGATCACTAACCCAAAAGTGTCTCGCAACTGCTTTAAATACTCAGCTCCCTTATCACTAATAAAAGATTGATAAGTAGATAAGCAAACATCATACTTCTCTAAATCGGCACGACAATTCGTCACACCAACTATAGGACTCCCATCACATTGAAGTTCTTTCATATTCGTATGCTGCTCAAATGTTGCTAAAAATTGATTAAGCAGAGTTATTTCTTGAGCTAATATGAGAGTTTTACACTGCAATGTACATGCAATGTAACACCCCATGACTGTTTTTCCGCTCCGGGGCGCTGACTTTATAATACCGTACTTGTACTGTAACCAATTGTTTACTGTTACTTTCTGATTAGGCCACAGTTCTGAGGTAAATTTTAAAGGGTGTGTAAAAGCAGGGCGCACCATTTGATTTTGAATGTTAAATTTATTGAAAACTCTATAAATTTTCCCTAAATCACCTCTGCAAAAAGCATGCATACCACGCACTTGAACATATGCAAGAAGCTCCTTAGCTTCACTTAACGGACAATCCAAACATGCATCCGGATTATCTCGTTTCTCCGTGCACCGTGCACATGCAGGATCTTCCACACGATATGTGAAAGCTTCAAGGTGACTATCATCTATATGTTGCGATGGAACGTACAAACGTTCTCGTAGAATTGCTTGCATATTTTCCTAAACTTGAGAGGAGCTAAAAACAAAGAAAGAAAAGTACACTGATTATTACTCTTCTTTCTTTTACAAAAATGCGATTGATTTTAAATTGGATTCTTTTCTTTACAACATATGCCAACACACCCGTTTTATCAAATCCGTGTATTTTCTTTCTTCAAATTCCTGCACGGGCCGCACAACACACCCATCTTCCTGTTCAGAAGAATCGACGGAAATCATGGGCAGTTCATGATCTAAACAAAACTCCTCAAACCTATCCCAATGTAATCGAGTTGAACTTACTGAAATATCAAAGAAGCGCACTACTGGTGCTCCAGGTGCATCATGTACTTTATTGTGCATACCCTTACCGTACACTACACCAAACAGCATTACCGCTTCATTTAACATTGGTGCTAACTTGTATCTACGCACCACTGTTTCACATATAGTCTTTTCCTTAGGTTTCAAAACAGGGCTGTACATACCTATGCACGGTTTTTCTTCTTTCAGAGTGAATCGTACATAAAGGCCATTGAGCCTCTTAAAAGCAACCACTCCCTGGCTGCCAATTAGCTCAGGATCAATGGCGTTTCTTATCCCGTCTCTCACGTGTACTTCTATCACAGCACTCTCCCTCTTTTTCCTTCTGATCCTTAGACTCTGCAGGCACAGCAACACCTGTTGCAGGCACAACGTCTCCGGTTACTAATACGGGTTTACCCATACAGTGCTCCTTTCAACCGTTAAATTATATCTTATCTACCCTAAATCTTACAAAAATAGGGCACCTTCGAATGCTTACCGGCGCTTGGTCATCTTGGGATTTTACTTCCACATAACATCCCTTTAAAAGCTCTCGAAATTTCCAAATTGTTTCCCGATCACACAACTCTGATACATTTAGAGTGCTAAACTCCTCTGCTGTGCCAGCAAGCTTATAAAATTCCCATTGATCTTTTGATGGCTTATCCAAAAATCCTCCGCCCACATGCAACAATCGGCCATCAACCTCCACAACAATTTTACCTAAACGGTTTTTATTTTTCCCTTGACCTGGTTCAAAAGCAACAATTGGAAACTCTTCCGTCTTGGTTGGTTTCATTTTGAGCCACTTACCTGTGCGTCTATAGTTATCATAGGAACCGTTTGGATCCTTTAGCATGATTCCTTCATAACCCCGCTCTAATGATTGCATGTAGTAAGTATTCACTTCTGCAGCATTATGCAAGAGCTGTCCCTCTAAAAGAGCTACTTTAGACGTTTTCTGTAGAATAGGTAGTAATAACTCTTTTAAACGTGCATACCGCTCTGAGCATGGCGTATTATCTTCATAATATGGTTTCTTAAAAATAGATAGATTAACAAAGTCAAACACCACAAAAACTAACTCATGATCTGCTTGAGAAGATGTATTTTTTCCAAACAACATACCCGTCTTTGCCCAGGGACTTCCATAAATATCACCTTTCTTTAGTATGGTGGTAAGTTCCCCGTCAAATACACCTTCTTGTACCACACTGCTTAACCAATCACATATAGTAGGTAATTTTGACGTAACATCTAAACCAGAATGCGTTAATGCAGTGCTTTTACCATCCAGCACTTTAACAAATAACCGTCTCCCATCAATTTTTGGCTCTCCGAAAATCGGAAAATAAGTCTTGTAATCTTGAGTGTTTGCAGCGCTCATTCCAAGTTGCTTATTCATACCAGCAAGCCCCCTTTCTACAATAAGTATACATAGGAGCTTGTAAAAAATCTAGGGCTCCACTGAACCGGCTGGTGTCTTCTCTACAGTTTCTTGCGCTTCCGACGGCTGGGCCCCCTCTACAGGCTCTTCACCTTTTACCTGTTCAAGTGGTACCTCAATTACTCCAGTACTTTCCAGCAATTTTCGCTTTCTCACTAAGTTTTTAGGCACAGTAACTATATATTCGTAGTCCTTTTTCGGATCCAGGAGTGCAACTGCAAAATCATAATCTGCACGGTTTGCTCGGGCTTCCGCAATCGCAACACTTGCATCTGTACTATATAGGTTAACATCCATGTAAGCAACACGTAATGCTTTACCTTTTACATCAGAAGCAAATGCTACAATTTTCAACACTTCTGTTAAATCTAAGCTATAATCTGAGCATTGAGCACGAAGCTGACGCTTGGAAAGCATGCCTAAAGTAAATTTTATGAACATCTCTGTAGCTAGATATTTTTCTCGATTACCTAACCCAGCGATCAAGCTGTTAATAATTTTTCCAAGCTCACTATTACCGTTACCACTTAACGTGTTTCTAATAATTTGTGCTCCAGCTTTCTCAGCTGGTTCCTCCTCCACCTGCAATCCACCTGCAGGAATGCCGAAAGTGCAATTCTCAACAGCAATATTTAACATCACTGGAGTGTATGTGGTGACTTGAAATGTGCCCTCTGCATGAATTTGCACGTCCCGCTCATCTAATTTAAGTACAGCTAAGGTGCGAGCAAGATCAAAAATTATAATCTTAGTCTCTTGAAACTTATACTGCTCAGCAAACTCAGATAGAATGGCTACATTTGCAAATAGTAACACTTTTACACGCTCTGAAGATGCACCTAGAAAATCCTCCAATTTACTTCTTAAACTCTCTGATGTGTTTGACACTACAAACGGTAAAAATCGAGACCTATCTAGTAATAATGCTACTACTGCAGGTGAATATTGTGCAAAACCTAACATACTGAACCACCTCCAATTAAAGCAAATCTCGTCTCTTTAATTATGATTATGCTATAATATATTCCAAACAATTCTACCGTCAACAATCGTCAATACACTTGTGGTGCTTGCCATTGTTGGCATGACATTTGGATCAAAAATATCTGCAGATAGCACAGCTAAATCAGCAAGCTTGCCGGGCTGTAAGCTACCCTTTATTGCTTCTTGGAACTCTGCATACGCACTTCCCAAAGTGTACAGAGTGACTGCAGTAGGCATATCTACACCTTCATTTGCATTTAGTGGATGAGCTACACAAAGCAACAAGTCCAGATATGGGTTCCCTAAGCCACCAAGTTGATCCGAGGATAACGCCACCTTAGCTCCTCCTAAAACTAACGAGCGTAAGAGCTGCGTTTGCGTAGCAAACCGTTCGGGCCCGACTCTTCGATAAATGGTTTCTCCCATAATAAACTGACTAGGAGCTTTTACGATAACAACACCCTTAGCAACTAATGCAGGTATTTGATCTGGACGGATCATCATCCCATGCTCAATTCGTGGGCGTCTAAGCTTCCATTGCAAATCATAAGAAGATGCCCCACTCATTGCTGATAATAAATGATCTACTGCTCCATCTCCATTAACATGGAATAGCCGCTGATACGTCCTAAACGGAAATCCATTCAATGCATCTGCTACTAATGTATTAATATCGTTTGGGAAAACTTCTCTCCCATACCAGGTAGGAGCATCATAATAAGGCTGAGCTAAATACATGCCTGATTCCTGCTCAGTGCCATCCGTAATCCACTTCACACCTGCAGAAAGGACTTTACCGAATGGATTTTGCCACTCTCGGCCATTATACATACTAAGCGACTCTTCCCTAGTAAATGGGAAGCCTACATTACGCACACGCACAGGTAAATTCATCCCCTTAAGAATATTTTCGTATCTTAGAGAGTCAATTCCAATTGAGATGTCCTGAATAGATGTGATCCCTTGCTGTGCACAGCCTAGTAACAATTGTGATAACTGTGCTTGAAATTCAGAATCCGGAATTTGAGATCGCATAATTTGGGCGAACCAATAGATTGCATAATCCTGCATCACACCTGTAGGCTCTCCATTAGCATCCCTAACAA
>Ga0105103_10000460_pt1 | contig 23053 bp, 20 predicted proteins | sample PPLLaktember2015_2_FD_79107 | JGI IMG/M metagenome (GOLD analysis project Ga0105103, IMG submission 79107) | Freshwater sediment microbial communities from Prairie Pothole Lake near Jamestown, North Dakota, USA - PPLs Lake P7 Core (6) Depth... | ecosystem: Environmental > Aquatic > Freshwater >...
ACGATCGTCGAAGAGTTGCTGGCATCTGATCCGTCGGCGAAACAGGAATTGAGCGAACTGCTCCGGCTCAAGTTGCTCTTGGGCGGCGCGCGTCGCCTTGAACCCGATATTGGTTTCTGGACTCGGCTGTCGATGCGGCTGGAGGACGAGCGTCAGGAAGCGAAGAATTTGCTTCCGTTCCCGAAGCGTTACACTCCGCATGTCGCCACTGCTGTCACGCTCGTTGTGGCGGTTTTCGGTTTCGTCGCGATCTCGAACCGGATGCCCATCATGGCATTCTTCTCGAAGCAATCGCAGGCCGTCAAAGAAGCCGTTGAGCAGGGGGTCCTCCAGGGATCCGTCCTTCCGCTCTTTGCGAACGTCGACAAAGACCAGGCCCTTCAGTTCTCGCTGTTCGGCGAATTGCCCCTGGATGATTCCACGCAGACCACGCTCCGTGTGGATGAAAGCACGGACTCGGGATATCGGATCGAAGTGGGAAAACAAGCCCGACGACAGGTACGGCCGGTCACATTCGACCGCTTTGTCGACGAGGTCCGCCCCACCGTCGACCAACGCCGCGTCATCGACTCGTTGTTGGCGCTGGCACAGGAACGCATCGCAGGTTCCGTACTCGTTGGTTCGGATGATGCCTTCGCGGTCGATCCCGAACTCCCGCACCTGAACCGGATCATCGTTACCGGCATCGCATCCTGCCTGGAGCCACCGCAGCGAAGACGATTCGAGCGGTTGCTTGCGGTGCATGAGGCTCCGTATGCGGTCTCAATGGAGGTAAAAGCCCCCGCAGTTGAGCCGAGCCAGGTGTTTTCGAAACTCCGCCGTCACCGGCCGGACCAATTCATGGTCATCACCCCCGACACCGCGGTCGTTGCCCGTGTTCGGCTGGATCTTGACAGCCTGCGCCGGTTGATGGAGTTTGACATCCAACGGATGGAATCGAGGCGCAGAGTGCTGTTCGAACGCATCGAGGCAGGAGAGTTTCGCTGGTCCACGCGTCCACCGACCACCTTGTCTGCAGACTCGATGGCGTTCCTCCCGGAGAGAGATTTCATCCGGGTGGAAGTCGGTCGGTCAGTAGAGGAACTTCCGGCGGAATTCCGGGTGATGGTCACTCCTCGGCCACGTGAGCGGAGTTCTGGCGGGTCGGTTCATATCCAGGTGTTTGCTCCGAGTCCCCCCGCCTCACGAGTTCGGGAAGTGCCGCCGATTCTTCCCGGTCGGGACAGCACCCGCTAGAGTTGAGGCTTCCCCGGAACGCAGATTCGCCCAGTCAGCAGAGGCATGGCTGGGCGACTGCCGTTTCATCCCCCCTTCCTCCGCACCGGCGAAGTTGCTTCTCCTGCCCATTTTGGCTATATTTCACCGATGTAATTCACCTGAACATTCAGCCGTTGCAAGGAACTCACCGATGAAGAGCAGCAGGATTCTCTCCGTTCTCGCGATTGTGTTCGTCGTGCTGGCAACCCAGGCATTCCAGTGCGGATCGCCAGACTTCACAGGCGCGAAATTGTACGAAAACCAACAGAATTGGAAGGATGCGGTCCGTTTGTATCAGGCCGAGGTGCAGAAGAACCCCGGAAACGCCGAAGCATGGTTCCGGATGGGGCGCCTAAAAGGGGAGCGATTCGACGATTATGTGGGGATGAACGAAGCGTTCAACCAGGCGCTGAAACTTTCAAGCGAACATGCGCAAGAGATCAAGATCATCCGATACAACCGGTGGGCGACTCATGTCAACATCGGCGTCGAACTGCTGAAACGCGCGAACCAAGACTCGGTCCATTTGTATGATCGTTCGATCGAGGAGTTCAAACTGTCCGCCGATGCATGGCCCGATACAGGGGTCTCCTACAAGTTCATGGGTCATTCATATCTGAGCAAACGGGACCTGGACAATGCGATCGTGGCGTATACGAAGGCATGGAATCTGGACAAAGATCGCGAAGCCTATCTGAGCGTTGGCAAGATCTACTCCCAAAAGGGAATGGACCTGAAGAACAAGTTCGAGACGGAGAACGCTGATGTGTTGAAGGCGATTCGAGATGTGCAGGAAGTGGACAAAGGGTTCTATCGGAATGACATTATGCGCATGTTTGGCGCTCCGGACAATGTGAAGAAGGGTCCGCGCAACTCTCGCAAAGAGGACTGGACCTATGCGAAGTACAACCTGACCCTCACCCTCGAAGGGGAGAAGGTGGTCGACAAGAAGCTCGCGAAACCGTACGAACCATCGATCGATTCGTCGGATGTTGTCGCCTCGATCGCGGAATTCAACAAGGCCATCACCGTCTTTGAAACGTTGAAGGCGGCGGATCCAAGGGACAACGAGAACCTGAATCTCCTGCTGCAGGCGTACGTTGAGGCGAACCGCATCAATGAGGCCAAAGAGACATTCAAGCTGGCGGTCACCAATCAGCCGAATAACAAGATGAACCATTACATCCTTGCCGTCCTCTACCGGACCACCGGCGAGTACGACAATGCTGTCAAGGAATTCGAGGAAGCGCTCAAGATCGACCCGGCATTCACCGATGCGATGTTCGATGCCGGGGCCACGTACTACAACTGGGGTGTGGACATGCTCCGCGTTGCGCAAGAGAAGGGGGACTTCGAAGATGTCGCCTACAAGGAGAAGTTCCAGCTCGCGCTCCCGTATCTTGAGAAGGTTTCCGAAGTGAAGAAGGACGATGCGGCGGTCTGGGAAACGTTGGGAACGATCTATGCCCGCCTTGGCCAGAAGGACAAAGCGATGAAGGCGCTGGACGAGTCGGACCGCATCAAGCGGAGCAGGTAACGGAAGGGACGATTGGAGACAATGAGCAACGAACCCGTACAACAGCAGATCAACATTGAGTTGGGAGAGAAGGAAGCGGAAGGGATCTATTCCAATCTCGCCATCATCACGCATTCCCCCGCGGAATTCGTGATCGATTTCACGCGCGTGCTGCCGGGAGTGCCGAAGGCGAAGGTGCACGCACGGATCATCATGACGCCCCAACATACAAAGATGTTGATGAACGCTCTGCACGACAACATCGACAAGTACGAGAAGAAGTTCGGGGAGGTCAAACTTGCCCAGGACGTTCAGGGTCCCGTCCTGGGATTCCAGTCTCCGATTGATGAGAAGAAGTTTCATTGATGCATGATCCTTCAACGGATCAGCCGGTGTCGGATTCATCCCCGATACCGGCTTTTTTTATCCGGGAGAGAAGCCCCGAGGTCGGGTGAGCGCACGTAGGCATCAAAAGAGGTTCACTATGCGAAGATCGACTCGAACACCCCATGTGCTGCGGACGTTCGTGCTGCTGCTGACGGCGATCGCGGCGTTCAATTGTATCGACGGTCCGCTGGAGCCGATCATGCCGTACACGGATGTCTCGATCAGTATCCCGCTCGCGGACCGGGAATGGACGATCGATGAGGCAGAGTTCGAATCGCCGGCGCAGAAGAATCCAGACGGTACGATCAGCGTTTCCGACCAGGAATCCTTCGATCCGATCGGCCTTGACTCGCTCAGCATCCAGCCTGAGTACGCGTGGGATCGGGCCCAGGTCGGACAATTCGAAGCGGATTCGCTTCCTCCAACGGCATACAGCGTGCAAGCGAGCGATCTTGGGATCCCGCCGCAGACATACCCCGTGTTGCCGGCCGGATCGGCCAGCCTTCCCTCAATCAATCTTGACGTCTCGCACGTCCTCGACTTCGTCTCCATCCTGGGGGGAAACCTGTATCTGACCGTACAGAACACGCTCCCTGTCGCCGTGTCCTTCCCCAATGGCATTAGGCTCAGAAACAACTCGACTGTCCCGACTGATACGAGCGAACTCGGGGTCTTCGTATTCGGATCACCCGTCCAGCCGGGCGAAACGCGACTGACGGCGATGAATCTCGCCGGGAAAACGGCACGCGGCTCGATGACCACAGGAGCCATGGACGTCCAGACGGCGGCGGAAACGAACGTTACGGTGCAATCGGGAGATGGCCTTGTCTTGACGTTTTGGTCGACCCTGTTGTATGCCGATTCCGCGCAGGCTGTCATCCCTTCCCAGCACATTTTCACGGTGGCCGATTCCAGCTTCGTCGTGGATGATTCTGTGGTTGTTCAGGAGGCGCTGTTCCGCAGCGGCCGGCTTGTTGTCGCGGTGACCAACCAGATGGATGTTGCTGTTGGTGCATTCATCCGATTGAATGACTTGACGAGCACGGTCACCGGGAATAGTGTGGTGTTCAATGTGGTCATCCCGCGAAAGGACAGTCTGATCGTTCCGATCGCGATGGATACCGTGCGAGTGGTCGCGACCCCGTCGGCGCTCGGAACGCGTCTGACGTTCTCTCTTGGCATCAGCACGATCACGTCCGGCGGAACGAAGGCGCTTCTCACGGACAACGATTTTGTCAAGGCAGAGTTGCGGCCGCAAGGATCCGTTCGCGTGCGGTCATTGACCGGCAAGATCACGCCGTATACCTTGAACGTGAATACTTCCTACGCGACGGGATTCAAGTCCGGCGAACTTGCCGAGAAATTCTCAGGGCAAGTGCTCCCGGATTCAACGCGGATCACCATCAGTCTGCCGATCACAGGCGGATTCCCGGCTGAATACGATCTCACCTTTGTCGCAAAGAACGTCGCACACAACATCGTGGATTCCATCGTGATCCCGCCGCTGACCAACGGCACCCGGCGCATCTATCCCAATTCCGGTCAAGTTCCCCAGATCGTCATGGAGAACTTTGCTCCGCTGAACACGCTGTTGTCCCGATTCGTCCCGCATCTGCCGGACTCGTTCATCGTCCGCGGAACGCTGCTGTTGAATCCTCCTGACGTCTTCGCGTCGTCAACGCTCTATACCATCGCCGACACGAGCAAGGTCTATCCCTCTCTTGCCGTCGACATTCCGCTGCGATTGAGCATCGCGAACGGTTCGTTCGTGAGCACGGAGGCCGAACGGATCGATCTGGACGACGATGTGTCGAACTCATTGAAGCAGGCGACGGCGAACGTCGAGGTGACCAACGGCATTCCCCTCCAATATGGAGCGCGGATCTCGATGCTGGGAACGATCCCCGGCACGAGCGTCCGCGATACGCTTGTGCGAATCGTGCCGACCGCGATCATCCAGGCTGCCTCGGTCGACGCCGCAGGGTATACCACGGGACCCAGGGTCACGAATCTCAGTGTGTCGCTCACGGCCCAGGATATCCAGAGGCTTTCCTCGGTCGATACGGTGCAGGTGCGTCTGACATCCCTTTCGACCACGAATGCCGCGACCGTACGATTTCGCACGACCGACAAGATCCGAGCACGGGCATCGACTCGAGTCGTCTACACGATCAATCGTCCAAACTGAGGAGGCGCGCGCATGAATCGATACAGTGTGATCTGCCTCTGCCTCCTGGTTTCCGCCGCACTCACGGCGGGGGAGCGTTGGAACATCCGCGGCCTCGGGATGGCTCGAACCGTGAACGCCGGCTCACGCGGTCTCGATGCGCTCGGCTCAAATCCTGCAGCATTGGGACTCGGCGGACGAGTTGTGGAGTTTGCTCTTCCCTCGGTGAGTGTCTCCGGACGGATCATGTTCGGATTGGACCTGTATCAGAAGTACTTCACCGGCGTCCCCGCCCCCGATGGCTCGCGCGTCGCACGATACTTGACTGACCAAGACAAGGAAGATCTGCTCGGTGCGATCTCGGATCTCGAAACGAATATGCTGAACGCGGATGTGATGCTTGCGGGGCTGAGCGTGTTCATTCCATCCGTCGGGGGTATCGGCATCTCTCTCGTTGATCACGTCGGCGGAAGGGCGTTCGTTCCAAAGGATTACATGCGGCTGATCCAGGGCTTCGATCTGGAAGGATCGCAGTACGACTTCTCCGATACGGATGTATCGGGGTGGTGGTATCGGGAACTAGCGATCGGGTTCGGTCGGCGGATCCCCGTGAAGCTGTCCACACTGCGCGACATCCATGTCGGAGCGTCTTTGAAGTTTCTGCAGGGATTCGCTGTCGCGACGACGGAACGATCGCGCGGAAGTGTGTCGAACGTCCCCGATCCCGCGAATCCTCTCCAATACAGCTTGCGTGGGGATGTTGAATTCCTGCTGAGACGGGCCGCCGTCGATTTTCTGAATGAAGCGCGCGACGGTGAAGAGGGAACAGACTTCACCCCCTTCCCCGCGCCAGCGGGTACCGGACTCGGAGTGGACCTTGGGATCCTCGCAACCGTAAGCGACGGGATGACCGCGTCCCTTTCCATCACGGACCTTGGAAGTATCACGTGGAAGCAGAATACGACGCAGTTTGCGATCGATGCGGCGGTGGACATAACGGATCTGACGGCCGACTCCTCCGAACAACGTCTGGAGGACTTCACGGATGCTCTGGTTGGACAGTCGATGCCATCGGGTGAATTCACGACCGCGTTGCCGACCCGGCTTCGCTTCGGCGTTCGCGTCGACGCCTCGAAATTCGCGCCGCTTCGGTTTCTGCCGAAAGATCTGGTGCTCGCGGTGGACTACACGCAGGGGTTGAACCGATCATTGGGGAACTGTGTCGTCCCACGCATGTCGATCGGGGCGGAATATCTCGTCGCCTCGTGGTTCCCTGTGCGGACGGGGTTCGCACTCGGGGGGGGAGATGGGGCGCGGTGGGCGATGGGATGGGGATTCGATTTCGGGAACTACTCGTTCGATCTGGCGACCGATACGTTCAGCATGATCCTGACGCCACGAAGCTTCCAGATGGCGTCGTTCGGGCTGGGAATGCGGGTGCGGTTCTAAGGTTCAGATCTTCGTCCGGAGCCGGGCGATCGGAAGTCCAAGCTGCTCGCGGTATTTCGCGACCGTGCGGCGCGCGATGCGAATGCCATCCTGCTTTAAGATATCCGCAATGCGGTCATCGTTCAGCGGTTCGTTGGGATCCTCGCTCGAAACGATCTCCTTCACCCGCTGCTTGACGGCGAAGTTGGAGACATCCTCGCCGCTATCGGACTCCAGTCCGGAAGTAAAGTAGTACCGAAGGGGAAAGACGCCGAATTCGGTCTGCACGAACTTGCTGTTCACCACGCGGCTGATGGTCGAAATGTCCACCCCGACGACCTCCGCGATATCCTTGTAGATCATCGGCCGCAATCCTTCGCCTTCCTCAAACCAATGTCGCTGCCGTTCCACAATCGCACGCATCACCTTCAAGAGGGTCTCCCGTCGTTGATGGATCGATGCGATGAACCACTTCGCGGCCTCAAACTTCTTCTTCACGAAATCCTTGGCCTCGGCCGACACCTTCTTGCCCCGCGGTGAGACGAGTTCTTTGTACGCGGTGTTGATCCGCAAGGGGGGGATGTTTCGGTCGTTGAGCAGAATGACAAAGTCCCCGTCATCCCTCTGCACGAGGAAGTCGGGGGTGATGTAATTCTCCTGGGCGCCGAATTCGCCCTCTCCGGGCTTCGGATTCAATCGTTGAATGAGATCGTGGATGCGCTTGAGGGTCTCGCGGCCGATGCCGAGGGTCTTCTCCATGGCGTCGTATCGCTTCAGCTTGAAGTCCTCGAAGTGGTCGCGAATGACGCGGATGGCGAGTTCCTTGATCGCATGGGAATAATTCCCTGCACGCAGCTGCGCGAGCAGGCATTCCTGAAGGGAGCGTGCGGCGATCCCGGGGGGCTCGAGAACCTGGATCTGCTGCAGAACCTGCTCGGCTTTTGCGACCGTGATCGCCATGCCGAAGGTCAGGTTCAGATCCTGAACGATCAATGCGAGCTCCCTCCGCAGATAGCCATCCTCGTCGACATTCCCCAGAATCTCCTCCGCAAGCATCACGGATTCATCATCGATCTCGAGCAGCCGAAACTGCGCCAGCAGGCGTTCGGACAGCGGGACGGTTGCAGGGAGCGGCGGTTCGTACGAATCGTCTTCGTCGGACGTGGGGATGCGTTCGGGACTCTTATGACCGGCGAGGTCGTCGTTCATGTAGTCCTCGAGCGAGTAGGAATCGTCGGTATTCGATTCCTGCTCGTCTGTCGTCGCTGGTTCTTCCTGGTCGAGCGACAACTCCATCTCATCCTGCGTCTCGAGCATGGGATTCATCTCCAACTCCATCTTGATGCGCTGTTCGAGCGAGAGCGTCGGCAGCTGCAGGAGTTTCAAATACTGCACCTGCTGCGGCGTCAGCTTCAGGCCAAGACGGAGTTGTTGTTGGAGATTGATCATGCTGTGAGTGGTGATGTCCGACGTCGGCGAAGGTCTTCGCTGCGCTGGCGGAAGGCCTCGTACCATTCGGGACCGAACGCGCGCGTCAGAGAATCCTGCAGGAAGTCACTGAGAAAAATATGCTGTTCCATCCCGCGATGAAGTGCCGGCCGGCATTCCGGGATGTATTCGAACCGGAGCTCCTCGAGCGTTCCCTCATGGACCCGGACGGGGAAGAGATGACAGGAGATCGGTTTGCGCCACGGGATTCGGTCCTCGTGAAATGCCCGCTCGAACGCACACTTGGCGACTGGGCCCTCATAATACACGAACACACACGCCTGCTCGTCCACGCATGTGGTGGAGAAGTCCCCGGGGGAACCTTGAACGAGGCCGTCGGTTTCAATGACGTCGATGTGCTGGCGGGGGAGGAGCGAACGGATGGAAGGATACCAACGGGTGATCTCTTTCACCTCGGCGTCACGCAAGGGTGCACCACGGACTCCGCGCATGGTGCAACATGCGCCGTGGCACGCCTGCAGGTCGCAAGCGAAACGAACCTCCATGGCGCTCTCGTCGACGATCTTGTTGAGTATCTCTGCCATCTGATAACATGAACTGTGCCAATCGTGAGTGGCACGAGATTTGAATAAACGAAGATAACGAATTTTGCACATTCAAAAAAGGGAAGCCGCTCAGTTTCGTTGGAAGAGCTTACCGGGGAGCTGACGAACCAGCCCCTTGAATTCGAGCGACAGGAGCGTGACAAGCGTATCGGAAGGGCCAAGGCCGGATCGATCCGCCAGGTCGTCTGCGTGGATCGGTTCCGTTGCCAGGTGCTCGTAGATCTGCTGCTCGAACAGCGTCAGCGGACCGGGGTCACGCGGCACTGCTCCATTCTGATTCCCGCCCATCTGAAGTTCGTCAAGGACATCCTCGATCGAGTGAATGAGCTTTGCCCGTCCGGTTTGGATCAGCCGGTGTGGGCCGAGACTTTGCGGACTCATCATGCTTCCTGGGACGGCGAACACCTCCCGGTTCTGGTCAAGGGCAATGGAGGCGGTGATCATCGCCCCGCCGTCCTCTGCCGATTCCACGACGATCGTTCCAAGCGCTATGCCGCTGATGATGCGGTTACGGCGCGGAAAGTTCTGTGCATCAGGTTTTGTTCCGAGGGGAAACTCGGAAATGACGGCGCCGGATGCCGCGATGCGTTCCATCAACCGCCGGTTCTCTGCGGGGTACGGAACATCGAGCCCGGATCCAATGACGGCGCATGTTCGTCCGTGCGCCCGCAGTGCCGCGCTGTGAGCGACGGTATCGATCCCCCGCGCGAGTCCGCTGATGACCGTCAGCTCGTGCTCCACCAACTCGCGGCTGATGCGCTCGGCGGCCCGTTCCCCGTACGACGACGGACGACGCGTTCCCACGACGGCGACAGCGGAAGAGCGCAGGCACTCCAGGGTTCCTTGAACAAACAGCAGAGGGGGCGGATCGTAAATGCGGCTGAGGAGGTCCGGATAGGCCGGGTCCCACGACGCAACGATCTGAACGCCGAGGCGCTCGGCGCAGGCGACCTGGTATTCCGCAAATCGTTCTCCCTCGTGATGTTTGATCGCCGATGCGAGCGTACGGTCGATCCCGTACACACGAATGAGATCTCGCGGCGACGCCTGCAGAACAGCGTGGGCAGAGCCGAAGTGATTCAGGAGCGAGCGGATCTTGAGCGGTCCGATTCTCGGGATGGACAGCAAACGCAATAGATGGAAGACATCGGATTGATGATGCGGCATGACCGCTTCCCCCTTGGATCGACGGCGCGAATGATGCAGGCTATCTTGGCATGTAGGCGCTGACCCCGAACGGCACGGCGTGAATCGTGATGCCGATGGCGAGAGTTCCCCGGTCTCCCATCGTGAGGAACACTCCCGGTGAGAACGTGCCGATGTTCAGCACGCCGGGATAGATGTTCACGCGCAGGCGCTCGAGATAGTACTCAGAAACGAGGAGGGATGCAAGGAGGGAATTGGAGCGATCATAGAAGAGTCCCGCCGTGGCGCCCACATGGATGGTGCGGGTCGAGATACCGTTCGTCGCATCGGTCTCCCACACACCGGTCTGCATGGCGCCCGCACCGAAGGAGAACGAAGTTGCATCCCGAAATTTCAGCGTCGCGCCCAGGAGCGTCGATTTCCCCAGAAGGAGAAACGGCTGGATGGAAGAGGATAACGACCAGCGATACTTCGCGACGAAGCTGTGACCGAAATTCCGGAATGCGAACGGTGCGAAGGAAAACGCAATCTGCGGGGACCAGTTGTTCATCTGCCATTGATCAGAGAAATAGCGGGCGACATCGTCGAAGCTGAAGAGTACGATGCCGAGCGGATCGAATATCAACAGGTCGGCGATCGCATCGACATTCGGTCGAACGTCGGGTCCGTTCTCAACGATCTCATTCAACGCATGATAACTCATCGCGGTGATCGCGCCAGCGAGCATCGGCATGGGGACATCATGTGCCTGGTACCATTCGGAAAGCTTGCGGTATTCCATCCCGCCGCCGATCAGATGCAGGATGTAGTTGGGGGCCCACTGTGCATGCCGCACGTCGAGGCTGAGGGGGAAGACCTCCTGGCGGAGGAAGCGATTCCAACCGTATCTGTTCAGGATCGGTCCCGGAGCGGCGATGCTCTTCCAGACGCTTGTCGCGCCAGTTCGAAGCGGGAGCGCTGATGCTCGGGTGGAACTGGCATACGACTGAAGCACATCAAGCCCGCCGTGCAGGAAAACGGCGAGGGGGTGATACATCGCATCGGAGCCGTACGGGAGATCGCGGTAGAAAAAGAAGGACGAATCCTGTGCCTGCATCGATGCGGGCGCGCAAGATGCAGCGAGGAGCAGAGTGACGAACGCGGCCCGGATGAAGCGAGATCGCATTGCTACGCCGACATGATCGCAGCCGTGAACTCGCTCACCAGACGGTCCGCCTCAGTCTTGTTCGGTGCCTCGGCGATGATCCGGATGATCGGTTCGGTGTTGGATTTCCGCAGGTGGACCCAGGAGGTGGGGAAGTCGATCTTCAATCCGTCCGTGGTCGTGACCGCGCCCTTGGAGGCGTATGCATCTTGGATGCGGCGCAGCGCGGCGTCTGCGTCGATGGAGCCCAGGTCGACCTTCCCCTTCGTGATCTCGTACGAGGGCATCGTCGCTCGCAGGGCAGACAGCGGTCCGCCGAAGTCCGCGAGTGCCTGCAGGACGAATCCGATGCCGACGAGGGCATCGCGTCCGGCGTGGATCCCGGGAAAGATCACGCCGCCGCTCCCTTCGCCGCCGATGACCGCGCCGATCTCGACCATCCGTTGCGCGACGTTGATCTCTCCGACCGGTGTCTTCTCGATCGTGCCGCCATTCGCCTTCACGACGTCATCCACCGCGCGGGTGGTGGAAAGATTGATGACGACGCGTTGGGATTTCGAAGGCATCTTCTCGAGAACGAATTTCACGCATGTGGTGATGGTATACTCTTCTCCGTACGGTTCCCCTTTCTCCGTGATCAGGACAAGCCGGTCAACATCAGGGTCGACGGCGATACCGAGATCGGCGGCGGTGTCCTTCACGCGCGTACACAGACCGGTGAGGTTCTCCGGAATCGGCTCGGGTGTGTGACCGAAGATACCGGTGAGGTCACAATGAAGCGGAACGACCTCACAACCAAGCGCTTCGAGCAATCCAGGGACGATGGCGCACCCCGCCGCGTTCACACAGTCGAGCACGACCTTGAATCGTCGACGCCGGATCTCTTCGACGCGGACGAGAGGATGCGAGAGTACGGCATTGACGTGATCAGAGAGGAACGATTCCCGCTGCTCGAACGAACCCTGACGGTCCCATGGAACATATGAGCGTTCAGTGCGGTCCGCGATCGCCCAGAATGCCTTGTTCTGGTCCGCATTGAGAAAGAGGCCGGACGGCGCGAAGAACTTCATACCATTCCAGACCATCGGATTGTGGCTCGCGGTGATCGAAATTCCGCCGGAAGCACGGAGGCGTTCGACCGCCAGCGCAACCGTGGGAGTCGGGCAGATGCCGAGCGAAATGACATTGCGGCCCATTTCGCGGAGTGTTGCACTCGCGACGTCAGCGATGGAGCTTCCCGTGATCCGGCCATCCCGCCCGATGACAACCGTGCCTCGCTGACAATACTCGGCGTACGCGCGCACATAGCGCACGACTGTTTCCGGCGTAAGGGTGTTTCCGACGATACCGCGAATGCCCGAGATGCTGACCATCAACGCCATGCGTTTTCCTCCGAAATAGAGCCTAATATAGCGACCGACCCCGGGAGAAGCAAGGAATGCCTTGCTTGATACTCAGCATGGGCGTGAGTACCTTGCAGGCACAAAGATCGAACAAAGGCGGTCATGGAATTATCGGCAGGATCCCAGAAGCTCTTGTTGCGTTTGGCCCGGGAGTCGATCGCGGCGGCTGTATCCAGGACGAAGCTCCCGAAGGCGCAGACGGATGAGGAAGAACTGAAATGCCCCTCCGGCGTTTTCGTCACATTGCATGACGGGACGGATCTCCGTGGATGCATCGGCTACGTTGAACCGGTCATGCCGCTTATTCGCGCGACGCAGGAGGTGGCGGTGAAGGCGGCGCTCGAAGATCCCCGGTTTGACCCCGTCACATCGGAGGAACTGCCCCGCCTATCTATTGAAATCTCCGTGCTGTCGCCGCTCGAACCGTGCACGGATGTTCGTGCGATCGAGATCGGGAAGCATGGTCTCGTGATCGAGGCAGGCTTTCGTAGGGGATTGCTGCTGCCGCAGGTCGCGACAGAATATGGATGGGACCGGGAGCAATTCCTTTCGCATACTGCACAGAAGGCGGGCCTCGGTCCCGATGCATGGAAGAAGAGCGAGTCCCGGCTCTTCGTGTTTTCTGTTGAGAAGTTTTCAGAGTCTGACCTCTCCACACATTCTTGATCGATCCTATGGCTTTGTCGAGCACAGAAGCAGTGCGGCCGCCGGCAGTTGCGGGGATGTTCTATCCCGGACAACCGGAAACGCTCCGTCGGGACGTCGACCGGATGCTTGCTGAAGCGCCTGCATTTCCGGATGCGGCAAAGATCGCGGCGCTGATCGTCCCGCATGCCGGGTACGTCTATTCAGGGTTCACGGCGGCGCACGCCTTTCGTGCGGTCCAGGGGCTGCAGTTCGATACCGTGATCGCGGTCGGCCCGAGTCACCGTGAGTATTTTGACTACGTTTCCGTCTACGATGGCCGGGCATACGCAACGCCGCTCGGCATTGTGGAGGTCGACGCGGAAATCCGGAATGCACTCGTGCAGGAGGGGCTTGTCGCTTCGAATGCAGGCCACCGCGCGGAACATTCCGTCGAGGTTCAAGTGCCGTTCCTTCAACGGGCGTTGGCGAATTTCCGATTCGTCCCCCTCATCATGGGGACCCAACACCCGCGCGTGTGCGAGGCGTTGGGGACGGCGCTTGCAAATGCTTCCCACGGACGACGGGTCCTCCTGGTGGCGAGCTCGGACCTCTCACATTTCCACCCAGCGGAGGAGGCGGCGGCGTTGGATCATCGGGTCGTCGGGGAGGTTGAACGCTTTCATCCGGAGGAACTGATGCAGGGACTTGCCGACGACAGACTTGAAGCGTGCGGCGGCGGTCCGATCGTTGCGGTCATGGAGGCCGCACGGCGTCTCGGCGCGGCGGAATCGCGCATTCTGCATTACTGTCATTCGGGGGATGTTACCGGAGATCGCGATTCGGTGGTTGGGTATGTCTCAGCGGCGATTCTCCGGTCCAAGTAGATGAAGCGTACTCACCGAAAGCCGTCTGTCGGCGTGATCGGCGCCGGAGCTGTGGGGAGAGCGCTGGCCATTGCGCTCGACCGTACCGGATACGATGTGGTCAGTGTCGTTGACCGGACGCGCACGAAAGCACGCCGGCTTGCTTCCCACCTTCGTCAGTGCGGTGCCTATTCGTCTGTCAGCGACCTTCCCTTCATTCCTTCTCTGCTGATTCTTGCTCTTCCGGAAGAACAGATCGCTCAGACCGTCGCCGAACTCCGTTCATCATCGAAGGCCTCGTTCGTGAAGACGACGATCCTTCACGTCTCAGGTTCTCTGACCTCCGATGTTCTCTCCTCGCTCGCCGAGCGTGGGGCGTTCGTTGGTTCGCTCCATCCGATCGTCTCGTTCCCGCGGCGAATTGGATCGGTGCGATTAGCGGAGCGTCTCAAAGGTGCAACGTATGGTTTCGAAGGGAGCAGGAGTGCCGAACGAATCGCGCGTACGCTTGTGCGTCGCTTGAAAGGCCGCTGCATCTGCGTTCCAAAAGAGGAGAAAATTCTGTATCATATTGCTTGCGTTCTGTTTTCGAATTATGCCGTTGTCCTCGTGGGTGCGGGTGCCGGCCTGACGAAGCGGCTCACAGGATTCCGTCCCGGGGACTTCCGACGATTGATGGAAGAGAGCATTGGAACGGCATTCGAGCGAGGCGCTGGCTCTGCGCTGACCGGACCCGTTGCGCGCGGTTCGCTTGAAACGATTCACGCCCATCGGAACGTCCTCAGGCGAAAGGCTCCGGCCGCAAACGAGTTGTATCGCGTGATGGGTGCGATGGCGGTCGATCTGGCCGCGTCGATGAGGCGGCTGAAACCCGCTCAGATCGCACGGATGCGGAAGATCTTCCGAACGAAATGAACTCCAGAACAGGGATCGTATGAAAGCACTTATCGCCAGCGGCGGACGCGGCACCCGATTGCGCCCGATCACGCACACGCAGAACAAACACCTCATTCCGATCGCAAACAAGCCGATCCTGTTCTATTCGATCGAAGCGGCCGTTCATGCCGGCATCAAAGAGATCGGGATAGTGCACAATGCCGACAGTCTTGAAGTGCCCGAATACGTCGGGGACGGTTCGCGTTGGGGCGTGCAGATCACGTATATCCCGCAGGAAACACCCGGCGGCCTCGCACAAGTTGTCGGCCTCGCCGAGAAATTCGTCGCCGGGGACAAGTTCCTCTTCTATCTGGGCGACAACATGCTTGTCGGCGGCGTCAAACGGTTCATTGACGAGTTTGAGCGGAGCGGGTGCAACTGCTATCTGACGCTTTCGCGTGTGAAGGATCCCGAACGGTTCGGCGTGCCGGAGATCCAAGATGGACGGATCGTGCGTGTGGAGGAAAAGCCGAGTATTCCCAAGAGCAACTTCGCAGTTGCGGGCATCTACCTGTATGATTCACACATTTTCGAAGCGGTCAGGAGCCTCAAGCCGAGCGCGCGGGGTGAACTCGAGATCTCAGACGCTCACACTTATCTGATCGAACAAGGGTTCACGGTCGGGTATACGGAGATCACCGGCTGGTGGAAGGATACAGGAAAGCCGTCCGACCTCCTGGAGGCCAATCGATTGATCCTCGACAGCATCGAACCCCGGAATGAAGGAACCGTCGACGCGGCGTCGGACGTCGCGGGCCGCGTGATCATCGAGCCGGGCGCGCGCATCGGGAATTCGAAGATTCGCGGACCGGTGATCATCGGACGCGATGTAGTGGTCGAGAACAGCTACATCGGCCCGTACAGTTCCATCGGCGACCGGACGCACATTCGGAACAGCGAGGTCGAATACAGCATCGTCCTTCGCGATTGCCGCATCCAGAATGTCGGCATTCGCATCGAAGGGAGCATTCTCGGAAATGACGTTGAAGTGGTGGAATCGGCGGGCAAACCCCGCGTGCATCGGTTCATGATCGGGGATCAAAGCCGGGTTGAGATCGCTTAGGCATGAGGAGGGAGAGGACCATGACGTTCGAGACGATTCGAGTGGAGACGACAGACGGGATCGCGACGCTGACCATCAACCGTCCGGAGAAGATGAACGCGCTCAACGCGCAGGTGCTGGATGAACTGCGGCATGCCTTCGAGGCGCTCAAGGTGGATGAGTCAGTTCGTGCGGTGGTCGTGACCGGTGCTGGAGAGAAAGCCTTCGTTGCCGGGGCGGATATCAAGGAACTCGCCGCACTCGACGCGGGAACGGGGACACGCTTCGCAGAGAAGGGACAGGAGATCTTCTCGCGCATTGAAACGCTTGGCAAGCCGGTGATCGCTGCGGTGAACGGGTTTGCACTCGGCGGAGGATGCGAGTTGGCGCTGGCGTGTCATATCCGGGTTGCGTCGGAGACGGCGAAGTTCGGACAACCCGAGGTGGCGTTGGCGACGATTCCCGGATATGGGGGAACACAGAGGCTCGCGCGTCTCGTGGGAATGGGGAAGGCGATGGAACTGATCCTTACCGGCGATCCCATTGACGCCGCTGAAGCGCTTCGCATCGGTTTGGTCAACCGGGTGGTCGCGGCTGCCGAGTTGCTCCCGTCGGCCAGAGCGATCGCGCAGAAGATCCTGACGCGCGGTCCGGTTGCGGTCAAGCATGCACTTCAAGCGGTGCAGGCGATCGCTCAACTGCCCCTGACCGAAGGATTGGAACTCGAAGCCTCCTTGTTCGGGAGATGCTGCGGCACGGAGGATTTCAAGGAAGGAACGAACGCGTTTCTCGAGAAGAGGTCCGCCTCGTTTCGTGGACGATAAATTCGCATTGAAGCATCACTGTCAAAGGGACGTATGGCACAGAACAAACCGGCATCGGGTGAGAACGGAAAGTTGATGGACAAGCTCGTATCGCTTGCGAAACGGCGCGGCTTTGTGTTTCAGTCGAGCGAGATCTACGGGGGACTGAATGGGTGTTGGGACTACGGTCCATTGGGTGTTGAGATGCTGAACAATCTCAAGCAGGCCTGGTGGAAGAGCATGACGTTTCGCGAGAATGTCGAGGGAGTCGATGCCAGCATCCTGATGCATCCGCGTGTTTGGGAGGCGTCCGGTCATGTCGAGAATTTCACCGACCCGATGGTCGATTGCCGTCAATGCAAGGCGCGGTACCGCATTGACGTATTGTTCGAGGAATTGTCGCTGAAGCGGAAGAAGGAGGTGCTGCGCGAGCTGGAGCCGGAGCGGTTCGCCGGCCAGCAGAAGGATGAAACGATCGAAGCGGAGTTCGCCGCGCGAACGTCGACGGATGCAGAGGCAGCGGCGCTCATCCCGTTGCTGACGTGTCCGGCCTGCGGAGCGAAAGGGACCTTCACCGAAGCGCGCAAGTTCAACCTGATGTTCAAGACGTTCGTCGGTCCGGTCGAGGATTCCTCGGCTGTGGTCTATCTCCGTCCCGAGACGGCGCAGGGGATCTTCGTGAACTTCCTCAACGTTCAGTCAGCCTCTCGTCAGAAGTTGCCGTTCGGCATCGCACAGATCGGCAAAGCGTTCCGGAACGAGATCAACACGAAGAACTTCCTGTTCCGCACGCGCGAATTCGAACAGATGGAGATGCAGTTCTTTGTGCGGCCGGGAACGGACGACAACTGGTTCGAATACTGGCGCGCCGAGCGGATGCAATGGTTCAAGGATCTCGGCATGCGTGCGGAGCGGCTGCAGTGGCATCAGCATCCGAAGGACAAACTGGCCCACTACGCCAAGGACGCGTACGACATCGAATACCAATTCCCGTTCGGTTGGGGGGAGATCGAAGGGGTCCACAATCGAACGGATTTCGACCTGTCGCGTCACGAGCAGTTCTCGTCCAAGGGGATGCGGTATTTTGACGAGGAAACGAAGGAGAAGTACGTCCCGTTCGTGATCGAGACATCCGCCGGGGCAAGCCGGTCCTTCATGGCCTTCCTGGTCGATGCGTACCACGAGGAAGAGGCGCCCACTGCAGAAGGGACGGCGGAGCTTCGGACCGTTCTGCGCCTGCATCCGAAGCTCGCACCGCTCAAGGTTGCGATCTTCCCTCTCGTCAACCGGGACGGAATGCCCGAAGCAGCCCACGCCATTGAAACAGATCTGCGGAAGTACTTCCGCGTCTTTTACGATGACAGCGGTGCCGTCGGCCGCCGGTATCGGCGACAGGATGAGGCGGGGACTCCATATTGCGTGACGGTCGATTCGCAGACGATGCAGGACCAGACCGTGACCGTGCGTGAACGGGATTCCATGCAACAGGAACGAATCCCTGCATCGCGCCTCAAAGAGTACTTTCTCGAGAGGCTGTTGTGAGATCCTTCGTTCAGCGCTTTTCCCGCCTGATCCCACTCCTCGCGCTGTTCCTCGGATCGGCCGCGGCGACCTCCCAAGCCCAGTGGATCGCCGATCCGCACGTTGACCGGATGGTCCAGCGCGGCATCGATCAGATCTACAACTTCGAATTCTCCGCGGCGGAATCGACCTTCGCCGAAGTGATCCGGACTCAGCCTGATCATCCGGCGGGATACTTCTTCCGCGCGATGATCCAATGGGAGCGGATCATCAGCAATTTCGACGATGAATCGGACGACGAGAAACTCTATGAGATGCTCGAGGTTGTCATCGAGATGTGCGAGCAGCGTCTGGAAAAGGAACCGAATGACGTCACCGCATTATTCTTCAAAGGCGGCGCTGTTGGATTCCGCGGCCGCTTGCGAGCGAACAGAGGAAAGTGGGTTGGGGCCGCGAACGATGGACTGGTCGCGCTTCCCTTGGTGCGAAAAGCGTACGAACTCGAACCGACGAACTACGACGTTCTGCTTGGGATCGGGATCTATAACTACTATGCATCCGTTATCCCCGACAAGTACCCCATCGTCAAGCCGGTGATGGTGTTCTTTCCGGGCGGGGACCGGGCGAAGGGACTCGAACAGCTTCGGCAGGCGTCGCAGAATGCGAAATACGCGCGAGTGGAGGCGACGTACTTCCTGATGCAGAACTACTTCATGTTCGAGAAGGATTTTCCGAAGGCCCTCGAACTCGCCCGCTCATTGAACCGCACGTATCCGAACAATCCCATCTTCCACCGGTATTTCGGACGATGTCTTATCAGTACCGGCGCACTGGGTGAGGCCGAGATGATCTTTGCGGAGATCTACCGGCGATACTCATCGAAGCAAACGGGGTATGATCGCTATGACGGCCGTGAGGCCACCTACTACCTTGGGCGAGCGGAGTATCAAGCGGGGCGATTGGATGCAGCGTTGAAGAAGCTATATGAGTGCGACGACATCTGCCGTGGATTGGACAAGGAGGGGCCATCCGGTTTCATGGCGCTGGCCAATCTGATGATCGGATTGATCTATGATCTCCAAGGGAGGCGCACCCCTGCCATTGGTCAATACAAGAAGGTGCTGATGATGCCGGAGTACGAACGATCGCACGAAGAAGCGAAACGATATCTCGATAAACCATTTAAGCGCTGACAATGAACGCACAGATCATGTTGTTCGCGATCATCGCCGCCGCAGCCGTCGTGCTGGGGGGCGGGGTCGTTGTTGCTCGGTCCCATTGGCCGAAGCGGGTCCAGGAAGTATTGTTGTCTCTCAGTGCAGGATTCGTCCTCGCATTGGTATTCCTGAAACTCATTCCGGCGAGCTTCGAAGCCATCGGTGAACGGGCGGCCATTTGGGTGTTGATCGGCTTCGGCGTCGTGCACTTCTTCGAACACACGGTCGTCGGACATCTTCACTTCGGCGAGGAGACGCATCACGATGTCATGGTCACGCGGACGGCGGGCATCTCCGCGTTCGTCGGACTCTTTGTCCACGCATTCTTCGATGGACTGACGATCTCCGTCGGGCTGCAGTATGACTTCTTTCTTGGCGTGCTCGTTTTCGTCGCCGTCCTCCTGCACAAGTTCCCTGAGGGCCTGACCGTCGGGTCCATCATGCTCACGGCCGGATATCCGCGGAAAACGGTCTTCTATGCCGCCGTGGGGATCGGCGTTGCGACCGTCCTGGGAGCGAGTTCAACGTTCTTGCTGGAGAACGTCGGGGCTGAATTGTTGGGATTCGCGTTCGCCTTTTCCGCCGGGACGATGGTATACGTCGGCGCGAGCGATCTGATTCCGGAGGTCAACAAGACGGAGAACCGCATCCCGCCGCTGCTGGTGTTCGTCGGAATGCTGCTCTTTTACGTAAGTGAGTTGATTCTGGAGGGGATCCTGCCCCACTGAGCGGGTGCTCAGAGCGCCATCGCCAGACCGAAACGGTGAAATCCGCCGATCTGACCGAGGGACGAATACGCATAGTCGACCTGGTAGTCCTTCACCACAAGGCCGCCTCCGAACGAGAATCCGAGGAGCCCGGCACTTGTTCCGAGCTTCAGTTCCCGCCGTTGTTCGTTGTTGTATCCTGCACGCAAGCGGAGCGATTCGCTCATCAGGAATTCCACTCCGACAGAGAAGGCATTGAACCGTTCGAGGATGTTCTCGGCGTCTTCCGTCAGCTTGTGGAAGTTGAGGTTGAGGAGGACGGGGAGGTGTTCGGGGCGCGTCGTTACCCCGATCCGGAAGTCGAGAGGAAGGGATTCGGTCTTTCCGGCGAAGGTCTTCAGTTGCTGTCCGAGATTTTGAATGCTCGCGCCGAGGGTCAATCGCTGTGCCGGGAGGTCGTAGAGGATCCCCGCATCGAACGCCATGGCGCGCGAGTGGTAGTCCGCGATGCTGGAGGAAATGAACTTGATCGCAACGCCGGCGGAAAGTCCTTCATCCAGGACGAGGCCCGCTCCCGCACTGAATGCCAGATCGTGCGCACCGAATTCTCCAAGAACGTTCGAAGATGCGTCCGTCCGAGTCATCGTGCCGTAATCCATATAGACAACGCCTGCGGCGAGAAAGAAGTTGCGCAGCTGCTGCGCGTAGACGGCATGGCCGGAAGCGGCATTGCCCAGGTGCTTGAAGTAGCCCAGGGAAGTCCGGGGTCTATCGATCGTCGTGAGGGATGCGGGATTGTAGAACAGGGAGGCGGGGTCATTCATCATCGAAACGAAACTGCCGCTGAGCGCAGCCGCGCGCGGACCGACATCCCCCTGCAGGAACTCATACACGGAGGTCTGTCCGAGCAGTCTTGGACTGAGGAAAACGCACGCGATCGCAACACCAGTGAGCCATCGATTCATATGCAGAATTTAGGGAAATCCTGAACGAAATCCAACACGATCTCCTTTGCTTCTCTGCGGTTTTCTGGCTATATTATCATGATTGAAGTCATTTGAACCAAAGAGGATTTTGAGATGAAGAAGGGAATTCATCCCGCGTATAAGCGGGCGATCGTCACGTGTGTGTGCGGCAATTCATTCGAGACCCGCTCCACCACCGGAAACCTGCATGTCGAATTGTGCTCCAGCTGTCATCCGTTCTTCACGGGGAAGCAAAAGCTGGTGGACTCGGCGGGCAGGGTTGAGCGCTTCAACAAGAAGTACGCGAAGAACAAGGAAGCCGCGGCCACTGCCACGAGCGCATAACGTTGCGAGATGTTTGAGAAAAGGCGGAATGTTGGTACACGGACATTCCGCTTTTCGCGTTTCTGACCTTGGCTGATCGCTCAGATCGCCCAACACGGAGGGTTGCATGGCGCAGCACCTGTGTATCTTCGAAGATATCCTCGTTCCTCAATTCCATCCCCTCGTCTATTTCCGACCGGTCTACAACCTTCGATGCGGCATGCTCTCCCTGAAGGAGAAGATCATCCGCAGTTACCCGCGTGCCCGCGTCTCCATCCATTGCCGTCCGGCGCTTGTGGATTACATGAAGTTGCGCAACCCTGCGTTTCTGGTGAATGAGATCCCGGCGGGAGAATGCTTGTTCGTCAATGGACGCGTCCTGGCCGATGAACATCTCGCCAAGAAGATCCCCATCACGGGCAAATCGGATGTCGTGTATGTCCATGGAACGCAAGTCGTTGCGGCACGCCTGTCCGGCGGGAACATGAGGCGGATCAAGCGCAATCTCGCGTCGCTGTTCTCCATCTCGGATTTTGACGGCATCCCGACGGAAGAGACGGATGTAGAGCTTGTCTCGTGGCCCTGGGATCTCGTTCATCGGAACGGCGTCCAACTCATCCGGGATTTCGAAACCCATCAGCGTCGGACGAAGGGGAAGGCCGCGGCGAAACGCAAGTCCTATCCCGGTGTCCACTTGCTCGGCAGAGATCAGATCATCATCGAGGAAGGTGCGGCGATCAAGCCGGGGGTGGTGCTCGATGCAGAGAATGGTCCGGTCTTCATCGCCAAACACGCTCTGGTCTATCCGAACGCGACGATCATGGGTCCGGTGATGATCGGTGAGCACTCGACGGTCAAGGTCGCAGCGCAGATCTATCACAATACAACGATCGGTCCGGTCTGCAAGGTGGGCGGGGAAGTGGAGGAGAGCATCATCCATGGATATTCGAACAAGCAACATGCCGGATTCCTCGGGCATTCGTATCTTGGAGCCTGGGTGAATTTGGGAGCGGGGACGAACAACAGCGATCTGAAGAACAACTACGGTACGGTGAAGGTCACCCTCGGAAGCGAGCAGGTCGACACCGGCTTGCAGTTCGTGGGCCTGACGATGGGGGACCACTCGAAGACGGCGATCAACTCCATGTTCAATACCGGAACGGTCGTCGGGGTGTGCTGCAATATCTTCGGATTCGGATTCCCGCCGAAATACGTTCCGTCGTTCTCCTGGGGGGCTGCAGGGGAGACGTTCACCACGTTCGCGATCGACCGGGCGATCGACGTCGCACGCCGCGTGATGGCGCGCCGTTCCATTGAATTGACCGCATCGGAAGGAAAGTTGTTCCGAAAGATCTTCGACCTGACCATGGAAGAACGCCGCCGCCGCGGCATGCCGAGTTGATGTGTCGACCTCTGCTATGACCACACCCGAAGCACCTGCGCCAGCAAACGTTCCCTCGCCAGGGTTATACGCCGGACCGCGCGGAACTGCAGTGAAGATCCTCAATCGCGTGGAGCGGACCGACGCCTATCTCGACCGGCTCCT
>Ga0105103_10000462_pt1 | contig 23042 bp, 19 predicted proteins | sample PPLLaktember2015_2_FD_79107 | JGI IMG/M metagenome (GOLD analysis project Ga0105103, IMG submission 79107) | Freshwater sediment microbial communities from Prairie Pothole Lake near Jamestown, North Dakota, USA - PPLs Lake P7 Core (6) Depth... | ecosystem: Environmental > Aquatic > Freshwater >...
AACTCGAACTCTATAACTGTTCTAACTTAAAACTGGTCCACAAATCGTGATGGTAAATAAAAAATGGGACTGCCATAAAGCAGTCCCATTACATTGTTCGTGCTCGAACTAAAGAGCAGCTTATGCTACGCTTGACAGTTTCTCTGAAAGATTCTTCACAAACTGTCTCTCTATCTCGGTGGCTTTGCTACTCTTTAAAAAATAACAAAACATGGCAAGCTTTCCCACCATGCTGACATCGATGTTGTAGGCGATCTCAACTTCGCCGCCGGCAAGCTCTTTCAGGTCCATGGTGACCTTGTCTTTCATGCGACCAAGCTTCGTCATATCCTCGGCTTCGCCTTCCATCTCGAGATGGGTGGGGGGCTCAACCTTGGTAAGTACCTGTTTGCCCTTCATGGTCACCTTGATAATTCCGACTTTTTGTTTCATCGTCACATCGTAGGTCTTGTCATCGAGCTGTTCGATCTTCTCGGTTCCAGGCAAGCATGCTGCAAGTGCCTGAACATCAAAAAGGGTATCCCACAACTTCTTAATGGGAGCCTTTACGGTAAACTTCCCTTCTATAATCATCGAATCCTCCTATAACTGGGATATATTGCTCAGCCTTTAGTCTCGCTGGCTACTTTCCCTCTGCTTCCTTGACAGCTTTCTCGATGCATTCTGCCAGAAGCACATAGCTTCTGTTTCCCGGCGTTGTCGCCTGCTCTATCAGGAGATCGATAAAGGACTCTCCATGCTCCTTGACATGTTCATCAACCCATTTTCTGTGGGGCTTGTCTCCTGTTCCGAACATATGCCTGGCACAGTCTATTGCACTCCCTGTTTTTGCCTTCTTGCCGCATACAGGGCAAATTACCGGTTTGCTTTGAGGTTCGCTCATATTATATACCTCCTCCTTTATTTCTTCTTCCCTTCTTTTTCTGCCGCTGCCTTTTCTTTCAAGGCGTTCACAATCATCTCGGGACGAACCGGACATTCCTTCATCTGGATGCCAAAACGATGGTAAATTGCATTACCGATGGCTGCTGCAGTCGGATTTGTGAGGCCCTCGCCTGCTTCCTTCGCTCCATATGGTCCCTCTGGCTCGTATGTATCGATCTCAGCAATATTAGCCGGGGGCATGTCAGTGGACCGGACCATCTTGTAATCCACAAGGTTCGGATTCATCATCTTGCCATCCTCAAAGGGCATGTACTCGAGGTAGCCATACCCTGCAGCCATTGAGAAAGCACCTTCAAGCTGTCCGATCAGGCCAAGATGATTGATAGGCTGCCCGCAGTCATGTGCTGTCATACTATCGATAAGCTTTATCTTTCCTGTTTCATCGTCAATCTCAACTTCAACTCCCTGGAGCATGTAACTGTATGCAGGGGAGATCATACCTTTTCTGTGAGGTGTATAGTAGCCCCTGCCAACGATCCTCTGGCCGTCTTTGCCGCGCGTTGCCCTTTTTACCAGGGCCTCGAAGGTTTCGCCTCTTTCCGGACGGGCAATAGCATGTACCCACCCTTCCTTTATGTCGAGGTCATAGACGATATTGAGGCCAGACTGGGCATAAGCGAACTCAAGAAGCTGTTTCTTCGCATCTTCTGATGCCATTTTCACGGCATTACCCGTCATGAGGGTCTGCCTCGAACCCCAAGCACCAAGGTCGGCCGGGCAATGGTCGGTGTCGCCTGAATGCACCTTGACGTCTTCAATCTTTACTCCAAGCGCCTCAGCGCAGATGATAGCCATTGTTGTGTTTGAACCCTGGCCGATATCCTGTGCACCCACGTGCAGTTCAACCGTTCCATCGTTGTTGACGGTCACCACCGCGGACGAGAAAGAGTAGGGAGTATCGAACCAGTTGAAGATACCGCCCGACATAAAACCACATGCTGAAAGACCGATTGATCTATTTTTCGGCAATTTGCCTTTTGATTTGATCCAGGTCTTGATCTCATCGTAACACTGATCGATACCACAGCTTGCAATGGTTGCCTGACCGGGAACTACGTAACCTTCGTGATGAGAGTTTTTCCGTCTCATCTCAATGGGGTCAAGCCCTAAGTCAGCGGCGATCCATTCGATCTGCTGCTCCGAACACCACATAGCCTGTGGTGCGCCGAAACCTCTCATCGATGTTGATGGTAATGTATTTGTATAGACCCTGTAACCATCATACCTATAGCCTTTCCACCTGTATGGGAAGGAGTGGAAGAAACCGGTCAGATAAAGCGCTGTTGCTCCCATACCTGTGTAAGCACCGCCGTTCGTGAAGACCTTTGCCTCACGAGCGCAGAAGGTACCGTCTTTCTTTACGCCTGTCCTCGTGTAGTAGAACATGGGGGTCCGACGTTTGGAAGCTATGAAGTCTTCTTCTCTGGTAAATATAATTTTCACAGGCTTGCGAACCTTCATCGAGAGAATACATGCGCAGAACTGTGCTCCGTCAAGTTCAAACTTCCCACCGAAACCGCCCCCAACATAAGGCGCAAGAACCCGTACATTACCTTCTCTAAGTCCAAGCACGCCAGCAAGGAGAGCCTGATGGTAGTATGCCGACTGAGTTGATGTCCAGACAGTCATTTTTCCGTCGGGTGTATAACTTGCTACCGCTGCTCTGGTTTCCATACACATATGGGCCTGGCCACCGCATTTGAACCAGTCCTCCCTGATATACTCAGCTTCCTCAAAGGCCTCTTCCACTTCACCCCACTCTATATGGCGGGTAACGTTAATATTTCTTTCAAAACCTTCATGAATCTCAGGGGCATCCTTCTTGATTGCATCGAGAGGCTCGAAAGTGGCAGGCAGCTCTTCATATTCAACATCGATGAGATCAAGTGCCTTTTCTGCAATTTCTTCAGTCACCGCTGCAACCGCTGCAACAGGCTCACCGATATAGCGAACTTTATCAACAGGCAGAACCTGCTCGTCACAGAGATCATTGTACCGCCGCCAGATACCCTGCTTAATGCCAAGCGTGTCATCCTTGCCGTTTACTACTGCCAGCACGCCTGGAAGCGCGAGAGCCTTACTTGCGTCGATCTTGATGATTTTTGCATGCGGATAGGGGCTACGGAGAATTTTTCCATAGAGCATGCCGGGAAGCTTCACGTCGAAGGTATAGGTTGCCCGGCCCGTTACCTTTGCAATACCATCAATATTGTGGACATGGGTGTTGAGAACCCTGAATGGTTCGTGTGGATTGATTACAGTATATTTGTTCATGATTTAACCTCCGCATACTTACCTTTTGCTACAGCCGCGATGGCCCGTACGATGCTGTTATAACCTGTGCACCGGCAAATGTTTCCTTCAATGGCCTCTTTCATCTGCTCTTCGGTGGGATTCTTGGTTTCCCTCAGGAAAGCCTCAGAAGACATGAGCATGCCCGATGTACAGAACCCGCACTGGTAAGAACCCTCATCAAGGAATGCCTTCTGTATTGGGGCCAGTACTCCATTCTTTTCCAGGCCTTCTGCCGTGATTATCCGTCTTCCCTCTGCCTGTACGGCAAGAACTGAACATGATTTTATCGCCATATCGTCAATCATTACTGTGCATGCACCGCAGGAAACGGTTTCGCAGCCCCTCTTGGTTCCGGTAAGACCAATGTGGTCCCTTATGGCTTCGACGAGAAGGGTCTTGGGATTTATATACAACTCATACTCTATATCATTTACTGTAAGTGTTATTAATTTCTTTTCCATAGTAGCAACACCTCCTTAACCCTTAGTTGCCTGGTCCCAGGCCTTTTTGACCATACGTTTTGTTAAAACCTTGATCAAATGGCGCCGGAAATCTGCAGAGGAATGAATATCGGACACGGGATCGGCATCGCCGGCCGCTGCCTCACCTGCCTCAGCAAACAGCTTGTCAGTTAATTTCTTTCCAATAAGAACCTTTTCAGCAGACTTCGCCCGAATCGGGGTCACCCCTGCGTTGCCGAGGACTATTTTTGCATCCGTGCATACGCCGCCTTTGTCTGCGGTCACTGTTGCAGCAACTGCGACAATACCCTGATCATTCTCGATAAGGTTGAATTTCTGGTATGCAGAACCGGTTTTCGGAGGGGCCGGTGGGACCTGCACCTCGAGAACTATTTCGTCATGTTCCATGGCTGTCTCAAAGAGGTCAGTATAAAATTCCTCGAGAGACATGACTCTGTCCCCTTTCTTCGAACCAAGCTTTACCTTGGCTCCAAGGGAGATGAGCACAGGTGCTGGATCTCCTGCTGCATCAGCATGGGCAAGGTTGCCGCCGATTGTGCCCCAGTTACGAACCTGGATAGAAGCAAGCTTCTCTTCCATGGCCGTTAGAACTGGATAGTTCTTTTTGACAACGTTCGACTTTTCAATAATTCTGTGAGTTGTGGTAGCACCAAGTTTGAGACCTTCTTTATCATCGTACTTGATGTAACTCAGTTCATTCAGACCCTTGAGGTCAATAAGGTAGTCTACCGCAACTAGGCCCTGCCTCATCACAATAAGTAATGACTGCCCGCCGCAGATGACCTTACATTCATCCGCATGGTCAGCGAGCATGGCAAGCGCCTCTTTAACCGAGCCAGGTTTTAGGTACGTAAAATCGTGAATCATGCTTCCTCCTTATCCTAATAGTACCATCATTTTGTTTTAATACCATCTTTGAGTAGAACACATTCCTCAACATTTGCAATACGATTCGGGGAATCAGAAATATTCGGGAATGGGAACTTCAACTTTGTACTGGGGTTTGTTGGTTCAGACTTCGGTTTCATCAGATCTTTGAACTCGCCTCCATGATAACCGGAAGCAAAACAGATTTCTGCATGCCTACCCCTGTAAATTGCGCATTGAATGCATTTTCCTTTCGAAAAGGGACAGGTCATATACTGGTTTACCATTTACTCACCTCCTCTTAACTCTCTCTCCTACCATGAACACATTGTGCGCAGAGCTTATGAAATCCATCAGATTTGCTGGAGAATTACATTATATGCGTTCACTGTTGCGAATTCTACGTTTCCATTTTACAATAATTTGTACTATTATTTCAACACTTTTTTCAAAAAAAGAGCCTAAATTATTGTTCTTCATGATGAACAATACCTACCTCTGAACAAATCTTTGTGCTTTTGATACCCGTCTTTTATCCTGCTCCGATAGACTAAAATACTCGACCCTATCTTTCAATAATTCTCTGAACATATTTAGAGACACATCTATTTTCTGTCCTCAATTCAGAGACCAAAACCTGCTCTAACGGTTCAGCGGAGGGAACGAGACTGTTATCAACAATGTTGTATTTTTTTTGAACATCTAAAAATTACTTCCCGTTTATGCATGATCTGGTAAAAAATCCTACCATTACCTAGTGTCCTGTCCCGTCAATAACCTAGCATTTGTCATTCCGAGCGAAGCGAAGGAATCTCTCTGTTAGATTGCCGCGTCGCTTAAGCTCCTCGCAATGACCATGTACAGAAGCGTTAGGAACATGACACTACTATAGCTCTTTCAGAAAATCTTGCAGGAGTTTACTGATGGCCCGCACAAGCTGAGAAACATCTTTGCATGGAGCACCATCCCGCCCCCAGACTTTCCTGAATTTCTCCGTATCAGCCGTACCAGAATGACCAATGTGAATCGCCTTGACAATGATTCCTTTAGCAATAAGCACGTCTTTGGCCTCTCTTGCCAGGGCAACATCATCGCTTCCGCCATCTGTAATCAAGATGAGCACTTTCTTGAGATCACCATTGTCAATCTTGTGCTTTGTTTCATTATCTATCTTTGCTGCCACCTGGGTCAGAGATTTGTAATCCGCCGTTCTGTTACCTGTACAGTTTTCCAGTCGATGAGCTATCCGCACGCGGGTGGAGAAATCTAACGTATCGCTGAGAGGCTTAAGCTCCTCATCGGAACCGTGGAAGCCCCGAACCTCAGTGAGTATATGGAGGTTTACTGATTTTTCAAGCCGCTCCTCCTTCAGTTTCTTTTCGAATTCGTCCAGCGCCTCCATTATGAGAATAGTTGCAAGCTTTTGCTCATAGCTCTTCCCGCCAGCGTGGTCTTCATTCATGGATCCCGAAAGGTCGCAGATTAAGGTAAACTCAAACTCCCGAAGTTTATGCTCATCAAATTCTTCTTTTCGGATTTTCAATTGGGTACGAGAACTGGCGATACCGCCCCATGTATCAATGTACGCCTGAGCAATCATAGAAGGATCGATGATTACACCCTGGTCGGTCCGCTCCTTTAACCGGCGCTTTATCTCCTTCCTGGTGGCAATGATCCTCTCGAATATTCCTCGAAGGGGTTTAATCTGGTATTCTATCTTTTTGTATTCTTCCGAGTAGTCCTCTATCTCTGCCGCTGAAACACCGTGTCGCGCCCTGAACTGTTCTTTAGCAATCTGCTCAGGCGACTTGTTATCTTCCTGGCGACGCCTGATTTCTTTCTCGATTTCCTCCTTTGCCTCCTTGGGACTCAAAACACGGGGGAGTTTCTCTTCAGATTCATCGTATTCCTCAGCAAAATAATCTTCATCCTTGTTGATGTTAGTATCAATGAATCCCCGGTCAGTACCCCGTGATCCTCCCTCCATACTCTCTTCTTCCGAAACATCTTTATCCTTGTCCTGTTCTTCACTCTTCTGCCTCTTCTTCTCTTTATACTCCCTTACATCCTCCTGAAAAAACTGCTCAAAGACGGGTTCAATGTAATCCTGAATCAAATCAAAGCGGTCTTGAGGCTTTGCGGTTGGATCGGAAGCGAGAAGAATAAGATCAGTTCCCTCACCGTCAATATTCTTAAGCTTGTCAATTGCTGCCCGTACCTCTGGTGAGAGCGCCAGCTCCTCCCATGGAAGCACTGTCTCCCGTACGAGAGCGTATATAAACTGCAGATGCCGGGGAGATTTGACATAATTGATGCGCGGAAAGAGCTTGTCTTCATAAAGATATTCCAGCGTCTCCCGGTGGGCAGGGAATCGTCTGTTCTCTTCACGATTTGCCATGATGTTATTCACGTAGCGATACAGCAGGTCCAGCCTTCGCTCCTTTTCCGTTCTCGTAAAAAGGTTTGCATAGGCTTTTGTATCTTTTTTCCAATCACGGAAGTGTTCTATTTCGTGGCAGGTAGCCCACATACTCTCTGCCTCTGTGTAGCCCCTCTTCACGAAAAACTTGGGATCGAAAGTTCCCCGCCCGGTCTGCATATCAATAGACCAGTGATCCCCGCGTTCAAAGATAAGCCCGGCTTGTTGGGCATAGTCACATATGGCCTGTTCATTTTCTGAAAAGAATTTCGCTGCCTTTTGCATCGCCTTCTGATCTGGTGTTTTTGAGGGTTTTTCACCTTGGGGCGCCGGTTTTGTCTTTCTTGAAGGCCGTGTGAGAACTTGTTTTCTCTTGCTCTTTTCGCGTATCATGAAGCTCCACTAAAAAACAGATCGTGCACCAGTTCTTTTATGTATGCATGATCATTCTTGGCTATTACATAAGCCCGGCCGCCAGACAAAGGACCTAAGCGGTATATTTCGTCATAACCCTTGCTGCCTCTTTGCCCTTTTACATTAACAATAAAATACTTTGTTCCCTGTCGAACCCAAAATGCTATCCTTCCATGGACATTCTGGGGTAAACTGACATACTCGTATACTCCCCCAACTTTCTCACCTTTCTCATTGACAATGAATTGGTCTTTCCCTTCCTCGGCCTTGAAGGCGACCTGACCATTGATATCCTGGGGATTGCTTACAGCATTATATCTTCCTCCAACCGGGACCCCCTTCTCGCTTACGATGAAATAACGACCGCCCTGGAATGCCCAGAACGCAACCTTTCCGCCAATGTTTTCGGGGTCGCGGACTGAATCATATGCTTCCCCAATTCTGTTTCCTTTTTCTGTGACGATACACCACTTTGTCTTGTGTTTGGCCCTGAAGACAATCTGACCGTCAATGAAGCGGGGATTGCCAATCGCATCAAAGTCTCCCCCGACTTTCTCACCTTTCTCGTTGACAATGAAATATTTTGTCCCCTCCCGCACCCAGAATGCTGTCGCGCCATTGATATCATGGGGTGCACTGACATACTCGTACACTCCTCCAACCTTTTCACCCTTCTCGTTGATAATGAAATGATTGCCTCCGAGTTCAGCTCGAAAGGCAATCTTGCCGCCTATGTCACGGGGATTGCCAGCATAGTCGTACTCACCTCCAACTTTCTCACCCTTCTCGTTGACGATGAACTTTTTTCTTTTCAGGCCTGCCCGAAAGAAAACGTGGTCATTAATATTCTGGGGGATGCCTACATTATCGTACTTGCCTCCGATCTTTTCACCATGCTCATCGACAATGAACTGCTTACTTCTCAATTCAGCCCGAAAGAAAACGTGGTCATTAATGTTCTGCGGGTCGCTTACGGTATCGTATTCTCTTCCGATGATTGTCCCTTTCTCATTTATGATAAACTCCTTTTTGCCTCGTACAGCGCGGAAGAAGATCTTTCCATTAATGTCTCTGGGTTCGTTGACATCTTCGTAGCCACTGATGTCAATACGATATGCCTTCTCATTTTCAGGAAGGTAGACTGGTTTCACGGGGTCAGGTTTTTCTATCCCCTTTTTTCGAAAGGCTTCAATGTTTTGTTGACCCCGGGTGCTTTTTGGCGGACCATACACATCGTCCACAATGTACCGTGCATCCAATAGTATGAAGTTCTGCTCTGATGCCATAGTACTATTGAGCAGTTGGGCCGGACTGCTTTCCCTGGAAGGCCAAAACCTTGGTTTCTGTCAATCCGGGAATTCCAAACTCTTGCACTTTCCAGGTCTTAAAAAACCGGAAACGGCAAAAAAGCTGCACCAGGTAGATCTGATCCTCTATCACTGAGGGCTTGATAAATTCGTTCAAAACATAATTTTCCAGTGGCTTATCAAAATTTCGGGCCTTCCAGGGTCTCACGATATTCCATAGGTGACGCAAGGAAAGGACCGATTTCTTAAGACTGGCAGGTATTTCACGGGCTGCATCCGCGCCTTCGCCGAAATAATCCACCTGTTCTCCCGCAAAAATTCGTTGTATCTCGGCTGCTGCCTCTGTTAACCGCTTCAGATCGTCCAGGTCATCTGAATTCTTTATCTGAAGATTCCCTCTTTTGTCTAATAGGGAAGCGACTAAAATTTCGTAGGTTTCCTGCCGGGGAGGGTAATTGATATCGCTCGACCACCAACGGGACAGGAAGGCTGCATCCAGTTCTTCCCGTTTATAACGGGCCGACTTGATGTTACCGGTAGCCAGAACAGTAAAACCCTTCTTTACAATTATATCGTCTCCCCCATTTTCCTGGACCCTTACCGTGTCTCCTGCCCTCCTTGTCAAAACATGATTCAACCGCATGATAATCGAGTGGGGAATGCCATCCATCTCGTCAATAATTACAGGCTTTCCTTCTCGCATGGCTCGCACGAGAGGACCGTAATGAAAGAAGCTTGTGGTCAGGCCCTTTACCACAATGGCCTGATAGTATTGTTTCTCAACCTCTTTCAACTCCCCCTTTGGTGCATCGGGGTTCCATTTTATGTATTCACGCATGTGGTGCTCAAACTCACGAATTCTGTCCTTCTCTGGCCTTACGCCTATCTGTGTTCTCCCATAAATGTCATACTTGGTGGCTTCCTCAGAGCCGGAAATAAATTCCGGTTCGTAACCAAAATATTTCCGGGCTACATGCAGGGCGATTTCTGTTTTGCCCGTACCGAGGTGGCCTCGAAGTAAGACAGGAATGCCCAATTGTGAATGGCTCACAATTTTCATAACCTCTTCTCTGATACTCGGTGTTTCCACGAAACCACTGTTGAGGAGTTGCCTTCGGTATTCCAGAAGCCTTCGTCGCTTTGCCTCGTAATAGATTTCATCGTGGCCCATGAGATCATCAATTCTTCCAAGGGCTTTTTGTCGTATCAGCGCATATTTTTTTTCGATTTCGTTGTCTGCTTTGGTCAGCGTCACGTTCTCGTTGTTTCGTCGTGCCAGGAGTTCCATGTGAGCAAGTTCACATTTCTCAATAAGTGTCTGGAGACTTTTCACGTTTCTGGCGGACCGAATGACCGAAACCTTTCGCGTAATGTGATCCTCATAGGCCTTGGCAATGTTTTTGCGGGAAATCAGATCGGCTATGCCGGATTCAACTTCTGCCAAACGCCGTCTAGCCCTTACCATTGAACCCTCAAGACCCTGGGTGGATCCTATGGAATGCGTAAGGGCTCGTAAATCCAGATCATCCATCACATCCACTCCTTCAAGTGCATCGAGAATTTCCTCCTGGGTAATGGACGTTTTCTGCCCGCTTGCAACAGCCTGATCAGAAATGATCTGCTTGAGGAGATCCTCCTTTTCCAGGGTAGCCTGAATAAGTCTATCAACACCCTGTTCAATCTCCAGATGGTTTAGTCGTTTAGGCTTTCCTGAAGCGACACTCCCGCTATGTGCCAACTGTTCCTTCGGTCTAACTCTTTTGATTCTTTGCTGAGTTTTTTTCTCTCTCCTCAGTCTTTCCGTTAGATACCATGCAACATCCTCATTTGAGAATCTATTCGTCTTTCCCATAATTCCAAGCCTCTTTCCCTATGTGGACAAAATCGAAGGGACGATACGCACCAGCAATGCAAACGCCTCCCTTACCTGTTTTTCCTCTCATTTTTATGATTGATTTGTAATAATGTGAGAACTGCTTCTGGATCAGTGTTATAATGTTATTGAGTGCAATCTGTTGTTTTTGCTGCTCGGTTGTGGAACACAACCCCAACCCGGCCGGATTTTGCTTTCCATGCCGGTGGATCGTGTGCCGTTTTTTTGTCATGCTACCGCTCTTTTTTATGACTAACCCATATACAGAACATGAAACGGTTCACGTTGGGAAAGCGCCTTCCCCTTTTTCAGGGGAAGGCACCGGTTATACTTTACAGCGTTACCATTTCGGCATGGGAAGTTTTTTCGGACTTTCCCAGTCTTTGATCTCTTTCATCCATGGTGCGCGATCTACAAATTCGTCGTGGGCCAAAGGCACTGGCGGGTGGCATACCCATAGAGGATCAAACGCATCCTTAACCTTCAGGAGCCACTCATGGTAGTTCGGACCATACATAGGTCCCGTAAGATAGAGCGGCTGGTGAGGCCCTAAAAGGGATGTGTAGAAACGGTTCTTGATATTCATCTTCGCAGTTTCAAGATAGAAGTGGTCAACACCGGTTGTGTCTTCACGATGATCCCAGTAAACGAGAAACTCAGAATAGCCCTGGTGACCCAGCTCAAAGCTCTGGAACCAACCAGGATCTCCATTGTCAGGCATGAGGGGTGGTGTGTATTTTCTCTTGAGCTCCGCATAAGATTCTCCGTGCTGCGTTGCCTGGGAGAGTGATTCGATGATGTAGTCAACAGACACATAGGAACCGCACATAAGCCACATACCGGCGGAGTCGGCATTCTTTATCCATGATTCATCTGATGGCTTGGTCGGTCGCGCAATACCACCCAACTCCGTCATGATATCTGTTAAAACATTTTCGTCATACTGCATCTGCTCCTCAGATGTGAACCCAATAAGAAGAACACGGACGATAAAGAAGTTCTTGATCGACTCTGCGGTTTCCTTACCCCAGATTTCCCAGAACTCTTCCTTGCACTCTGCCTTGGCAATGGCTCGCCAGAAGAGCGGTACCTTTGTTACGGCGCCAGCGATCTCTGCTTTGCCGATCTCAAACATGGCCTTCACCTGAGCTGCCTTGCTGGGCATTTGAAAATTAACCCACTTTACCCGCTTCTCAGGCAAAGCGAGGGCTGTATTCGGTGCAATGCCTGTCGGGACAAGGGGTTCAGGCTGGAAAGGAAGTGTCTTGATAGCCATCTTTGTAACAATACCAAGGCAGCCACGGAGACCCGTGAAGCCCCTGAGAATGCCCCTCAGGTCAGGCCCCGGTCCATCGCCCCAGAAAGGATCAGCCCCGTCCGCAAGGGAACCCATTTTGACCAGCTCACCGTCGGGAAGAACAAGCTCTGTCCCCAATATACGCCTGTGGGGAAGACCGATTCGATGGCTTAGAGGAGACCAACCATCGCCGATCAGATTGGCGATAGCAGACGCCTGCGCGCCGCCTCCGCCGATTATAACGTATGCGCCCTTGTTCATGGCTTCCTGCTGAATCGGTGAATAAATAACACCCGATCCTACGACGATATAGAAATGCTTCTCATCAATCTCAAACGAATTTAACCGTTTCAGGTCAATGAGGAGTTCGTTCTCCACATGGCAGTGGGAACGGGGTCCATAAAAACCTGTGCTGTATGGCACATAAGGTACTTTATAACGGTTACATATTTTGACTATCTTTTGTACTTCTTCCGTGTTTTTCGGCAAAACCACAGCACCAGGAATTGTACACATGACCCGCTCGTATCCAAGGCCATTCTCGTATCCGGCAGGGCCGGACCGGTAACCCTCGCAGATAGCCGGATCGTCAGAGATGTACTTTGCTCCTACTGCCGCCTCTAACGCGTTGTATGCTTGTTTTTGTATACTCATAGTCTGCCTCCTTATTTACAATGCAGCGCTGATAATTTCTGCTATATCCATCACCTTCACGCTGTCTCCGTTCTCTTTGACAGCCTGGCCGAAATTGCTCTTACACCATGGGCATGCGGACACGAGGACTTCAGCACTCACCGACTTCACCTCATCCAGACGATGGTTTGCTGAAAACTTTGCCAGATCAGGAAAAGCCTCTTTCACACCTCTCCCAGCCCCACAGCAGAAAGCGTTTTCTCGTATCCTTGGCATTTCAACAAATTTTGCGCCTGGTATAGCGTTCAGTATATTTCTGGACTGTGTGTACAATCCTTTTGTACCGCGCCTTCTTTTTAAGGCCGGGCTAACCATACCCATCCATCCGCGCTCACCTTTCCAGGGAGTCCACGGATCTGAGAGCCTGCTTACACCACAGGAATCATGGTACGTGAACCGGACATCTACAGATTTGTTAAGTTTAAGCTTACCCTTCTGAATAGCCTCATCAGCAACCTCAATGAGGTGGACAACATTAAAACCGAGCTCCGATGTTGATATGTTAAGAAGTTTCGGGTAATCGACTTTCCACATACGGTATCCCTCTGCGCAGCTTGTCACAAGGGTTTTTGCGCCTGTTTTCTTAACTGCTGCAACATTCCGCTTCGCAAGCTCACGAGCCTCATCGACCATGCCTACAGAATAGAGCGTGTTTCCGCAGCACCACTCGTCGGGCATAAGCATGAATTTATTGCCTGAGGCGTTCAATACTTTTGCTGTCGCCCGGGCAATCTCGGGATTTACATAGGAGGCGGAACACCCTACGAAGTAAACCATATCTGCTTTCTCGGCCACCTTCAGGTCCTTTGTGATCCACTTCTTCCTGTTTTCGTGGGGCGACCCGAACTGGTTATGTTTTGTTGCTATGTTTTTTGCAATCTTCTTGTGCGCAGGCATAGGACCAGCCCCGTCCTTCACTGCCTTAATACGCAGTGCCTCAAGGGTCAACCCTATCTCAAGGTCCAGGTTGCGCTTGCAACCCACGTCGCAGGCTCCGCACAGGGGATCTGCATAAATGATTTCGAGCAACTTGTCGGTCCACTGCAGCTTGCCTTCCTCGACTGCCAGGCCAATCCTCATCTTTCCAAAGGCGCCGTAAGAATCAAAGTCGTTCCATAAATTGCTCGGGCACCTTACTGAGAAGTTTACGCCCGGCATATAGGTGTGCTCAACCCAGTAGCATCCTTTACACTTGATGCAGTGCTGCATATCGTAAACAAAGTTACTCAAATTTGTTACATCCAAGGCTACTTTTGTTTTTTTCGTGTCAAACATCTCATCTTTTCGCATTTTATCCTCCTTAGAAGCAGAGATTGCCGGGGTTCATAATATTTTTCGGATCAAATACTGCTTTCAACCGCTTGAGCGTCATGGTGTAACTGGCAGCGCGATCGTATATTATCGGAGCCAGGTCACCGTATGGCCTTGTGAAGTAGGCCCCTTCATTCATCATCGCCACGGCAGCCTCACGGTATATCTCTGCCACAAAAGCTTTTTCCGCTTCTTCATCGGGGTCATAGAAGAAACTGAATTCTACCTGGCAAGCCCGGTTATGTTCTATGGGTTGAATGTAGCTTCCTATTTCGTTTACTGAATAACCGTATCTGCCAGCTACCATTTCCATGATATCCATAAAAATGGGGACCTTAATCGGCTTAGTGATGAAGAAAAGATTCTGGCAACCACCTTTGAGGCGGTTTTTCCAGTAGGGCATATTTGATGGCCATGGCTTTCTCAGCATCGGAAGGAGTTTTCTTCCAAGACCCGGAAAACCTGGAAGGTTGTCAGTAAGGGCCATCTTTTGAAACTCGTGTGTCAATACCTGGGAAAGGAATTTTTCCTCATAGGCTATCTTTTCCTCGGGCCGTCTCAGAAGGCCACTAATGACCAATATAAGGGTCCAGGACGGCAATGTGGCACAGAGCCTGTCAAAATCATCAGGCATACTTTCTGCCACAATGGCTGCAAGGTCCACATTATTCAGAAGCAAACATTCCTGGCCAATCCTTCTCGGCAAAATCCTGTACAGAAAGTCCATCGCGTAAGGAAGATCCTCGACTGGCGCAAAGAGAATCTTGTCTATTTTTGGAATAGATTCTATCTTTACATTCGACCAGGTCACGATACCCATGGTACCTTGGGCCAATTGGACAAACCGGTAAAAATCAAGGCCTGGTCCTGATGGGTTTGCCCCTCTCGATTTGGACTCGGGAAAACCATTTACACTGGCTGAACCACAGCGAAAAACCTCACCATTGGGCCAGACAACCTCGATGGATTGCATAGGTTCGCCATAATCGTAGACAACATTTGTCGTCGTCTCCCGTTCCAGGGTATCAGTCAGTACAGACCGAGTGCCTGGTGGCAACAACGGCATGATCGTTCGCATACCCTTCTTTTCGAGCGCCGCGACAAACTGCTCCCATGTCACGCCTGCTTCCACTCTCGCCAAACGATTGTCGAGATCAATTTCCTGAATCTTGTTCATCCTCGACAGATCCACCAGGACACCGCCCTGCTTGGGTATTGTGCATCCGTGGAAGTGAATCTTGGAACTCACCGGAACGACAGGGATGTTTTTGTCATTACACCACGTCACAATTTTCCCGACCTGCTCCGATGTTTCAGGCCAAACAACCACATCGGGCAATCCTGGAGGAAGGAGACTATAATCGGTCGAATAGGCCTTTCGCTCCTCCATGCTGTCAGTCACATAATCTTTGCCAACAATCTTTGCAAGATCACTTTTGATACTCATTGTACCTCCTTTTACTGAACAGTTTATTCGATACTACCCACTTGCCAAAATTCATAAAATGAAACATAAGCCAATACAAATGCTTGAACTATTTCAGCAATATATTCGTTGCCAGACAACGCTGATTCTACTCTTTGTGACCATTTGCACAGGAATATCATGGGAAGAAAAAAAAGTCAATATATAAAATATCAATATATAAATTGTCTGGATATTTACTTTTAAAACTGGTATACTGCTCCCTGAGATTGGGAATCCTCAAAAAAAATTTACCGAGGTGTAATCATTACAAGGGCAGAATATCAAAGCGATTTGTGCGCCGATGAAAAGGTGTTGATGGCAGTAGTACGAATGGCGGAGGTCTTCAAGAGGTCCGTTTCAGCCACGTTCAGAAAATACAAGCTCTCCTTTCCGCAGTATAATGTTCTTCGCGTGCTTGATGCCTCAAAGGGTGGCCAGAGCAGGATTACGAATGTGAGCCGTATTATGCTGGTCCCCGGTGCGAATATGACCGGCATAGCGAAGAGGCTTGAAAAGAGCGGGTTCCTCACCCGGACATCTGACCCAAGCGATGAAAGGGTAACCTTGCTCAACATCACCCCAAAGGGAAAGGCCATGCTCGCAAAGATTGAGAAGGAACGGGATCAACACATGAGCACAATGCTGAAGGGCTTTTCTGACAAAGAAAAGGGCGAACTTCTTGACAAGGTAAAGCGTCTCATCAGCAATGGCGGACAAATCCTGCAGGGCACGAGCCGGCAAGCAGCCTTGGATTGATAGACCGTCTTTAGAAAGACAGTTCTTTAAGCCTGGGATCTTGGCATCTTTACCTTAACTGAGTCGGTATCGCCAATGCTTTCATGAACTCCTTCTGGAATTCTTCTTCCATTGCCAGTTCGATATGCGTAACCCCTCGTGCTACCCTGTCCGCCTCTTCGCGTTTGGAACGATCAACGAGCGCAAGGTACGCACCGTGGCCTGCTGCATTTCCTACCATGACAATGTTGTTCATTTCGCAGTGCGGGAGAAGACCTACCGTAAGGGCGCTCTCTTTATCAATATGCATCCCAAAAGCACCTGCGATGGTTATCCTGCGTATAGCATCTATGTTGAGATGACGCATGAGCACCCTGCACCCTGCATGAAGCGCCGCTTTGGCAAGTTGCACCTGACGCACATCTTTCTGGGTAAACACAATGTCGTCCTTTGTTAACGTCTCATGCTTCCAGGCGACGACGAATTCATTCACTCCGGATCTTCCCTTTCGAAGCCTGGGAGTGTTCATTTTACGGGAAAATGCTCCGTTTGCATTGATTAACTGCGCTTTAAAAAGCTGTGCAACCATATCGATAATGCCTGATCCGCAGATCCCTGAAGGCTTGAGTTTCCCTGAGGGAAGCTCTGTTGCCCATCCTTTTTTACCTATCACCTTGTAATCGACCTCAAGGGTGTCCGGATCAATACGTATCTTTTCTATAGCTCCTGGGGCAGCCCGCATACCACAGGAGATTTGCGCTCCTTCAAGGGCAGGGCCAGTGGCACAGGAACATGATAGTAGTTGATTCCTGTTTCCAAGGACAACTTCACCATTGGTACCGATATCGATAATAAGCGAGAGTTCATCTCTGTTATAGGGCTCCTCGGAGATGAGTACGCCCACATTGTCAGCACCAACAAAACCTGCCTCCACAGGAAGCACATGGACGTAAGAGTATGGGTTGATAATAAGACCCAATTGATGAGCTTTTATATTAACGGATTGTTTCACTGATGGTTCAAATGGCCAGAGACCGAGCTTGTCAGGGGCTATGCCGAGAAAGATGTGGTGCATGACTGTGTTTCCAACAACCGTCATGTCTACAACGTGCCGGGATGAATAACCCTTACCCGAAGCGAGTGCATCGATTAATGCATTAACAGAGCTTATAAGCTCTCTCTGCATCCTCTTCACCCCTTCACCGGGGTGGTCAGCAGAGTATGCAATACGAGACATGATATCCGGGCCATAGAGTACCTGGGGATTCGTGAAAGAGCCACTGGCAAGGACATCACCCTTCACGAGATCACAAAGATAGAGCGCCACGGTTGTAGTTCCAATATCGAGTGCAATGCCCAGTGGCGCGCCGGAGTCCATCGGGTGGAGAGCCAAAACTTCCTTGTCCATCCACACAGAAGCAATGAGCTTATCCCTGTCTTTGATTGTTTCCTTTTTCAGATCTTCAATGAGGCCAGAATCAATGACGATGTTGGATAGGCCGTATTGTGTGTGTAATTTTTCAATGATTTCCTGATAGTATTCAGTATAATCCTTACCATGAACATTGGTATTAATATGGTAACTTTTCACTGCAGGGTTTACTACTTTCGCTCTTTTGCTGAACATTTTTCTTGAAGCCGCTGAAGTGAGAACATTCTCTCCGGCAACGAGCACGGTGGCATAATCCGTGATTCGTGCCATACATGCGAGCCTATACCCCATCTCTTGTTCAAAGCCTTTTATGAATGTAGATTCTTCCCGGGTAAAAGGGCTAACCTTACCTTCAAGTATCCGAACCCTGCACTTCCCGCATTTGCCCTTTCCATTGCATTGCGAGTCGATATATACCCCAGCCTCACGGGCAAGGTCAAGGATTGTCCTGCCTATTTCTCCTTTAATTTCTTTCTGGGATGGAGCAAACAGTAACCGGGCCTTTTTCATACTTCATTCTCTCTTGTGCGCCACTGGGGATAGAGCACGCTCAGCCTTTTAGTCACAGTCTTCATCGAGAGACCGCACGTTGATCCAAGGATAAGTCCACCTTCCCTGAAACTCTTTTCCGCCTTGTTGATTTCCCGCGTAATTTTTTCATCATCCCATGTTACTATATCAATATGTCCCATAAAAGATACCATGTTTTTGTGCGCATCCTTCAACTCATAAAGGTCAAGTCCTGCTTGACTATCAACGGGGTGGATGCAATCATATCGAGCTTCTATAAGGGGCTCAATGATTGACCGTGTGTCTCCGTCTGAATGAAAGAACGCAAAAAGACCAAATTTTTTTATTTCGCTTGCAATTTGTCTGTATAAGGGCAGGATAGCTGCAGTGAAGTCATGGTATGAAAAGTAAAGTCCCCTGTTGCCGGCGATATCATCGGGAAGTAAAATTGCACTTAAATCGTTTTTCTTTGCGAGTCTGCAAATATCTTGAATGTCCTCTAAAAGACTCCAACCAATTTGGAAAAAGGTCGTTCGATCTTTTTTAATACTTAACATTGCCTGTTTAAATCCAAGCTGTGCAATGGCGCGTAACACTGGCCCGTTGATGTATCCTACAGCAAAATACTCCTTTAACCTACTGTATTTTCCTTGTCTCAGCAGGGATCTGGACCATTCTTCGTTGAGATCAACACCAACAAGCGAGAGGTCAAGAAGGTGCGCTGAAGAGGCCAGCTGCTCAACATAGTCCTCACGTGATTCAGGAAAGATTCCATCGAGAAACGTCCTGGTAAAAAAGAGCTCGCCCCTGGGCAGACCGGACGGACTTGCATGTCTAAGAGCCTCCGCTACATTTTCTCTGTGATTCACACCATGTTCAGGCATTCGCCTTCAGCAATTTTCTGCAATAGGTTGTATATCGCCTTGCCCGGTTATCCCGCCCCATCAGAAGGTCTGCTGCCATGATATAGGGTTTCATGAGCTTTGCGTTCACAATGGCCAGGGTAAGTCCCCTGGAAACTGCAAGGGAAAGAAAGACAGCATTGATTACTTTCCTGCTCGGTAAGCCGAAGGAGACATTGCTTGCCCCTAGAACAAGATTGAGCCCCCAGAGGCGTTTTACCATATCCATGGTCTCTAAGGTTATTGTTGCTGCATTGCTATTGACTGCACTCGACTCTGCAACACAATCAGCAATAATACTTTCACGTTCTATTCCCAGACCATTTGCCTCTTCCACGATATCCGTAATGATCTCAAGCCTTCGTGCAGCAGTGTTCGGTACCCCCGATGAATCCGAAGCAAGGGCCACAAATGCAGTATTGTATTTCTTCACCAAGGGGAGTAGTTGATCGAGATGTGTTGACTCGCCAGTGATGGAGCTTATGATCGGTTTCCCGCATCCAAGTTGTAAAGCATTCTCAAGGGCAACTGGGTTTCTGCTCTCAAGACAGAGAGGCACATCGACTGCCTCCATGACTGCCTTTGTTGCCTTGGGGAGAGCCACCGTTTCATCAATGCCAAATGCTGCAACACTTATAATCAGCACGTCAGCGCCTGCTTCTACCTGTTTGATGGCCTCTTCACGAACGGGTCCCATGTCTCCTGATATAAGGCCATCCTTTATCGGCCCCTTTCCAAAGGGGTTGATCTTTTCACCTATGAGGATTGTAGGTCCATTGTCACCAATGATGACTTCTTTCCCCTGGGGACTCATCAAGTGTGTTGTCATTGTATTCTCCTTATTAAAATCCGTTACGCCAGATGCGTCACGCTTTCATACTCCACTGGGCAGCCCTCAGGGTGTTGAGCATGAGCATTGTTATAGTCATGGGCCCTACCCCGCCTGGGACAGGAGTTATCGCCGCTGCCTTTTCTTTTACAGTATCAAAGTCAACATCTCCGCAGAGTTTTGCCTTTCCTTCAGGTGTCATGCCTATTCTGTTAACCCCTACATCAATGACTACAGCCCCTTCTTTTACCATATCAGCCGTAATAGCCTTCGGTCTTCCTGCAGCAACAATAAGGATGTCGGCCCTCCGTGTATGAACGGCAAGATCTTTTGTGGCCGTGTGGCAGATGGTAACCGTAGCATTTGCTCCTTTCGCCTTCTGAACAAGCATCATTGCAACAGGCTTTCCCACAATGTTGCTTCTGCCAACCACAACAACTTCTGCCCCATCAACAGTGACTCCTGTTCTCACGAGCATTTGTTGAATACCATACGGTGTACATGGATAGAACCTTGCTTCGCCTATAACAAGCCTGCCAATATTAACGGGGTGGAAACCGTCTACATCCTTATCCGGATCAATGGCATAGAGAATTTTTGTTTCATTTATATGGTGAGGTAATGGCAATTGGACGAGGATGCCGTGAATTTGAGGATCACCATTATATTTATTGATAAGGCTCAGAAGTTCTGTTTCTGACACCCCCTCGTCGACATCCTCCTGCACGGAATAAAAACCAAGGTCCTTCGCTGTCTTCTGCTTGGCTGTCACATAACTTACTGATGCAGGATTTTTACCCACTATGATCGTTACCAACCCAGGTACAATTTTGTGTTGTTCTTTCAACTGTGCTGCATCTGCCCTAATCTCTTCACGTATTGCGGATGCAATTTCAGCACCGCTTATAATCTTAGCTGCCATACAATACCCCTCTTCCTGTATAAGGACGCTCTGTTTTCATTAGAATAACCCTGTAATCCTACCAGTCTCGGTATCCACATCTATTCTCCGGAAGGCAGGGTCTGATCCGGTACCAGGCATGAGACTGATGTCACCGGTAACAGGACACAGGAACTGTGCGCCTGTGAAAACCAGGATATCTCTCACGGGAAGCCTCCAACCCGTAGGCAGCCCTTTCAAGTCAGGATCATGGGAGAGGCTCAGGTGAGTTTTAACCATCATGGTAAAATAGTCTTTCTTACCCGGATCAGCCTGTAGTTTATCTAATTTTGCCTCTGCTGCCGGTATCCAAAGAACTGTGTTGGCGCCATATATTTTTGAAGCAATCAGTTCCACCCTGTCTCTCAACGGCATTTCGAGAGGGTAAAGAAACTGAAACTCCACATTTTCCTCGCAGGCATCTATTACCGCATCGGCAAGCTCAAGAGCACCTTCTCCACCTTTCAACCAGTGATCTGAAAGTGCGAACCGTGCTCCCTCTGCTTCAGCATATTTTCGTACTAGGGCAACTTCTTCCTTTGTATCTGTAGAGAAGCGATTGATACAGACAACCGGCTTCATCCCTGACATTTTTACCGTACGGATGTGGTGAAGGAGGTTGGGAATGCCCTTTTCCAGAAGCGTCAGGTCCTCTTTCGTGTATTCTTTGGCGAGGGAAACACCGGGGGCCACCCTCGGGCCACCTCCATGCATCTTTAACGCCCTTATGGTCGCCGTAATGACCGACACATTCGGGGTCAATCCACTGATCCTGCACTTCACATTCCAGAACTTTTCAAAACCGATGTCCGCAGCAAATCCGCTTTCTGTTACATGGTAATCAAAGAGTTTCAGACCAGCCCGATCAGCAATAATGGATGACTGCCCGATGGCGATATTCGCAAATGGACCGGCATGAACGAGCACTGGTTGACCTTCAATGGTCTGCATCACTGTGGGATTTATGCTCTCCCGCATGAAAGCACACATCGCTCCTGCTACTTCAAGATCCTCTGTAGTTACAGGTTTTCCATAGGTATCATAGGCCACTGTTATACGGCCAATCCGCTCCCGCAAATCTTTGAGATCCCGTGCGATTGAGAGGATAGCCATGAGCTCCGAGCTTACAGCAATATCAAATCGTGATTGCATAGTAAAACCGTTCATCCTGCCCCCAAGCCCTATAACGATATTTCTCAAGGCCTGGCCGCAGAAATCCACAACCCATCCCATCTGGACGTTACTGGGATCAATGCTGAGACGTCGAAGTTTCCTTAACCCTAGTTCCCAGTCTCCGTAGTTTCTTTCGTGCTGCATCCTCGATGTCAGTGCAACCATGGCAAGATTATGGGCGTTCATTACATTGTTAATATCACCTGTCAGGCCTAGCGAGAACTCTGCAAGGGGGATTACCTGGGCATTCCCGCCTCCTGCTGCACTTCCTTTTACATTCATGGTGGGCCCCCCTGAAGGCTGACGGATAGCCCCACCTGCATGCTTTCCCCTCTTGCTCAGTCCTTCTATCAAACCAATTGTGGTGGTAGTCTTTCCCTCGCCTAAGGGGGTTGGCGTGATAGCGGTTACCTCTATATATTTCCCATCAGGCTTTTCTTTAAGCCTTTCCATGATCTGCGCAAAAGCGATTCGCCCGATTTTTCCATGGGGAATAATTTCTTCGTTCTCGAGGCCAAGTTCATCTCCGAGCTGCCAGATGGATTTCATAGTTGTTTCAGCGGCCTCGGAAATCTTCCAGTCGGCCATTCTCGTAGGATCATAGGGCATAAAAACCTCCATATTCTTCGTCTAAGGGACTGTCATCAACAATACTCTGATACCTGATGGGCATATCGTACACTCCCAACTTCTCGTGACGCAGGCACGCTACCTATCCTCGACACAAAGAGAGCTCAACAGACACTGCGCGCAGCCCCGTTACTGCTGCATTACCTTAGGGATGTTCGCCGGTAATCTATTACCGGGGCTTGCGTCGCCCCCTCCACCCCAGGCGGGACTACGCCTCCCCTGCTCATTTCATTTGCTGTATAGCTTACTTCTCGAAAGGTGCTTTCACCCCTCTCCGTTTTTCTTCTGCTTTCCAGTATTCGATACGCTCATTGATGAAACTGGTCCAGCTATCAACGTCAGCAGCCTTAAAACCTTTTGATACCATTTCTTTTTTGTAGTTAGCCATCAGGGGTTCCACTGCCTTTATCCATTTGCTTGCTTCCGCGTCAGACAGGGATATCAACTGACCGTTTTCTTTCCTGAAAGCTTCCAATCCCTCCAGGTCCATCTCGTTCCAGAGGCGAGACTGGGCATCCTG
>Ga0105103_10000463_pt1 | contig 23024 bp, 19 predicted proteins | sample PPLLaktember2015_2_FD_79107 | JGI IMG/M metagenome (GOLD analysis project Ga0105103, IMG submission 79107) | Freshwater sediment microbial communities from Prairie Pothole Lake near Jamestown, North Dakota, USA - PPLs Lake P7 Core (6) Depth... | ecosystem: Environmental > Aquatic > Freshwater >...
CGCGCCTGTCAGCACGCCAATGGGATCAGCGGTCGCCACGTCAGTGTCCTTTCGTCGGTTTCTTGATGAAGCCGTAGATGGCGAAGTCGGGACAGACCATCCCGCAGATGTCGCAGCCCGTGCAATTATCCTTGCGCGCGAGCACCGGCGGATGATAGCCTTTTGCGTTGTACTGACTCGACAGATCAAGTGCATCCGTCGGACAGAATTCGACGCAGAAGCCGCAGCCCTTGCATCGTTCGGCCATGATCACGACCGAGCCGCGGGCTTTTTTTGTGGTAGTGGGTTCGGACATAGGAAAGGGAGGTCTAGGTGAGATGGCAAATGAAAGATGGCAAATGGTAAATGGCAAATGTGATATGAGAGAACAAGTCAAAAATCATAAGGCAAAAGTCAAAAGGCATAGGTCACAAGGATGAGTCGTCGAGGAAATGAACGAACAAGCCGTCGCGGAGTTTGGGTTCGAACCAGGTCGACTTCGGCGGCATGATCTTGCCCGCATCGGCGATGGCCATCAGCTCCTGCACAGATGTCGGATACATGCTGAATGCGACCGCCATTTCTCCGAAATCGACACGGCGCTCGAGTTCTCCGAGTCCGCGAATCCCGCCGACGAAATCGATCCGCTTGTCCGTGCGCGGGTCCTTCACGCCAAGGATCGGATCGAGCAGATATTTCTGCAGGATCGAAACGTCCAAACGCTCGACCGGATCGGCGATTGTCTTCAACCGTTCGCTCGCCGTCAGCATGTACCATTGTCCCTTCACATACATCCCCACCTCCCCCTTCTTCGCGGGGCGATACTGCGACGGGACCGGTACAGCCGCGAAATCGGGACAGAGCTGTTCCAGCAACGACGCACACGAAAGGCCGTGGAAATCCTTCACCACGCGGTTGTAGTCGAAGATGCGGAGCTGACTGGCGGGGAAATAGACGGCGAGGAAGAAATTGTACTCCTCGTCGCCGCGATGACGCGGGTTTGCATTCGCCCGTTCCCGTCCAACGATCGCCGCGGCCGCCGACCGATGGTGGCCATCTGCAATGTAGAGGCGCGGAATTCCCTTGAAGTGCTCGACCAGGCGCGCGACGTCGTTGCTCGAATCGATGACCCAGCTTTGATGCCGGATGCCATCCGCTGCGATGTGATCATTCACCGGAAGCTTGGCGGTCACGCGCGCAATGATCGCGTCCACGCCAGCGTTGTCCGGATACGTCAAGAAGATGGGTCCGGAGTGTGCATTGGTGACCCGAACATGCTCGCACCGATCCTCTTCCTTGTCCTTCCGCGTCAGTTCGTGCTTCTTGATGGTGTCATTCCAGTACTCCTCGACGGACGCACAACCCACAAGACCGTACTGCGTACGTCCATCCATCGTCTGCGCATACACATAGAGAGCGGGCGTCGGATCCTCGACCAGCACCCCGTCGCGGATGAGCGTTCGGAGGTTCTCTTTTCCTTTGGCGTACACGCGGGGATCGTGGAGGTCGATGGCGGGATCGAGGTCGATCTCCGGTTTGCCGACGTGCAGGAAGGAGAGCGGGTGACCCGCAGCTTCCGCGCGGGCTTCGTCGGAGTTCAGCACATCATACGGCTTGGAGGCGACTTCGCCTGCTACATCCGGACGAGGCCGGAAGGCTTTGAACGGTCGGATCGTTGACATGGTTCGTCCCGGACTATGCGTGTCCTTCCGGGCCGAATGTCTTCACGAGCTTGAGCGCGATCTCGACACCCACTCGTTCCTGCGCTTCGATCGTCGAGCCGCCGATGTGCGGAGAAACGCTGACGCGCGGGTGATTCAGCAGGGCTTTCATGGCATCGGTGGGGGGTTCTTCGGCGAACACGTCCAAGCCCGCGCCTGCGACCTTGCCGCTGTTGAGCGCATCGAGGAGGGCCATATCATCCACCACTCCTCCGCGGGAGCAGTTGATGACAACGACTCCCTTCTTCATCATGTCGAATTCCTTCTTTCCGATAGCCGGTCCGGTCTTCTTGTCGAATGGGATGTGGAGCGTCAAGAAGTCCGCATTTGCGAGCACGCGTTCCTTCGTCGTGATCTCGACGAAGAAGTCCATCGGCGTGAAGGGAGGATCGTATGCAAGGACATGCATGCCGAACGCCAACGCGCGCCGGGCGACCTCCTTTCCGATGTTGCCGAGGCCGATAATCCCGAGACTCTTCTTATAGAGCTCGAATCCCTGGGAATATTCCTTTTTCGGCCACTTCCCTTGACGCATCTCAACCGTGCTGACGTTGAGGAACCGGGAGACCGCAAGCATGTGGCCGATGGCGAGTTCCGCGACAGAGATCGCCGACGCACCCGGGGTGTTTATCACCTTGATCGATCGCGCTTCCGCTGCGGGGACGTCGATGTTGTCCACTCCAACGCCGCCGCGGGCAATGATCTTCAAGTTCTTCCCGGCCTCGATAACCTCCTTCGTCACTTTCGTGGCAGAACGAACGACGATACCGTCGTAGTCGCCGATGCGCTTGAGCAATTCATCGGGTGCAAGTTTCACCTGATCGACCTGATGCCCGGCATCTGTCAGGATCTTCGCGCCCTCGGGGGAGATACCGTCCGTAATGAGTATCTTCATTGGATCACCTTCACGATAATGTCGGAGAGTCGCACAGCGGGAGGACTCTGGAAATGGGGATTTTCTTGTGATTTCATAATAGCGAAATTTGCCAAAACGAGCAACCAACTCCGCGCCCCGGTGGAGAACAACGAGAAAAGTCCGTATGTTCAGTGCATGATTCAGCACTTTGTCACCCCTTGAGAACATTATCCTGTTGAGGAGTCTGTCATGCCCGCACGTGCACACAACTTTTTCGCCGGACCCGCGATCCTCCCCGTTTCCGTGCTTGAGGAGACGCGCGACGCTGTCATGGATTTCGCCGGTCTGGGTGTTTCGATCATGGAAGTCAGCCATCGCGACAAGACATTCGACAAGGTAATCCAGGAAGCGCAGGCGGACACCCTTGCGATCGCCGGATTGTCCGCGGAGGAATACGCGGTGCTTTTCCTCGGTGGTGGCGCAAGTTTTCAATTCGCCATGGTACCGATGAACTTCCTGCACACGAAAGCCGAGTATGTGAACACCGGCGAATGGGCGTCGAAGGCGTTGAAGGAGGCCAAGTTGCTCGGGAACGCCGTCGAGGTCGCATCGTCGAAGGAGAGCAAGTTCAACTTCATTCCGAGGCAGTTCGCCGTTTCACCGGACGCCGATTACTTCCATTACACGACGAACAACACGATCTATGGAACAGAATGGAAGCAGACGCCGAAGGTCGGAACCGTGCCGCTCGTTGCCGACATGTCATCGGATATGTTCGGTCTGAAGAGGGATTTCGCGAGTCATGCGCTCATTTATGCAGGAGCCCAGAAGAACCTCGGACCGGCCGGCGTGACCCTGGTCATCGTCAAGAAGGCATGGGTGGAAGCGAAGGCAAAGACGAACATTCCCACGATGATCAAGTACAAGACCCACATCGACGGCGCATCGCTCTATAATACACCACCGGTCCTGCCGGTCTTCGTCCTCGGCAAAACGCTCAAGTGGATCATCAAGCAAGGGGGACTCGAGGCGGTTCAGGCCAACAACGAGAAGAAGGCAAAACTCATCTACGATGCGATCGACGCACACGCGGATTTCTACAAGAGCACCGTCGCGAACAAGGAGGATCGTTCGCTGATGAATATCACGTGGAATCTCCCGACGCCGGAACTTGAAGACAAATTCATTGCCGAGGCCAAGGCGAAGAAGATGCTCGGGTTAAAGGGACATCGTTCGGTCGGCGGCATCCGAGCTTCGGTCTATAATGCGTGCCCGCTCGAGTCGGTCGAACTGCTGGCGAAACATATGGAGGAGTTCTGGAGGAGTAATAAGTAGGGAGTAATAAATAAACGAGTATGAAGTAGGAAGATGAATGGATGTCCGGACATGGAGGGGCGGGGGTTGCTCCTCCTTCTTTTTTCCACCATGTCTATTCGAGCGATCATGCGACGATCAATCCTTCTTCTGGTTGCATTCCCCTTTCTTCTGTTCGCGCAATCTGCGCCGTTCCGCTTTGCCTGGTTGACCGACACGCATGTCGGCGGAACAACGGGAGCGGAGGATCTTCGGGCAGTTGTGGATGACCTGAATGGAGAAATCCGCAATGCAGAAATTCGTTTCGTAATTGTTTCCGGGGATGTCACGGAGTACGGATCGCTCGAACAGCTGCGACTCGCGAAGCAGATCCTGGATAGTCTGCCAGTTCCGTACTATATCATCCCGGGGAATCATGATACGAAATGGTCGGAGTCCGGAGCGACCGATTTCCCGCGCATCTTCGGCGCAGACCGGTTCGTCTTTGAGCATGAAGGCATCCGTTTCATCGGAATGCACCAGGGACCGCTGATGAAGATGGGGGATGGACATTGGGCGCCGCAGGATGTCCGATGGATCGATTCCGTACTCACGCAGCTCCCGAATCCCCGACAGCCGATCATCTTCGTGACACACTATCCTCTGGATGAAGGGATCGCCAACTGGTACGAAGTCCTCGACCGATTGAAGCGGGTGAACACGCTGATCACGATGTTCGGTCACGGACATTCGAACCGGAAGATGAACTTCGAAGGAGTTCCCGGCGTCATGGCGCGCTCGACGCTGCGGGCACGCGCCGAACGGGGCGGCTTCACAATTGTCACCGTGCGAAGCGACAGCATCCTGTTCTCGGAACGCACCACGGGAGTACGCACCAAGGCACCGTGGCAGGCGATCGCTCACACCACAGGTTCAACTCCCGACGTCGCGGAACCGATCGCCCGTCCTGATTTTTCCGTAAATACGCAGTTCCCGGACATCGTGCGCCGCTGGGAATTATCCGCCGGATACACCATCGCCTCGACCCCGGCAGTCTGGAAGAACCTTGCCATCGTCGGCGACGCATCCGGAACGGTGCACGCGCTGAACCTGGAAGGCGGCAAAACCGTCTGGACCTTCCGCGCCAAGGACGCGGTGTACTCCACTCCCTGCGTGGACGATGACATCGTCGTCTTCGCCTCAGCGGACGGCGGGATCTACGCGCTCGATGCGGAACGCGGGACGCTTCGTTGGCGCGTGCAGACGGAGCGTGCGATCGTCGCATCTCCCGTCATCGACGACGGTACCGTCTTCATTGGATCCAGCGACGGGTTCTTCCGTGCGATCGACCTCGAAACCGGGAACCTCCGTTGGCAGCATCACGGCATCCGCGGATTTGTCGAGACGCGTCCGCTCGTCACCGACGGCAAAGTGATCTTTGGAGCATGGGACCAGCACCTGCATGCCCTCAATACACAAAGCGGCTCGCGCTGCTGGGCGTGGAAAGGAGACAAGCCGGGAACCCTGCTTTCCCCCGCCGCCTGTTGGCCAGTCGCCGCGAATGGGAAAGTCTTCGTCGTTGCACCGGACCGCCAGATGACCGCGATCGATATCGCAAGTGGACGGCAGGTCTGGCGCATCTCAAATCATCTCGTGCGGGAATCGATCGGCCTCTCTGAGGATGGTGAGCGCGTCTACGTCCGCACGATGCAGGATTCCGTCATCGCCTTCACGACGGCTCCCGATCATCCCGAAATGCTCTGGGCGCTCCATGCCGGATTCGGCTATGACATCAACTCCGGAATGCTTGTCGAGCGCGACGGCATCGTATACTACGGGACGAAGAACGGATTGCTTCTTGCAATCGATGGGAGAACGGGTTCGATCCAGTGGAAGCACCGAGTCGGCGTGGGGCTTCTGAACACCGTGGTACCATTGGAAGACGGAGACGTTCTCGTGAGCGACTTCGATGGACGTGTGGTGAGAGTGGGGCATTAAGCAATTACGATTGGGTGATTTGTGAATAATGATTGGGTGATTATGTGATTGGGTGGTTTCCCCTTTTTCCCGTACCTTGTAGACACACAGAGGTATTAATCCAAAGAGGACCAACATGGAAAAAGAGATCGCAGCAAACGGGAAGAAGCATGCGTTGAAACCGGAAACTCTGATGATGGGATACGGCTATCGGCCGGAGTGGTCGGAGGGTGCCGTCAAATGTCCCATCTTCCAGACATCGACGTTCGTGTTCGAGAATGCGCAAGCGGGGAAGGAATTCTTCGAAGTTGCGCATGGCGTGCGCGAGCCGGGCAAGGGGGGCGCGGGGCTCATCTACAGCCGCATCAACAATCCGGACCTTGAGATATTGGAACACCGGCTCACGGTGTGGGACGGAGCCGAGGCGTGTGCAGTGTTCGACAGCGGCATGGCTGCGATCAGCACCACCGTCTTCGAATTCCTCAAACCTGGCGACGTACTTCTGACCAGCGAACCAATCTATGGCGGCACCGAACATTTGTTCGAGCACGTCCTGGCGAAGTTTGGCATTCAGTGTCTCTGCTTTGGCGCCAAGCATTCCAAGCAAGACATCATCGCGCTTGTGGAGAAGGCAGGCGCGGCAAAGAAGCTCGGCATGATCTATCTCGAGACGCCCGCGAATCCGACGAATCACCTCATCGACATTGGGATGGTCGTCGAGATCGCGAAGCATTTCTCGACGCCGGAACGGAAGGTCATCACGGCTCTGGATAACACATTCCTCGGCCCCTTGTTCCAACATCCGTTAAAGTTCGGCATCGACATCATTATTTACTCGGCAACAAAGTACATCGGCGGCCACAGCGATGTCGTTGCCGGGGCGTGTCTCGGATCGCATGAACTCATCAATCGCGTGAAATCACTCCGCAATGTTCTCGGGGCGATGGCGGGCCCCTGGACGGGCTGGCTGCTGATGCGAAGTCTGGAGACGCTCAAGATGCGCATGACCACCGCCACCGAAGGGGCGAAGGTCGTGGCGAAATACATCAGTACACATCCGAAAGTTGAGAAGGTATACTATCTTGGTTTGCTGGATGAGAAGGATCCCCAGTACGCCATCTACAAGAGACAGTGCCTCTCGCCGGGAGCGATGATCAGCTTCCTCGTGAAGGGGGGGGAGAAGGAAGCATTCAAGTTCCTCGATTCCCTGAAGATGATCAAGCTCGCCGTGAGCCTCGGCGGCACGGAATCGCTGGCGGAACATCCGGCAGCCATGACCCACTCCAATGTCGAGCCGGAGAAGCGGAAAGAATTCGGCATCATGGAAAACCTGGTACGCATTTCGGTTGGCGTCGAGGCTCCGGAAGATATCATCTTTGATATCGAGCAGGCGCTGGCGCAGGTGTAGAAAGAATTGCGGATTGGGGATTGCGGATTGCGGATTTCGTAGTCCGGAGTGGGGAGTTATGATCGAAGGCCCTGGAGCGACGAGGGAGAAGCGAGCCTCGGAGTTTCCAGGGCTTTCGTGTTTTGGTCACTTCAGAAGCATCATGGTGATCGTCTTTGCTCCGAAGGGGGTTGTCATCCTGCAGAAGTACACGCCGCTCGAATTTCCTCCCGCATTCCATGTCACGTCGTAGACACCCGCCGGCTGAACTTCATTGACCAATCCAGCAACCCGGCGGCCGAGCTGATCGTACACCTGCAGCTGTACCTCGCTGGTCTCCGATACCTGATAGCTGATCACAGTCGCCGGATTGAACGGATTGGGATAATTCTGATTCAGGCTGAATCTATCCGGCAGCAGTCCATCCATTTCGGCCGATGTGACGAATTGCGCCGTCTTCAGGATCCAATTCCCCGGATCGAACTGAACAGAGGTCGGCTGGAATTCCGTGAAGATCTGGAACGTCTGGTCGGCAGAGTTGTTGGTCACGACGACCACAGTGTCAAATCCAGGCGCTGTCAGACGAAGATCGATCGGCATGAGGAAATACGAGGGATTGGTCGTGCCAGTGGTCTGCCGGATGCGCACATTCGTTTGCGTCCCTCCTCCCACTGGGGTCGTTTGCCACGAATAGGTGTACTGCGGATACTTTTCTCCGAAGATCCATTGGTTGAAGAACCACCCCAGGTAGCGTCCTGAAACGGTTTCGCACACGGTTCGAAAGTCCGCTGTGGAGGCGGTCTTGTACATCAACTGCGGGTTGGTGGCATATGCCTTGATGGCCGCGAAGTAGACGGAATCGCCGAGCACGTGTCGGAGCATGTGGTGCACCCAGGATCCTTTCTGGTAGACGCGGCTGTATGCGAACAGATTGCTCACGTTCGCAGTATCCTGAACGTAAAGCGTTCCGATGGCCGAGCGGGCGCTTGCGGCGCGGGCGAGCATTGCTGAATCCAACCTCTGCCTACCATTCGGGTACGCCCGCTCAAGATAGACGGCGTCGAAATACTGCGCAAACCCCTCGTTCAGCCACAGGTCCGGCCATGTGCGGCACGTGATGAGATCGCCGAACCATTGATGCGCCAACTCGTGTGCGATGGTCTTCTCGTTCCACGCACTGGTCCCCAACGAGGTCAGCGTTTGATGCTCCATCCCGCCGCCCCAGCTGAACTCCGCATGACCGTATTTCTCCGTTCGGAACGGATACGGTCCGAAGAGTTCTTCAAAGATCGTAAGCATGTCCGGCGTCAGGGCGGCATTCGCGCGAGCGACAGACCCCGGAGGAAGATTGAGCGTCACGTAGTTGACGATCGGGAGCGAATCGGTAGCGCTGTATTTATACCAATGCGTGAAGGAGTCGAACTTCGCGATGGTCACAGACACGAGATAGGTCGCGATCGGATAGCGATGTCTCCACCGAAATGTCCGCGACCCATCGCCGTTCAGCGTGTTACTGACAAGCAATCCCTGCGACACCGCGGTCAGCGCCTGCGGACAGGTGATGGCCACATCGACGGAATCCGCCTTGTCGGAGGGATGATCGATGCTCGGCCACCACAGGCGGCCGCCGTACGGTTCGGAGAGTGAGCTGTACCAGAGGGATCCGTCGGAGAGCGTGCGTGTGTCGAATGAGCCAAGGCCGGAACCGGTCGGCGGCATCCCGCGATACCAGACGACAGCGGTCAGAGATTCGCGGATGTTGAAGGTCTGCGGGAGGACGATATGCGCGACGTCCGCGACGCGGGTGATCCGGGGTGCGCGAATGCCGTTGACGATCACCGAGTCGATCGCGTGAACGCTTGAGAGATCGATCGCGAGGGAATCAAGGGATGCGGCGACGACGATACCGACAAGGCGGACATGACCGCGGACGTACGCGGGACTGCCGGAGACGGCGATATCGATGTCGTAGTATTGCGCGTCGATCTGCGCGGGGCGGGAGTCGACGGCCGCCACGTTGCGCATCAGTGCGCGATGCTTGAGCTGTTCATGTTCGCTTTCGTCGAACGGTGCGACAAGCTCCTGGGCCTGGAGGGAGGCGAAGCAGAAAGCCAACGCCGTTGCGTTGATCAAGAGATGCGTTCTCATACGATCATTCCGTGCAAGTTGCAATGTACATCTCCTCAACGAAGAAGGACTTGTTGCCATTCCGTCGCCCAGGATTCGCTGACGATTTCTTGCCGAGGCTTGAGCGAAAGCAGAAACGATGGGAGCGGTTTCTGAACGACCAAGGATTCATCCCGAAGGCATTGGGAAAAGTGGGAGAGGGAAAGTGAAGGATTTGTGCGAAAATGTGTTCCAATCTGCACGGGTAGCCCGCCCCTTAGGGGGCTTAAGCCCCTTAAGCCCCCCCTGTTTTTTGCCAATCCCTCATCCCATCCCCACCGCCCTCCTCCTCCCTACGATTTCTCCCTCCCTTATTTGCTTTTGTCCGGATATGGCGGCGGAGGCGCCAGCGTCGCCGGCTTCGTCTTCATCTGCTCCAGCACGACCTCGATCGCCTTGCTCAACTGCTCATCCTCACCCGCGAATTCCTTCGCCGGATCGTTGTCGACCACGATGTCCGGCCCGACCCCAACCCCTTCCATCACCCACTCCTTCCCTTCAACGTCGTAGCGCGAGAACTCCGGACGATTCAACGTCCCGCCATCCAGCAGAGGCAATGTCCCCCGTATCCCGACAACGCCACCCCACGATCGCTTGCCGATGATCGTGCCGAGCTTGTGCTGCCGAAACCGATACGCAACGATGTCTCCGTCCGACGCGGAGAACTCGTCGATCAGCAAAACCTTCGGTCCGAGGACCGTTCCGCCCGGATTGATCCCCGGCGCTCCGTTGCGCGCAACGTCGATCAAGGCGATCTCCCGACGCAATCGCTCGATGATCATCGGCGAAACGTTTCCTCCACCGTTACCGCGACAGTCGAGGATAAGACCTTCTTTCCGTAACTGCGGGTAGTAATACTTCACGAATTCGTTGAGACCGGGAACGCCCATGTCCGGTACATGGATATACCCGACCTTCCCTCCCGTCGCCTTCGTCACCCTGTCGAGATTCTCTTCGACCCAGTCATGGTAATACAATGGACGCTCATCCGCGGTCGGCACAATGACCGTTGTCCGGCTCCCCTGCTCGGTCGGTTTCGCGTTCAACATCAGCGTGACCTGCTTGCCCGACCGATTGACGAACGCTCCGAAGAGATCGTTCATCGTGTTCGTTGGCTTTCCGTCAACCGCGACAATGTAATCCCCTTCGCGTGCGTCAACACCGATCTCCGTCAGCGGCGACCGAAGATTCGGATCCCAGTTCTGCCCGGGGAGGATCTCCGCGATGCGGTAATACCCGCTCGAGGCATCGCGTTCGACCTTCGCTCCCAACAGCCCAAGCGGAATGCGTTCCAACCGCGGCAGATCGCCGCCGCCGACGTACGCATGGCCGGCATTCAATTCGCCGATCATCTCGCCGATGATGTAGGTCAGGTCCGCGCGATGGTTCACAAACGGAACTAACGCCTCATACTTCGCCCGCATCGCCGGCCAGTCGACGCCGTGCAGATTCGGTGCGTAGAAGAAATCCCGCGTCTGCCGCCACGATTCGGCGAAGATCTGCTTCCATTCGGCATGTCGATCCAGCGCGACCTTCATATCGCTCAGGTCCAATCGCTCCTTGACTTCGATCTTCGCGCTCGGCACATCGATGATCCCGTATCCGCCCTCCACGCCAACAAGCATCTTCTTTCCGTTGGCGGAGATCTCATATCCCCGAATGTCGCCGAGTTCCGTTTCCTTCTGCTTCTCGAAATCGTACAGGAAGAGCTTGGCCCGTTCGTCACGGCGGCCGTTTCGCATGTAATACAACTTCGCTCCAACGGATTGCAGATTGAAGTAGTTCGACGCCTGAATGGGGAGTACCGCGATGCGGTCCTGAATTCCCGCTTCATCAACGGTCACGACAACGGTCTTGGCTGCCTTGTCTCCATCGTTCTTCGATTCCTTCACACCGGTCTCGACCTTCACCTCGTCGCTCTTCGGTGCGAACGGCGAGGCGGTGGACCGCGCCAGCGTGACCAGGTAGATCTTGGCCATGTCCGCATACGCGTAGTTCCATTCAATCTGGCTGTACGACGGCGTGAATGAACGGTTCGATGCGAAGAATAAATACTTGCCGTCCGCACTGAACAACGGGGCATACGACGAGAACCATCCGTCCGTCACGCGAATCGTCCGCTTGTTCTCCAGGCCGTACAGATACACTGATGTCATCTCCTTCACTTCGGGCTGCGCGAACACGATCCACTTGCTGTCCGGCGACCATGCGTATTGCATGATCTCCCACGCTTCCGCCTGCGCAACCAGCGTGACCGCCTTCGTCGTGACGTCGACATGCTGCAATCGCTGCTTCTTGTCCGACCAGAGGATCTTCTTGCTGTCCGGGGACCAGACGATGTTGTACTTATACGTGTCGCCCCCGGTCGTCAATTGCGCGGCTCCCCCGCTGCCGTCCTGCGGACGGACATAGATTTCGTCCTCACCCGTGGCGTCGGAGACGTACGCGATCGACTTCCCGTCCGGGGACCATTTCGCGTTGCGCTCATGTACGCCCGCAGTTTCTGTCAGGTTTCGCGTGTTTCCGTACTTCTGGGGGACGGTGAACACATCCCCGCGCGAGCCGAAGAGTGCCCGGTTGCCATCGGGTGCGATCTCGAAGTTCGTGATACTCCGGCTCACATCCACCAGCGCGCCGCGCCCTCCGTCGCGGTCATCCTGGATCGATACCGGTACTTTCGTAACGGCTTCCGTCGCGAGATCCATGCGATAGAGGAATCCGCCATTCTCGAAGACGATCGCGTCGTTCCCCAATGAGGGAAATTTGATGTCGTACTCCGTGAAGCTTGTCACCGTGCGCGTCTGCGCCGTCTTCCGATCATACACGTAGAGGTTCATGCGTTTGTTCTCGTCACGGTCTGAGGCAAAATAGATTCTGTCTCCGCTCCACATCGGGATGATGTCCTGCGCATTGTTGTTCGTGACGTTCTCTGTCTTCTTCGTCGCAAAATCATAGATCCACACATCGTCGGCTTGACCGCCGCGGTATCGCTTCCACGTGCGGAATTCCCGAAACACACGGTTGTACGCCATCTGCTTCCCGTCGGGCGAGAAGGAACAGAATCCTCCGCGCGGGAGCGGGAGCTGTTCCGGCATCCCCCCGTCGATCGACACGAGGTAGAGCTGTCCCTTGAAATCGTTGTGTTCGATCCGCCGGGACCGGAACACGACCGTGCGAGCATCCTTCCATCCCATCACAATATTATTGGGACCCATACGATCGGAGACATCATCACGGTCGAGCGTCGCGGTGTGGGTCAGCCGCTTGGGAATCCCCCCCTCCGCGGGCATTAGATAGACCTCCGTGTTTCCGTCATACTGTCCGGTGAACGCGATCCACTTGCCGTCCGGCGAAAAGCGGGCGAACATCTCAAACCCAACATCATTCGTCAGCTTGCGTGCGGTGCCTCCCGAACGCGAAACGGCATAGAGGTCTCCGGCGTAGGTAAAGACGATCTGCCCGCCATGGATCGCGGGGAACCGCAGCAAACGCGCCTCCTGTGCGACCGCTGTTGCCGCTAGGAGCACGAACACAATGGAACTGCCAGCGATGATCTTGCGCATCATGGGATCCTCAGAAAGAAGGTGAATGAATTCGGTGCAATGTACAGAAACCCCTCAAGAGATTCTATGAAAACCCAGTTCTACGGGGGTTCGGTGGTTTTTGTTCCGATTGTTTCTTAAGATTGAACTCCTTCCGAAGGAGAATATTAACCATGCTACGTCCGATCCAGACCTTCACCGTTGCTCCCTCAATTCCCCCGGAGCTCAGCGCCCTTACCACACTCGCACAGAATCTGATGTGGGCCTGGGTCGACGAGCCGATGGCTGTCTTCATGCGACTCGATCCGGACTTGTGGGAAAGCACGCACCACAATCCTGTTCAGATGCTTGGCTCCATTCGGCAGGAGCGCCTGAACACGCTTGCGCGCGATGATGCATTCCTCGCACAACTCGATCGGGCGGTGCGCAGGTATCAGGAGTACCTAGAGTCGACCGGCACGTGGTACGCGAAGGGCCATCCCGAAGGTGCAGGAGCCCGCTTCGCCTACTTCTCCGCGGAGTTCGGCCTGACCGAATGCCTGCAGACCTACTCCGGCGGCCTCGGCATCCTCTCGGGAGATCACCTGAAGGCCGCAAGCGATCTCGGCGTTCCGCTCATCGGCGTCGGATTGTTGTATCAGCAAGGATATTTCCGCCAATACCTGAACGCCGACGGGTGGCAACAGGAACGGTATCCCGAGAATGATTTCTTCTCCCTTCCTATCGCGTTGGAACGCAACAAGGACGGGACGCCACTGACGATCTCCGTCGACCTCCCCGGCCGCACGTTGCATGCGCAGATCTGGCGCGTGCAAGTCGGCCGCGTGCCGCTGTACCTGCTCGACACCAACATCCCACAGAACTCACACGACGACCAGAACATTACCGACCAGTTGTACGGCGGCGATCGAGAGCTACGCATCAAGCAGGAGATCCTCCTGGGCATCGGCGGTTACCGCGCCCTGAAAGCACTCGGCATCCAACCGGACGTGTATCACCTGAACGAAGGACACTCCGCGTTCTTGACATTGGAGCACTGTCGCGAACTGATCGCAGAAAAAGGACTGACCTTCCGTGAAGCGCGTGAAGCAACGATCGCCAGCACCGTCTTCACAACACACACTCCAGTCCCCGCAGGGAACGACTACTTCGCCCCCGAATTGGTGGAACGGTACTTTGCATCGTACTATCCCAGCCTGAACCTTTCGCCCAAGGACTTCCACAGCCTTGGCCGCGAGAATGTGGACAATGAGCGCGAAAGTTTTTGCATGACGGTTCTCGCCTTGCGGATGAGCGGAAAGAGCAACGGAGTGAGCAAGCTCCATGGGGAAGTTTCCCGGCAGATGTGGAAGAATGTCTGGCCGAAGGTTCCGGTTCACGAGGTCCCCATCATCTCCATCACCAACGGCGTGCATGCGCCTTCCTGGGTGAGTCACGATCTGGGAGAACTCTACGACCGCTATCTCGGCCCCAAGTGGAGGGAAGATGCAGGTCAGTTCGGCCTCTGGAGCCGCGTCCATCACATTCCTGACGAAGAACTCTGGCGAACGCATGAGCGCCGGCGGGAACGGCTGGTCGCGTTCGCCCGCCATCGTCTGCGCGGGCAGTTGGAAGCGCGTGGTACGACGGCGACCGAGATCGCACAGGCGGACGAGATCCTCAACCCTGAGGCCTTGACCATCGGTTTCGCGCGCCGGTTTGCGACATACAAGCGGGCGACGTTGCTCCTCCGCAATCCCGAGCGCCTGATCGCATTGCTGAACAGCAAAGATCGCCCCATCCAGTTCATCTTCGCCGGCAAAGCACATCCGCACGATACCCCCGGCAAGGAGCTCATCCGTCAGATCATTCACTTTGAACGCCGCGCGGATGTTCGACGGCGCATGGTCTTCATCGAAGACTATGACATGGTCGTCGCGCGCTATCTCGTGCAGGGTGTCGACGTGTGGCTCAACACGCCGCGTCGTCCGTTGGAAGCCAGCGGCACGAGCGGCATGAAGGCCACGATGAACGGCGGACTCAACGCAAGCATCCTCGACGGATGGTGGGTGGAAGGATACAATGCGAACACCGGTTGGGCCATCGGCCGCGGTGAGGACTATCGGGATGAGAAGTATCAGGATGAAGTGGAATCGAATGCCCTGTTCGACCTTCTGGAAAAGGACATCATTCCCCTGTATTATAATCGCTCAGCGGACGATCTGCCGCGGGGATGGATCTCGAAGATGAAGTCCGCCATCCGGACGATCGGACCGGAGTTCAACACGAATCGGATGGTGCGGGAATATGCCGAATTGATGTACCTCCCGTCATCCGAACGGATGCGTTCGTTCAGCGCGAACGGATTCAAACGAACCAAGGAAATCGCCAGTTGGAAGGAGGATATCCATCAGAACTGGCACGATATCCGGATCACGAACGTCGCTCTCGAAGCACACGATGGCATCAAAGTGGGCGATGTCATCACTCTGCGGGCGACGATCGACCTCGGCAGCCTTGAACCAGAAGATGTGTTGGTCGAGGCGTGCTATGGTTCCGTGAACGCGGCAGAAATGCTGGAGCATCCAGTGATGACCCCGATGACCGTGGAGGGCAAGGCGAACGGCACATCTCACACGTTCACCGCAAGCATCAAGTTGGAAATGGCGGGCCGGGTCGGTCACACCGTTCGCGTGCTTCCATCACACCGGGATCTGGTCGACCGCTTCCACGAGGGATTGATCATCTGGGCGACATCATAACACGACCACGCTCAACCCACATTCACATCAGCCAGAAAGGATTGCATGAGGAAGCCGTTTGTTCTTTGGATCATCGCATTCGTCGTCACAGCCGGATCCGCCGTCTATCAACGCATGACCGGCCCCACCTATCCGATCTCGGAGCGTCATACCGTGAACGGAGCCGAAATGAAGTTTCGCCTCGACCGTTCGCATGGCGGGGAGATGAACTTCCCGATCGTTTGCGAGACGGGAGACTCGACACTTCGGGGAGCGGTCGCATGGAAACGCTTCAAAACGAACGACGACTGGACAGTCGTTCCCATGACGAACAATGGCGGAACATTGCGGGCTGAACTCCCGCACCAGCCGCCGGCGGGAAAGCTTGAATACCGCGTCACGATCCAAACAGACGATAAGACGATCCTGCTTCCTTCAACCACAACGAACGTCGTTCGGTTCAAAGGGGATGTGCCAATGCCGGTCATCGTTGTCCATGTCATCCTCATCTTTGCGGCCATGCTGCTTTCCACGCGAACGGCACTTGAGCTGCTTGTGCCCGCACCACGCATTTCGCTGTATGCCTGGTGGACGGTCGGGTTGATGCTTGTCGGCGGATTGGTCATGGGACCCATCGTGCAGAAGTATGCCTTCGACGCATACTGGACAGGATGGCCGTTCGGGACCGACTTGACCGATAACAAGACGGCCGTCGCATTCATCGCGTGGGTCGTTGCTGCGCTGATGGTGCGACGCTCTCAGAAGCCGGCGCGCTGGGTCCTCGGCGCCGCCATCGTCACGCTGATCGTGTTCCTCATCCCGCACAGCCTTCTCGGTTCCGAGCTGGACTATTCCAAGATGCAATGAAGACCGCCCTGCGAATCGCCTCTCCGCTGGCCGCCTACATTCTCTTCTGCGCGGTGGTGTGGCTGATCATCCGGCCGCGCGTCGAAACGGCGCTGGTCGAGGCGCGTGCATCCGCTGTTCAGGACGCCGCGCGCCACACCGTGCGGAACGCGGAATCCTGGATGGCAAGTCGTATCGCGATCGTCTCCGCCGCAGCTGCGCAGATCTCTGCGCAACCTCGCGTGGGCGAGGAACTCGTTTCCACGCTCATCCGGCAGCATACCAGCCTGAGAATGATACGCATCTACGCGTCGCATTCCGATGACGAGCTCATTGGCCGCGGGCCGCAGGGGACAAATGATTCGCTGACGTTTGAGGAATCGCGTTGGAAGGAATGGAGCGTTCAGCGTGGTACGCACGTCCTCGTGCTCTCCCTCCCCGGAGATTCAATGCTGTTCGCAACGCGGGTCGCATTCACCATTGGAGAGAGCCAGTTCTTCTGTTCCGCATTGTGGAATGGGGAAGCGCTCACGCAGATTCTCGCACAGGCGCCTGTGCCGGACGGTTCGCTCGTTCATCTGAACGGGACGAACGGCTTGGTGTGGAAGAATTGGGATGCAAGTGCGGTGGGGATGGAAGATCGCGTGAAACGCAGCACGCGGTTCGAACATATGACGGGAGAACTGACGGTCGCGTTTCCGACGGCTTCGATCGTAGAGCCAGCCCGGAACGGATTTCTTGAATCGTTGGGATTCCTCGCACTCCTGATGATCCCCAGCGCCATCGCCCGCATGATCCGATGGCGCCGGGAATCGTCCTCCGCTGGTTGATCGGCGTCGACGCTACTTCTTCGCCGCCGCTTCCCCTTCCGGCATCTTCGCCATCGTGCTGAAGATCCGTCCGACCGAAGCGACAACGCCTGCAACATCCGAGAGATTGCTGGGGATGATCATAGCGTTGTTCTTCTGTGCCAGTTTCCCAAACTCGCCGAGATACTGCTCTGCGACCCGAAGGTTAACCGCTTGAAGTCCTCCGGGTTCATTGATCGCCATGGCGATCTCGCGAATCCCGCGAGCGGTGGCCTGCGCGACGCGTTCGATCTCCTGCGCGCGGCCTTCCGCCTCGTTGATCCGCTTCATCTTCTCCCCCTCCGACTTCGCAATGGCTTCCTGCTTATCCCCTTCCGCGCGGTTGATCTTCGCCTGCTTGTCCCCCTCCGACTCCGCGATGAGCGCACGCTTCTCCCGCTCCGCCCGCATTTGCTTCTCCATCGCGTCCTTGATGCTCGTTGGCGGAACGATGTTCTTGATCTCATACCGCGTGACCTTCAAACCCCACGGGTCTGACGCCTTGTCCACGGCCGCGATGATCTCGTGGTTGATCTTTTCCCTCTCCTCAAATGTCTTGTCCAGATCGATCTTGCCGACCTCGCTGCGCATCGTCGTCTGCGCGAGCTGGATCGAGCCGAATGCGTAGTCGGAGATGCCGTACGATGCCTTCACGGGATCGATGATCTGAAAATAGAGGATGCCGTCGACCTCGACCGAAATGTTGTCCTTGGTGATGCAGGTTTGCGCAGGGACGTCGATGGCCAACTCCTTGAGTGAATGACGGTACGCGATCCGATCGATGAAGGGAATGAGAAAATGAAGTCCGGCATCAAGCGTTGCATGAAACCGGCCGAGCCGTTCGACGATGAAGACGGTCTTCTGCGGAACGACGCGTGCGGTCCGAAGGAGAATGATAAAGACAAAGAATACAATACCTAACAAGATGACGGTCTGTGCGGATTCCATGCTACACCTTGTCGTTGGATGAAAGTGGTTTGACGAACAGGATCAGGTTGCTACGGCGGGCGATCTCGACCGTCGTACCGACGGCGATCGTCGTGTCCGATTCCGCTTGCCAGTGCGTGCCGTTGAACTCGACCTTGCCGTCAAGCGCCTGCGGACGGATCTCTGCAACGACGACCGCCTTCCGCCCCACCACATCCTCGAGGTCGGCGTCGGGCGTTCCAGCAACCCGGCCGACAAAGATGGCCCGCCCCTTCTTTCGAAAGAGCAGCAGCGATCCGACGGAAGCGATCAGAAAGACGATCAGTTGCCCGTTGAAGCTTGGCAGCAGACCAAGCGCGATGGCCGCGGCGGTCACCCACGCACCGATGCCAAAGAAGAGAATGACGAACCCGGGAAGAACGAGTTCGGCCAGCATCAAGGCAAGACCAAGCAAGAACCAGAAGAGTACAGGATCCATCGATTCGATCATAGGTGCTCCCTGAATGGTGAGGACAAATCGCCAAATGGTACGGAAAGCGGGACGAAGAATCAAGGCGGCTTGCCAGCCGGGCAACCTTTTCGTAGATTCCTTCTGTGAAGAAGGGAACGACAACAACAACACGGATCTCCTCCGCCGCGGACGATGCGCAATTGATCGCGCTTGCGCAGGCGGGGAGCGAACAGGCGTTCACCGTTCTGGTCAGACGGTATGAGGACGTTGTGTTCCGGTTCGCCTTCAAGGTCTGTCGGGATCGCGACAAGGCGGAGGAGGCCTGGCAAGACACATTCGTCAACGTCTTCCGAAAGTTGAATCAGTTCGACGGGAAATCCAAGTTCTCGACCTGGCTGTACACCATCGTCACGAACAATTGCCTGATGAAGCGACGCAAGCGCAAGCTCGACGATGCGATCGTTCCCCTCGAACTGCCGGATGGATTCCGGGATGAACCAATGCAGGATTCGAACGGCCGTCCCATCCAGACCATCGCGTCATGGAAAGAGACCCCGCTGCATTCCGTCATGGACACCGAACTGCGCCATACGCTCGATCGCGCTATCGAGAAGCTTCCGTACGACTATCGGATCGTGTTTCTGCTCAGGGACGTGGAGGGAAATTCCGCGGAAGAGACGGCAAAGATCTTGCACCTGTCCGTCCCCGCCGTCAAGTCACGATTGCGACGCGCCCGGGTCTTTCTCCGGGAACGGTTGAACGAATATATGACCTCATGAGCGCCAAGAAGCTGACATGCCGCGAGATCGCGGAACACGTTTGCGCCGAGTTGGATGAGGGGATGAACTCCGCCAGATGCCGCGCGATCCGGCGTCATCTCGAAACATGCCCGAACTGCGCATCGTACTTGAACAGTTTGAAGACTACGGTCAAGCTCTATCGCGCCTATCCTGCCCCCGCGCTCTCCGCCCGCCGAAGAAAAGCCCTGTTCGAGGTCATTCGCCATTCAGGAGAGGAAACAGCCGAATCTCGGAAGAAATCCCGGTCGAAATGCGGGTGAACCTTCCTGCAACTCCCTGCATCCAATGAGTGTCAAGCAACCTTCACGTATCCCTTCACTCATGGAGATAACCGATGAAACAGAACATGGGCACGGTTGACCGCGCTTTGCGCACGCTCGTTGCGATCGTGATCGCGATTTTGTACTTTACCGATCAAATCACCGGCACAGCGGCGCTGATTCTTGGACTCTTCGCAGTCATTTTCCTCCTGACGAGCTTCATGGGATTCTGTCCGCTCTATCTCCCGTTGAAGCTCTCCACGAAGAAAGAGCAGAAGTAGGCCAATCGATATTGACGCAAATCGGGCAGCGAGATCCCCCCGATGCGGCTGTCTCCCCCTTCAGCCCATCGGACTCGAGCTGCCCGTTTTTGTTGCGGAGTTCGATCATGTCACACGGCCGCCTTCATTTGATGATCCCATGCGCGCGCGTTGCGCATCAGGTCCAGGAAGATCTCGACCTTCGGCTTCATACGTCCGCCGGCCGCACGATCCACACCCACCTCCGGCATTGTCCGAATTGCTCGGCATATCTTGACAGCCTGAAGAAGATGGTCTTCCTCTATCAACGAGTCGCAAGTCCCCGGCCATCGGCCGCGATGAAACGACGACTGCACACGCTGCTCCATCGTCAGTTCGTCGCCGCACATTCTCATCAATCGCATTCACAGAAAGATCACTGATCCATGTCCCCGACCATCCGAACCTCCATGCGCTGGGTGCTTGCCGCTTCCGGACTTGGCCTTGGCTACGCGTATCTTCAGATCGACCCCCGGCTTCTGTACCTCGGACTCGCTCTCGTTGCGCTGTTCCTCGGCGCCACCGACTTCGGAAGACAATGTCCGTTGTTCCAAGGCTTGAGGAACATCATCGTCCGCCGCAACGGACTGTATGAGAAGATTGACCACTGATTACTGACTACTGATTACTGACCACTGACCACTGTCTCCTATGACCAAAGAAATCTTTCTCCGCCAACTCAAAGGCAACACCCTCGTTTCCAAGGGGGAAACCAATCACTGGGTCGTGTTGGATACGAAGCCTGAAGTCGGCGGACACTCCGCCGGCACGACGCCGAAAGAACTCATGCTGATGGCGCTCGCAGGCTGCACATCCATGGACGTGATCCCCATCCTTAAAAAGAAACGCTCTCCCGTCGCCGGATTTGAATGCCACGTCAAAGGAACCGAGCGCGAGGAGCATCCAAAGTACTTCACGGACATCCACATTGAGTATGTCTTCTACGGGGACGGGATCAAGCCGGAGGATGTCGAGCGTGCGATCGAGCTTTCGGAAACGAAATACTGCTCCGTCTCGGGGCAACTGCGCGGAACGGCGAACATCACGACATCCTACCGCATCGAACCCGCCTCCGCGCTGAACGAAGCGCAAGGGTAATCGCCGCAGGCATGCCATGCCGACTCCTCGCAATACCGTCCCGTTCCGCATCCTTCTCGTCGACGACGAGGTCGCTCAACGCAGTGTCCTCGCCGGGTTTCTTCGGAAGCGCAAGCACGCGGTCGCCGAGGCCGGCACCGTCGACGATGCCGTGTCGGCTTTTCGCGAACGCCCGTTCGATCTCGTTCTCTCCGACTACCGGATGCCCGGACGGACGGGGAACGATCTCCTCAAGGAGGTTCGAGCCCTGCATCCCGAGACTACCGTGGTGATCATGACCGCCTTCGCCTCGGTCGAAGGTGCGGTCGATGCGATGCGCGCAGGCGCGTATGATTATTTGACGAAGCCGATCGACCTCGACGAACTCGAGATCCTGATCGCCCGCATTCAGGAACGCACCCGCCTGCTTTCCGAGAACCGCTCGCTCAAGGAAGAACTCGCTGCGCGCTACAAGTTCGACGGCATTGTCTCCCAGTCATCGATCATGGATGCTGTCCTCGACACTGCCGCGCGGGCGGCTGCGAGCAATGCGGCGGTACTGATCCGCGGAGAGAGCGGAACCGGAAAGGAACTCATCGCCCGCGCCGTGCATCATCGCAGTCCCCGAAGCGCTCACCCGTTCATCGCGGTGAACACCGCAGCCCTGAACGACCAACTGCTCGAAAGCGAGCTGTTCGGTCATGAGCGCGGGGCCTTCACCGGCGCGGACCGCCAACGGCAGGGGCGCTTCGAGCTTGCGGACGGCGGGACGATCTTCCTCGATGAGATCGGAGACATCTCGCCGGCGACACAGGTGAAACTCTTGCGCGTGCTGCAGGAACATGAACTTGTTCGCGTGGGAGGATCGGAAACGATCACAGTGGACGTCCGTGTGGTGGCGGCGACCAATCGTGACCTGGAGGGGGCGATTCGGAGCGGTACCTTCCGAGAGGATCTGTATTACAGGCTCAACGTCGTTTCGGTCGAGATCCCTCCGTTGCGCAAGCGGCGGGAGGATGTACCCGCCCTGCTCGACCATTTTCTCGCGACGTATGCGAAGGAGAATAAGCGCAAAGGGCTTGCCTTCTCGCGCGAGGCGTGGGAGCAGTTGCTGCGGTATGACTATCCCGGAAACGTGCGCGAGCTGCAGAACATCGTCCAGCGCTCCGTGATCCTTTCGCGCGAGGAACAGATCACGGTGAATGACCTCCCGCAGGCGGTCAGGACGCTGGCCAGCGAGGCGGTGCGAACCGAGGATGTTTCGAGCGACACATTGCCCGCCCGCATCGACCGGCTGGAGAAAGAGATGATCTTCGAGGCGTTGCGCTTGACCGGAGGAAACCAGTCGAAGGCGGCGGAGCGTCTGGGATTATCGGAGAGGAATCTGCGGTATCGGCTGAAGAAATGGGGTGCAAAATAGGCGAAACTCCCGGCTTCTTAATCTGCCGGGAGTCTCGCCAAAACCGCACCCCTCTACTTCCCCCTAAAACGCCACAACAAATCCCGCTCCCAAGCGGTGCGCCCCCAGCGTCGCGTTGTACGTGTATTCCCCCACCAATCGCATATTCCGTCCAAGCATGTAGTTTGCATTCGCCGTCACAGACTCGTACTCCAACCCCGGGTATTCCGATTTCACCCAATTGTACAGCAGAACCCCGTACCAGTCGCTTCGGTCGCCCCCCGGAGAGTACACCAATTCCGCGAACGCCCCCTCCGTCTTCTTCTTATTCTCCAAGACCGTGAAGTCCGGACGGTCGTCGCTCCGCATCACGTACTGCAGGTTCAATTCGAGCGGCTCGAAGCTGAGCGTGAGATCCGGTCCATAGATGGCGGTGGCATTGACCGAGGTATCCCGGTCTTCGCTCCCGCTGTATC
>Ga0105103_10000464_pt1 | contig 22978 bp, 18 predicted proteins | sample PPLLaktember2015_2_FD_79107 | JGI IMG/M metagenome (GOLD analysis project Ga0105103, IMG submission 79107) | Freshwater sediment microbial communities from Prairie Pothole Lake near Jamestown, North Dakota, USA - PPLs Lake P7 Core (6) Depth... | ecosystem: Environmental > Aquatic > Freshwater >...
CGTGAGGTTGGCACCGGTCGAGACGAGGATATCGATGTGGCCGCCTTTGATCAGGTCGGAAACGATCCCGCCCATTCCCGCCGGTACCATCGCTCCGGCAAGCCCGAAGAATTTCGTGGTCTCCTCATCCTGCAGCATCTGCTCCCAGATGTCCGCGGCGCGGGCGAGTGAGCCGCCATTGTAGGCGCCGGCCTTTCCCATCGCCATGACCAGCTCGTTCACCGTCATTTTCGGTTTAACATGGAGCTGGGTGACCGGCATCTCGCAAGGTTGTGTCATGTGCGTTTTCCCCGCTGTTGTCAATGATATTGGTGTCCTTTAAAGATAACTTTGTTTCAGGACCGGGATAGTAGTGACCACGACAAAGATATCGGTATCCAGATCCCTTAGTATTTCAATGCAGGCACCGGCAGGATCCTATGGAAGTGCGTCAATGCCGCTGTCAGAGCTGGGGCAGACTCTTCTTTCCCGTCTCGAATCCGCACGGGATCTCCTTGCCCGCCGGCTTGTCAGCGAATACTATACGGTTGCCGATCCGGACCTGAATTATGTCACGGTCTCGTCCCTTCTCCAGATCCTTTTTCTCAGGACCGGCCAGGAATGCGGTTTTATCGAACCCGGCACACTCGCGGCCCTAGCAGCATGCGACGGGATCCAAAAGCGTATGGTCCGGGCATGCTCGGATGCCGGGCTTGACCCGGATGCGTTCTTTGAAAAAGGGCCGGAAGGCACCCGGATCCTGCCCGCTCTTCCCGATATACCCCTCCGGGAGATCATCCGCGGGATGGACCAGCCGGAAATTCCCCCACCCGTCTCCTGTCTCATGCTGGAGGAATTTGTTGCCGTTCTTGAACTGTTTCTTAAGACACGGTTGCAGGCTGCTGAAGGCTCCCGTGTGAACCGCGTCGGCAAATCCGCGATGCTCTACACCGGCACGGTTGACGTTCCTCCGCAGGGATTTGTCAGGTATGTGGTGAACGAAGCGACTGGTGGAATAACCTCCGGATTCACGGGAGTAAACAAGTCGGAAAGCCGGATACTTGATCCGGCGTGCGGCTCCGGGCTGTTCCTGCTCGCTGCATACCGTCATCTTGTCCATAAAAGAACCAGGTTTGCCGGGCATCAGGAACAGGTACAGGATGTTCTCCGGGATCTGGCAGGCAGGTCGGTCTTTGGGACTGACATTGATCCCGAATCCGTGAGTGCCGCACGAACAGTCCTGCTGTTCGCGTTCATTGACGAGAGCAGTATGTCAGGTACCGGCATACCATCGCCCGATCAGATCCGGGACGTCAGTAAAAGCCTGACAAAGATCATACGGTGTGGCAATGCCCTGGTTGCACCGGATTATTTTATTGGAAGACCAGTCTTCCCGTTCAATGCAGCAGAGCGCCGGAAAGTCAATCCGTTTGACTGGAGGGAAGCCTTTCCTGAAATCACGGGTGAGGGCGGGTTCGATGCAGTGATCGGAGCACCCCCGCCGTACCGGCCGTTTGCCCTCCCGGCCCGGGAGGAATATTTCCAGACCCATTATGATACATATTCACCCTCGGCCGGCCTCTACGGGTATTTCATCGAGCGGGGGCTCTCGCTCCTGAAACCGGGCGGAAAGATCATTGTTCTTGTCCCCGGATCCTTCCTGCGATCCCGGTATGCACGGCCGCTCCGGCACCATCTCCTCACACGCCGGATCGATGCCATCGTGTATACCGGCAGGACGCGGCTTCTTCCGGAAGGCGACACGGGGATGTATATCCTCTCGGTCCGGAACCAGCCACCCTCTCAACAAAGTATCGTGGTGACGGAATGGGATGACTCCGGTCCCGCGGAGGCTCTCTCCACGACAAGGCACACGTTCACCCTCAATCCGGGCTCACTTGATGATGGGGGCTGGGTCCTCAAGGATACGCGGACAACTGATATCCTTGAAAAAATCCGGCTGAAGGGAACACCGCTCGATCATTACGTCATGGGAGGGATCGTGACCGGGAAAATTCATATAAGAAATAACCCGCTGGTGATCGATCAGGCAACGAAGAACCGGCTGATAAAAAAAGCATGGTTATGCCGGCATTTTTTTGTTCCACTCCTGCGCCCGACAGATATCCGTCGCTACCGGCCGGTGAAACCGGAACGGTATGTACTTCTTTTGCGGGACGGTCAAAACCTCAGAAAATGCCGGACGCTGGTGATGTACCTTGAACAGAAGATGGTAGGTCCGGAGGGGCAATCCGGCGTAACCGGGAACAGGGAAAATCCCAATCCCGTATCAGACCTGTTCATCAGCGGACAGGATATGGATGAGAACCAGCCGAAAATTGTCTTTTCGGAATTCCAGTACAGCCCGGCTTTCTTTTTTGACCCGGAAGGCGCCTTTGCCATCACCCGGTCCCTCGTTATGATTCCCCGGAATGACCCGTTCCTTGCCGGGATCCTGAACTCAGTGCTCGGGCGTTTTATCCTCACGCAGGTGTGTCCGCTTACCGAGCGCGGGTATCATATGAGCCCGGCTGCTGTCGGAAAACTCCCCATCTACGTCCCTGACTTCGAGAAACTCACCGACAAGAACCGGTACGACAAGATGGTTTCGCTTGTCACGCACATCCTCGAACTCAACCGCTACCTCCCGCAATGCAAGACCGACCAGGAGCGCCGGCTCGTGCAGCAGGAGATCGATGCAACGGATGTGCGGATCGATGCGCTGGTCTATGAGCTGTACGGGCTGACCGCGGATGAGATCGCTGTTGTCGAAGAAGCCGTCGGTAAGAACCATTCTGCAACATGAAAAAAGGCGGATGCCCCTAAAACGGTCATAGTGGCCTCCGGACAGCCCCTTTTTCCGGACGTCCTGAAATATGTATGAGAAAAGGGGCTTTTTCCGGCCCGCTATTTTGCAGGATCAGATCCGCTGGAATATTCCCCGAATGGCCAGATTCCCGATTTAATCCGACTTTTCCCTGGGCGTGGACAGATTTTCCTGTGGAAAAAAAAGTGCCTTCGTCCGTTTGCCAAATGGAGCATTTTACGGGCTTTTCTGACTTAAGCCCTCCTTTTCCTCCACCTTATGGAGGGGAATGTCAATCCGGTAAGGGGCCTTCCTCCAGTATGCTTCCCGGTAATGGGTGTTCCGGTAGTTATCCCTGGTTACTTCTTCGATCTCCGCTGTCATATCCGGCGCGATATAGAACCGGCGGTACGTCCGCTCGTTCTGCGTCCGCACCCAGAGCTCACGGAAAACGTACGGGGGAACGGGAAGGGACCGGAGGTCTGTGACCTCGTCCGGGAACTTGTTCTCGATGATGCAGTTGTCGTCAAGACCGTGCCGGATTTTTTTCAGTTTGAGCGCGATGATCATCGCATCGCGATACAGAAAGCCGTGAAACCGCACGAAACGGTCGGTATTCTCTGCCCAGTGATAGCCCATTCGTTCTGCCCATTCTTTTGCCTCGTCTTTCAGGTTTGGTCCCGGGCGTCCTTTCATTGGTCTGTCATCTCCGGTTATGGCGGGAAAAATTCCCACAGGAATATTTCTCTAAATGAATGAACCGGAAGGTGATACGCTTTCCCGTTGCGAAGGCTCTGCCTTTCGAAACCGGCGCGACCTTCGGTCGTCAGCAAAATCCTCTGACCTCCGGAACATCCCGGTATTATCCCATGTTCAGCAGAGCTTCCTTGAATGCCGACTCAACCAGTACAGGTGTTACCCAGCATTCGATAGCAGCAGCAATTGCCATCAGGAAAAAAATCAAGAAACCGGCTTTCCATGTCCGGCCAAGAATAAACAGGCAGAGATCCCCGGGATGGAGAGTATGCGAGTTCCCGTTCTCCAGCAAATATATTTTAAGGGCATCGATGCAGAGAAACGCCGAGGTCCCGGCAAGGATGAACGCGAGCATCTCCAGCAGCGCATGGGGAAGATACATGGTCGCAACCATCTGCCATGACAGGGTCTTGCAGGTTACGTAGAGTTTCGGAAACGAGTTATGGCCCAGTGCAAGCATCAGCAGAGAGACCGTTCCCTGCATGAGGGTGATCATCGTATCGGGAAGATCCCTCCGGAACCACCAGACCCAGACCCAGAAGAGCGGGATCATAAGGATGAAGAGAGCAACGCCGGCATTGAGGAACAGGAGCAGGGGATACACGGTTACCATATTCGGCATGATCGTATCTCTGTGAAAGTCAGCACGGGCCTGCAATGCTTCATGATCGAGCGGTACAAGACCGGGTTTTGTCACGGTGGTCTGGATGATGACAGTTATAATGCCGGAGACAAGAATGAGCGTAACGATGAAAAAATACCGGAAGAAATGATCGGGGAGCTTCATGCGTGGGGGTGCTGATATGGATTTCCGGAGGTTGTATACTAGTATTCATTGCCGGTTATGATATATTTCCCGGTTTTCTGGGCAGGAAAACCGTGATCTCCGGCGTTCTTTCTGGCGGGCAGGTAACCACACCACCATGCATCAGATACCGGTTCTGCTTTCCTCACTTCACGTTTCTGCTTTCTCCTCCTTCACGCCACATCCCTGTCGGCACCACCATTTCGAACCGGGCACCATTGCCGGGATCCCCGGTTTCGCTGATCGTTATGCCAGTTAAGGAAAGGATCTCCCGCGCAAGGAACATCCCGAGACCGGTGTTTTTCCCAAATCCCCTCTCAAAGATCCGCTCCTTATCCTTCGCGGGGATCCCTACGCCGTTGTCCTCCCACACTACAACCAGATCCTCGCCGGAACGGTGAGATGATACCTGGATTTCCGTAACCCGCTGCCCGTGCCGGAGTGAGTTGTCAAGGAGATTGAAAAAGACCTTGACAATCAGCGGATCGGCATACACTTCGGTGCCGGCAGCAAGTTCGTTCCAGAGCGAGACCTGTCCGGGGAGAATTCCCGTCTCCGCACGATCCAGGACGGTCGCGAGATCCTGCCACACAGGAGATCCTGTACCGATCTTCTCGTATTCGCTGGTGAACCGGATCATGGCGGCGATCTGGCTGCTTGCCTTCGTGATACGGGAGAAATACTCCTTATACGCGGGATCAGGGATGGTTGTCTGTAACAGGCCGACATACCCGTTCAGCACCACGAGCTGGTTGTTGATGTCATGGCGGGTGATTCCTGTAAGAAGGCTGAGCTTTTTATTTGCCCGCAGGAGGGCCTCTTCCGCCCCCACGGCATCCCTCATATACCGGAGAATGCCTTCGACACCTGCAGGTTTGCCGGTTTCATCAGAGAAAAAATGACTGGTGGCGGATACAACAACCGTACTTCCATCCTTCCGTCGCAAGGCAATGCGGTGCTCTTTCACTTCACCGGAAATCCCGAGTTGCATAAAAAACTCCTCACAGTCTTTCGGGTTGATATAGAACGTATCATGAAAATTTTTCCCCAGAACTTCCCCGTCACCGGAATAACCGAACACCTTGGTAAACGAGGAACTTACCATGACAAGGTTGCCCTGCAGGTCGGTCCGGTAAAATGCATCCTGCATGTTTTCGATTATCGAACGGTAGTCCTGTTCGCTTTTTTGTATCCGCTGCTGGCTCACTTTTAATATGTCGTATCGGGCCCGGAGCTCTTCGTTGTCCGCTGCCAGTTGTTCATAGGCCGCCTGTAGCTCCTTTCCGGCCTTTTTCCGCTCGGTGATGCCAACCATCAGATCATCATTTGGACCGTGTATGAGAATAATTAACAGAAGATTCCGATGATACAAAAAGATTCTCCCAAAAAAGGGGAATGCTGTGGTTATCTGGAGATATGAATAAACCCGGCTCGTTTATTCCGGTTGAAAAAACGTGTATAATCCGCCCCGGCACAACGGTTTGGCCAGATGCCTTCGTGCAGTCGGGGGCACTTCATACCATCCCGTCTCAAGAGTACGGAGAATTTCCTGCACATCCGGCCTGGCTGCCCGGGCCCCGCATTTTTTGCACTTGTATCCCTTCTCTTTGCCATCGCTGGTCATCCGCTTGTTACATGGCTGGCAGAGCGGTGGGCGGGTAATTACCTGCCGGGCAAGCGATACGATTCCGATCTTCTCTAAGTTGATGCTCCCTTTTTTAAAACTGCCAACAGCGATTACCTCATCACCGGGCACGAGCTGGCGGACAGTCTGCCGGAAATTCTTGGTCGGTTCGTACGCCATGCACTGTACGGTATAATCGCCATCCCGGATCGTGAACGAAACGTGCCCGCCTGCGCCGGTCTTCGGGAGGTCCTCGACGATCCCGCGGACCCGGTACGAGAGACCTTCGTGCAATGCACCGATCGTGCCGGCAAGCAGGTGGGCATCAGTGCCCTGGTTGGTCACCCAGATCTGCTCAAGCCCCGGCTTCTCGGAGTTGATCATATCCCGCGCCGCCATCACCCATTGCGGGCTTTCGCCCCGGATACCGAACAGAACCGGGTCGGGGGTATGGGGTACACAGACCACGACATCGTTGACAACGTCGACCGTGTCCCACGTGTGGGGGAACGTTGCGGCTTCAGCTTCGAAGAGGCTCTGCCGGTCTACGGATCGGGGTGTGCCGAACCGCTCCGGCTTGCGATAGACAAGGATCTCGGAGGTCCGGTCAGAAAGTTCGCTCGATATGGCAGCCGTTGCCCCGATAAGGCCGCGCCGGTTCTGCCAGCCACGGTACCGGGCACCGGCTCCGTCAAGGATGGCGACAGCCTCTCCGATGGTGCAGAAGTCTGTAACCGCTTTATGGTAAAATACCGGGTCGGGCTTTTGCTCGGCAACAACGACACCGGGATTGGTATTCTCGCAGGAGAGGTCTGCGAGTTCTTCCACAAGAGCGCAGGTGATCGAAAACGCACTATCTGAGGAACCATCCACATCGAGCATCACTGCTGCATTACCCCGCGTCTTCCATGTCACATTCGGGTTAAGGCGGACGAGCCGGGCTTCACGTACCTGCATGTGTTCCCGGATCAGCCTGCGGGCAAGCACCGCCCCGAGGTAGGTGGTGCACATCCCGGCTGGCGAGTCCGTGTCATCGATCCCGATCAGCATGTCTATATTAATATATGGGCACGCTCTATCCATTTGTAACCACATGTCCCAGGACCGCCAGCTCCAGCTGGTAACCAGCGTTATGATCACGGCCGGCTTCGATGTCTCCGAGCGTTTTACCTTAAGGCCCCGGAGTTTCGACCTCATCGCCCGGAATAACGGGACGCTGCTGGTCATCAAGGTGGTCTCCCACATAGACTCGGTGAGCGAGGAAGTGGCATTTGACATAGAGCTCATTTCCCGGCTCCTTGGCGGGATCCCGCTGATCGTGGGTGAGCGGGCACGGGACGCGGAGCTGGAGCGGGGTGCTGTCTACGTGAGGTATGGCATCTACGCCATCAGTCCTGCTACACTCTACGATTATTTCGTGGAGAAGATACCCCCGCTGGTCTATGCATCGCCCGGCGGGCTGTACGTCAACATAAACGGAGATATGCTCAGGGAACTCCGCGAACGGCGGAACATGTCACTCGGCGATCTCGGGAACGTGCTCGGTGTATCACGGCGCACGATCAGCAAGTATGAGTGCGGCATGGGCACCACGCTGGACGTGGCGATCCGTATTGAGGAGTTCTTCGATACCGGGGTTGTCGAGTCCATCGACCTCCTCCGGCATGAACCTCCAAAAGCGATGGTTGCTGAGCAGGAAACCGGCGGACTCTCCCTGCAGAGCCCTATGGATTTCCTGGAGCGGATTGGGGTGCACCTCCACACGCTCCACGGCGCCCCGTTCCAGGCGCTCCTCACGTTCGACAAACACACCATCCTCACCGGGTACGGCCCGGCGCAGAAAGTGGTGAAGCGCGCAGCTCTTATTGGCAACCTTTCCCAGATTGCAAAGAAGCATGCCATGTGCGTTATCACCGATTACCACAAAGAGAAAAAAATCGGCAGGACCCTGGTAATCGGTGAGCAACGCCTGCACAGGATCGAGGACGGTTTTGAGCTCCTCGACCTGCTGGGAGAGTAGCTCTTTAAAAACATTTATATAGAACCACAAACCAATTTTAGTGCTAAAAGTGGTGATTTTTATGTCACAACAACTTGGAGGACAACAGATACTTATTCTTAAAGAAGGCAGCACCCGTACCCGCGGCCGCGATGCCCAGGGTATGAACATCACCGCCGCAAAGGCAGTGGCAAGTGCAGTCAGGACCACACTCGGTCCCAAGGGCATGGACAAGATGCTCGTCGACACAATCGGCGACGTAGTGATCACAAATGACGGCGTCACGATTTTAAAGGAAATGGACATCGAGCACCCGGCCGCAAAGATGATGGTCGAGGTTGCAAAGACCCAGGATGACGAAGTCGGTGACGGGACAACCACCGCAGTCGTCATTGCCGGGGAACTCTTAAAGAAGGCAGAAGACCTCCTTGAGCAGGACGTACACCCGACCATCATCGCAGCCGGCTACCGCCAGGCAGCAGAGAAGGCGCAGGCACTCTTAAAGGACCTCGCCTTTGATGTCAAGTCAACGGACAAGGCTCTTCTGAAAAATATCGCAGGTACCGCAATGACCGGCAAGGGTGCAGAGGCTAGCAAGGACAAGCTCTGCGACCTTGTTGTCCGGGCCGTGACCATGGTCACGGACGATGACGGCAAAGTCGACATTGAGAACATCAAGGTCGAGAAAAAGACCGGCGGATCAATCGAGGACTCCGAGATTGTTGAGGGTGTACTCATTGACAAGGAACGCGTCCACCCATCGATGCCCAAGAAGGTCACCAATGCAAAGATCCTTTTACTGAACGCTGCAGTCGAGTTCAAGAAGACCGAAGTCGACGCCGAGATCAACATCACCTCTCCCGACCAGCTCCAGGCATTCCTCGATGAGGAAGAGCGGATGGTCCGGGGTATTGTTGACAAGATAGTCAAGAGCGGTGCAAACGTCCTCTTCTGCCAGAAGGGCATTGATGATATTGCACAGCACTACCTTGCAAAGGCAAATATCTTTGCAACCCGCCGTGTCAAGAAGAGCGACATGGAGAAACTCGCCCGGGCAACCGGTGCAACTCTCGTGTCCTCTATCGACGCGATCGGCAAGGATGAGCTTGGGAAGGCCGGCATTGTTGAGGAACGCAAGGTCAGCGGCGAAGAGATGACCTTTGTCGAGCAGTGCAAGAACCCCAAGGCAGTCTCGATCATCATCAAGGGCGGCACCGAGCATGTCGTTGATGAACTCGAGCGGGCAATCCATGATGCACTCCGCGTTGTCGGTGTCGTTGTCGAGGACAAGAAGGTCGTTGCCGGTGGCGGCGCAATTGAGACCGAGCTCTCGCTCCGTCTCCGTGAATACGCAGCAACCGTCGGAGGCCGGGCCCAGCTCGCCATCGAGGCATTCGCATCAGCCCTTGAAGTGATCCCCCGCACCCTTGCAGAGAATGCAGGGCTTGATCCCATCGACATGCTTGTCGAGATCCGTGCAGCCCACGAGAAAGGTAAGAAGACCCACGGCCTCAACGTATTCGAAGGCAAGGCAGTTGACATGAAGGCAGCCGGCGTTGTTGAGCCGCTCCGTGTCAAGACTCAGGCCATCTCCTCTGCCGCAGAAGCAGCGGTCATGATCCTGCGCATTGATGATGTCATCGCCTCATCCAAAAGCCCGATGCCTGAGGGCGGCGGCATGCCTCCGGGCGGTATGGGCGGTATGGGTGGAATGGGCGGCATGCCTCCGGGCATGGGCGACTACTAATCCCCCTCCCTTTTTCCGATATTCTTTTTTATGTAGTTCTGTGTGACACCGCTCCGTTGATCCCAGCCTTGCCGTTTCTTTGAAAGAATCAGGTTCTCTGTCTACCCGCTCTCCCTTTCCAGACGGTATTCCCCATGGCCGGTTATGCCGGGAAAACCCGAAAGGCTTTTTTTTAGTGTACCATTCTTCTCCCTTTTCGTATCCGGAAGAGATCACCGGAAAAAGAGCCCCGTTTTGCAATAGTTTTTTAAAAAGGGGATAAGTATTTCATCAGGGTGGCGACGAGGAGACCAGGGGGGAACCACCAACAACGGAGTCGCCCTGCCTGACAATGATCGCTCCTTTCATGGAAGGATACGCGGGATCCCCGAATTCAAAGGTCCCGGTTGCTTCACCAAAGGTGTATCCGAAATGAGCATCCTTAACCATCTCTGCTGACGTGAACTTTCCCTTGCTGTCACCAATAGCTTTCACCACATGGATGACCGGGTCATCATTGATCCAGGTTATCCCCGTGCCGGGAAGAACGGTCAGCTGATCGGGAACGAAGGTATTGTTCCTGATATGGATCGTGGTGATCTTCGTTGAGGGTGTCATACTTGGTCTTGTGGTTGCCGCCGATGTAATTCCTGAGGTAACCTTCGTGGCTGTCACCGTCGCTGAAACCGTTGCCAGGAGGACGGTTGCAGGTTCAGGAGTGGTTATCACAGGCGGCACTTCCGTGGGATAAGCCGGCGTAGGTGTGGTTGCCGGTGTTGCGGGTGCTGGCGTTTGCGTACATCCGCTGAGAGCTGCAAGCAGGATCACCAGAATGAAAAGAACAATACCTTTCTTCATGAAATGTGATTGAATTTGCCGTATAATTAAATCTACTGCCGTTATCGCTGGTTTTTTTCTTAAGCACAAAAATCCATGGCGCATATCAAAAACCGAGAGGATAATTCCAGCCATTTCCCCATTTTTCCAGCCAGTACCGTTTGACCCCACAGACCCGCAGCAGCAGATTAAAGAACCCGGACGTATCCACTATCTCTCATGGGCGACCGGTTCATCATCACACGGTACCGCACGGACTGTTACCATTGTAAGAAAAATGCCGACCAGATCATTACGGCAGTACCGTACCAGGCACAGGTGGCCTGCGACAACTGCGGGGCTACCCGGGTTTTCATACCCCGTATCGAGGACGTCAGCAAAGAAGGAGAATTCATTAAGATCGGCTGTTATGATCTGTGGAAGCTCATCGAAACGGCCGAATGCCGGAACTGCCATGTCACCGGCCCCCACGATCTGACCATCGGCTGCCGGCACTTCACGGTCAGGTGCCGGAACTGTGGGTTTACCCATTTCTACAAATTTGATCTTGAATATATTGCAACAGACGATCTGAAGGCATGACCAGAACCGTTTTTTTAATAACACACAATTGATTGTTAATAATTCAAAAAACAATTTAATTTTGGATTCGAATCCCCATAGTAGCATATTATTCTTTCATTGTTCGATTCCTGTTTTAAAAAGATGAAATCCTGTCCGCGCGAAAGAATATGTACTTCGGTGCCGGAGAGTGCCGACCCGTTATTCGTGCTCGTCAGAACTCCTGTGGAAACATGTGAGCCCCCGGCGATCGCAAGGGTCGCAACCGTGAGTAATCCACGACGACAGAGATACAGGGATATTTTAAATTGGAAAAAAGCTAATGAGAATCAGCCAAAGGCGTAGCGAGGTGATTATATGCCAACGAGTAAGAAACAGATGGTGAAGCTGAACCAAGTGAAGAAGGCCAAGGCAGAAGAGCTCTCGAAGCAAGCGGCTGCGGGTAGCCAGGAAGCCAAGAAGAAACTCAAGAAGCTCGAGAAAAAGCTCAAGTGAGCCGCCTTGAAGCGGCCTCGCTCAAAATTTTTATAGGTTTCCGCGGGTTGATTTTAATTTACCCTTTTTCACAGTTATGTACTGTTTTAAAAAAAATTTATGGTGTTTCCCCGCAGTTGCATGTGATCAGCGTATTGTACTTATCCGCATAGTCTCCAAGTACAGCACAGATCCGTGTCCTGGACTGCGGATTTTTTGTCAGGATAAAAAAGACGATCTCGTTGTCGGTGATGGTTTCCGGCCGGGAATGGGTGATGGTGCCAAGGTCCCTGCAGCGCTTTTGGATATACCCTTCCCGGATCACCCGGGGAAGATGCTGGTAGATCATCAGGATGGACTGGTGGTCCATGCGGTCAAATATTTTTCTAACCTCGTCAAATAACAGGTGTCGCTGGGTGGGATTTTTTACTTCAAGCCCGGTATCAGGATCGAGAAAGATTAAGGAGTTGGCCGGAAATTTCTCAAACATCCTGTTGAAATAATTCACGCGATGCTCGTGTGAAAAGGTGTCCTTATGCAGGACATCAACGATGATATTTTCTTTCCTGAAATAGGACTGGATCCCGTGGAAGTATTCGTAATCATCGTCGATTTCCTGGAGACGCCCCATATCCACCATCAGCTCGCGGTTATGGGTGCCGGCCCTGCCTTTTTTCTGGGCCAGCCCGAGATCTTTTGTTGCGGTCTTTTTCTTTTTGGATGCAGACTCTTCTTCGGTTAGCATCGGGACAAACGTGAAGCTTTTAAGATCCGGAAATGCTTTCATGATATGGCGGAAAAGATCGAACTTGAACAGGTCACGCGTGGCGCCAAAGAACAATCGGTTCATAGAATAATCCTCAGGGGCTGATGTTTGTGGAGGAGACAAAAAAAGGTTGCTGGAAGAAAAAAACCTACTTCTCTTCCCGCACCATCTCGATTGCTTTCTTCGGGCACTCGTTGGCACAGATTCCGCAGCCCTTACAGAAATTCAGGTCGATTTCAAGGTCATCATTGATGACGGCATCGGGACAATAGGTAGCGCAGAGCCCGCATGCATTGCACTTCTCCTTGTCCACAACGGGCTTGAATACTCTCCAGGTTCCGGTTTTCCCGGCTGCTCCTTCGGTCGGTCTGCTCACGGCCAGCCGCTCGCGTTTTTGTGGGGAGGTCATGCGCACATCTCCTGATAGGCAGTTTCCGCAGCTTTGACATTCCTCTCGTCGGCAAACATCTCCCGGATCGCTTTCTTTGCCGAATCAACCGAGACGATCCCCATTTTTGCGAGAGCACCGATTACCGGCGTGTTGAGGATCGGGCTTCCGGAAACAACGAGGTTCTCTCTCAGGGCGATACCGGTCAGATCGACATTGCAGGATGAATACCCGGAAAACACCTTTTTCTGCTGGCTGTTGACAAGAACTCTGCCACCTGTTTTCAGCCCCTGCAGCACGTCAACGATGTCCATGACGGTCGCATCAAGCACAATAACCATGTCCGGCTTTTTGATCTGGCTGTAGATCCTGATAGGCTTGTCATCGATCCGGACGAAAGAGACGATAGGTGCCCCCCGGCGCTCAGCTCCATAGAACGGGGCGGCGGTTGCATATTTTCCATCGTGGATTGCAGCAAGCGCAAGGAGACGTGCGGCGGTGACGCCGCCCTGACCTCCACGGGAGTGGATACGGATCTCAAACATTGCTGTTCACCCCGAACCAGAATTCTGTACCCATGCGACGGTTCCGGATAAAATCCGCAACATCTTCGTACGTGACTTCCTGACCGCCGATACCGGCTATGACGCTCGCGACCTCTTCCTTTGTCTGTGCCATGATCTCTGTTGCGAGGATTCCTCCCCGGCCAAAGGAGTAGTCACGGTCGATGACAACGACCTGTTTTCCTTTGAGGTTCAGCCTCGGGAACGGCCGCAGCCAGCGCAGGCGCATGGAACCGGCTTTCACGCCTTCTTTCCGGAGCAGGTCGATAGCGACCTCAGCCTCTTTCCCGAGCGTGCCCATCGCCACAACGACTACGTCCGCATCATCGCACTGATATTCTTCCGTGAAGCCGTAGGTCCGGCCAAAGCGCCGGGCAAATTCTCTCTCGGTCGCTTCAATGACCTTTACAGAATCCCGCATCGAACGCTCGATATCCCAGCGCATCCTGAAGTGCTGGTCAGGACCGGTAAGCCCGCCATACCCTGTCGGGTTCTTCACGTCAATCGCGTGGGGCAGGTGGAGCGGCGGGATAAAGTCGCCCGGTTCAACAGTGTCGAGCGGCTGCATGATATGGGAGAGGAGGAACCCGTCGAGGTTCACCATAACCGGCAGGAGGACATCATTATGCTCGGCTATCCGGAACGCCATAAGCGTGGCATCGTAGGCTTCCTGCACGGTGCTCACGTACACCTGCAGCCAGCCGGTGTCGCGTTCCTGCAAGGCATCGGTGTGTTCCGCCCAGATATTCCAGCCGGGCCCGAGCGAGCGGTTGACGTTTGCCATGACTATCGGCAGGCGGGCACCTGCAGCCCAGTTGGTCATCTCGTGCATGTAGAGGAGCCCATGGGAGCTCGTTGCCGTGAAGGTCCGGGCGCCCGTGATGCTTGCGCCGATGCAGGCTGCCATAGCCGAGTGCTCGCTCTCGACCGGGATGTACCGGGTTTTTAACTCGCCGCTGGAAACGAATTCCGCGATCTGTTCAACAATCTCGGTCTGCGGGGTTATGGGATATGCTGCGACGACATCCGGTATGATCTGTTTTACCGCTTCGGCAACCGCCTTGTTACCGGTAGCGATCTTCTTCATGGTTCCGCCTCCTCTGCCGCGAGTTTTGCAAAGGTCTTCAGGATCCGCTGTTTAAGGATATCCACCGTTTTGGAATCAATGCCCTTGAACCTGCCCTGCGGGGCAAGGTAATCCTCAAGGGGAATGGGTTTCTTCATCGCCACTTTGGACTGGGCACCTATCGTCACCTTTCCGTACTCGCGCTCGTACAGTACCCACATCCCGGATTTGACCGCAAGCTTGCCCATCTCGACGGTCTTCTCGGTCGAGTACCGCCAGCCGGGCGGGCAGGGAGCAAGGATATGAATAAAGCTCGGGCCGCGGAAAGAGAGGGCTTTTTGCACTTTCTTGAAAAGGTCCTGCGGATATGCTGCTGCGGCGGTTGCCTGGTACGGCGGGTTGTGAGCAGCGATGATCGCATCAATATCCTTCTTGAAATCGGTCTTGCCTGCCGGTGTCGTCGTTGTCTTTGCCCCGAGAGGAGTTGCACCCGACCTCTGCATGCCCGTATTGCCGTAGGCCTCATTGTCGTAGCAGATATAGAGGAAATCCGTGCCCCGCTCGAATGCCCCGGACATAGCCTGGATCCCGATGTCGAGCGTCCCGCCATCGCCGGCATAGACGATAACGTTTGTTTTCTTGCCGGCTTTCCGGAACGCGTTGCTCATACCGGAAGCGCAGGCAGCCGCGGCACCGAATGCAATGTTGTAGACCGGGATATTGAACGCGGTATTCGGGTAGATCCCCTGGATGACACTTGTACAGCACGCGGGAATGACGAGCACGGTATCGGGCCCCGCGGCCTTGAGCACGTACCGGAGGGCAAGCGAATCGCTGCACCCGGCACATGCCGAGGTACATTTCAGCACGTATTCTTCCTTAGGTATTTCGGCGATAGTATCCAACTCCTGCTGTGATTATTCATGGATCGGTGAGCGCAAATGGGCGATCGTTGACCAATCATTAATTATCATCACGGTAAAGGAAAAAAGTATCAGATCCGGCCCCGGTCCCGCAGGTGCTCGCCGCGGGTCAGGCAGCACGGAACACGAGACGCCCCTCGATACGGCTTGTCAGGTTCGGGTGAGCCCTGAGATATTCCTCGATCACATTCGTTGTTGACGTAGCGATCACTAAAAATCCCCCGCGCCAGGCGAGTTCTTCTGGAGTGATATTGATATTTTTTGTACAATTGTCTGCATGATACCCGGTCAGGCCAAGCGTATAGTGCCGCATATCGTTGACCATTACGCCGTTCACCTCGAGGGATTCCAGGGATCTCTTCTGGTCATCGTACACTGCGCGGACCGCGGCATTCACCTGGTAACATTCTCCTTCGCCATCCCGGTTCTCCCGGCGCATGATATGGGAAAAAATGCGCCGCAGCTGCTCTCCGGTGATGGTGACCCGGTTTAAGGTATCATCGAACGGGAAACATGCCCGGAACTCCCCCAGCGTCACGGCCGGCCCGAGCTCCTGTGACCGGATCGCCCCGGAACCCATCAGCATCACATCACACTCTGCACATTTCTGGAGAATATCAGCGACAAGATTTCCAAGCGTTGTTTCCTCCTCGCGGCAGGGGTGGGAAAGAGTGGTGGCGAACCTGCAGACCAGGGTGTTATACTTGCGGTCAACAACCTGTCTGAACGAGTCGATGAAGTCGGTCAGTTTCTGGTCTGCGGGCGCGTTCTTTTCTGAAATATCCACGAGCCTCCACTGCCACTCCACGATACTGTTGGTGTCATCGTCAACGGTGAGATCGAACCGCCCGACCTGGTTCGTGCCGACCCCGGCCTGCACGATCAGGATATTGTTCTCGCATGCCGGTCTCTCGAGAACAGTATGGGAATGTCCCCCGATGATCAGATCAACACCCCAGATCGGATCCAGCATCCGGGCAAGTTCCCGGTCCGAATCAAAGCCGATATGGGTCAGCAGTACGGTTAAGTCGATATCTGAATTCCTGTAGGCATTACAGATCCTGCCGATCTCTGTTCGTGCCTCCTCGAGGGAAATAAAACTCCCTATCTCGCCATCCCGGGCGATTGAGTCCATGACTTTCTCGGTAATAATGCCGATAAAGAGGATGTCAAAACCAGCTTTTTTAAGGATAACATGGGGCATCATCAGGCGCTTATGATATTTTTTAATGTAGAGGTTTGCGTTGACAATGGGGAAATTGGCCATTCTCTCCAGAAAGAGGAGGTGCTTGAGCCCGTAGTCCAGCTCGTGGTTTCCCAGCGTGACCACGTCAGGAGACAGATAATTCATTATCTCGATAGTCGAGATGCCCTTGTATTCGGAGTCGATCAGCGATCCCTGTACCATATCTCCCGCAATCACGTACAGGACGTTCTCTTCCTCGCTACGGACCTTGTTGAGATATCCTGAAAGCAGGGCAAGCCCTCCGATCAGTTCCCCCGATTCACCAGCGACCTCGGCGAGGAAATCCCCATGCATGTCGTTTGAATGCAGAATGGTGAATTTCTTCGTGTACATCTCAAGGAAATCTTTTGGAAAATAATTATGTGTTGTGATTTTATCCGGCTTCATACGAAACAGATGAATTACGGGAGATAACTGTTACGTATCTTTCCGGCCGGCCCGGTAGAGGCCCTTGGGGACGGATATTTCAAACCGTACACCGGTTCCCGTTTCACCGGTCTCCCGGATTGTCATATCGGATATCTCGAGAATATCATGGATAAAGTACAGGGAAAAACCCGTTGCCGGTCCGGCACCCCGTACAAAGAGTTCTTTTTTCCTCTCTCGTGGGATTCCGACCCCGTCATCCTCGTAGATGAGTAAAAGACCGTCAGCTGTTTCGTTACCGCTGATATGGATCTCTGTTGCTTTTTCTCCATGTCTCCTGGTGTTGTCAATCAGGTGGGAAAACACCTTCTCGATGACCGGGTCACAAAAGAGCTCGAGGTCATGAAGATCCATCCTGAATTTCAGCGACCCGATCTCCCCGAATGAAACGATCATGCGCAGCACCTGCGGGAGGTTTACCCACTGCGGCGAATGGGTACCCATCTCCTGGTATTCTTTTGTATACTGGAGCTGGCGTTCGATGATCCTGAGGACCTCCTTTTCGCAGTCCATGAATTTTTTTTGTTTTTTATCCATTACCCGGTCTTTTGAGAGTTCAACCGAGTCCCGGAGGCCGGTCACCGTGTTCTGGATATCATGCCAGGCAACGATATTCATCAGCTGAATCTTCTGGTTTGCGATCCGGAGCGCCCGGTCCTCCCGCTTCCTTCGTGAGATATCCCGCGAGGTGGCAATGATATATGTCCGATCTCTGATTTTTGCGAGCCGGGCGCTGATCTCTACCGGCAGGAGCGCGCCGTCCTTTTTAACCTTCTCGGTCTCGAACCGCACCTCCTCCCGGGTGAGCAGTTCCATCATGATCGCCCGGGACTGCCTGGATAGATCCCGGGAACAGAGTTCAAACAGGTTTTTTTGCACAAGTTCATCCAGTGCATAGCCGGTCTGGTGCATGGCCATATCATTGGCATCCATAATTTTTCCCGGCATACCAGAAGCGGTGATCCCAAAAAGGTAGACGGCATCGTTTGAATACCGGAAAAGAAGGCGGAACCGCTCCTCGCTCTCAGATAGTGCCTGCTCAGCCTGTTTCCGTTCGTGGACGGAGTGGGTATGGATTACAATACCGTCAACACCCTCTATGCCGGACAGGTTCACACCAACCGACTCCACATACCGGTAGTCCCCGTCTCTGGTAAGCATCCTGTAGTCAGTCGGAGTCCCCGCATTTTTACCGGCAGAGACCTCCTCAAGAACGGCCGATAAGCGTTCGCGGTCGTCAGGATGGACAAGGTCAATGACAGAGCAGTCCTTCTTTTCTCCTTCCATATACCCCAGTAGTTTCGTAAACGACGGGGAGGTGTACATAAGCCGGTATTTGATGTCCAGGATCTGGATGATGTCAGAGGAGTTCTGGATGAGGGTGCGGAACAGGGTCTCACTCTCCCTGAGTTCATCTTCGGCTTTCTTCTTCTCGGAGATATCCCAAAAGAAAATGGAAATTCTGTCCTTTGCCAGCGGGACGGCATACATCTCCATGACACCTTTTGTTCCTCCGGTCTGGTAGTCAAACGCCGCACAATGGAATGGCTCGCCGTCACGGGCTGCCCTGCGGAGGGCCTCGGGTATGATGGCTGAAGGAAGGGTTGAAAATGCCTCCCCGAAGGTCTTCCCGATATACCTGCTACAGTCAGTCCCGAGTATCCTGCCTGCAGACTTGTTTGCAGCCACGAACACCAGTCTCCCGTCATCGTGCAACTCGCAGACGAACATACCGAACGGGGCGACATCGAGGATTGACTGCAGGCAGCGCCCGGCGTCCCGCACGGCATTCTCCGCTTTTTTTCGTTCTGAAAGATCGACACCGATACCGAACAGGATCGGACTTTTGCCGGGAATTTTTACCACTGCAAGGCTGACAAAGACCGGCACCCTCATACCGTCCTTATGCAGGAGATCCCTTTCGGCCGATGGTCCGGGAATGCCGGTCATGGCCATGTGGTCGCAGGTTTCCGTTATCCCCCCCCTCGCTTCGACAGGGATAAGCAGATCACGGATATCCTTTCCCACCGCCTCGTCCATGGTATACCCAAAGATCCTCGTGGAGGCCTCGTTCCAGAAGATCACCGTGTAGTCAGGCCGGAAACCCTGCACGGCAACGGATGGCATATCCAAAAGAAGCGTGCGGAGACACTCTTCGCTCGCCCTCAATGTGTCCTCGCTCTTTTTCCGTTCGGAGATATCGCGGGCTGTACAGATGATGTCAGGATTTTGGCGTCCTTCAGAGCGGATCCTCAGGTTCATTTCGAACGGGATAAAACAGCCATCCTTTGCCCGGAAATACACAAGAAAGAAGTCATCGGATCGGGCACCGCTCTTTGTCCTGTCCATCTCTTCCTGCACCCGCTGCCTTGATTCCGGTGTAACATAATCACCGATGTTCGTTTTGAGAAGTACGTCAGGCAGGTATCCGAGCAGCGGGAGAACCGCAGGATTTATAGAAGTGATCTCCCCGGAACAACTGATGGTGCAGATAATATCAACCGAATGCTCCACCAGGTCCCGGTACCTCTCCTCGCTCTCCCTGATGGTCATCTCCTCGTTCCTGCGAGCGGTAATATCCCTCTGAACACCCCAGACGTGTACCACGCAGCCGTTCTCGACAATACCGTTCATTGACTGGGCAAACCAGCGGGTATTTCCGGCATGGTCGCGTTCCATGTGTTCATAATCCGCAACACGGTATCCGTCACGGATGAATTTGTGCATATACTCAAGCGTGCACGGATCCTCCGGGTCCATGAGGATCTCGATCTTTTTATTGGCCAGTTCTTTTGCCTGTTCATACCCGTGCATCGTCGCCAGCGCATCGTTGCATTCGGCAATATACCCGTTTCTGATCAAGAGGGCGATCTGTTCTTCTGCAGGCAGGTTTGCAGGGATCTCACAATCTGCCGCAATCCGGAAAATCCCCTCGCTGCTGGTGGTGATATACGCCTGGTACCGATTTTCGATCTGTCGCAGGGCATCTTCTGTTTTTTTCTGTTCCGAAAGGTCGATGAATGCTTCGATGAGCAGATCCCTGCCGGAAATTTTTACGGGTGTGGAAGTCATGATCACCGGCATACTCCCGCCATCTGCCGTTATGAGTATGCGTTCTGACTCATGCACCTGTTCGCCCGTATCCGTAACCCGTTCACTGCTCACCACCTCCTGACGGAAGAAACGGTTGCAGGCTGATCCGATTACCTCCGTACGGGACGCACCAATCATTGCCAGAGCCCGGGGATTGGCATCCGCAATACCCTTTGTTTCTGCATCAACGAGGACGATTCCCGTAGCAGCTGACTGGACGATCACCCGGTACCGTTCTTCTGTCTCTTCAAGGGCTATCTGTTCTTTTTTCCGGTCGGTGATATCCGTTACAATACCTTCGACTGCAACGGGATGACCTGCTGCATCGCGAACCAGCGTTGTCCTGAAAAAACCCCATCGTGTATCCCCGTTCCTGTCAACGATCTGAAACTCCGCTGCAGGAGCAGGTTTACCTTTAATGAGGAGTTCCAGTTGTCTGCCAAACGCGTCTTTTCCCGACGGATGGATCAGATCATACAACAGTCCCGGTTTCCTATAAAATTCCTCCGGCGGGTACCCGGTGAACGTCAGTGATGACGGACTGATATATTCATACCTGCCCTCCGGAAGAGACATCCGGTACAGGAGATCGGGAGCATTCTCGGCCAGTCTGCGGAACCGCTCTTCCTGTTCACTGAGGTGCCGTTCGTTCTGTTTCCGCAACGTGGTGTCCGTTGCGACAAACGCAGCTCCGGTTATGATACCGGCCTCATTACGGATCGGGTAGTACGAGAGATCGAAATACCGGCGGCTGCGTGCATTATCTCCGAAATAATCGCTGAGTGTACCCTGTTCTCCCTCCAGCGCCTTTCGAATAAGACGGAGGATCTTCCGGATATCTTTTTCAATCGGGACAAATGCCTCCAGTTTTTCCCCAATCATGATTGTGGAACCGTAGAGGGCCTGGATATCGTGGGCATGTTTTTTATTGAAACTCGTATAACAGCACTGCAAGTCAACAGAAAAGATTGCGCTGTCAGCGCCTTCGAGGATTGCCTGTAAGAGCGTGATGCGCAGGTTCAGCTGCTTCTCGCTCTCCCTCCTGCTCCGGATGAGTGTGTGAAGATCAGGAGGCTTCAGGAACGGTTCTTGTGAGGCAGAATGGTCCTCCATCCTGTTGTGATCCTCCGGTAACTGCGGGTCATCGGAACCAGTCGTTCGCTTTTGTGCCGTCATAATCGGAAAATCCCCCGGAAACTACCAAAGGAACATTTCTCCAATTGACATTATAATAAATGTGGTCAGATGTGGGTCATTATGGGAATTTTATCACTCCACACTTTCACCCCGCCCGGTCCGGGATTTATCTTCCGGTTTTTTCAACATGGTATATGGGGAGGAGGTATTACCCTCCAAAGAAGAGTCAGATGCCGGTTCGGTTTCGCGCTTCACTCCTCCCGACCTCTCAAAAACCCTGAATGTAAACCATCTCTCTTTTTGTTTTTCCGACGCACCTCCGCAGTTGATCACGTCACACAATCATAATATATTTAGGGATCATTTTTCTAATGTCTGCTATGGCGCTTCGATCCCTGAATCTTCCCGGTGTTGGAACAAAATACGAAATTGAGACTGACAAGGGCGATACAATCGCGATCTTCTTTACAAAGACCGGTACGATCCAGATGTATACGCTCCAGAAAGGCTGCCAGACTCCCAGTGCTGCAGCGATGACACCCGTCGAAGCAAGGCGGCTAGGCAACATTCTCACCGGAGCCATCATTGAAGCCGACCAGGAAAGTGTGGAGATCGCGTTTTCTGCCCTTGCAGACCTCCGCATTACGATCCACACGTTCTTTGTGCCAAAATCCATTACCGGAAAGACCATTGAAGATCTTCAGGTCCGGGCTAAGACCGGTGCGACCATTATCGCAGTCTGCCGGCACGATAAGAATATCATCAATCCTCCGCCGACGTTCGCTTTTGAGGCGGGGGACGCCGCACTGGTTATCGGGGAGAGCGACCAGATAAAAAAATTTGAGCGGGAAATAATGGTGGAGTAATGGAAGGCTTCATCATCGCGCTCTTCGTCTGTCTGGTGCTTGCACTTATTTCCAAATACCTGTCAATTCCCGCTATACCCTTCTATATCATTGCCGGTATTGTCCTTGGAAAAGCCGGTCTCGGTATCGTGCACTCGGACGAGGTCAGCCGTTTCTTCTCCGACATGGGTCTCATTTTCCTGTTATTCTTCATGGGACTGGAGCTCAAGCTGGAGCGGATTATTGCCAATCCCTCAAAAGTACTTACCGGCGGGCTTATCGGCCTGACAGTAGATATGGGAATCGGTTTTACGGCAGCTTACCTGCTGGGTTTTACCCTGATGGAATCCTTCATTGTCGGGGCAGCGTTCTATATCACGAGCACGGCAATCATCATAACGTCGTTAATCGAGAACCGGAAACTGATGATGAAGGAAGCCGAGACGATCATCTGGGTGACCGTTTTTGAAGATATCGTCCTTATTATTATCCTTGCAGTCCTCTCAGCAAGCGACCAGAACCTCTTTTTGTTCTTTGTCAAGATAGCGCTCGCTCTTGGCATCATCTATACCCTTTCCCTGTACGGCAAGGAATTCCTCGTCTCCATCCTTGAGAGGGACGACGAGATTCCCATCCTCTTTACCTTCGCAGCTGTCCTGACCACGGCGTCGTTTGCCCTGTTCCTGGGAATCCCTGAGACCCTCATGGTGATCGCCCTGGGTGCGGCCTTTGCCACCACCGATCCCGATGCGTTCGAGCAGCATGCCCGGCCCTTCAGGGATGTGTTCCTGGTCATGTTTTTTGTATTTTTCGGGGTATCCATCGACTTTGCCAGCGGAGTAAACTGGTTCGTTGTTGCGGTTATCTGCATTCTTGCAATCCTCAGCAAGCTGATCTCCGGGATGCTCATCGGCCTCGCCATCCATGGCTCCGCCCTCTCGGGTCTCGAGATATGGGC
>Ga0105103_10000465_pt1 | contig 22956 bp, 23 predicted proteins | sample PPLLaktember2015_2_FD_79107 | JGI IMG/M metagenome (GOLD analysis project Ga0105103, IMG submission 79107) | Freshwater sediment microbial communities from Prairie Pothole Lake near Jamestown, North Dakota, USA - PPLs Lake P7 Core (6) Depth... | ecosystem: Environmental > Aquatic > Freshwater >...
GAACCAGTCGATCGAGGGCATGTTCGACCTGTTCAACTCGCTGAACATCAACGCCGTGACGGAGCAGGTGACGCGCAACGGCTCCACCTTCGGCCAGCCGACGGAGATCATCGCGCCCCGCGTCTTCCGTCTGGGCGTGCGGTACCGCTTCTGATCGGCTAATTCGCGCTCATCAACGGCCCGAGCGCTGCACGACCCACTGCGTGCAGCGCTCGGGACCATCGGTGAGGATTCGCTCGACCTGGTCGCGGGAGACGCGGCGACCCGCCACTTTCCGGCTCGACTCGTGACGGACGAATCGCGTCTGGTAGTAGTCCACCAGATGCAGGTACAACCACTCCCCAATCACGCCCTGCTCCAGCGTCCGCAACGAGCGGTAGCCATCCATCAGCTCCCTGGTCGCCCTGCGGGTCAGCATCACCCAGGGGCCGGTCAGCTCGAGGCAACGAAAGTGCAGGAGGAGCCGGCTGAGATCGTCGGGCGCGAAACCCGCCCCACAGTTCTCGAAGTCGATGAATCCGACCCGTCCCCGATGACACAAGATGTTCGTGAACGCGAGGTTGCCATGAACGAACTGGAGCGGGGCGGCAGCCGCTTCCCAGCGTGAGGCCACGTGGCGGGCCTCCGCCAGCAGCGCTGGCTCCCCGCCCCATTCCAGCTGGGCCAGGACGCGCAGGTCCGTGCGGCGGTCGGTGGGCACCACCAGTGCGCTGGGGGACTGATGATCGTGCAGCAGGGCCAGCGCTCGGCCCAGCGCGCAGAAGGTCTGCGTGAACCGCCACGGCGTATCCGCCAGGAAGCCGCCGTACAGGTAGCGATTGAGTGGCAGCCCCGGAAGGCGGCTGACCAGTTCCATGCTGTCATCGCCCACTCGGTCGAACTCGGGGAGGTGCGCCAGGGGCTCGGCACCGAGGGCTGCGCGTGAAGCGGCGAGTCCGAGAGCGGTCCGGCTGATGATTCCGTCCGATGGCAGCCGCGCCGGCAACTTCAGGAAGAACTCGCGCCCGTCGGCGGTGACGAGGTGGAGAACATGATTGCGGTCGCGCTGCACCTTCGTCGCCGTCCAATCGGACTGCGCCAACGAAGCGCCAAGAGGCAGTTCCAGCAGCCGTTCGCGGTGCGAGACCACGCCTTCCCAGAGCGACGCCGCGTTCGAGAAGAGGTGCGGCACGAAACCCGTTTTTTCAGTATATGGACTCCTGGCATCGCTCGCACCACGAAGGCGTAAGCGCAACCGTTGTCCGACGGACGCCTCTCGAGCTCAACCACGGGGCGTATACTGGCGCCCTCGTCAGAACCGAAAGGGGCGGCCTGTGCACGCGGAGTTCGTGATCGTCGGCGGCGGCATCTACGGTGTGGCGACGGCGCTGGCCCTCGCCAGGCGGGGAGCCGAGGTGCTCGTGCTGGAAGCGCGCGACATCGCCGCCGGCGCCTCGGGTGGACTGGGCAAGCGCGGCGTCCGCGCGAACGGGCGCGACATCCGGGAGCTGCCGCTGATGCGGCTGGCCTATGACCTGTGGCCCACGCTCGACCAGGAGCTGGGCGCGCCCACCGGATACGAACGCATAGGCCACCTGCAGCTGTACGAGCGACATCACGACATCGGCGCCGCTGCCGTGCGCGCGCGTGTGCAGTCCGCCATGGGCATCCCCACGGAGCATCTGGCAGGAGGACGGGTCCGCGACATCGAGCCGTGTCTCGGCGCGCAGGTGCTGGGTGGCCTGCATGCCCCGCTCGACGGCGTCGCCGATCACGAGGCGACGACGCGCGCCTATGCGAAGGCCGCGGAGCGGGCCGGCGCCACGATTCGTACCGGCGCCCGTGTCGTCGGCATCTCGCACGGCACCGGCCGCGTGCACGGCGTCACCCTCGAGGACGGATCGTCCGTCGCCGTGGGTCGCGAGCTGCTGCTGCTGGCCAACGGTGGCATGAGCGGTTTGCTCGAGGAGCACCTCCAGTGCCGCCTCCCGGTGTGGACCGTGTTTCCGCAGGTCGTGCGATCGACGCCCGCGCCCACCGCACCGTTCCACTCGCTGATCGGGCACATGCACAGGCCCGTGGCACTCAAGATGATTCCCGGTGGTTCGGTGATGCTGTCGGGCGGATGGCGCGGTCGCTGGAACCCCGAGAGCGGACGTGGCGAAACGATGGCCACGTCGGTGACCGGCAACTGGGCAGAGGCCGTGTCGCTGTTCCCCCCGATGGCGGAACTGCAGATTGCAGAGGCGGTGGCCGATCGGGCGGAGACCACGTGTCTGGATCTGGTGCCCGTCATCGACCGGGTGCCTGGCGTGTCGAACGCGCTGGTCGCATCCGGATGGTCCGGCCACGGCTGGGCGATTGCACCGGCCGTGGCGCCGCTGCTCGCCGAGTGGGCGCTCACGGGCGACGCCCCGGACATACTGCGGCCCTTCGCCCTGTCGCGCTTTCCCGCGCTGTAGCGGATCGCTACGTCGCGACCGGACGTCGGCCGGGCCAGAAGTAGAAGAGCAGCGTCGTGACCGTCACGGCCGCCAGCACGGGCCACAACCCGAACTGCTGCAGCATCAGCGGCATCGTCGCGGTCACGAGACCGCCGCCCAGGAGGGGCGAGGTCACCATCGACCGCGCCGCGAATGCCTGCGCGGCCGTGGTGCGGTTGTGCGGATCGACGATGCGCAGGAGCATCAGGCCGACGGCCGCCACCCCCGTCTGGGTGCCGTAGACCACGAGGCCCTGCTCGAACCAGAACTCGCGCAGCAGGCGCGGCGCCAGCACCAGGAAGGAGGCCACGCACCAGGCGATGCCCGCCAGCATCAGCAGCGTGAACGGCACCACGTTCTGGACGAACAGATCCAGCTGCATCGAGGCGATGGCCGCGACCACGAGCAGATCCAGGCACAGGCCGGTGATGCGCTGGAACGTGCCACGATCGAAGTAGGCGGCGGCGCCCAGGCGATCGGACAGGCCCTGGATCAGCATGCCGCCGATCATGGCCAGCGGGAACAGCGGGAAGCCGCCGAGTGAAGGATGAACGGCGCGCACGCCGAGCAGCATCACCCAGCCCGCCAGCGCCGCCAGCGTCACGATGGCCACGTGCAGCGTGAACGGCTCGAGCACATCGCTGGTGATGGTCCCCATGGCAATCGGGCGCCGCGATGCCGGCGGCACCAGTCCGGCCGCGCCAGTCGAGACGCCGTCGGCGTCCGTGCCGATGCTCGTGAAGCCGCGTCGCACGCCGTGTTGAATCAGCGCCACCCCGCCGACCACACCCGCGATGAGCCCGACGGTCGCGGACATCTGCCCAAGCGGGCCGCCCGCGGGAAACCCGAGATCCACGAACACACTCGTCATGGCTCCGGCGGTCCCGTGGCCGCCGGAGAAGCCCACTTCAAGCAGGCACGCGAACAGCGCGGGGGTTCCGAACACCGGCGTGAGCACGAGCCCGGTCAGCAGCAGACCGACGATGTACTGCCCGAGGGCGCCCACCACCGAGAAGCGCACGAGCGGTCCGCCGAGGCGAACGATGGTGCCCAGTGATGGCACGGTGATGCCGAGGAACAGACCGGCGAACACGAAGTTGATGAGGACCGATGGCAGCTCGGTCCAGATCGCAAACGCGCCGCGCGGCACCAGGTCGAGGCCGAACGGGCCAGCCGCCAGGCCCACGAAGCCGCCGATCAGCGGTACCGGCAGCGCCAGCCGGCGCAGCAGGGGGATGCCGAGCCAGAGGAGCAGGCCCGACACCAGCAGCAGACCAAGGCCTCCAAGGGCCAGCAGCACGGTCATGGTGAGCCGCCCGAGGCGACGGCGGGGCCACCATACCATGCGGATTTCGATTACGATCCCCCGTCCCCCGTTGGTGACGTCGTCGTTCGTGCATCCCTGGAGGTTGTGGTGAGACGTGTATTCCTCGCGCTTGCGCTCGTCGCTGTCACGATGGCTCCGGCCGTCGCGCAGACCGTTCCGGAACTTCCGTTCCAGTCCGTGCCCGATCCGCTGACGCTGCCGCCCGACATCCACTTCGGTGAGATCGCGGGCGTGGCGGTCAACTCCAAGGGCCACGTGTTCGTGTTCTCGCGCGGCAATTCGACCGGGCCCGCCTACATGGCGACGGCGTCGCAGCTGCTCGAGTTCGACAAGCAGGGGAAGTTCGTGCGGGAGATCGGCAAGAACCTGTATGCCTGGTCCTACGCCCACGCCGTGCGCATCGACAAGGACGACAACATCTGGGTGGTGGACAAGGGCTCGAACGTGATCCTCAAGATGAACCAGCAGGGGCGCGTGGTGTGGGTGTTCGGCCGCAAGGGCGAGTCGTCGCACCTCGACGTGCCGCCCGACTACGCGTCGCAGCTCGCCGGCATCCTGCAGCGGGCCGGCGTGGCGGTGACCATCCCCCCCAATAACAACCCGCGCAATCCGGTGCCGGTGCACCGGGACAACTCCTTCAACCAGCCCACCGACGTCGCCTGGGACTCGAAGGGCAATTCCTATTTCACCGACGGCTACATCAACTCGCGCGTCGGCAAGGCCAATGCGCGCGGCGAGTGGGTGGCGAGCTGGGGTTCGCTGGGGAAGGGGCCGGGCGAGTTCGACACGCCGCACGGCATCGCGGTCTCGCCGAAGGACGAGGTCTACGTCGCGGATCGCGGCAACCGCCGCATCCAGGTGTTCGACACCGAGGGCAAGTACATCCGCGAGTTCATCGTCGACGTGCCGGTCGATCTGACGCGCGGAAAGGTCACCTATGGCACGCCCGCGCCGAACGCGAAGACCGGGTCCCAGGCGCCCGGCGCGCCCGACGCGCTGTGCATGACGCCCGGCCCGAATCCGGTGCTGTTCGTCGGCGACCTCTACCCGAGCCGCATCTACAAGGTGTCGCTCGAGGGCAAGGTGCTGGGCGTCTACGGCCAGCCTGGCCGCAACCTCGGCGAGTTCGGCTGGATTCACGCCATCGCGTGCCCGTCGGAGAACGAGATCTGGGTCGGCGAGCTGATCAACTGGCGCGTGCAGAAGCTCGTGACCAAGGGCGCCGGCACCCGCTGACGCCCACGACGTGGAACGGGCGGCGCGTCAGCGTGCGCGTCGCCCGGCCCCGGCCAGCTCGTTCCGTGCGGGCTGGAACATCCGCCGGTATTGCCCCGGCGCGACGCCGACCAGTCGCTTGAACAGGCGCCGGAAGAACGACGCATCCGAATAGCCCACGTCGGCGCCCACCTCCTCGGCGGAGCGATCGCTCGATTCGAGCAGCCGCTTGGCCTCCTCGATCCGCAGGTTCTGCAGGTACTCGATCAGCGAGCATCCCGTCGCCGCCTTGAAGCGCCGCTTGAGCGTGCGCTCGGGTAGACGCGTGTGCGCCACCGCCTCGCTCACCGCTTCGACGCCTCGGAAGTTCTCCTGCAGCCAGGCTTCACAGCGCCTGACCGCGGCGTCGCCATGAGGCATGCGCCGGACAAGTGCGGCGTATGGCAGGTCCCCTTCATCGTGCCACTTGAGCAGATACACCTTCGCGATGCGCATCGCCTCCGCCGGGCTCGCGTGTCGCGCGATGATGTGGAGCGCCAGGTCGTGCCACGACGTCGTGCCGCCGGCGGTGACGATACGCCCGGCCGGATCCGCGAGCATCAGGTTGGGTGCGGGGTCGAATCTTACGTTCGGATAGTGCCGGCGAAACAGGTCCTGATAGCCCCAATGCGAGGTCGCCGGACAGCCGTCGAGCAGGCCCGTCTCGGCAAGCAGGATCGAGCCGGAGCAGGCGGAGTAGAGCGTGGTGCCCGACCGGTACCGCTGGCGCAGCCACTCCACGAGCGCGGGGTGCCTGCCGTGCATCGGCTCGTCTGGCCCCAGCCACAGTTCCGGCAGGATGACGATGGGCGCCGCCGGGGCCGTGGCGAGTTCGAAGTCCGGATGCACCGGGACTCCGTTGCCACACGTGAACGGCCTGGATTCCGTGGAGACGATGCGCACCCTGAACAACTGTCGCGGCGATTCGCGAACCAGCGTCTGCCAGATGTTCCCGGCTGCGGACAGCACGTCCACCAGGCCGTAGAGCGATGACGCGGCCGTTTCCGGAACGGCCACGACCAGGACATCGAGAGATTCCGTGTCGGCTGCCATCTGCCAGACTATTTGTGGCACAAAAAGCACTATTTAGTCAAATTAGCCGCTTATCAGTAGTTGTATTGAGTTTTAAAGTGCTGTTCATGCCATGGAATGCTCGTGGTTCACACGTCAACCGCACTCTCGACAAGGAGAAACTGTCATGACCGCACCCGCACGCTCGCTCACCCCAGATCCGGTTCTGGTCAACGGCGTCGACACTCGGGCGCTGATGGCCACCGTGAATGCCATCAAGGACGATCCCGGCCTTGGCGCCTGCCGCTTCCGCGCCCGCAACACCTGGCTCTCGGGCAACCACAACCGCAGCGTCGTGACCGGGTTCTTCGGCGCCAGGCAGGAAATCGCGCACGCGCAGACCTTCACGATGGACGCGGACGAGCCCGCGATCCTCGCTGGTCACGACCAGGGCGCAAACCCGGTGGAGCACCTGCTGCACGCGCTGGCATCGTGCCTCACCACCAGCCTGGTGGCCCACGCCGCGGTGCGGGGCATCGAGGTGGAGGAACTCGAGTCCGAGCTCGAGGGGGATATCGACCTGCGCGGGTTCCTGGGCCTCGACCCGACGGTGCCGCGCGGCTACACCGCGATTCGCGTGGCCTTCCGCGCGAAGGGCACGACCGAGAACCTGGCCCGCCTGCGCGAGCTGGCGGAGTTCTCGCCGGTGTTCAACACGCTCAGCCAGGGCACGCGTGTGGACGTCACGGTTCAAGCGAAGTAGGCCCTGCCTCGTCCCGGCTCCAGGTGGGGAGCCGGGGCGGCGTCGGGCCGTCCGCGGATGCGGTAAGGTACGGCACGCGAGGAGCAAGGGATGGCAGTCAAGGACGCCTGGGCCGGCCGGGTCTACGAGGACTTCGAGGTCGGCGACATCTACCCCCACCCGCTGGGGCGCACCGTGCTGCCCGTCGACAACAGCTGGTTCACGCTGCTGACGCAGAACATCAATCCCATCCACTTCGACCGCGAGTACGCGGCGCAGACCGAGTTCAAGCAGCCGCTCGTGGACTCCACGTTCACGCTGGCGCTCGTGACCGGGCAGTCCACGTTCGACCTGTCGTTCAACGTGATGGTGAATCTCGGTTGGGATGAGGTGCGCCTGCCGAACCCGCTCTTCGAAGGCGATACCGTCTACTCGCGCAGCGAGGTGCTGGAGAAACGCGAGTCGGCCTCGCGGCCCAACGTCGGCATCGTGACGGTGAAGACGACCGGCTTCAAGCAGGACGGAACCATCGTGATCGAGTTCCGGCGGACGTTCATGGTCTACAAGCGCGGGCACGTGCCGCGGACCCGGCGGCCCGAACCGAAGGGGCCGAAGTAGTCGCGGTTCAGCGAGGGAGAATCACTGGCCCTTCTCGGCCTCGTGAATCTTCGCCACGCGCCCTTCGTGACGGCCGCCCTGGAACGGCGTAGTCAGGAAGATGCGGAGAATCTCTTCGGCTCGGTCCGGTGCCAGCATTCGTGCGCCCAGCGCCAGGACGTTCAGGTCGTTGTGCTCGCGCGAGAGCCGGGCGGTCTCCTCGTCGGCGATCGCCGCGGCGCGGACGCCCGGCACCTTGTTCGCGGCGATCGCCATGCCGACGCCGCTGCCGCAGACCAGCACGCCGCGATCGAAGCGTCCGTCCTGGACGCCGCGCGCGACCGCGACCGCAAAGTCGGGGTAGTCCACCGAGGCTGGGCCGTTGGTGCCCACGTCCTCGTAGGCCACGCCCATCGCGTCCAGCGTCCGCTTCAACTCGTCTTTCAGCACCACGCCGGCATGGTCGGCGCCAATCGCAACTCGCATACACGAAGTATAGGGGTAAGATGCGCGGCATGCGCAGACGGACGCTGCTCCAGGCCATCGTCACCACGCTTCCCGCGCTGTCGTTCTCGCGGGTGCGGCTGAACGCACAGATTCGCTCACTGACGCCTGACGCGATCGCGACGCTCCACGACGTGGCGGCGACGGTGCTTCCGGCGTCGCTCGGCGCGGACAAGATCTCCCTCACGGCCGACCGCTTCGTGGCGTGGACGAAGGGGTATCAGGAAGGCATTCCGCTGCAGCACGGCTACGGTCACCCGCGTCTGGTGAAGTCTGCCGCCTCGCCCGTGCCCGACTACATCGCCCAGCTTGCGTCGCTCGATGCGGCCGCCCGCGCCCGCGGCGGGCGGTTCGGATCGCTGCCGCTCGACACGCGTCGCGCATTGCTGGACGAGGCGCTGACGACGGCGAAGGTCACGCAGCTCCCATCGCGTCCGACGGGCGGGCACGTGGTGTCCGACCTGATGGCGTTCTACTTTCGCAGCAGCGAAGCCAACGACGTGGCTCACCGCGCGCGCATCGGGCGCCAGGTGTGCCGTCCGATTGAACTGACGACGCGCCGCCCGACGCCGACAGCGTAGCCCAAGCCTCAAGCCCCAAGCCTCAAGCCTCAAGCCCCAAGCCCATATGGCCCTTCACGAAAGCGACGTCTGCATCATCGGCGGCGGCATCACCTCCGCGATGCTCGCCAGGAAACTGGCGAACCTCCGCCCCGGCACGACCATCACCATTGTCGAAGCCGGCCGCTCGATCTTCGACGTGGAGAACCGCGCGATGTATCGCGATCGTGCACTCTCCTACGGCGAGCATCCGTGGCGCGACGACTACATCGAGGACCAGAAGGCCGAAGGCATCATCTCGATGACGATGGCGGTGGGCGGGTTGGCGTTGCACTGGGGTGGGGCGTGCAATCGCTTTTCCGAGGAGGACTTGCGGCTGAAGTCCATGTATGGCTTGGCGACGGATTGGCCGGTGGAGTGGGACGATCTCGAGCGCCACTATGTGGAGGCGGAACGCGCGCTGAACGTGGCGGGCGAGCCCAGCCCCTACCCGCAGGACCGCCGGTCCGGGCCCTATCCCCAGCCGGCGGTGCCGCTCTCCTACAACCTGCAGGTGCTGAAGTCCTGGGCCGAGCAGAGCGGCCTGAAGTTCAACGCGCTGCCGATGGCGAGGAATTTGACGCCGGCCGACGGACGAGGGAGTTGCTGCGTGTTCGACACCTGCGGCGACGTGTGCCCATCGGGCGCCCGCTATTCGCCGGACTTCACCTTTCGTCAGCTGATCGAGCGCAAGCAGATCGTGCTGCACGACCGCACGCTCGTCCGCAAGCTGACGCTCGACGAGGCCAGGCCGGTGGTGACGGCCGCCACCGGCGTGCGCCAGGATCGGCCCGGCGAGACCGAGGAGTATCGCGCCAGGCTGTTCGTGCTGGCCTCCGGTTACTGCTGGAGCCCCCACCTGCTGCTGCTGTCGGCCAACGCGCGCTTCCCCAACGGGCTCGCCAATCGCTCGGGCCTGGTGGGGCGCTACATGACGGGGCATTCGTTCATCGAAGCGCGTGCCACCATCGACGACCAGACGTTCCCGGGTCAGCACATGGTGCACAGCCTGATTTCCCGCGAGCACTTCCGCTGCGCGACGGACCAACCGTTCGTGCGCCACGACACGCGGGTCTGGGAGAGCTCGTCCGGCCGTGAGCCACGGCTCCGCAGCCCCGGGGGACGACTGCTGCTCGGCGACGAGGTGTTCGAGGACTGGCGCTCGCGGACCAAGGGCAGCTCGGTGCGGCTGCGCACCTACCTCGACGTGCACCCGTCGGCCGACAGCCGCCTCACGCTCGATGCGTCGCGGAAGAACCGCTACGGCGACCCGATGCCGGCCATCGTCCACCGATTCGACGAGGCGACGATGGCCCGCCAGGCGGCGTCGAGGCAGCACGTGCTCGATCTCTTCAACCGGATGGCGCGCGCGAGCAACGGAAAGATTGTGAACACGAGCGAGGGCGACTACCTGGATCACCCGGCAGGCGGTTGCCGCATGGGCACCGACCCGGCGACCAGCGTCTGCGACAGCTTCGGCCGCACGCACGACCACGAGAACCTCTGGGTCGTCGGTGCGCCGACGCTGCCCACCGGCGGCTGCACCAACGGCACGTTGACGTTCGTGGCGCTGACGCTGCGCTCGTCGACGCGGATTGCCGAGGCATTGGGCCGCGCCTGACGCTCAGACCTGATCCTGCAGCAACGACGCGATCACCTCGCGCGTCCGCTGGACGAGCCCTCGCCGCTGCCATCCCTCCAGCGTGAGGCGCGTGCTGATGGACTCGTCGTCGCGGTAGATCCGCTCCAGTTCGGCGACGAGCGCCGGATCCGTGAACGAGACGTTGCTCTCCTCGTTGAAGGCGAACGAGCGGTTGTCGAAGTTCGTGCTGCCAATCGTGGCCCATCGCCCGTCGACCACCATGGTCTTGTGGTGGAGCATAGTACGGTCGTACTCGAACACCGAGATGCCGGCGCGGAGGAGCGGCCCGAACAGGCGCACGCTGTTGTGCCGTGCGAGCCAGTTGTCGTTGCGGCGGCCCGAGACGAGGATGCGGATGTCCACACCGCGCTGCTTCGCCTCGACCAGCGCCTCGACGGCGGTGTGGTCGGGCACGAAGTACGGGTTCGCGATCCAGATCGACCGGCGCGCGCAGATGATGGCGAAGTAGTACGTGATGCGGGCGGCCGAGGCGCCAGTGGATGGCGAGCTGAGCACGGTGTGGAGGGTCACCTCGCCGGTCGGCGGAATCACGGGAAAGAATCGCGGCCCGCTGACCAGCTCCTGCGTGGTCTGCAGCCAGTTCTGGGCAAACCCCGTCTGGAGCGGCACGATGCCCGGTCCCTCGATCTCGATCTGCATGTCGCGCCAGTGCTCGGGGTCCTCGGCGTTGCCGGTCCAGTGGTCCGCGACGCCCGCGCCCCCCGTGAATCCCAGACGGCCGTCCACGACGAACGTCTTGCGATGAGTGCGGTAGTTGAAACGCCCGAGCGAGTAGGGGCGAATCGGGTTGAACCACGCCAGCTCGCAGCCGCCCGACTCGAGAACCTGCAGGATCCCCGCGCCGATGGTCGACGAGCCCACCGCGTCCAGCAGGATTTTCACGCTGACGCCAGCCCTGGCGCGGTCGGCCAGGGCGTTGGCGAACTCCATCCCCACCTGCCCATCCCAGTAGATGTACGCCTCGATCGTGACCGACTGCGAGGCGCCGCGAATGGCGCTCAGCATGGCTGGGTAGAATTCGTCGCCGTTGTTGAGCAGCCGCACGCGGTTGCCCTCGATCATCGGCATGCCGTTGAGGCCGACCACGCTTGGCAGGAAGGCCGGCGAACTGACCGTTGTCTCGTGATCCAGGCCGTAGGCGGGTGGCTGCTCGTACGGCGCGATCAGATAGGTGACGAGCGCGACGAGACCGAAACCGACTGCGGTCCACCAGCGCTCGAAGTACAGCGACAACGCCGCCACGGCCAGCCACAACACCCACGACCAGAGCACGCGGCGGGCCCGCGTCCAGAGGCCGGGGATGCCGTGAGGCCGGCGCTTCCGCGTCTCGAGCGGCTCCAGCCGGTGGCGCCACTTCCTCGGGACGCGCGAGACCCTCCACGACCTGCGAGGGCGAGCCGAGGGCCGGCGACGAGGCGTGCGCATCACCGGAGAACCAGATACGGATCGATCGGAAGGCCCTGCCACCAGCGGTGCTCAGGGCCCAACTTGAAGATGGCGAAGTGCAGGTTCTGCGCGTCCGGAGTCGCGTTGCCCGTCGAGCCGACGAAGCCGATCACTTCTCCCGAGGTGACCACCGCGCCCTCGGTGAGAGATGACGCGTAGGCGTCGAGGTGGGCGTAGTAGTAGCAGTACGACTCGGACGGGTCGAACTGATAGATGGTGATGCCACCCAGCTCGCTGGTGAACAACTTCGCGATTCGCCGGCCTCGACCGCCCGTACCAGGGTTCCCCGCGGCGCCATGATGTCCATCGCGTCGTGCGTTCCGTCGCCCCGCCGCTGGTGGAAATTGGATGTCAGCGTCTCCGCATCGATGCCGTCCACCGGCACGCGCAGCCGCCGGGCGCGCAGCCGATCGACGTCCTCGGGAGAAACCTCGCCGCCTTCGGCATCCGCCGTGTGCGGCTCGGAGAAATCAGAGACGCTGCTGAGCCCGGCCTCCGCCGATGACTCGGGGGGCGGCGTCGACCTCTGGGCCGTCGACGAATCGGGACGTGCCACACGCTCGCGGGCCGATCGCCCGGGAGGCGCGGACACCGCCGGGGTCGAGGCTGCGGACGGCGTCTCGATGCCGTCGCGCGGGCTCCCGAGTTCGGCTACGACGCGCGCCCCGATCCACCACAGTCCAATGATGACGGCCATCACCAGCAACGGCGCCAACACGTCCTCGCGCAGCACCCGCCGACGGCCGGACCGTGTCATCGCAGGATGACCTTGGTACCGGGACCGACCAGCGCGGCCAGCCGCATCGCATCCCAGTTCGTCAGGCGCACACACCCGTGCGACTGCGCATGTCCGACGCGGCCGGGCTCTGGCGTGCCGTGGAACCCCAGATGCTCCTTGCTGAGGTCGATCCAGATGACGCCCACCGGGTTGTTGGGCCCGGGGGCGATCGTCGCCTTGGCGTGAGACGGATCGGCATCCCAGAAGAGATCGGGGTTGTAATGAAACTTCGGAAGCACCGCCGTGCCGTTGACCTTCCACTCGCCTTTGGGCAGGGGATCCTTCTCGCTACCCATCGACACCGGTGCATGAAACACCACTGCGCCATCCGGCTTGGTGACGGTGAGCGTGCGCGAGGCCTCGGACACTTCGATAGTGGAGGTCGGCCCGCCCGCAGCCGGGGCCGGCTTGTCCTCTGCGCTGGTCGGCACGGTGAACGGCTCCACGTTCGGCACCACGAGGCGCTCACCGGCGACGAAGGCAGCCGCGGGGTTCAGACGCCGCAGCAACGCGGGGCTGGTGTGAAAGCGCTCGGCGATCATCTCCACCGCAGAGGCGTAGCTCAGCGCATCGAGGGTGGAGAGCGCCATCATATCCTCGCCAGCTCCGTCGACGAAGGGACCCGCGACGTCGGACTCCGTGAGGACGTACTCCGTCAGGGGGACCCTGTACGGCTCACCCAGGGCGGCAATCGTCGCCCAGTCGGAGAGACCGGATTCCGCGAGCTCACGCGATCGCTGGAACGCCCGAACCGCGCGGTCGGTGTTGGCGCCGGCCGTCGCGTCGACCTCTCCCGGCGAGAAACCCGCCCGGTCCAAGGCTACCTGGAGCGCCAGGAGCTTGGTGGCGTGTGGGTTCAGCGGCGACTTCGGTGCCGGCGATGGGACGGCAAGGACACCAGCCAAAGCTGTCGCGGCCAGTGTTGTCAGAAAGATAGCGGGAGGATACATGCGATATCCCTGGGCAGCAATGGGCGTACCAGGCCGGCTGACGCATCAGCTTCTCCGGCTGTGGCTGTCGTGTGTAGCCGGACACCGACAAAGGGCAGCGACGTGCCAACGGCCACCGGCGGCGAGATGACTCGAGCGACGCAGCGGGGCAAGCTAATCTGGCATGCGCCTTGAAGTTCAGCTTTCACAGGAGGTCACGCTGTGACGGTGCTGAATTCGACGCTCAGTCTGGCTCTGATCGTGTCGTCGCTGACCGTGGACGCCGTCCCCGCTGCCGCTCGGCAGGAGCCTCGTGTCAACGCGACTGGCGCCGCGGTGCAGGCGTTCCAGAAGAAGGTGGCCGAGTACGTGAAGCTGCACCACGAGGCCGAGTCGAAGACGCCCGCCCTCTCCGAAACCAGCGACCCTCGCAAGCTTGCCAGTCGTGAAGAGGCGCTGGGCGCCGCGATTCGGCAGCTGCGAGCGGATGCCAAACCCGGCGACATCTTCGTCGCCGAGTTCCTGCCAGTGCTCGTCGAAGCGGTGCGCAACGACTTCTCGACCCGGACCGCCGTCGATCGCAAGGCCATGGTGCAGGACTTTCCCAGGTCCACGACGCTCTCCATCAATATGGTCTACCCGGCCTCCCTCCCGCTCGCGACCTTCCCGGCGAAGCTGTTGCGCGCCCTTCCCGACCTTCCCCCGGAACTCGAATACCGCATCGTCGGGCGTCACCTGATTCTGCGGGATGCCAAAGCCAATCTGGTGGTGGACTTCGTCCGCGATGTCGTCCCCACCATCCCCAGCTGAGGACGACATGGGTGCCATCATGAAGTTCAACCGTCGGCGAATCCGCGAGGCGTTGCTGGTGGCGCTCGTCGTCACGGGCGTCGCGCCCGCGTGGCGCAGCGATGCCGGCAGCGTTGGGGCCGCGACGGCGGATGGTGCCGGCGAAACGAGGCCACCGGCGGCACCCGACTCATTGCGCTTTGCCGTGATCGGCGATTCCGGCAGCGGCAGCCGGGCTCAGTACGAGGTCGGGCGACAGCTCTTCGGATCGCTCTCGGTGTTCCCGTACGAGTTCGTGCTGATGCTGGGCGACAACATCTACGGCCCCGAGCGCCCGCAGGACTTCGTGCAGAAGTTCGAGCGTCCCTACCAGCCGATCCTCGACCGCAAGGTCGCCTTCTACGCCGCGCTGGGCAACCACGACGATCCGAACCAGCGGTTCTACCAGCCGTTCAACATGAACGGGAAGCGGTTCTACACGTTCGAGAAGCACAACGTCCGGTTCTTCGCCCTGGACAGCAACTACATGGACAAGGATCAGCAGGCGTGGCTCGAGCGCGAGCTCGAGGCGGCCAGGTCGAAGTGGACCATCGCCTTCTTCCACCATCCAATCTATTCCTCCGGCGCCCGTCACGGATCGGAGGTGGACCTGCGCGCCATCGTCGAGCCGCTGTTCATCGAGCACGGCGTCGACGTGGTCTTCGCCGGACACGAGCACTTCTACGAGCGGCTGAAGCCCCAGAAGGGCGTGCACTACTTCACGTCCGGCAGCGCCGGCAAGCTGCGCGCGGGGAACATCCGGCGAGGTCCGCTGACGGCGAAGGGCTTCGATGCGGACTACTCATACCTGCTGGTCGAAGTGGACGGCGACAACCTGCACTTCCAGGCGCTGTCGCGACAAGGGAAGCTCGTCGATTCGGGGACCATCCAGGCTTCGCAGGCGGCCACCGCGCCTGCGGGAGAAGGGCGCACGCGATGAGGTATCAGCTGGCGAGCCGACGGGGGCTGACGGCGGCGGGGGTGCTCTTCGTGGCGCCCGTGCTGTGGGCATTGGCGCAAGAGCCCCCGGTCCGCAAGGTGTCAGAAGCTCCGATGAGCGAGCTGTGGATTCAGCCGGGCAACATCGCTCGGCGCGACCTGTTCCATGGCGCCGGCGGGCCGAAGCACGTCCCTCTCGCCGAGGACGAGTTCACGGTGACGGAGTACGACACAACCGGTTACAGCGCCGGGTACGAGGTGCGCGATGAGTCCGGCCGCAAGTGGGACGTCAAGCTGGGGAACGAAGCGCAACCCGAAGTGGTGACGAGCCGCGTGCTGTGGGCCATCGGCTACCACCAGCCGGTGGTGCATTTCGTGCCGCGGTGGAAGAAGAAGGGCGGCGGTCCAGGGGAGGGCACCTCGGCCCGCTTCCGTCTGCAATCGGATCACGAGACCGACGGCGAGTGGTCATGGCGGGACAATCCCTTCGTCGGCACCAGGCAACTGAAAGGACTTCTGGTCGCCAACCTGATCCTGAACAACTGGGACCTGAAGGACAACAACAACCGAATCTACAAGCCGGAGAGCCGCGCAACCGGACCCCGCCGTTGGTTCGTGATGCAGGACGTCGGCGCGTCCCTCGGGCGATCGGCGTGGCCGGTCGGCAATCGCAACGACGTCGAGTCGTTCGAGGCCCAGAACCTCATCGCATCGATCGAAGACGGCGCGGTGACGTTCGACTACGGCGGGCGCCATCGCGATCTACTGGAGGGCATCACCATGGGTGACGTGGCGTGGGTGTGTGAGCTGCTCAACCGCATCACCGACAAGCAGTGGGCCGATGCCTTCCGGGCAGCGACCTTCGCGCCCGACGTCGCCGAGCGTTACATCGCGAAGATCAAATCGAAAATCGCGGAAGGCCGATCCGCCGCCACCCGCGGGGGCCGGCGATGAGCCGCCGCGGGCTGGTGGCGGCGGCCGCGATGGGATTGGCCGCCTGCTGGCTGCTGATGCCGGTCGTCAAGGCCGCGACGCAGGCCCAGCCCCAGCCTCAGGCCCGGCAGGCCCAGGCCCCGCCCCAGCAGGCGTCGCCGCTGCCGGCGCAAGCCGAGCCGGTCGATCGCCCCGGCGTGACCGACAACCTCCAGGACGAGGTGTTCGCCGCACTGGTACGCCTGCCGCTCGCGGCGGTGCTCGGCACCGCGTTGGCGCTGCGCCCGCGCCGGCGGGGCACGCCGGTCCGGCAGTCCGCCGTGATCCAGACGCAGATCATCCTCGCCGTCGTCGGGGCGCTGATCATGCTCGTCGTTGGCGCCAGCCTGGCGCGCGCGTTCGGCATCGTCGGCGCCGCCAACCTGATTCGCTACCGTTCGAAGATCGAGGACCCAAAGGACGCGGTGGTGATGCTCTGCGCGTTGGCGATCGGCCTGTCGGTGGGGGTCGGCCTGTACGGCCTGGCCATCGTCGGCACCCTCTTCATCGGGTTTGCGCTCTGGATCATCGAGAGCTTCGAGTCGCAGACCAGGGTCTTCGAGCTCTCCGTCAAGCTGGGCGCGCAGACCGAGGCCCTGCGGCCGAAGATCGAGCAGGTGTTCAAGCGATTCCAGCTCGCCTACGAACTGCGAACCGCCTCGCCCGAGCAAGTCCTTTACCTGATCGAGACGCCTGTTGACCTGCAGACCGACCGGATGTCCACGGCGCTGACCACACTCGTCCCGGATGGCAAGGGCGCCGTGGAATGGGACGAGAAGAAGGCGGACAAGGCGGTCGTGAAGCCGTGAAGCTCATCATGCAACCGGAGGCGGGCATCGCGCCCGTGGTGCAGGCGATCAAGCAGGCGCGGACATCTGTCTCGATCTGCATCTTCCGCATGGATCGGCCCGAGGTCGAGAAGGCGCTGGCGGCCGCGGTGCAACGAGGCGTCAACGTCTCGGCGCTCGTTGCCCACACCAACCGCGGCGGTGAGGCCGCCCTGCGCAAGCTCGAGCAGCGGCTTCTGGCGGCGGGCGCGACCGTGTCTCGGACCGGCGACGATCTCGCCCGGTACCACGCCAAGTACCTGATCGTCGACAACGTGCTCCACGTGCTCGGCTTCAATCTGACGAAGCTCGACATCATGAAGAGCCGCAGCTTCGCGGTGGCGACCAAGGATCGCCGGAGCGTGCAGGAAGCGCTCAAGCTGTTCGCCGCCGACTCGTCACGGCAGCCGTACCAGCCGGCCCGCTCCAACCTGGTCGTCAGCCCGGACACCTCGCGCGAAGAGCTCGAACAGTTCATCCGCGGGGCGAAACGGCGGTTGAGCATCTACGACGTCAAGGTCCAGGACCCGGCGATGGTCAAGCTGCTGAACGAAAAGGCGGCGCGCGGTGTGGACGTGCGCGTGATCGGCTCGCTGAAGGGCGGCTCCGACGCCATCGAAGTGCGCAAGCTCGGCATGCGGCTGCACGTGCGCGCCATCGTCCGCGACGGCACGCGCGCGTTCGTGGGCAGCCAGAGCCTGCGGACGCTGGAGCTCTCGGGCCGCCGGGAGGTCGGGCTGATCATCACCAATCCGACGGTGGCGCGGAAGATTCAGCAGGTGTTCGACTCCGACTGGGAAGATGCCGACCCGAAGAACAGCAAGGTGGCGGTCCGGGACGCGAAGGACGTCGAACAGGACAAGGGCGAGCAGCGCGACAAGAAGGACGCCCTGGCCCTCGCCTAGCCCGCGCGGCCCGCGATCAGGGGCGCGTGCTCAGCGTCACCGCGCACCCGAGTTCCAGCGCGAACCGTCCTCGCGCTCGAGGTGTCAGGCGGATATCCGGTGATTTCTGCTCGAGCCGCCGCCGCAACAGCAGAAGCCGGCTCTCGAGATTGTCCTTCCACTCCGGCAGATTGAGCGACTTGTCCAGCCGCAGCTCGCGATTGGTGAACTCGCTGCGGTGTTCCTCCTGGTGCGCCTTCAGGAGCTTCCAGAGGATGCGCGCGGGCAGGCTGCGAATGAGGTACTCGCCATCCACCATGATCAACTCGTCCGCGACGTAGTAGGTGACCTCGCGCCGTGACTGCGCGGGCGGGCCGGCCTCCGGCGCCGAGATGGCGAGGGCAGCCGCGGTCTCGTCAACGGCGGCCTCGGCCCGCTCCTGCAGTTGCGCGTTCTGAATGGCGATCGCCAGGTAGCTGCCGAGGAGCTCGATGGATGTCTTGTCCTCTTCGTGGAAGCGGTACGGCTCCTCGCTCTCGATGCAGAGGACTCCCACCAGCTCGTTGCGCACCAGCAGCGGCACGCCCAGCTGGCTCTCGGGATTCGGCAGGCCGGGCAGCTTGATGCGCTCAGGCGGACAGAGGCCCGTCTCGCGCGCGCGCTCGGCCACGGCGTGCGCGTAGAGCATGGCCCGCAGGAGCCCGGAGATGCGGATCGGCTTGCGGGCTTCGGCGACCACGCCGATGATGCCCTCGCCGACGCGGGCTTCCGCGCCGGCACCGTTCTCCGGATAGCCGCGGCTCGCCAGCGTCACCAGCACGCCCGGCTCATCGTCCGGCACGAGGATCATCGAGTGGTGAAAGCCGTAGAGGTCATCGAGCCCGGCGAGAATCGAGTCGAGCAGATCGTCCAGCCCCTCGGCCTGGTTGATGCGCGCGGCCAGATCCTGCATCGCCCGCATCGTGAAGCGCGGATCCTCGGTGATACCGCAGCGGGCTTCCGCCTGCCGGGCGAACGTGCCGGCCACATCGTCGGTGGCCGGCTCGATGGAGCGGACTTCGTAGATGTCGGCGGCGATCAGCTTGAAGATGCCCTTGAGGCCGGTATACGAGGCGATGGCTTCGATGCGGAGCGCCATCCGTTCGAACACCGGGCCCGACGTCTCCGAGCGCACCAGGCGCAGGCGCAGCGCCCAGCTCTGGGAGGTGTCGGGATCGATCACCCGCACCAGGCCGTGCGGGTTCTCGGCGATGTTGCGACGGCTCTTGTTGAAGAACTGGAACGACAGCGCCACGTGCGTGCTGTCCACGTAATCCACGTGACTGAGGTACGCGGCGTTGGGGATGCCGTCCAGCGAGCAGGTGTAGAGCGTGGCGGGGATCAGGCCCTGCCAGCACGGCGCCAGCGATTCGAGGGTGACGCTCATCGGAGCGGCGCTCCCGCGCCGGGTCCCGGGGTCTGATCGAACAGCGCGTTCACGCGAAACCGCACGGCGACCGCGGGCCAGACGACCCAGCCGTCTGTCGCCACGCGCGGCAGCCCGACCAGCTCGAGCCGATCGCGAAAGCGCTCCCACTGCGACACCACGAACGCGCGCTCGTCCTCCGCGGCATCGCGGGCCTCGACGAACACCCCCTTGGCCTGGCAGCCCCGGTCGTCCGGCGGCCGCGTCAGCACCACGGCAATCTGCCCATTGGCGCGGACGTCGTCGAGCACTGTAGCCGCGGACACAGATGGCACGCAGACGACGATGTGGGTGCCGTCGTGGTCAACCCTGACGGCCGATGCACGCGCGCCGTTTGGCTCCAACTGCGCGTTGCGGGTAGCGACGTAGATCGACAGCCCCTCTTCGAGAAAAGCCGCCAACTCCTTGTCCAGCATGACGTTGCGTGAGTATAGCGCGCCGTTAGGAAACTCTTAAGAAGCTCGTAAGGAACGTTTAGCGTCCTGGCGCGAACTCCGCGCGCACTCTCTTCGTTTAACAAGGCGTAGGAGAGAGACAAATGAACACAAACGGACGCATCCAGACGATTCTCGGCGGTTCCTTCCTCACGCTGGCGGCGGCGCTCACGGCCGCGGCGACCAGCGTCACCGCGGCCTCGACGCAGGGTCAGGCATACAAGCCGAGCGTCGAGCACGGCGCCTACCTCGTGAAGACGATGGGCTGCAACGACTGCCACACGCCGTTGAAGATGGGTCCGAAGGGCCCCGAGCCGGACATGACGCGCGCGCTGACCGGTCACCCCGCGGATCTGAAGATGCCGGCACCTCCCGCGTTGCCGCCTGGACCTTGGCAGTGGCTGGGCGCCGCGACCAACACCGCGTTCGCCGGACCGTGGGGCGTGAGCTTCACGGCGAACCTGACGCCCGACAAGGAAACCGGGCTGGGTGACTGGACCGAGGACATGTTCATCAAGACGATGAGGACCGGCCTGCACCAGGGGAAGGGCCGCCAAATCCTGCCGCCGATGCCGTACTTCGTTGTCGGCGCGCTGACCGATCCCGACATCAAGGACCTCTTCGCGTATCTGCAGTCGCTGGCGCCGGTGCACAACCGCGTGCCCGAGCCGGTGGAGCCGACGGAAGCGAAGCAATAAGGCAGAAGGCAGAAGGCAGAAGGCAGGAGCGGGTCATGGGTAACCGAAGGCATTTCGCCGTCATCGTGTTGATTGCAGCGTTGACGGTAGCGGGAACGAGCTGGCGTCGCGCACTCGAGGCGTCGCCGGCCGCCCTCCCGCTGGTGGCTCCCGACTCGCTGCTGGCGACCGGTCTCTATGAGGCCGGTCGGCCGGGAGTGGTGGATGCGCGCAATCAGCCGTTCTCGCCGCAGTACCCGTTGTGGAGCGACGGCGCCAGCAAGCGCCGCTGGATCTTCCTGCCGGCGGGCGCGACGATCGACGCGAGCGACGCCTACGAGTGGAACTTCCCGGTGGGTACCAAGCTGTGGAAGGAGTTCGCGTTCGGCGGCCGCAAGGTGGAGACGCGCTTCCTGTGGAAGACCAGTGACACCGAGTGGGCCTTCGCCAGCTACGTGTGGAACGCGGACGGCACGTCGGCAACGAAGGCACCCGAGGACGGCCTGCCGCGAGTGGCCGAGATCGCGCCGGGCAAGTCGCACAGCATCCCGTCGCTCACCGAATGCCGTGCCTGTCATGTGTCGAATCGCACCGAAGTGCTGGGTTTCAACGCGCTGCAGTTGTCCACGGATCGCGATCCGAATGCGGTCCATGGCGAACCGCTCGAGCCCGGCATGGCCACGCTGGCCACGCTCGTAGACGATGGACGGCTGATCCCGGCGCGGACCGACCTGGTGACCAACCCGCCGCGCATCGAGGCGCGCAGCGCGGACGAGCGCGCGATGCTCGGCTACCTCTCCGGCAACTGCGGCGTGTGCCACAACCGCAAGACCGACCTGGCGCCGCTCGGCCTGCACTGGAAGCACGGCGAGCTGGCAACGGCCGGCGCGGACCCGTCGCGACCCTTGCTGGCGCATCGCACGAAGTGGCAGGTGCCGGGCGTTCCGGAGGGCGAGAGCCTGCTGATCGACCCCTCGCACCCGGAGCAGAGCGCGCTGGTGCGGAGGATGAAGTCACGCTGGGCGGTGTCGCAGATGCCCCCCCTCGGCACCGTCGTGAGCGACCGCGAGGCGCTGACGGTCATCGAGCGGTGGATGGCGACCCTGGACGGCTCGCGTTCCGTGGAGCGCTCACGATGAGGTCCTGCCGGGCCGACATCCTTCCCGAGGCCACGCTGCGCGCGTTTCGTGAGGCGGCCGCGGCTTCGGGCGTCGCCCAGGCACGGACGTGGCTGCCCCCGCCGACGCCGGCATGGAAGCACACCCTGCAGCGACCCTGGCGACAGTTCGCCCGCGATCTGCCGTCTACGGCAGGTTGGTCGCCAGCAGGAAGCTGCCGAGCAGCTCATTGGTGGTGAAATTGCAGTGCCCATACCGGTTGACCGGAATCGGCACGAATCGACCCCGATCGAACAGGTCGACCTTCGGCAGATAGAGCAGTTCGTGTCCGAACGGGACCACATCATCCGCGGTGGTGTGGAGCGTGACCAGCGGAATGGCCAGGTCACCATTGGTTTCGTAAGGCCGCATCGCCTGGAGCGCGACAGGCGACGCCGTGAACCGGCGCACGAGCAGGTTGAGCCGCAGATCGTTCTGCGATCCGAAGTACCACGTCAGGCGATTGCCGAAGGGATTGCCGCCCAGCTTCTGCACCGCATCGTTGGTGCCAACGACGTTGTACCAGAGCACGTTGATTGTGGTGTTGATCACCGTGGCGGGATCCGACGGATCGTACGCGGCTTTCGCGACGCGCATCAGTTCGATCGCCCGGCCGGGGTTCGCGGCGAGCGCCGCTGTGATGGCTGGCACGTACAGCGTGCTCCAGTTGGCGATCACGGACGGCGGAACGTCGATGGGCGATCCCGGAATGAGCCCCGGGAAGAAATAGTCGAAGAGCACGCGGAAGTTGCCCACGTAGTTGATCTGCAGGCGGAAGTTGCCGATCGGACCGCATAGCGCCAGGGCGCTCGTGAAACGGTCCGGCGAACGTTCGGCCAGCAGCGTGGCCACCAGCCCGCCCTCCGAGACGCCGGCAACATGCGTGCGTGTCGGCGCCGGATGCGCCTTGTTGAATGCGGTCACGAGCTCCCGCATATCCTCCACGCCCTCGAGGATCACCAGGCCGTTCTGCCGGTAGCTGGTCGTGGCGAACGCGTATCCCAGCGACTGCACCAGCAGCGGCAGGAACGTGCCGTCCGCCGTGGTGAGCTGGTAGAACCCGAGCGGCAGGCCGGGCGCCACGTAGCCGTGCGCGTAGATCACCAGCTGGCCGTTCCAACCCATCACCGGCACGCAGATATAGGACTGCGCACCGCTCGGCAGAACTTCCGTGTCGCAAGGGCCGGGAACCACCTGCGCGCGTGCGGCAGAGGGCAGAAGGAGGATGACGAATAGGAGCACGACGCCGAAGACCCTGAGCGCTCTCGGTCCCATGACGGCCTCCTTCCAGGCTGGCGAGGCCGAGTATACGGTAATGTCGAACGATGTGGCTCGTCCTGGCGGGGGTCGCCATTGTCGCGCTGGCACATACCGCGCCCTTCCCCTTCCTGCTGGAGTACATGGGGCCCGATCGCTCTATCTGGCACGGTCCGCGCGGTGATGGCAGGCCGACCATCTACC
>Ga0105103_10000467_pt1 | contig 22918 bp, 31 predicted proteins | sample PPLLaktember2015_2_FD_79107 | JGI IMG/M metagenome (GOLD analysis project Ga0105103, IMG submission 79107) | Freshwater sediment microbial communities from Prairie Pothole Lake near Jamestown, North Dakota, USA - PPLs Lake P7 Core (6) Depth... | ecosystem: Environmental > Aquatic > Freshwater >...
AAGCCTATCGGCGGCGGTTCTCGAAAGTCCCGAAGTTGTGGTCGATCTATGAGCAGACCGCCCGCCGCGTCATTCTCTCGGGTCGATCTGCTATCGCCCGGGCCCCGGAGTATAAGCCGATCCCCGTTCGGTTTCTCATGGTCGACGAGCCGCGGCGGGCGCTCGCGATCGAGCTCCCCTCGGGGCGGCGGTTGCATTACTACGATCCGGAGGTCGAGCCCGATCTCTCATATATGGGGACGGATCCCAAGTCTCACAAATGGACCCGGATCGGGACATACGGGGGGAAATTGGTCGAGAACGTAACGCAAGCGACCGCCCGGGACATTCTGATCGAAAGTATGCTAAGACTAGAAAACGCAGGTTTTCCGATTGTCGCGTCGATCCATGACGAGGTCGTTTCGGAAATCGACGAGGGCGAGCGGACAGTCGAGGAGCTCGTCGAAATCATGTCGCAGGCTCCCCAATGGATCGGAAACTGTCCGATCGCCGCCTCCGGTTGGAGGGGAAAGAGGTTTCAAAAATGAAATGGTTTTTTCTGATCGCCTTGTCGGTTCTATTGCTTGGGGCCGCTCCGAGCCCGCCCTCCGAGGTCGAAAATTATGTCCGATCGTTCTCCGAGGTCAAAAACTATGTAACTTGGTTTTTTCGAGAGAGCCCTCGGGGGAGAGCAGATCGGGCGCTCCGCCTCGTCCCCAAAGTGTTAAAACACGCGGAAAAATACTCGATCGACCCCTTGCTCGTCGCGGTCTCGATCTCTTTGGAGTCGTCATGGATCCCCGGGCTCAAGGGGCCCAAGGGCGAGATCGGACTCCTCCAATGCAAGGGGCCGCACGTTATCCGAGATTTCGATCTCCGCACCGTCGACGGGCAAATCGCTTGCGGAGTCCATTGGATCCGCAAGTCGATCGACAAATGTCCGGACATGGTCGAGGCTTTCAATAATTACTTGTCGGGGCGCTGCTCGCCCCTCGTCCCCGGGGCGCTCAAACGGGATCGCGAGTATTCGGAAGCGGTCCGGAGATTTCGGAGCCGGTAAAATGTCGCGACACTGGATCGACGAAATCGGAGATCGACTCGGGCTCCCGATCCCTGTTTTCGCGTCGGGCAGGTTGCGCCCCGGGGCGCGGGTCGAGATCGTTCTCGAATGGACGCCCGACGAGCGGATCGCCTCCGCGGTCATTGTCCGGAAAGAGGGCGAGGTCTATCTCGTCCGGTATTCGACCCGGGAGGGGCGGAGGCGGATCGCAAAAATGCCTTTTGACAAGATCATTGCAGACCGCAAACCACTAAACCGAAAGGGCTCGAAATGAAAGCGACCGAAAAACCAATCGAGGACCGGGTCGTCGCGTATGCCGAAAAGCTCGGGTTTTACGCGATCAAATTCAAGGATCCAGGGCGGCGGGGCGCTCCGGACCGGCTTTTTCTGGGCCCGGGCGGGCGGGCGTTGTTTCTCGAATTCAAAGCCCCGGGCAAAAAGCCGCGGCGTAACCAAGCCCTCTATATGTCGCAATTGAACCGCCTCGGGTTTATCGCGGCCTATTGCGACTCTTGGGCCTCCGCGAAAGAGTTTTTAGACTTCTATGCTGTATAAGCCCCGAGCCTACTCGACCGAGGCGATCCGGTTTCTGCTAGACCGAGGCGGCTCGGGCGGGCTGTTTCTCGATCCCGGGCTCGGAAAGACGGGGATCATTCTCGCCTTGATCAAGCTGTTACAGGGCGCGGAGCTCGTCGAGCGTGTTCTCGTCGTCGCTCCGCTCCGGGCGATTTATTCGACATGGCCCGCGGAGATCGCGAAATGGGATCAGTTTAGGGGGATCTCTTGGGCGCTGCTACACGGGCCCCGCAAGGCCCGAGCAGTCGAGAGCGGGGCGAGAGTCCTATTGATCAATGTCGAGGGGCTCAAATGGGGCCTCGACGCTCTCCGGGGGGTCAAGATAGACCTCCTCGTCGTCGACGAGTCGACAAAATTCAAAAACCCCCGATCGAAACGGTTTAAGCTTCTCCGAAAAGCCCTCGACCGATTCCCGAGGCGGATCGTTATGACGGGGACGCCCGCCCCCAATTCGTATCAAGACCTATGGAGCCAAGTTTTTTTACTGGACGGGGGCGAGACCCTCGGGCGATCGTTCTCTCGATTTCGGGATCTCTATTTCGAGCCCGTCGATTATATGCGATTCAATTGGAGGCCCCGAGCAGGGGCGGACGAGGCGATCAACCGCAAGATCGCCCCCCTGGTTTTGCGGATCGACGACTCCGCCCTCGACCTCCCCGAGCTCTTGATCAATGACATCCTGATCGACCTCGACCCGAAAGCCGCCCGGATCTACCGTGAAATGGAAAAGAGGCTCTTTGCGGAGGTCGAGGGGGCGGATCATTTCGCCCGGTCCGCGGCTCATAAATATGGGCTTTGCCGTCAAATCGCCTCGGGCGGTTTCTACTCGACCGAGGAGGATCTCGGCTTTGCGGGGGCCCGGACGGTTGTCGAAACGCATAACCAAAAGACCGAGGCCCTCGTCGACCTAATCGACGAGCTCGCGGGAAAGCCCCTTTTGATCGCTCATATCTATCGGCATGAGACAACCCGCCTCCGAAAAGCCCTCGGGCCCGTTCCCTATCTCGGGGCGGAGACCTCGGGCTCGGAGTCCCGAGCCATCATAGACAAATGGAACCGAGGCGAGATCCCGATCCTGCTCGCCCAAGCCGCGAGCATTTCGCACGGTTTGAACCTCCAAGGGGGCGGGAATGATATCGCCTGGATCACCTTGACCGATTCGCCCGAGGACTACGATCAACTAAACCGGCGAATCTATCGCCCCGGGGTCTCGGGCCGCGTTCGGATCCATAGGCTGATCGCCCGGGGGACGATCGACGAGGTCGTCGCGGCCCGGTTGGAGGAGAAAGCCGATCGCCAGTCCGGACTTTTAGAGGCTTTGAAACGCTACCAGAAACAAAAAGAGGAGGCCGAAAAATGATCGCTGTTTTCTACTCGTCGAAAAACACGCCCGGGATCAACCCGAAAACCGGAAAGCCTTGGGCGGACGCAACCGGGGCTTTCGCTCCCGAGTCAAAGGCGTTTTGTAAAACGTATGGGATCCCCCCCGAAAACAGGATCGGGATCGACTGTCGCGTCTCCGCTCCTCGGAGAAAAAGAGCTTTTTTAGATGGGATCAAAAGCCTTTACGATCCCTCTGATCCGAGATCCTCGATCGAGGTTGTCGTCTGCTTTTGTCACGGTTGGGCCTCGGGGATCCAATTCGGATTAACCCGCGAGGGCGCGGGGGCCTTTTTGACCGAGGCGAAACCGTTTCTCGACCTTTCGGTTACTTGGATCTTCTATGCCTGCTCAACCGCGGAGAATGACCTCCCCGATTCAAACGTCGAGAACATAGGCCCGGGGACCGACGGGGGATTCGCGGATCGCTTTCGCGATAAAATGGTCGAGCTCGATATTGGGGGGCGGGTTTACGCTCATAAAAAGGCGGGACATACAACCGAAAACCCGACGGTTATCGTTTTTCCCGCGGACCCGGTCGAGGGCTATCTCGATCTAGTCGGGGGGTTTTGGCTCGTCGCTCCGGGCTCCGACCATTGGGCGGCTTGGGTCAAAAAGCTATCCGCCAAAAGAGGCGATCTGCGTTTTCGATTCCCGCTCATGTCACAAGCGGCCCTTTTTGCGGAGCTCGATCAATGAATATCCGAGAACAGATCGAAATCGAGACGCGGCGGATCGCCGCCTTGCTACTCGTCAAAAATGACCGCTATGGAAACTCGGCTCTTGACCCGATCCGGCTCTTTGCTCGCGGAGCCTCGCCCGTTGCTCAATTGGAAGTGAGGATCGACGACAAGCTCTCCCGAGTTGCCAGGGGGACGCGGGACGATCTCCGAAAGTATCTCGACAATGTCGACGACTTGATCGGCTATCTGATTCTATACCGGATCGCCCTCGGAGCCGCGGCGGACCGAGCCGAAAACGCCCCCAAAGCTTAGTTTTTGATCAGAGCGTAGCAAACCGCGGCCAAAGCGGAGACCGCGGCGGTGATGGCTCCGACGAGCCCGAGAAACGCTTTTGTGTTCCAAGCCGCCGCGCCCCCGTCTCCGGTCGGGGCTTTCGCGAGCGGACATGCCGAAACGTGCTTCTCGATAGCGGTCGCGACATTCGAGACGAGATCCTCTTTCGTTGCAAGATATTCGAGCTTTCCCCCGAAAGCTGCGATCGTCTCTCCGATCCGGTTGGTCTTTTTGTGTAATTCCTTTATGTCTTTTTTGAGCTCGTCGAGAGCAGTTTCGGTTGTCATAGCTGGATCCTCCTCTACAAAGCGACGCCGTTAAAAGTGATTTGAACCTCGTGAACTGTGTCGATCCCGTTTGTCGTTCCGGGGGTTACGATGATTGTCGGGCTTTGCGTACTAAAGTCGAGATTGAGATTGCAAGGAACAGTTATAACTTGAATTGCGGCGGTTCCATTGTCGCGAACGACTCCGCTCAAAGCCACCCCGGAGATCGCGTCAATTAACAAAACGCTCATTCTAGTAGCCACGTTTGCCCGGATAACTCCGGGGGTCAATCGCACTTGGATCGAGCTCAAATAAACATTGTAATACGGGACGCGACCGATCAACGGAAAGCAAGCGGCATAACAAGGGCGCGCATTTCGGGAAACTATATTTGTTGGGAGCCCCGCGGCGTTAAAATTCCAATCGCGGACGCCCGCGGTCTCATTTGTCGACATATCCCCCAAAGATAAAAACAGGTTTTCGGAGGTTAGACCGACCGATCGAACCATTCGCGCTTGACCCCCTGTTTTGTCATAGTAGACCAAAGAGCCATTGACCAGACAAAGATCTCCCCGGTTATTGGCTCCAAATAAAGTTGGTAACGTATCCACAGGGACGATCTCGAAAGGCGATCGCGTCGGGGAAACCGATTTACCTGTGATTCGGAGGGCTTTCCCCGTGAGGTTGCCTATAGTGGCCGCGAGGTTGTCGGCGTCGGTTTCGCAAACAAAGGCATACGGCGAACTATCGGCCCCTCGAAGCCAAAAACAGGGGTTAGCGATCGTGAATCCCCGAAAATCCCAAGATATGACGTTTTCGGGATGATACCAACCCCCGTTCACCATGTCGATCCCGTTGTTCACTGCCGGGATCATTTCGTTGATCTTGTCGATCGTCGTTTGATTGATCCAGTTTTCCCAATCGGCGGGGGGCTGTTCGTCTCCGAGCCAACCCGAAAGCATTTTTCCCGCGGGCGGGACCGCGACGAGCGCCCCGAGACCATTCGCCCAAGGGGTTAGAGTTGCAATAGCCATATAAAGAACCTCCTCAAGTCGGCCAGTTTTTGATCGTTATGTCGATCCCCGCTCCGATCGGGGCTTGCTCGACAAGGATCCGCCGCTCATGGGGCGCGATCGCGACGTCGAGCTCGACCTCGATAAAGCCGGGAGCGGGTCGGGTTATCAGCGGATCAGCCCCGAAAGCCTTGTTTATAAACGTCCAGATCGCCGGGATCGAAGTGTTGCCCGCGACGGCGATCACTTTCGCCCGGAGATACGATCGGTAGGTCTCGTCGTCGACGAGCTCCCCGGACGAAACCCCCGCGATCGTCTCGAAATGTCCCCCGGTCCCCGGAGCCGAAAGAGCGCCAAAGCCTTTGAGAGGATCCCCTGGATCGGTCAATTTCCTGTAAGCGAAAGTCGTCTCCGCGGGGATCAGTTTCGCGGGCCTCGGATAGATCCCGATAATGTTTCCGATCTGGTCAAGCCAGACCCCGATCGCGGTGTCGAGCCATCGCGAAAAAGCGAGAGCGTATAGCATCGCGTCGGAGTCCTCAAAGCGGGCCTCGATCGCCGCGAGTAGTTTCGGGATCGTAAAGCCGATCGCCTCCTCCCGCTTAAATTGGCGGAGGAGCCCGTCAAGAGCGGTGTCGAGTCTAGATCCCATTGATCTGTATCCTGCTCGCGTCAAAGACCCCTATATGATTGACCGCGGTCAAGAGGTCGCTTTCCGAGGCGGGATTCGGGGCCGTCCCGAGAAAAAGATCCGAAATCGTATGTCCGGGGGTCTCATTCGCGGGAGAGTAAAGCCGCGACTGGACGATCGCGTCTCCGATCGAAAAAGTCTCAGTCCCGTAGGCTACGATCGCCGCCTTGATCGTCGCGTCCCCGTTGCCCGGATATTTCGTATTTTTTAGCATATTGATCGAGATATAGATCGGGTCTTGGATCGGTCGCTCAAACGGGATCGCGTATGTTCGCCCGGTGATCGGGTCGTCATAGTTGACCGAGGTCGATCCATACAGCCCGACGCCCCCGTCGACCGTTCCAAAGAGCGCCGCGGCGATCTCCTCGTCGGCTCCGCCCTCGACAATCGCCCAAATCGAATGACCGGGGACGCCATTTAAATCGATAAGATCTGTCTTATTCTCGAAAACGCGGCACGCAATAACCCCGTCAATATTCGCGATCGCGGTATAGATCGCCGCGACATTAGCAGATCCGGACCCTTTCGCCGCGGTTGTTCTCCGCGTCCGGAGCGTCGGATCCTGCTCTCGGTCTTGTCCGGGGATCGCGTCGGTTGGATTGGTTACGCTCGCGAGACCATAAACCGGGTTGACTATTTTCGTGATCGTCCCCGCCGCCGCTGCAATCGGTCCGAAATTGATCGCGGTCGCGGTCTCGGTTTTCGATTCGAGCGGAGCGAGAACGACCTCCGCGTCGAGGGCGAAGTTTTCCCCGACCGCGGGATCGCAAAACAGAGACCCGATCGGAACAGTCGATCCCGCTGCATTGGCGGTTAAAGTAACGTCGACAACACTCGCGACCCGCTTTTTCCGCTCGATCCCATTAAACGCGACGAGTTTCGAGAGATAGACCCCCGCCGCTCCGGTCGGGTCAAAGGCATTTACAACGCCCTCGACAAGCTCATTTTGATCCGCGACCGTTTCGGAGATTAAAGCTGTCACTTGACCCCCGACCGAGCCCGGGGTCGTCTTGAAACCCGACCCGGCGATCGATTTGAAAGCCGCCTCCAATTTCGCGAAAATGTCGGCATATCGATCGAGGATCAATCCGTTTTCGTTAAACTCGCTCATGGTGTAACTATCTCCCCGGAGATTATACCGTAGATCGTTGTAGCGGTATAGGTGATCAGGGCCCCCCGATTGATTGGATCAACGGCAAACTGAAACGCGAGCAGACCCGAGACGCCCTCGACCCCGAGGATCGTCGACCGGATCGCCGCCTCTTTTTGCTCCAGGCTGGTTTGAGTCGAGAACATAGTCCCGAGCCAATCGAGCCCCCGGGCCGGGTCAAATTTCCATTCCCCGAACAAAAAACGCAGGGCGATCTTGACCGCTTGAGCGACCTCCTCCGCGTCGGAAATAAAAACGAAATCATTGTCGACGATTCGCAGGGCGTCGTTTTCATCTAGTGCGAAATCGGTCCCCATTAATTTGCCTTTACTTTCGTTTGTCCCGCGTCGGATACCTCGACCGGGCCCGAAACCGCGACCGTCGCGGGCGGCGGAGTCGGGTTTGTTCCTTGGGCGTTCATGGTTACAAAATCCCCAACCCGGACGGGGGGAGAGCCCTCGGTTTTACCCTTGATCGCAGTCGCGGGGATCTTCGTCGGCGCAACCGAGACAACCGTCCCCGGAACGCAACCCGGAGCGGAGCCGCCCGAAAAAGTAAACTCGACCTCTTTCGGAAAGACGCCCAAGCCGACCGCTTTGTCTTTGACCGAGGGGATCGAGGTTATGACAAAAGCTCCCCCGGTTATGGGGCCGCTTTTGTGTGCTATCGTCCCGCCCGCGTTCATCACGTCTTTCATGGATCCACCGTCCAGTTATTATTGATATTAACTTGACCCGTCGATCCATTCAATTCAAAAAAGCCCGCGGGGTTTTCGCCCCGGATCGTCCCGTCATCCTTAACCCGAAAAAAGACGGTTCCGTCTCGCTTTCGGAGCGTGATCGATTTCGGCTCGACGCCCGGAGAAACAGGATCGGCAAAAGAGAACAGCCCCGAGATCGCGATCGCGTCGGAGAGATCAAAGGCTCGCGAGCTCCCGGGGTCGACGAGGCCACCGGACGAGAGCCATTTTTCGATCGACCGCTCGGAGCATATCAAAAGGACATAAGAATCGACCGCGACGTCGACCTCGACAATCATGTCCCCGCCGCCCAAAAAGACGATCGGGACGTCCTCACAAATCGGGAGGAGGACCGGGGCGTCGGAGCCCTCAAAGAGCCGCTTAAGCACAGGTTGGGCGGAGATCGTTCTCCGGTCCCCGTCAAAGGCTGTCACTTGGGCGATCATGGCGGTATGGATACCGCGGATCAGCCCGTCGAAAATCATCCCGAGAGCGACGTCGAGGCCCATTTTATCCCGTTCGGTCATTTCGTTTTAGAGCTCCATAGATCCGACTCGGTCAAGGTGTCAAAGGCCCCGCCATGATTCGATCCGGTATGCTGTACTCGATCGACAATATAGATCCCCGCCGCGTCGAGCTTGGGCGGCTTTTTAGTGTCCTCGGAAAAATTGAGAACCGTCGATCGCGGCTTAACCTGGATCAGCCTTGCGGGGCGGATCTCCGGATTCAAGAAACTCCGGGTCTTGATCCCGGTGTCGGTCAAGACCGGGGACTCGATCAAACCAGTATCAGAGCTCAAGACGACCGCGGTCGAGCTCTTGATCGGCGGTTGACCCGCGACAATGATCTCGATCGTACCGTGTTGAATCGACCACGAAAGCCCAAAATCCCGGGTTACTTTGTCGAGACAATCTTTGACCCGGCCCGAGAAGCTCGCCCCCGAGGTCAAGGTCGCGGAGACGGTCGCGGAGTCGACCTCGCTCGGGAGCCCGAGGGCAAGCGCCATATCGTTTAAGATTTGAGAGATCGGAGTCCCCGCGGCATACGCTTTATTGAAAATCTTTGTCGAGAATTCTTTTTGACCGTCCCCCGCAAAAATGGCGGTCGAGACTTCATAGGCTCCGATCGTATGGAGGGGGCGGATCATGGTCCCCCGGAAAATCAAAACGGGCTTTGACTGATAACCCGCGAGAAACTCGATCCCCTGGTATGACTCCGAAATGAGTCCGCGGGTTGTTCTGCTTAGATTGTAGACCGTGATCTTCGCTTGGTTTGGTTTCGAGTCGCGGGAGAGAGCGACGTCAAAATCCATATCGAGATCGCGGATTGTAAAGCGTTTCCCGCCCGCGAAAATCCGGAGCTCGGTCGCTCGGTCGAATAGGATCCCCATTATGATCCCCGCGTAACATAGAGCAACTTAAACCGATCCCCGTATTGGTCGAGATTTGCATCGATCGGCTCCTCCTCGAAATCCGCGATCCAAAGCTCCCCGAGCTCCTCGAAACCATGAGCCGCGAGCAGATCAAAACCGGAAACCAATTTGATCCCGTAAAGAGCGAGGTCGACCGAGATCCCGACGATGTCCAGAAACCAAGCCTGATCGGTTTCGTTCCATCGGGATCGCAAGCTGTAGACGTTGCCGTCGAGCTCGATCGAGAATGTCGCGTCGACCGTATTCGAGACGGGGATCTCTTGGATCTCTTGTGTCATACCCCGACCATTTTCCCGAGTTTCGAGAGGACCGACTCCGATTTCGCGGGCGCGGTCTCGGTCGATTTCGTCCCCTCATTTTGCGTTTTCGAGTCCTTATTTTTTGCTTTTTGCGTTTTCTTCTTTTTCTCTTTGTCTTGCGGTATGTCCTCCGGAGCGACGGTCGCGATCTCCGAGGCTACCGTCTTGATCTGCTCAAGAGAGATCCGAAAAAAAAGAGCGTTGGAGGTCGAGGCTTTGCGATCGATTGCAAGGCTTGTAATCATCAAATCTGGATAGGTATCAAGCGGAGTCGTAACCGTGATCTTTTTGTTCTCCCGGTCGAGGCGGAGGAGCTCCGAGTATTTTTCGCGCCAGGACGACGAGATCCATTTTCCCGACTTGATCGCTGCGACCGTTGCCGAAAGCATAGCGATCGCGTCTTGGGGTGGATCCGTGAAAATACATTCTAGATCGACCCCGATCGGGCGAGCGACCCGAGAGTCCGCGGCGTCAAAGCCTGCCTCGACGGGCCGCTTTGTTATGTCATGGGCATAGACCGGAGACTCGGAGACGAGAACGTCGATCGGGATCTCCCCGAGCAGATTCGGAACCGACCCGAAAAGGTCTTTTAATAGATCCCGGTTAGTGATCAGATTGGATAGAGCCGCGACTCCCATTAGTAAGACACTCCCGAGGCGTTGTTTCGGGCCGCGATTGCGGCTTTTTCCTCCAAGATCCCCGCGACTCGATTCGCAAAATCCGCCCCGCTCTCTCCGGGCGATTGCGTCACTGATATTTTGTTCTCGACTTTGACGCTCGAATTATTCGCGACCGAGCCCCCTCCCGGGGTCGGAGGGGCTCCGAAAGCTCCTCCGGGCCCATAGGTCAAGGGGGTTTGATACGCGGGCGGGGCGAGCTCTGCGTCCCCTTGAAAGAGACGCCCGATCACAGGGATGTTTTGAAGCCCGAGCTTGAAGTCCGCGATCCCGCCCCGAATGACGTCCCCGATTTTGTTCCAGATACCCACGATCCAATTATAAACCCCGACAAAGCCCGAGACAACCTGATCAAACCAACCCGAGATCGCCTCCCAAGCCAATCCGAAAGCCTCCGCGATCAAGGCGGGAAGGTTGGTAAAATTCCCCCAAAACTCGGTTAACCAGTCGGTCATGGCGATCAGGGCTTGATCGAGATCCTCTTTCGAGACGCCCAACCATTCCGCCCATTGTGCGATCGCCGCGGCGATATATTCCTCCGCGACCGCGAGAACCTCCGGCCAAAACAGTTTGAATTTTTCGAGGAGCCGCCCGATCAGCGATTCGCCCCCGGTAAAAAACTGATAAAGATCCTCCGCAATCAAGCCGATCGCAACCGCCGCGAGCAGGATCAGAGCAGGCCAAAAAGCCGCGGCGATATTAAAGGCAATTTGCGCCGCGGTTGCAGCCCGGATCACTATGATAAAATTCCGGAGCCATATCAAAAACTGTAGGGCTTGCCATGCAAGAAACGTAAAGACGACGAGCCGCGCCGCCGACTCCAAGCCCCCGAGGGCGTTGATAACTTTGTATAGGATTGAAACAATTTTGACTAGGTAGTCATAGAGCCGCTTGACTATGTCGACCGCGTCTTTAACCCACTTTTTGAGCTCGGTTTTAATCAACGTCTTATTGAGAGCGACCCACTTCACAAGCCTTTGAATGAGCGGGGCGAGAGCCTTTCCCGCAAGGCCCGAAAATTGGGCGGTTATGGATCCGAGAACCGAGTTAAACTGACCGAGGGCTCGCGAGTATTCGAGCGCCCCCGCTTGACCCTCCTCGTCCAAAAAGGTTAGCTCTTTTTTCTTCTGGATCATTTCCGCGAGGCTCATGTTTTGAGACCGGAGAAACCCGACGATCCGCCCGGACTGCTCCCCAAGTAGACCTTGAGCCGCCGAAACCGCGGTTTGTTGGTCCTCAAGGCCCCGGGCCGCGTCCAGAACCGCGACAAATTGATCCTCGGGGGTCAAGTCCTTTAACTTTTTCCAATCGAGCCCGAGGGCTTTGAGAGAGTCCCGCACGGGGGCGAGATTGCCGTCCCGCTTAAACGCTCCGAGGCGGGCGTTTAACTGCTTCATAGGGTCGAGAGCCGCCTCCGCCCCGAGTCCTAATTGATTTGTGATCGAGGCCATGGCCTCGAAACCGGCATATGAGATCCCCGAGGCTTTCGCGAGATTCGCATTGGTTGAGGTCTGCTTATTGGTAACAGTGATCAGAGCCGCGAGAGAGCTCGCGAAACCCGCGGCAATCGTCGCGGCTTTGGCGAAATTGACCCCGATCTCTTTGATCCCCTTGTGGAGATCCTCGACTTGCTTGTCGAATTTCGCGAGGTTGGAGGAGTCGACCTCCCAACCGAGAAACGCGGTAAACTCCTCTATATATTTCGCGGTCATGGTCTTTTCACTTTCGCCGCCTCTTGATCCGCGATCTGTTTCTCCGCGTCAAGACCGAGGAGCATAAACTCTTGTCGGTCTAAAAAATCCCGGTTTGTCCAGTTTTCAACCTCCTCGGGACTAACCCGAAACCATCTCGCGACTTGATAGGTTTCTATCTGCCCGGGGTCGAGACTGTTTTTCCGCTCGACGACGCGGGTTTTATTAGGTCCGGGGGAACGAAACCGGCAAGGCTCCCCCGGACCTTTGAAAAAACCTTCGGCCAATTTTCCAAGACCGCGTACACAGTCGCGATATAGAGCTCCTCGGGTCGCGTCTCGAAATAGTCGGTTGTATCAAGCGGCCCGAGCTCGGTCCCGTCGACTATCGCGTTTCGGAGGAGCGTCGAGGCCAACGTCCAAAACCGATCGAAGTCCAGGGCTTTTACTGCGTCGAGGATCGCCGCGACCCGGTCCTCCTCTTTCGATTCGGAGACCCGGGCGATCGCCTCGACGACGACCCCCAAGACCCCATGAAAGACCCGGGCCGCTTCTTTGCGCTTGAGAGCGACAAAGTTATATTTTTTGACGCCCTCAAGCGTTTTAACGTCGACGACTAGGTCGATTTGTTCGGTCTGTTTCATAGCCCGCCCCTATCTCGATCAGGTTTCGATCGCTCCCGCGTGCTTGATCGCGCCCTTGATAAAGTTGAATTTCCACTCGGGCTCGACCGCCTCTTTCCCGCGGATCCAGTCCGGGGACTTCGCTACAACGCAAGACGCGGCGAAAAAGCCCGCCCCGTCGGAGGTCTTGTCGACGATCGTGATCGCGACCTCGGAGCCCGCGTCGTCGAGGACTTGAAAGGCGGCGTTTGTCGGGGAATAGTCCGCGAGCTTGAAAGCGCAAACCCCGGAGAGATTCGCCCCCTGTATATGCCGCCCCTCTCCGCTGGATCCTATATGCATGGTCCGCCGATCTTCGGAGTAGGCAATATTGATCATTTCGCCGTCCGCGAAACCCCGGACGACGATCGCCCCGACGGTCATAATAACTTTTTTCGGATCGTAGGTTAAAAACCCCATTGGAAAGCCTCCTCTTTAGATCGCCCACGTTCCAACGATTTGATAATCGTTGATCGCGCTGTTTATGTAACCCTTGAAAACGTCGTATTGGGTCAACTTGTGAGACTGTCGTTCCTCCGCGGTTATGTCGTCCGCGTCGGGGAGGTTGACCGTAAAGGGCCGATCCGGTGTGTTGACAAGGATCCGCCGCGTGATCGCTTGCTCGCCCCTCGTCCGGATAAAACCCTCGATCTTGGTCAAGGTTTCATTGTCAAAGGCGTTCAAAGGCGAATTGAGTTGATCGGTAAAAATGTCCTCCATGATCCGCGAGACAAACCAGTCCCGCCCGAGCATGATCCGCTTTTCCTCTCCCCCGAAAGTGATCCCGTCATAGAGGTAGGTTTCCCCGACGGTCTCGATCCAGTTCCAACCTTTCGCTTTGAGGGCGATCCGCTCCGAGGTCGTCAAGGGCTTATCGAGGCCCGAGTCGGTTACAAGGGCGAGCACTTCATAAGCGAAAGAGGTCGTCCCCTCTTGAGCGGGGAGGACGCAACCCCCGACCGCTGCGTCCGGATACTGATCCGGATGTTCGGTATAGATCCCAAGCGTCCGCTTGGTCGAGAGGGCTTTCAACCTGGATCCGACGTCGGTATCGTCCGCCGGATCTTTCGCCGCCGCGTCGGAGCCGACGAGGTCGAAAAGCTTGTCTTGGCTTTCGACATAGCTCGCGATCGCTACCTGCTGATCGTCGCTCGCGCCCCGCTCTTGGATATTGTAAAAGGTGTCGTCGATCTCGCGAATCGCCTGGATCGCGTCGACCGGCTCCTCGACGTCGAGACCGCCCCGGGTCTTTCCGTTGCTCGCGTCGAAAACGCCCTCGGAAATATCGTCGGGCCCCTCGGTTGTCGTGATCGTGATCAGCGGGGCCGCGGATCCGGTTGTTTTCATTTCGAGGACGAGCCGCCCGATCGAGTCGACCCGGAATTCCGCGTTTTCGAGCCCGACGACGTCCGGGGTCACAAGCGCCCCTAAAGCGTCATTCAAAAGCTGGATGATCTGCTCCCATGAAGTGATCGCGGAAAAGTCGAGCCCCGCGACGTCGGTCTCGTTCGCCTCGGAATCGACGACTCGAAACTCCCCCGCCACAACCAGCTTGAGGGCGTCGACGTCTTTCGAGTATCCGGAGCCGCAAGCGAAAAAAGGCGAGGTCGCGGCGGAGATCCACCGCCCGACCATGAGCTTTTCCGCGATCCGCTTTTGCGAAAAGTAGACGAGCGAATACTCGCCCGGGACGCTCTCGTCGTCGAAATCGGTCGCGAAACTGGCCTCGGTTGTGTACCGAAAGCGCGAGTCGGGCGGGATCTGGACGTCGTCCACTAGAAACAGCCCGACCCCAAAACTCGCCCGGGGGACTTTCGCGGTCAGTAAGATCGCTTGAATGTCGACATGGTCTTTGATAATTGCCATTTTTTAACCCTCCGCTTTCGCCCCGCGGGGCTTTTTTCTAATGCTCAAAAAGGTTTTGAGTCTCCTCGTCCTTCATCCCGAGGACGTATTCGAGGATCTTCTCGACCGTCTCCGAAACCTCACTAAACCATAATAGATCAAAATCGGCTTGGAATCGAGGACGAAATGAAACGTCCCCGAGCTCGGTCAAATCGCGGGCAGTCCCCCCGCCCTTGAGCGACATACCGCTCGCTCGGAGCTTGAGCCGCGGGGCGCGGAGATAGGTCGATTGATTCAGCCGGGCGAGTATCTCCTCCCCCCCGTCCGCGTAAACGTCGATCCCGATCGTGATCGTTGCCCGGTTGAAATATTGCTTTTTAACGAGGTCCGGATCGAGCCCCGGGGCTTGACTCCGGACCGAGGTCGAAAAATCTCCGGGGACGAGGGCGGTCAAGCCATAAGTGATAAAGGGGCGAGCCGGTCGCGGTCCGTTTTGGCGCTCCTCGATCACTTTCGCAGCGTCGAAACCCGTCGACGCTACAATCCAATCGTAGATCGCCCCGTTATTCATCGCTCATAACCTCGCGGAGATAGGCTTTTCGATATTCTCCGAGAACGGTCCGATCTTCGATCTGTACGATCTGATAAGTCTTTCCCGCGACGACGAGGCGGTCGGAATCGATCCCGCCTTGTCGCGTGTCGAAAGCCGCGGTCGACCAAGTCTTTTGATAGTTGCGAACATGCTCCCCGTCCGGTAGCATTTGAAGCTCCCGAGCGGTAACAGGTTGGAGGGCGATCACGCGGATCGCGGAGCTTGTCGCAGTCCCCGGGGCCCATTGTCCCGAGCTATAGGATCCCGCCGCTCTCCGGTATAGAGTCGCGTCGACGAGCTCGTCCCCGAAAAACTCAAGCATGATCGACTCCGATCCAGGCGATATGTTGCCGGAGTTGACCCGAATCGATTAAGGGGTGCGTCTTTGGGGCCTTTTTCGCGAGCGTACTCGGAGCATTGGGCGGATCCTTAGTCGCGGTGATCTGTGCTTGTACGTCGGTTTGAGCCTGGATCCCAAGGACCGAGATCGCCGCGTCGGTTGTCATTTGTCCCGATAGGATCGCCCGGATCAGTTTCTTCTCAAGCGTGAGATATTTCGCTTTGTTTGCTCTCATAGCAACCCGGAGAAACGGGCGAGCAGGGATCCGCCCGTCGCTCGTCCCGAATTCATTCCAATAAGCAATTTCAGAGATCAAAACGTCGGGGCTGTTAGGGTGCGTCCCCGTCCCGAGCAGGATCCCGACCTTGATCCCCCCGTCTTTGAGCGACCGCTTGAGGAGGTCAACCCCTCCGCCGCGGGTCTTGCGCTTGAGTCCCGACGTCATACGACAACCGCCCCGATCCCGATCAACGACATGAGCCGCAAGTATTCTTGACCGTAGGGGCTCGCCTTGTAATAGTCATCGGAGAGCCCGGAGACCGTCCCCGAGGCGCTCCCGAAAGAGACCGAGACGTCTCCTATAGATCGAGACGAAACCGGGCCCAAAGAGCCAAGAGCGCCCCCGGACGCGGCGGTCTTTTTCGAGATTGCCAGGAAATGAGCCGCGAGAGCCGCGACCCCGCGATCGTACCAAGTCCCCCAACGGTCCGGATCGATTTCGAGCTCCGCGTCCGCTATGAAAAAAGAGACGCGGGCGTCCGCGATCGTCGAAAATTCCGGATACCGGGTTTTAAAAGTCGTCGGGGTCACTGTCGGAGCCCTCCGCCTCCGCCTCGGGCTCCCGCCCGGGCTCGGGCTTGGTCTTGGTCTTGGTCTTGGTCTTTGGTTTCCGCTTGTGCTTTGGCGCGGGCTCGGGCTCGGGCTCGGGCTTCTCGGGCTCCCCGGGCTCCTCGGGCTCCTCAATTACAAATTCGAGCTCCCCCCGGTTCTCAAGCTCTTTTACCCAATCCGACGCCCGGATCGCGTCGACGTCCTCGGTCGAGAGCCCGAGTTTCCCCGCGAGGTTGGCTCCCGGGACAATCATCGCCTTAATCCGCCGCTTGTCACGGTATGCCGACAAGTAGAGAAGCCGCGGGGCTCGATTCAAGATCATGGAATAGGCCACCGGAAAACCTCCTCGATCAGATCTTTTCCATGATCGCGAGAGAGAGCGGGTAATAGATATTCAACCCGCCAAACCGCGCCTTGACCGGGATCACGTATTCGAGCCCCTGGATCTGCTCGGGGAGAAAGATCACTTCTTGCGGGATCTCCAATTCGAGCTTTTCGGGGCTCTTGTCGTAGACGATCATAATGTCGTCCCCCGGGGTCGTCCCCGCTCCGAGAAGCTCATTGATCGGAATGATCGAATCGAGCGACCGGATAAAGGGCGAATTCATGGTGACGTATTTTGCGATCGTGGTATCCGACTGGATCGACCGGGGCGTCGACATGATCAGCGTCCATTGGGCAACCGGCAAAAGTAGCGTGTTCGGGCGCTCTTTCTGCTTGGTAGCCTCGAAAATCGCGTTGCAGGCCCCGTTTATGTCCGCGAGGATCTCGTCGGGGGTCTTGGTCGACCATTCCGTCCCCGATCCCGGGTTGGGGGCGTCTCCCCTCGGAATATTGATGTTGTTGAGCAGACCCGGGAGCCCGTTGTCCGCGTCCCCAAACCACGCTATGCGGTTCATGGTTTCTTCAATCGCTCGCCTCGCGACAACCGCTTTCCGCTGTGAAAGGGGCATCCCGACCATACGGGCGCTCTCGATCTCGTCGACCGAGTACCCGAAAGCGTCCGCGACCGTCCGGACCGGGGTCGAGACCTCTTTCCCCGCTATGTCGACGCGGGGGAGGTCTTTCGCGTAGGCGTTTATGATCGCCGCCATGCCGGATCGGTCATAGGACTGATAGACGATCGAGGTTGCGCCCGGGGGCGTCGAGGTGTTGACCGGAAAGCACGCCCGATACATGAGATCCGCGTATTGGACATCATAGGTTTTGGCTTTGAGGGCCTCAAGCTGGCGGGCAAAGAAGATCGAGCCGTCCGCGTCGAGCAGTTTCACGTTTTGATTTTCCATTTTCGATCCTCCTCTTTACAGCGCCACGCGGATCTTTGCGATCGCGTCCGCTTCGGCTGTCGATTCCAAAACCCCCGGGAGCTCGGCCTCGCCCTCGCCCGGGGCCCCGATTCCGATCACTCCGGTAGTTGTGTTGTAATTCAATACATCCCCCGGAGAACCGCCAACCGCCACCGCCGCGTAAATCGATCCACTCTGAAGGATCGCCATTGTTTCGGTCTCCGCGTATTCGATCGCCCCGGTCAATCGCTCGCCCTCGCGGTCGAGGCTCCGCACCGTAACCCCGAGCGGAACCGCACCCCCGAGGACGGCTTGATCGTCGTTTGTCCCGCGGGAGACGACAAGGCCAAAGCCGATCGCCCCGCCCTCCGCCGCTCGCGAGATCGTCCGGGCCGGATTGAGATCCGCGAGCCCTCCCGCGTATCCAATTACCATGTTGGTCTGATAAGTTTCGGTCATGTTCGATCCTCCTCTATGCCTTTAGGCTTTTTTCTTTTTCGACCCGCCACAAAGATCGACGACCTCCGCGGGCTTTTTCCATGCGTTACGATTCCGCTCGATCATGCGGCCCCGAGCCGCCTCCGCGGTCTCCGGACCCTGCTCGCCCTTGGGCGTCAAAGCGTCCGCGAGCTTGGAGATCGACCCGTCGACCGCTTTCGGCTTGAGCGTGTCGAAAACAGCGGAGACATAGATCGGGGACTTGTCGGAGAGATCGAGACCGTCCGCGAATTTCACCGCGACCGCTTTCCGGATCTCGTCGTCGGTTTTGCCGTCGACGACAACCTCCGGATCGAGCTTGCGGGCCCGGTCGACGAGAGCCGCCCGAGTCCGGACGCGGGCGTCGATCTGCTCGTCGCTCAAAATCTGCTTCTTGGTCGCGTCGAGCTCCCCTGTCAACCGCTCAACCGCCGCTTTTGCATCAGTGATCGCGGTCTTTTCCGCGGTCTCGATCGCGGTGATCTTGGTTTCGAGCTCCTCGATCCGCTTGTTTTGGGCGTCAAAAGCCTCCGCCCCTTGGTCGGAAAGCTCGATCGTTATCCCGTTCAAAGTCCTTTTAATCATGGTTTTTTGCTCCTCGGTTGAATGGTCGTCGAGGCGGACGCCCGATCCGGCCCGCCCTTTTGCCAAAATGGCGATATGATTCCCGCGGATCCTCCGCTGGATCCCGTCGAAAGGCCCGAATTTCGCGTCAACCCCCGGAGTCCAATCAACGTCGGTCTCGTATCCAAGCGAGACTTGATCGGTCCCCGCCTGGATCGCGTCGATCGCCGCTTTGTCTTGGATCACTAGGTCCGCGGTTACTTTGTCCCCGTCCCGCCCGATCGTGTCGCGGGAAAATCCGATCTGGTACTTTTTCCAATTGTCCGCGTTTATGAATTCCGGGGGGTGATTCCGAGTTATCGGGCGATTCGACAAGGTCGCGAGGCTCTCGGGTTTAAAAACCTCGTCCTCGGGGCGTAACAAGCGGATCACCGGGGGCGGGTTTACCTCCGCGGGGATTTCGAGCTCTCGGGGCCCGTACTCTTGGATCCCTGCTTTGGCAATTTTCGCGGAGACAAGTAAAAAGCCGTCTTTGGTAAAGACCCTTTTTGATATTTCGCCCGCGTCTCGAAGTAGCATTTTATCCCCTGATCATTTGTCTAGTGATCATTTTGACCGGGTTTTTTCAGAATTGCAACCGTTTTTTTTAACCCGGGGCTTTCGCCTCTTTGTAGAAACCCGCGAGAACCGGCTCCGCTATGCATCTGCACTGGATCGCCTCCCCGGGGCGATAGCCTCCGGGCGGGATTTCAGACCATGCGAATTTTCGCCCGTTTAAGACTTTATGCTCGGAGCGGACCGACTCGTCCTCGACCGTCCGCCATATGTAATGAGTGATCCCGATCGCCTCTTGTCGAAGCCGATTAACCGTGGAATTCATTTTCGAGACTTGGTCGCGAGCGATAACCCGGGCCCGTTTCATGTTCTTCTCATTCACTTGGAGGAGGTCGAGCTGGATCGAAAAAAAGTCTTTTCCCTCGTCGATTCCCTGTAAGATCATCCCCTGGATCTGCTCGAAATATTGCTCGGGGATCGTCTTGATTAGAGCGACATTCGCCCGGACCGAGTCGCGGACCGCGCCCTCGATTCCCCCCTCGGTCAAAACCTTTTTGAGATCGACCCCGATCGCCTTTTTTATGTCCGCGACGAAAGCGGCCCGGTTAGCTTTTCCGCCCTTGATCGCGGTGTCGGTCGCGATTTTCAGGGCGTAGTTTTCGAGCGGAGTCCCGAGGCTCTCTTTGATTTTGTCGATCTGCTCGCGGATCAGATCCGATAAGTCCCGAGCCTCTTTCGATCGGAGGCTTGGGATCGGGGGCGGGTTGACCCCCTTGATCATTTCAGCGTCCGCGACCGCGAGCCCCGGGGCCTTTTTGTAAATCGCTTCATTTTTCTTGAGCAGGGGAAAGACCGACTTTTCGATCAGCCGGTCGACCTCCCCGACGATCCGAGAGAGATCCCGATAGTATTGAGCCTCAAGCGGGAGAGACGAGGGGACGCCCGCGACTTTCGCCGCGGCTTTCCGACGGGACGATCGGATCTGCTCGCGGATCGCGATCTTTTGCTCTTCGGGGATCATTCATTCGATCCCGGGCTCGGAATCTCGGAGGGCTCCGGAGCCTCTCCGGGCGAGAGCTCCTCCGCGGGCTCGGGGGCCTCGACCGGGGGCTCCTCGGGCGCGGGCGCGGGGGGCTCGGGCTCGATCGCCTCCTCGAATTTTTCCGCGTCGACCTCCGCGACGAGCTCGACGAACTCGTCGGTTAAATCCGGATAGGTCCGATTATCGCGGAGGCGTCCAGTCGCAATCGAGGGGGTTATGATTCCGGCCCCGATGTTCGCCGCGTCGGTCGCGGCTCTCATTTGTTCGATCTCCGCGACCTCCCGCTCGGAGAGCTGCCAAAGCGGATTAAACTCAAAACTCCAATCGTCGGGATAGAAACCGAGAGCAGACCGGACGAGGATCTGATCGAGTTGTGCCCAAGCGGGGCGGAGGTCTTTCTCTTGTTTGCTCGATAGTGAATCGTAGTAGTCCCGCTGCTCGCCCTTGCCAGTCGAATTGAGGCCCCCGGGCGATTGACCGAGGAACCGAGTCGAGGGAATATCCGAGGCCCCCGCGACTATATCCAAAAATTGCGGGATCAAATCCTTGATCCCACTTGTGGAAATGTTCCCCGCTTTCCGCTCATATTTTTCGGTCGAGTCGAGGAGCAAAAGGTTGTTATTGGACTTGAGGATCTTCGCCATGAGAAACCGCTTGAGGAGGGCGCTCTCGCCCGCGGGCGTCGAGAGTTGGCGCTTGAGCTCGTCGATCGTGATTACGTCGACGTTGCTTTCCCAGATCATAGAAGCGACCGATCGGATCGTGCTTTCCGCGTCGGTTATGACGTCAAAGGCCCGCTGTAAAACCGAGAGCCCCCAATAGTTAAGCCGTTGCTGGATCCTCCAAGGGGCGCGGGCCCCCGTAAACCGGAGGATTCGCGAGTAGTGGATCCGTTGCGCCCCAAAAACCGAATATTCGGTCGGGAGCCTGTAATTGGCGGCGGTCGGGTCGTATATATTGACCCCCCAAACCGAGAGATCGAAACGGTCGATCACGTTCAAAAATTTGAGCGATCCAGGCTTGACTTGATTCAAGTCGAGCGGCTCGTCGGGCTCTCCCGCCCCCTCGATCCCGAGGACGACAACCGCGCCCCCGTAAAGCCGCGACCACTTGAGCGCCTCCTCGAATTTTTGCTCGACGAAAAGCTCCGCCTCGACCTTTTCGACCGCCTCGATCTGATCCGCGGACAAGCTCGGGGCCGATATTTTCCGCCCCTCGCGGAGCATGTCCTCGACCGGAATGTCGATCATCTTTGCAGCGATCCAGTCGTCGGAATAGAGGGCGTCGAGCTCCGCATAACTCAAAACCCGCGTTGTGTATTGGATATGCTCCCGCTTATCCTGCTCGGTCCCGAGATTCGCGATCAGGTTTTGGAGTTTATCCCCGACCTCTTGACCGTCCCCGACTTTTTGCTCGTCCACTATTTCAGCCATGATCGATCCCCTTATTCAAAACAGCGATCCACCTCTTTGCAATCGCGGGCCCGGGTTACGCAATCGAGCGGAAAATCAAAAGTCGGCTCTCTTTCGAGCTCCCGACAAACCGCCGAACATGATCGATCGTCCCGTGTTCCAAATCGCTCGTCGACCCCGGGCGAGCCGCGGCCCCCCGAACAACCGAGGCGGATCAGGTTGTCACAAGCGGAGACGCAAGTCGGATCGCTTGCGGGAGATTGGATCGACCCCTCGGGACATGCCGCGCAAGAAACCGCGGCCCGAGCCAAAACGAAACAACACGCGACCGAGCAGACCCAAAGCGCAAAACGGAAAACTTTCTCGTCATTCATTTTTGTAACCTCGACCAACCGGAGACGACCGTCAAGTCGCGGACCGCGTCGGATCGGATATAGCTTTCGGAAAAAAGACAATACCCTCCCGCCCTCCAAGCCGCGCCCCATGAATTCCGGACTTCAAAGAGCCGCCCCGAGGGGCCCGCCTGGATCCCGGTGATCAGCATGGCATGGCCTCCGACCTTTGGATCCGAGCTCGCGGGACTCTCGATAACCTCCGGACCGCGAAACGAAAGAAACGATTTAGAGACCGACGTCCCGAATAAAACCGGGAGCCCGTCGAAAAGAGCCGCTCGAATCGCGGAGAGCCTAGCCTCTCCCCGATCTCGGATCAGGTAGTAGGATCCCCCGCGTCGACCAAAGGCGAGATTGTACGCCTCCCAAGGGGGTTGACGGTTAACTGTGAAGATCGAGGTCGAGAACGGGAAAGCCTGCTCGTCGGGGGCCCCGTACCATTTGAGCCCCTCGAAAGCATCTCGGATCACCGTCCCCCCGTCGACCTTGGTCGTCCCCTTATAGCGGCGGGCGTTGTGATAGATGAAAAGCCGCGAGGGGACACGGGCAGAGAGCCCGACCCGAGCCTCTCGGATGACGATCGCCCCCGCTATCGCTTGAGATACACAAGAGGCGGTTTTCCCCTGATCGAAAACGGGCCCCGCGAAATCGCGGAGAGAGAATTTTTCATCGATTCGAGGCGGCGGAATCGAGAGCCCGAGCTTGTCGAAATCAAAATCCCGACTATCGGGCTCATTCGGGATCCAGCCGAGCCCCGCATTTTTCCGAAAGATCAAGGGGCCCCCGAGTCGACCCCCGCGTCGACCGGCGTCTCCTCCGGGGCGAGCGCCCCGTCGACCGGCGTCTCCTCCGGGGCGAGCGCCCCGTCGACCGCGCCCTCCGCGTCCGCCGCGGCCCCAAGGACTATGTCGAGGATCGGATCGATGTTCTTTTTCACTTTACACCATTGGGC
>Ga0105103_10000468_pt1 | contig 22899 bp, 22 predicted proteins | sample PPLLaktember2015_2_FD_79107 | JGI IMG/M metagenome (GOLD analysis project Ga0105103, IMG submission 79107) | Freshwater sediment microbial communities from Prairie Pothole Lake near Jamestown, North Dakota, USA - PPLs Lake P7 Core (6) Depth... | ecosystem: Environmental > Aquatic > Freshwater >...
AAATATGTCTTTACATAAATGCTCTTCGAGGTAAACTCATCTCATGAACAATATATTCACTAGATAGAATGTTATGATCCTTGCCGAAATCGCCAGAAAATTAGGTTTTTTGTTTCGCTTCATTAAAGTGAATTATGTATTAATATATAAAACATTAATAGTATAAAAAGTTAACTTTATATTATAATTATTTTTGTAACTTCTTAGTAAAACTCAAGCACGGGGTGACATATGGCGATTGAAGGTTTCACAGAATATGCAAAGGAAGATCGTGAGAAGTACAACAGCAGAAGATGGTGGCTCGGGATGACATGGGGAGATTTATTTGACAAGGCAACAGATATCTACCCCGACAAGATTGGCCTGGTTGACGGCGTGGGTCGTTGGACCTATGGTGAACTTCGCAAGAAAGCAGACCGGCTAGCCATAAGCCTTATGAAGCGCGGTATAAAGCCAAAAGACTGGGTCCTTCTCCAGTTTCCCAACTGGCATGAATATGTTGTTTCCTTCTTTGCTATGCAGAAGATAGGCGCTTTGACGCTCCTGCTCATTCCCAGACATAACCAGTCAGAGATCAATCACCTTTGCTCATTAACAAAGCCGGTGGCCTGGATCGTACCAAAACAGTACGGCAAGATTGACTACCAGCCCATCATTGATGATGTCCTGAAAGAAAATCCCCAGATTCAGCAGATAGTCCAGGTAAGGGCTGAAAAGAAAGGTAAGTACCCTACCCTTGAAGAGCTGATCGAAGAAGCAGAGTTGACCCCTGAGACCCTCAAGGCCCTTGAAGAACGAAGACCCGACCCTGACGAGGTATCTCATATTATGCCCACAGGAGGGACGACCGGCTTGCCAAAAGCAAGCGTACGGACCCATAATTGTTACATATGCAACGTTGAATATCACTCGCGGGCCTGGGACATCACGAGCAATGATACATTCATGGTGGTAACCCCTGTTGGTCACAGTATGGCCATGCACTGGGGTATTGGTGCGGCATTTCTCAATTTTGCAAAGCTCGTCCTCCTCGATTCTACCCAGCCTGAAGACATTTGCGATTGGATTCAAAAAGAAAAGGTGTCAGCCATACCTTCTGTTCCGGCACTCATTGCGAGAATTATCACTATGGACGGACTTGAAAAGTACGATCTGACCTCGCTCAAGAAGATATCGGTGGGTGGAGCACCAAGTACGCCAGAGTTGTTGCGGGGCGCCTATGAAAAACTCAAATGTATAGTTATCAACGGGTTCGGATCGTCCGAGGGTACAAACACAGCAACCAGGCCTGGAGATAGTATCGATATTATCTGTAACAGTGTGGGGCGGCCTGCCTGTCCCTATGACACAATTAAGATCATTGATGACGCAGGAAACGAAGTACCTGCCGGCACCGAAGGGGAACTTGTTTCAAAAGGACCGGGTATCTTTACCGGCTATTTTAAATCTCAGAAGGAAAACAAAGAGACCTTTACAAAAGATGGCTTCTTCAAAACAGGAGACAAGGCAAGGAAGGATCAATTTGGAAACATCACTATAACGGGAAGGATTAAGGACATTATCAACAGAGGTGGAGAGAAGATAAGCGCCCTGGAGATTGAACACCGATTGAGCGCCCACCCTCAAATTCATGAAGCGGCCGTTGTCGGCATGCCTGATCCGGTCCTCGGTGAGAGGATTTGTGCGTATGTCGTTACAAAACAGGGAATACACCCAACCTTCGAAGAGATTATATCTTTCCTTAAGGCAAACGGTGCTTCTGTGCAGCAACTTCCAGAGAGAATCGAGTTTATTGAATCACTACCAGCAACGAAAGTCGGTAAGGTAGATAAGAAGGCCCTCAGGGAAGACATAAAGAAACGGCTTGAATAAAAAGCTTTGTTTTAAATAAATACATTTCAACAAAAGATATTTTTATTTTGCGTTTTTCTGAATTTGCTTGACAGAAGATTCTGTTTCTTTTATGCTGTAATCATTCCATTTAGAAACGATGTTTCATAATATGAAACGAAAGGAGGGGTTATGGAATTTTGGAATCCTTACACAGAGACTTTGCCACGGGAGAAACTGGAGAATATTGAGTTCTCATACTTCAAGAACCTTCTCTCATACGCCAAAGCCAATTCCCAGCTTTATAAAGACAAACTGAAAGGGATAAATATCAAGGACATCAAAGCCTTTGCTGATATTAAGAAAATCCCGTTCACGTACAAAGAAGAACTAAGAAAATGGCAGGAGGATGTAGAGCCCTTTCCTTACGGCGGTCTCCTTGGCATCGATATTGCCAATGTTTCAAGCTTCAGGCAGACCAGCGGTACTACGGGAAAACCTGTCTATGTGCCAGAATCCTACGAGAGTTGGCAGTGGCGAATTGAGTCATGGTGTCACATTCTTTACATGGCTGGATTCAGGCCACGGCACAGGGTTTTTCTCCCCTTCGGATACAATGTATATGTGGCATTCTGGGAGGCACACTATGCTGCAGAGAAGCTTGGCTGCGAAGTAGTACCTGGTGGCGCCCTCGATACGAAGGGAAGGGTTAACAAGATTATCGAGCTCAAGGCAAATGCTATGTGCGGCACACCGACCTATCTCCTCAACATCGCTCAGGAAGCAGTGTCTATGGGTATTGACCCTAAGTCTCTCGGTATCGAACGGGCGCTGGGCGCAGGCGAGCCCCTTCCGGAGGCGACGCGCAAGAGGATTGAGGCAACCTATAACTGCAAGATGTTTGACCACATCGGCAGCACTGAAACCTGTGGCTTTGCCGGCATGTGCGAGGCTCAGCAGGGTCTTCATATCGTGGAACCCTTCTTCCTTGTTGAGTTGCTTGATAAAGATACCCTCTCGAAAGAGGTCGCAGAAGGTGAGCTTGGCGTAATAGTAATTACTCCACTCGGACGAAGGTCTTTCCCTGTAATCAGATTCAACACGAACGATGTTGCTATTAAGGGACCTTCTACATGCGAATGCGGCAGGACCTCATTGAAGCTCATGGAGATTGTTGGCAGGGTAGATGATATAAGCAAGATTCGGGGTGTACTGTTCTCTCCAAAAACCGTCGAACAGCTTATCAGGTCAGAATTCCCGGAGATAGTGGAATACGAACTCGTTGTTACCCGTGAAGACATCATGGATAAAATAACCCTCAGGATGGAGGCCGATGCGAAACTTGGGAAGGATAAAGCTGCAGAAATTGCAAAGAGACTCGGCGAGAGACATAAGATAAAAACAAATCTTTCCTGCAAAGTAGTTGTTGAACCTTCAGGCGCCCTGCCACGCTATGATTTAAAGGCAAAACGATTTAAAGATATGAGAGGTAAACACTAATGGACGAGATCAAAAAAGAGATAATGAAATTAGAAAAAAGCGCGGAAAAGTTAAAAAAGCTTGCGAAGGATAATAACGCTATACGAAAGAATGCCGAGATAATCCTGACCTTCCTCTATATACTCAAGTTCATAACCCCCACAGTTAATAAAGAGGCATAGGTCAGGGGTCAACAGCGTTGAAATCTATGCAGAGTTTCCAATTGGTTTAAACTACGGGGAGGTCGCCCCCATCCCTCCCCTTTGTTCAGGGCCGTTCCAACTTCTTTTGAGGAACGGCCTTTTTAATACGTGAGTAAAAATATGGAAAAAACAATAAAACCAAGCTTTGTATCTATTCTTGACACAGTTCTTTTCTTGTGTCTTTAATTTTTTAGATATGAACGGAGATCAAAAAAAATATTCCGTCAGGGTTCTTGAGAAGAGTGTAAGAATTTTTGACATCTTTACCTATGGTGACGAATCATTCACTCTTTCAGAGATAAAGAAGAAAACCGGACTTCCAAAAACCACCGTATTCAGAATACTCAAGACATTTGAAAACGCAGGTTTTTTTAAGTATGATCCGGATCAAGAAAAATATAGCTTGGGACTCCGATTTCTCGAGCTTGGAGGCCTTGTTTATTCATCTCTCTCAGTCAGAAAAACGGCAGCTCCTTATATGGATGCCCTTTCCAACAATCTTAGAGCAACCATTCTCCTGGGTGTCATGAAAGATGATCAACTTCTATACATAGATAAGAGAGAAATGGATAGCATTATTCGGGTAACCTCCCATATAGGACTTAAAAGACCTCCTTACTTCGGCATGCTCGGCATGACTCTCCTTGCTTACATGGACAGCAAGGAAATAGATCGTCTTTTAAGGTTATACCCGCCTACGAAAATTACTCCTAAAACGATTACTGAAACACGTCGGATAATTAAGAATCTCGATAAGGCTAAACGAGCAGGCTACTACATGGAGCACGATGAGATCGTTGAAGGACTCCTTGGTATCGGTGTACCCATTAAAGATTTTTCAGGTAATGTTGTTGCTGCCCTTGGAGCAACACAACCGGTTTTTCAAATAAAAGAGGGAACTATTGAGAACACTATCCAACAACTCCTTGAGGCCTCGCGTTCCATCTCAAGAGAACTCGGATACACTTAGCCATTGTCTGGGGCTCACGTCGCCCCCTCCATCCCGCCAAGCGGGACTGAGCCCGTCTCGCCCAAGAATGGGCTGGTTATTAATCCTTACCCCTTTAATCCCTTAATCCTGCTTTTTCCCTAGGGCTCACGTCGTCTGCAAGCCTGCCAGTTTGTCAGCTTTTAAGCTCTTTCCGCAATTCGTGTTTCGAGTTTCGCGATATCTTTCTTTTACCCCTTAATCCTGTAATCCCTAATCCCGTCGTTCCTGGTCCTTTTCTGAAAGCGGATTAAAAGAAAGTCTTGTGCTTATTTGTTTTGCAGTGTTTTTTAGGTTGTTTATGATGTAGTGCAATCTTTCATCGATCATAGAGTTGGAGAAACCAACGAACCATATAGCACCTACCGGGCTTGCATCCTGATAGATTAAGCTTGCCGCTGCCCAAACGCCTTTCAGATATTCTCCAAGGTCAATGCTGTATCCTAAATCCCGTGTTTTTTCAATTTCTTCTATAAAAAGATTAATATCGGTAATGCTATTCTCGGTGTACTCAGGCAAACCATTGTCACTGAGAAACTCCACCACTTCTTCATTGCTCATGGTGGAAAGAAATATCTTCCCAATCGCCCCTGCTGAAATTGGCAGCTTTGTGCCGATGGGTGACGATATTTTGAAATCTTTTTTCGCCTCTATCACATCAATAATTTTAACCGAATCGTACTCTCTAACCCCAAGAAAAACTGTTTCATTGACGAGTTCGGCAAGCCTTTCAAGGAAAGGTCTGGTTATGGTGGCAATGTCCTGCCCTTTGAAAACCATTTTTGAAAGCTTCATCATCTCTTTGCCGATAGTATATTTTTTTGTTGTACTATCTTTGCTTACCAATCCCTCTTCCTGAAAACTCTGCAATATTCCATAAGCTGTGCTTTTGCTTATTGAAAGGTCTTTGGCTATTTCTGTCACCCCCAAAGGTTGATACTCTTTAACGAGGAGACGAAGAATTTCAATGGCCTTTTTTATAATCGGTGCATTATACATGGTTCACTATAGCGAACATATTTATCATTTTATAATTCATCTGTCAATTAAAATATGCTTGACAATTAATAGATCTTCAATGTAAATTAATAGTGGTTTACAATACCGAACGTTTAAACATGAATCATCAACTTTTTTTCAGATCATTAACTCAACAAAATTTTGAAACGCGTTGTTTTTCTTATTCTTGCTATGTTCATTCTATATTCAGCTCTGATGGAAATCATGGATTTGAAGTACACCTAATATAAAGGACATACCGGTGAGCCTTATTCCTAAGATCAATGTAGTCGAACCATCGGCCGAACAAAGCAAACATCGAGCTGCAAGTATCTTTGCCCGAAAAGAACACCATCTGAACATTGACGAAGTCAAAGAACATCTCAAGGAAATCAGAAAATATACTCGGGATAATTACCCCACACTGCTCGAAGAGCTTAACAAAACCCTTTCACAATACGGGGAGCTAAAAATAACAAAGGCAAAAGACGCCAAAGAGGCTGCACAGTATATCCGCAATGTTGCCAAAGAAACAACCCTTGCTTCAATCAATAAATCAAATGTGGTTGTGAACGAACTACGGGAAGAGTTGCATGCTTCAGGGCTCAAGACATATCTCAGGTATTTCACAGAATTCAAGAATTTTGAAGAAGGCAAATTCCAGAAAAAGGTGGAAGATTATTGGTCTCTCCCGGGCATGCACGGGAGAAATCTTGTTGAATCCTTTGATAGTCGGAAGGAAATAGGTTCTTTAAGCTCCACAGAAACTCGCGACTATGTTGCTATCCTGGGTGTAAATGCCATCTCAGCAGATGACGGATCCATCTTTTTTCTCCAGCATATGTCAAACATTTCAAAAGATCTTACCCAGGCAAAAAAGATCGTTTTTATCGTCAGCCTTGAGAAGGTCCTCAAAACTCGGCAGGATGCCCTCTTTCACACAAGAAGCATGGGGATCTTCGGTCTCGAAAGTATTCTTCTAGACCTTATCCCCAACAATATAGAGAATTACGATTTCGATGCTTTGCCTGTTCTTTCTGGGGACATAGAAAGGGAAATTCATGTTGTGATTCTGGATAATGGCCGTACTGAACTTCTGAAAAATGGCTACAAGGAACTATTTCTTTGTATTGATTGCAGGGCCTGCGCCCGTCAATGCCCTGTTGGTCAGCATGCCCTCCATGAGCGTGGGATGGTCTACAGTCCAAAAAACTACCTCCTCGGTTACCTTCAGGGATGGCTTCCCTCTGTTGAGGTCTGCCTTCACTGTGGCCGCTGCGAGGTTGAATGCCCCGTCGACATCGAAATACCGACCCTTCTCTGGAAGTCACAGGTTGAACATTATGCCCACCACAAAAGAAGCTGGAAAAAGAGAATGCTCGATGATCCCGAACTGCTTGCAAAGCTCGGTACATTAGCTGCTCCGCTTTCGACCTGGGTGACAAGCTTAAAACCAGTGAAACAGCTCATGCAACTTTTCACCGGGGTACACCGTGATGCACACTTGCCGGCTTTCAATCGTAAAACATTCAGGCATTGGCTGAAGGGAGGACGTCGTGACTAACAAAGTTGTGTATTTCACGGGTTGCTTTGCCGATTACTACGGACCAGACATTGGTAAGTCCTTCGTTGAGGTGATGGAGAAAAACGGTTTTGAGGTCATTGTTCCTGACACAAAATGTTGTGGTATGCCCCAGATGGCAAATAGCAATCTCGATGGCGCAAAGAAAAATTTTACATTCAACGTGAAGGCCCTCGCAAAAGCTGCTCAACCCGGATATGACATTCTGAGCACCTGCCCAAGCTGCAACATGATGCTTCGAAGGGAAGGTTTACCATTCTTCGACAGCGAAGAGGCTCGGTTTGTTTCTAAAAATATATACGATGCCTGTGAATACCTCCTGCGCCTTCATAGCCTGGGGAAACTCAATACAAATTTCGGAGAACTTCGCTTGCGGGTTTATTATCATAATCCATGCCATTTGAGGGTTCAAAACCTCACTGCCGCTGTCGATCTGATGAAGATGATCCCAGGAATCGAGGTTGTGGGTGTCAATCTGAACTGCTGCGGTATGGGCGGATCATACGGCATGAAAACGCAAAACTTCGTGCGCTCGCAAGAGATAGCGAGCAAAGTATGGAATGAAGTAAAAGCTGCAAACGTTGATGTTGTTGTAACGGACTGTGGTGGTTGTGGACTCCAGGTACAGGCTGGCACCGGTGCAAAGATTATGCACCCCTTGATGATCTTAAACCAGTCTTATAAGGCCTTCAAGGCCCGTGAGGCAGCCTGAGAAAAAGGAATGTGAATGATAAAGTGCTCTTTCATCAGTCAGAAGAATCTCCACATGGTACGGAATCTCAACAGCGTGGCTGTTTTGTTTAATAAACGATCTCTTAAGAAAAAAGGAGGATAGCAATGGCAGAGGACAAATCAACAGCTGAAAGTCTAAGAAGTACAAGGACGTATGGCCAGGTTCGGTGCATGAATCCGAGCTGCGAAGCCAGGATTACCCCGGCGCCGGGGCAGATGAAGGCTAAATGCCCGAAGTGCGGCTCCGAGTGGAGGATTTTCTGGATAAAGCCCGGTTTTCCCCGGGTCAAAGGTCCTGTCTGGGAGACAAGCGAGAAGCTGGCACACGAACAATGGGCCAAGCTAACAGAGAAGAAGGAGGGAAAGTAATATGTCGTTAGATCGAAAAGTTGCTATAGTAGATCTTACAACCGGTAAGATTGATATTAAGCCTATCCCCCTGGAAGTCAGGAAACAATTCCTGGGTGGCAGAGGACTTGCTGCATATCTCCTGTATAAGCATTCAAAACCAGGCTGCGACCCGTTGAGCCCGGATAACGCTGTAATCTTCAGTGCAGGCATCCTCGGCGGTATGTGCGCCTCGGCAGGCGCCAGAACCGATGTTATGACGAAAAACCCCCTCACCGGCCTTTTGGGGAGCGGTAACTTTGGTGGATTCTTCGCTCCAGAACTCAGGTGGGCAGGTTTTGACCATATCGTTGTTAAGGGTAAGGCCGCAAAACCAGTGTATATCTTTGTTCATGATGGCGAGGTAGAAATCAAAGATGCCAAAAATCTGTGGGGCAAGTCAGTAACTGAGGCCCAGTGGGCTGTAAGGGAAGAGCTGGGCGACCCCGACGTCAAGTGTGCTGTGTGCGGTCCGGCAGGCGAGAACCTCGTAAGGTATGCCAACGTTATGTCAGGCATCAAGAACGCAAATGGTAGAAGCGGCGGCGGATGCACCATGGGCTCAAAAAATCTGAAGATGATCGCAGCGCGCGGAACTATGGATATCAAGATCGCTCATCCTATGGAAGCCCTGGAATTCGATAAGAGGTACATCGAGCAGATTACCAGTGCAAAAGTGAACCAGACCATGGGTACACTCGGAACACCCTTTATCTGGGGTGCAACAAACTCCTGGGGTGGCGTGAGAACCAACAACTTCGAATATAACCAGCTCACATACTGTGATGAGATAGAGCCTGAAAACATCGATGAGTGGTCAAAGAAAAGTATCGGCAGCGAATATAATATGACAGGCTGCTTCGGTTGCCAGGTCCACTGCCGCGCCAAATATAAAATTCCGGATACACCATTGGCGAGAAAATGGGGAGTAGTTGGTAATTATGATGAAGGCCCAGAGTATACTTCTCAGGGCGCCTTCTGTGGTGAGCCGGGTTGTACCCACCTCGATACGCTTCTCATCGGTAACCACCTTGTCGATCAGTACGGCGTGGACAACCTTGAAATCGGCAGCACCATCTCCTGGGCAATGGAACTTTATGAGCATGGGATACTCACAAGTAAGGATACGGACGGTATCGACTTACGGTTCGGCAACGATGACGCCGTGATCGAGATGGTCCACCACATCTGTAAAAGAGACACCAAACTTGGCGATATACTTGCCGAGGGCGGCATCAAGGCATCTGAGAAGATAGGCAAAGACTCATTCAAGTATCTTATTCACATGAAGGGCATGCAGAACCTCCATTCAGACGAGAGAGCAACACCAGCCCTCGCACTTAACCTTGCCCTTGCTTCGAGAGGTTCAGACCACCTGAGAAGCCGTCCGGCAATCGACCTTTATCACCTCCCGGTACCGGTCATGAGAGCAATCTACAGCAGCCCGGTAGCATATGATGGGCCTTTAAGCTCAGACCATACGGAATACATCGGCAAGCCATGGCAGGTTGTGTGGCACGAAAACTGTTACATGGCCGTCGACATGCTCGGCACCTGCAAGTACCATACAACATTCCTTGGGGCAACATTGCCCAACTTCGAAGACTGGGCAAAGGTCCTGTACTACAACGTGGGCCTTGAGCTGTCCCCAAAAGACATTTGGGACATCGCAGAGAGAGGTAACATGGTCGAGAGGCTCTTCAACATCAGGGAAGGTATGAAAAAAGACGATCCATACAAGGGGGAGATACTTGCGGAAAGGTATTTTACTGAGCCATGTAAGCGCGGGGCACCTGATGTTATCGGAAAAACAATCGACAAAAACAAGTTCCTTGAGATGAGGGCGTTGTTCTATAAGTATAAGGGACTTGATGAGAACGGTGTGCCCACACCTGAATCCGTGAAGAAGTATGGACTCGAAAATCTTGATAAAGAACCGTCTCGCATCTAAGGCGATAGGGATATAAGGAGGATATGAATGGAAGCAAAAGCTATAGTGGTAAATCATGAAAAATGCACGGGATGCAGAAGATGCGAGCTTGTATGCTCAGTCTTCCACGATGGCGTTTCCAACCCGTCAAAGTCCCGTATCAAGGTAGAGAAATGGGAATGGGAAGGCCTTTACATCCCCATGACATGCCGGCAGTGCGTTGATGCCCCATGCTTAAACGTGTGCCCGGTGAAGGCAATCTACCGTGACGAGGCAGAAGGAAGAGTTCACGTTGATCACGATATCTGCATCGGCTGCCGTTCCTGCGTCGCAGTCTGTCCATTCGGCGCCATGAACTTCAACCCGGTAGAAAAAAAGGTATTTAAGTGCGACCTCTGCCATGGCGATCCCCAGTGTGTAAGGTTCTGCGATATGAAGGCGGTTGATTTCATCACGCCTTCACGGGAGAGCCTGAATAAGAAAAGAGATGCAGCTCTCAAGATTTCTGAGGCCAGGAAGTTGGGCGCAACTATCCAGTACGAAGGGCTATAACCCCATTCGTTGCTGACTAAGTGAACGAGCTTAGGATTTTTGAAGGGGTACAGGTGGTGGTCAGATGGGCCCTTGCCTGTGCCCCTTTTTATAGTTAGATTTGAAACAGGTTAAAGGTAAGAGGCTATAGGTGACTATAAACCTAAGTAATGTTTCAATTCTACCGGTACCTGTGCTGAAAATATTTAGTTAGTTACGAATGGAGGTTTTCCATGGGTGTTCAAGTTATTCTTCACCCCTTTGTAAACGGCGTTGAGACAGAATTGGATCTCAACGTAAAGGATACAGGAGAAGCGTTTAAAGAGATTATAAAACTCTATCCTGTAGCTGAAAAGAAGTTGTTCCAAAAACCTGGTCAGCTGAAAGGTTATGTTGAGGTTTACGTGAATGGGAAGACCGCTTATCCTAATGAACTTTCAACTCCCCTCAAGGATGGAGATTCAATGTCAGTGCTGGTCTTCCTCGCAGGTGGATAAATACAGCGTATAACTGTAAGCAAAAGCTTATAGAAAGTGCAAAACTCAAAACGCGCATTTTGGTTATGACCAATAGCTGATGACAAAATCATAGAAGGATTAAACAAGATGAATATTTCCTATTTTTTTTCATCACCTCATGGTGATATACCCGTCGATTCCGAGACCCTTGCCCGTCCCTTTATGGTAGAACCACTGCGGCAACATCCCTTCATGGCCCTCGGGGATTTTTTCCACTTAGTTAGGCTTTTTTTGCTTGACAGAGCAGGTCCGGTCCTCACTTCATTGCTCTCACGAATCTGGGAACGGGATATAAGACTCCGAGACATCGACAATGTTGTTATACGGTATGAAAAATACGGCACTCTCTATCAAATAGTCAGCGCTGAAATAGTATCTGGAAGTCAGAAAGCAAAGTTTGCCGTGAGCGCAGCTCTGACAACTACTGCCCAGGAAAATATCACTCTCGAATACAACCTTATTTCTTATATCAATACAAAGACTGGCCTCCCCTATTTGCCTCGGGTGTTTTGTATAAATTCTCTCGACATAGAAAAGGACAGTCGCGTTGAGAATGTTGCTTTAACCCTTGCGGAATGGTTCGAGGGCTACCACGAATGGCATTTCTCAAAGGATGAAGAAGGCAAGGATGAGGTTGTTCTATGGGATATGGGAAAGGGTAATCGACCTGCTTCCGATCTAGAAGCTTACGCAATCATCAGGGAGGCATCCAGAATTCTCACTCTTTATTATGATGTGGAAACCAGCGAACGGATAATCCCTTGGCACCATGGTGCTGGTGATTTTATTGTAAAAACAGATTCAGGAAACGTTGACGTGAGGCTGGTAACAGCAAGAGGCTATGAGGCTTTCACGTCTTCCGATGCCCGTGAGGCTACCAATCCTTTATGGGGTCTTCTTAACTTTTTCATTGAATTAACCACAAAAATGAGACTCGATAAACTGGAAGGAATGGGCGATACAACCTGGGCTGGTAGCGCCTTTGTAACGGTTGCAATTGAAGGTTTTGTGCAGGCCATGAAAACAAAGGAGGAACAGGGTCAGTGTGGAGCTTTCACATTTGCTGATTTTATGACCTCAGCAAAAACGCTCACCCAGCATGAAATAGAGGAGAGTATCAATTCCCATCTCGGAGAGTACCTGGTCCGAGATACTTCTGACTATGAGGTCATCAAGGCTCACCTCAATGAACACGCCCGAGACCTGGCTAGCGTGTTACGCCATATTTCCCCTTAACGCAGATCCTTGAATCCGTCGGCATTTTTCTGTAATATGTCTTCATAGCACACTATCTATGGAGGCGCCCATGCCCGATTATACAGATATTGACAATTCACCGGCCTTAGGCTATATCTTCTATCCCCGCAGCTCTCATGGCAAATCCCCTCTTAATGCGTTTGATAAAGTAATTCCAGTGGATGAGGATGTGGTGATCTTCTGTCGCTTTTACAAGGGCAATGACAGGTGGCCATGGATCGTCTTCTTTCATGGGAATGGGGAAGTTGTAAGCGACTACGATAACATTGCCCCCTTCTATGCCAAGTGCGAGCTCAACCTTGTTGTAGCGGATTATCGTGGATATGGTGCAAGCAGTGGAAGCCCTTCGCTTACCTATCTTGTCCACGACGCCCCTATCCTCTTCAAGGGCATCAAAGACGAGCTATCGCAAAGGGGACTGCGGGACGATGTATGGCTCATGGGAAGATCCCTTGGCAGCATCTCTGCTCTGGAACTTGCATATCGCTATCCTGATCAGATTAATGGGCTCATCATCGAAAGCGGTTTTCCAAGTATTACACAACTTATTTTCCACCTTGGTTTGCCTACTGGTGCAATCGATCTGTTCACAGTTTATGAAGAATGCATCTCCCTGGTCAGGAAGATCACCACCCCCACTCTTATCATCCACGGTGAAAATGATATACTCGTACCTCTGAGGGAGGCTGAAGACCTTCACAAGAATATCGGTGCTGAGGGTAAGGAGTTAATAATCATACCTGGTGCTGATCACAACGACATCATGTTTGTGGGATTTGATGAATATTTTGGGGCTATTCAACGATTTATTCAAAGAACGGGCACAAAGCTCGGCTAGAGGCGATGGGCTATAGCCTATTGCCTCTAGCCCATCGCCCGATTTAGCATTTCACGGAGGACAAATCATGAAAGCTATGGTGCTTAACAGGGTTACTAATTTACGGGAAAATGAGGCGCCTCTGGAATTAGTGGATATACCAAAGCCAGTGCCTGGAGATAAGGATCTGCTTGTCAAGGTCTCTGTCTGTGGTGTGTGCCACACCGAGCTGGATGAGATCGAGGGACGAACCCCTCCAAGCTTTTTTCCTATTGTCCTTGGTCACCAGGTGGTGGGACAAGTAGAAGAAGTAGGAACAAAGGTGAAAAGGTTCAAGATCGGAGATCGGGTGGGAATGGCCTGGATTAACTCAGCCTGCGGCCGATGCAAACCCTGCATCGAAGGAAACGACAACCTGTGTGAGAAGTTCGTTGCTACCGGGCGTGATGTTCATGGCGGCTATGCCGAGTACACAGTAGCCCATGAGGATTATGCCTTCCCCATTCCTGAAATCTTCTCAAACCTGGAAGCAGCGCCGCTCCTCTGTGCCGGGACCATCGGCTATCGTTCTCTTCGACTCACGAACATGAAGGCTGGCGATACCCTCGGTCTTGTGGGATTCGGGGCCTCTGCCCACCTTGTTATCCAGATGGCAAGGCATAAATACCCAAACGCGAAGATCTTTGCTTTTGCAAGGAGCGAGGGTGAACGATCCTTTGCCATAGAGCTCGGTGCAGCATGGGCTGGGGATATCGGTGAAACTCCACCCGAGAAGCTTAACTGTGCCATCGACACAACCCCCGCCTGGAAGCCTATCGTGGGGGCCCTCAAGAACATTGCTCCTGGTGGGCGACTGGTCATCAATGCCATCCGCAAAGAAGACATCGATAAGGAGCAGTTGCTCAAACTCGATTACCCTACCCATCTATGGCATGAAAAAGAGATCAAGAGCGTTGCCAATGTGGCCCGCCAGGATGTGAGCGAATTCCTCTCTCTGGCAGCATCAATACCAATACGACCCGAAGTGCAGTCCTTCAGACTCGAAGACGCAAACAAAGCGCTCATTGAGCTTAAGACAAGCAAAATAAGGGGCGCAAAGGCTTTGACCATTACATAAAATTTACGTTTCAAAAAAAGCTTGACAAGTTCCTCGTTACAAACTATACTATTCCTATAATATTAGTATGATTTTGTTACATTTCGAAGAGGTGACTCTTCATACTGAGGAGGTAAGAAATGGGAACAGTTTACCAGGACAATTCATTTTCAATAGGAAAGACACCCCTTATTCGCCTTAACAGGGTGACTGACGGAGCAAAGGCCACAGTCCTTGCAAAGATCGAAGGACGGAACCCGGCCTACTCGGTTAAGTGCCGCATAGGAGCTGCTATGATATGGGATGCGGAGAAAACAGGCAAACTTAAGCCAGGAATGGAGATTATTGAGCCTACCTCAGGGAATACCGGCATAGCACTCGCTTATGTGGCCGCAGCCCGCGGGTATAAACTGACCCTCACCATGCCGGAAAGTTTTAGCATCGAACGACGCAAAGTATTAAGGATACTCGGGGCAAACCTGATACTTACCGAGGCCTCAAAAGGAATGAAAGGCGCCATCGCAAAAGCGGAGGAAATTGCTGCATCTGATCCTTCACTGTATTTTCTTCCCCAGCAGTTTGAGAACCCTGCCAACCCCGCCATTCATGAAGCGACGACAGCCGTTGAGATCTGGAATGATACCAATGGCAATATGGATATCTTTGTCGCCGGTGTAGGGACTGGCGGTACCATTACTGGCGTGAGTCGCTACTTCAAGAAGACTCGCAATAAACCCATTATCTCTGTCGCGGTGGAGCCGATTCACTCTCCAATCCTTACCCAGACAAAAAATGGTGAAGAACTCAAACCAGGTCCCCACAAGATCCAGGGCATTGGGGCAGGTTTTGTGCCCAAAGTCTTGGACCTGACACTTGTCGACAGGATAGAGACGGTCAGCAATGAAGAAGCCATTGAAATGGCTCGTAGACTAGCGAAGGAGGAAGGCATTCTTGCAGGTATTTCATGCGGTGCCGCCGTCACAGTTGCCGCGCGAATCGCAAGGGAACCGGGGAACGAGGGCAAAACCATAGTTGTCGTCCTTCCTGATGCCGGTGAACGTTATCTCTCAACAGCCCTTTTTGACGGTTTGCTCACGGGCCTTGACGAGGCTAAGGCGTCCGATGCCGTGATCTAGGTTGTCGAATAGATAAGTATCCTGGAACAAAATGAGCATATGCGAAACCATCGTAACCGTCCTGACGCAAGGTAGGCAAGGCGTTCTTGCAACAATAGTTCGCAGGATCGGTGCAGCACCCCGTGACGCGGGTGCAAAGATATTCATAGAGGAAAGCGGGGAACTCTTCGGAACCATAGGAGGAGGCTGCGTCGAGGCCGAGACCTGGCGGGAGGCTCAGATGATATTTGAGTTGGACATCCCAAAACTCTTCCATTATGCCATGAACGGCCAACAGGTTGAAGATGAAGGAATGCTCTGCAGTGGCAGTCTTGACATCTTCATGGAGCCAGTACTTGCACGTCACAAGAAACTCTATGAGTCTATTCTTTTGGCGGAGAGGCGCGGCAAGAGCGGAATTGTTGTCACCCGATTTGAAGGATCATCATACGCAAAGACCCTCATTAGAACAAATGCAGCACCTACGGGAGATGAAATAGATCAGGAAACCATTGCTCAGCTCAAGGATAGGCTGAACGAAAGGAAGCCGTGTCTCCTGGATGGGTTGATCATAGAGCCTTTAATGCCATCGGAGACGTATAAACCAGTGGGATTGTACCGAACCTCACCCCTCTCGTCTTTGCGCTTCCTTGATTTTCTGTAGCGCATGCTTAATATACTTTATAACAGAAACGAAATACTGAGAAGTTAATCATGAAAAAGATGTTTCTTGTCTCAATCGTACTCGCTATAATACCCTCATTCCTTGCCCTTGCAAGCGAGTATGAGATAAAAGGAAAAGCCGGGGATTATAATGTAGAAGTACGGATCGACAAGAATCCACTCGCCAGAGGGTACAACAATATGGACGTGGTCATAACCGATGCGGTCGCAGAAGTTGTTACTGACGCCCAGGTTGAGATTGAGTACTTAATGCCCTCATTACCGGGCAAGGCTCCCATGATGAAATACAGCACGGTAGCAAAACCAAGCGATCATCATTATTTGGCACGATTAAATTTAGCCATGAATGGGGTATGGAATATCATTATCTCGTTGACCCGCGCCCGAAAAACTGATGCCATGGAATTTACCATTGTGGTGCAATAGCGTCCGTACTGTTGTTTTTTGTGGCAGTTCTCACAAAACTGATGAATAAGAAGTGTCCCGTAAACCAACATATTATGCCGGGCAGGGAGGGTAGGATGCGATTTTGGGCAAAGGCATCAACAAACGCTTTAATTCTAATTATGCTCGCCAGTATACCTGCATGGAGCCAGTGGGTCGCCAGAGACAAGCGTTGGCCACCCCGCGGCCCCTGGATGTGGTCGCTTGAGCACGAACTTCCCCAGCTTTATCGTGAATTCAACGGGATTGACTTCGGTCATGCCCATATTGCAGAGACGCTTCTCAGAACAAGGGATTCGCAATTAGTAGAGAAAGCACGGCTGCAAGTCCTCGATTTTATCTTCAGTTCTCCTCCGGTGCCGCCGGATGAAAGCCAGATAGCCCCCACCTTTGTCCGCATGGTCTGGGAGGTACAAAAAACTTTCCATTGGGCCCATACGCTCCACCGGAGCCTTTATGACCTGTTTGCTACCGATGACATTGTGGACAAAGAAACGGCATTTCGCGCAATCCTGAAAAATTATCTTAAAAAACCGGAGGCTATCACGTATCACCCTCTTGATCATCACGGTAAGCTATGGGCTTGGCAGGAATCAAAATCATTTGCACAAAAATATCCTAAATTCAACACACAGATATGGGCCTATCACTGGCTGCAGGCCGCTACGTATGATGTCCAGCTCATGGGAGGCGCGGACGTCCAGCGCAAACTTCTGCAACGCGTCATCGAACACTACCACGGTTATCTTCACAATCCTCCCACAGAATGGAAATTTATGCCCATGATGGCCGAGGCAGCACCGGAATTCAGCAAACGCTTTCCTGAGGCAGCAGCCATCTTCGACAACTTGCATATGCTCCATGACAATCTGGATGACGTGCTCAGCAGCCCCAATCTTTATCCAAACCTCGCTGATAAGCGGGCCCGTATTCTTCGCATCCTGCCCATTTATCTCCACCGTAACCACTCCCCCCAGGATCGGTATTTGGAATATCACATTCCAGCGGAGATCCACGAGATGCACAGAGAAACGGGTCTCCGACCACCGTCAGTGCAGGAGGTATTGGAGCTTGAGCCTCAGCATGAATTTCATAAACAAGGGCACCATCCGCAGACGCATGGCAGTTCACACGGAAGCCATTGAGGGGGATATTAATGAAAATACGTCTTGCGATAATTACGATAGCGTGCGTGTTGGCAGTGTCGGTATTACCTGTAATGGCCCTCGATCATACGAACCTCGACGAGAATCACCCCCTGCAACTCCAGGATGCCTATCCTGTGTCCCAGGGAGAATTTGTCGTAGAGGCAGGAGCCGGGTTCGCCTTGAGACACCGCTCTTCTGACCATGCTTTTTTTCCTGCCCAATTTGTCTATGGCATTCTTCCCAATACCCAAATGGAGATCGGTACAAACTTATTTACAGGCCCCCACGATATCGATGAGCCAGGAAAATCGGGCGATGTCAGCATTGGTGCATTATACAATTTCAACCAGGAGACACTTACCTTGCCCGCGTTCGCTCTCAAAGGAAGCATGCAGTTTCCGACCGGCGTTGATTCCTCCGGGATAGATTCCGAACTGAACGGGATAATCACAAAGTCTTTTCACCGTCTCTCCCTCAGTTTCAACGCAGGTTATCAGTTTATTGGCGGGCATAATCGGGATGAACGCAATGGGCGATACAAATTCGTTTTCGGGGGAGGATACCCCGTTGGTGCACCGATGCATACAAGGACGATTCTTTTATCCGATGTCTACCTGGAACAAGCATCTCGCCGGGGTGTAAAAAAGGCATTCGGTGGGGAGATCGGCCTTCGGCATCAATTACGAGAGCGCCTGATCCTGAGCGTGGGTTTCGGCTCGGAATTCTTCGGCCCCTCTGGTCGATCACGATTTTTCCTGAATACAGGACTTTCGATGGGGTTTTGATGTCCGGCGATCATACTCACCGATAATGAGCGAGGTGGGAAATAAGGTCTCTGCGGTTTGGCTCTTGACATGCTTCATGATAGATATAATAGTTAATAAAAATCTTTACCAAAAATGAGGAGGTAACTTAATGAAAAGGTTAGTAGTATCTATGGTGGTTCTGCTGCTGATAGCAGGTGTTGTTCACGCAAGAGAGTATGAGGTCAACAAAAAAGCAGGGGAGTATGGCGTCCTCATAAAGATAGACAGGAACCCTCCTATAGCGGGGAAAAACAATGTAGAAATTTCAATTACTGATGCCTCTGGTAAAACCGTCACAGATGCAAAGGTCGCACTTTCATACTCCATGCCCCCAATGGCCGGGATGGCCCCCATGAATTACAAAGCCGACGCTGAGCTCAAGGGCAACACTTACAGGGTAACGGTGAATTATTCCATGGCAGGTTCATGGAATAATGACATAAGAATAACCCGTGCAGGCAAGACTGCGTCGGTCAAATTCACTATTGATGCGAAGTAGTTCTCAACCAGTTAGCGACCAGCGGTTAGAGGCTGGCAGTAAGAGTTCGGGATCACATTCTAAAAGAATACCATCGGCTATTTGTCGCAGGCTGTTTCTGATCTGCGTTCTACTTTTCACTTTTCACTTTTTACTATCTTATACTGCATATGCCAAAGAACTTATCCTGGACGATCTGATCGAAGAAGCCCTTAGGAACAGCCCAGAACTTCTCGTCTCTGAGACAAAAGTTGCCGCTTCCGGTTACAAGATTCCACAGGCAAAGAGCCTCCCGGACCCGATGTTCATGTTCGGATATCAGAATGAAGGTTTCAGGAGGTTTACTTTAGGTGATGAACCGGACGCTATGGGTATGTTTTCCCTGTCCCAAATGTTCCTGTTCCCCGGAAAACGGGCGCTAAAGGGAGAAATGGCAACAAAAGACATGGAAAGCCTGAATGCTATGCACAAGGCAACACAGCTGAAGATCGTGGCCACAGTCAAACAGCTCTATTATGATCTCTTCCTGGCACACAAAAGCATCTATATCTTAAAAGAGACTACAGACTTTTTTTCGAGGATAGAGGATGCAGCCACGGCCCGCTATTCATCAGGGATGGGGTCACAGCAAGAAGTAGTCATGGCCCAGACAGAAAAGTATATGCTTCTCGAAAAAGAAGCGATGCAGAAACAGAAAATTGAGGCTGTTACGGGGATGCTCACTATAACAATCGGTAGAAAAGCCCACGAGCCTCTTGGTCCTCCCGCAGACCTTCCCCAAACCCCTTACATCTACTCTCTGGAAGAGCTGATTCTTAAGGCAAAGGCCGGTTCACCTGAGATCAAGTCGCGCGAAAAGATGGTCGAGGCGGCTGACGCCAAGGTGAAGATGGCGCAGAAGGAGTATTATCCTGATTTTACCATCGGCGCCAATTACTATCCCAGGACAAAGGGATTCATGGATATGGCGAGCCTTACCGCTACCATCAATATTCCGATATTCTACAAAACCAAGCAGGAGCCGGCTGTCCTTGAGGCAAACGCAAATCACCTCGGGGCAAAAAGGGAACTCGTCTCCACTGAGTACATGCTTTCCTCGGCAATCAGGGAGAACCACTCCATGGTTCAAACAGGCACGAAGCTTCTTTCCCTTTACAGGGAAGGAATAGCTCCGAAGATACGACAGGACTTTCAGCTCGCCCTCTCCGGTTACGCCACGGGCAAGATCGAGGCAATTACAGCAATCTCAAGGCTCAAGGCGCTCCTCGACACAGAACTTCTTTACTGGGGGCAGTATGTGGAGCGTGAAAAAGCAATAGCGAGACTTGAGGCGCTCACGGGGGAAGGTAGTTCGGAGTTCGGAGTTTTAAGTTCAGAGAAAAATAAAGCCATAAAGAATCCGGTAAGTGCGGAGTCTGGGTCTGGAGGCGCAAGTCAATGAAAAAGTTGACCACAATAATCTTTTGTGTGATCATGGCAGTTGGAATCGTTTTTCTCTATTCTTCCTGCAAAGATAGGCGGAATGTGCAAAAAGCTGCCCCAGTCGAAAATAATGGGACCGGGAAACCTGAAACCACTGCCGTAGCAACAGAAGAAACTGTCCAGAAGCAGGAAGAAGCGCCTATCGTTGAGATTCCTCTTGAGAAACAGAAGCTTATCGGGGTTAGAACTATTGCGGCATCCATCCAACCTCTCCAAAAGATCATCAGGACAACAGGGAAAGTAGAATACGATGAACGTAAGTTGACAACCATCAATACCAAGGTCGAAGGGTGGATTGAAAAACTGTATGTAAATTTTACCGGTATCTACGTGAAAAAAGGCGAACCCCTCGCCGATATTTACAGCCCAGAACTGTGGGCAACGCAGCAGGAATTCATCAACCTTGTGAGATGGGCAAAGAAAACCGGCAAAAATGATGTGAACGCAGCAAAAACAGCAACGACTGCTCAAGGAGAAAACTCGTTGAATTTGTCGACCATGCTTTCAAGGGACGCTGAGACAATCCTTGAGTCAGCGAGACAGAGGCTTAAACTGTGGGATATCTCTGATGATCAGATAAAAAGAATTGAAGAAAGCGAAAAGCCCATCAGGACCCTCACCGTTTACAGCCCTGTAAGTGGCTATGTCCTGCAGAAATATGCAGTCCAGGGTATGAGGGTTATGTCGGGCGAGAAGCTTTTTGATGTATCCGATCTTTCAAACGTCTGGGTCATTGCTGATGTATACGAGTACGAACTCCCTGTTATAAAAGTTGGTGATACAGCAAAGATACAGCTCAGTTATTTCCCTGGAAAAGAACTGACTTCAAAAATAGACTTCATCTCCCCTACCCTATCCCCTGAGACGCGGACGGTCCAGGTTAGATTCAGCATCCCTAATACTGGGGGGAAGTTGAAGCCCGGGATGTTTACCGATGTCGAACTGAAGATTAATCTTGGCAGGAGACTTGCTGTTCCTGACGAAGCGGTTATAGACACAGGCTTGAGGCAGATCGTTTACGTGGACAAGGGGGATGGCTATTTCGAGCCCAGGGCCATTACAACGGGACTCAGAGCAGAAAAGTTTATTGAAGTGCTTGCAGGGCTCAAGGCAGGCGAAACGGTGGCTTCGGCAGCCAATTTCCTCATAGATTCAGAGGCAAAGCTGAAAGGGATTGAAGCCCCTGGCGCAGCTACCGGCAAAAAGCAGGAGGCAGCACGGCCGCCTGTTGAGCATAAACATTGAGAAGTCCAGGGTTCGTGGGGTCAAGCGTTCCAGGGTTCGTGTGATTCTGGTTGTCACTTGACCCCTTGAATCCTTAAACCCTAAGGTTTTTTATGATTGCTAAAATCATAGAGTTAAGCGCACGAAACAAGTTCATAGTCCTCCTGATCGTGTTCTTTTCCATCGGCTGGGGTTACTGGTCACTCCTCCGCACCCCTCTTGACGCAATCCCTGATCTGAGCGACACCCAGGTAATCGTCTATACCGAATGGGCTGGAAGAAGCCCGGACCTGGTAGAGGATCAGATCACATATCCCATTACCTCGACCCTCCTTGCTGCACCCCAGGTACAGGCAGTCCGTGGATTTTCCTTTTTTGGCAGCTCTTTTATATACGTAATCTTCGAAGAAGGTACAGATATCTACTGGGCAAGGAGCAGGATACTTGAATACCTTCAGGCAGTAAAGAATAAGCTTCCCCAGGGCATCAATCCCGTTCTTGGGCCTGATGCCACAAGCCTTGGCTGGGGCTTCTCATATGCCATTGTGGATGAAACAGGGAAATATGATCTGGCCCAACTCCGCTCCCTCCAGGATTGGAACCTGAAGCTTGCCATCGAAAGCGTGCCCGGTGTATCCCAGGTCGCCAGTATTGGCGGCTTCGTGAAACAGTACCAGATTACCCTCGATCCGAATCGTCTCCTTGCATACAACATTCCTATCACTAAGATCATGGAGGCGGTAAGAAGAAGTAATCTCGATGTGGAAGGGCGAGTCATAGAATTCTCCGGTATCGAGTATATGGTGAGGGGCCGGGGCTATGTAAAGACTATCGGGGACCTTGAAGACATCGCCGTGGGAACGAATGCTGGCGGCACACCCATCTACCTGAAGGATATTGCCCGCATCCAGTTGGGCCCGGAGATAAGGCGGGGCGTGGCAGAGTTAAATGGAAAAGGAGAGGTTACCGGTGGCATCGTAATTGTGAGGTTTGGCGAGAACGTACTCAATGTAATCGATCGGGTCAAGGCAAAGATCGCCAAAGATATCGAGCCCTCTTTACCAAAGGGGGTGAAGGTTGTCACTACCTACGACCGTTCAGACCTTATCCGCCGCGCCATAGGCACCCTGAAGGACGAAATCATTAAACTTTCCATAGCCGTGAGTGTC
>Ga0105103_10000469_pt1 | contig 22869 bp, 22 predicted proteins | sample PPLLaktember2015_2_FD_79107 | JGI IMG/M metagenome (GOLD analysis project Ga0105103, IMG submission 79107) | Freshwater sediment microbial communities from Prairie Pothole Lake near Jamestown, North Dakota, USA - PPLs Lake P7 Core (6) Depth... | ecosystem: Environmental > Aquatic > Freshwater >...
ATGCGGTCAACCATCTGCTGTTGTATGCCTTCGACCAGCGCGCCAGTGATATCCACATTGAACCCAAAAGGGATACCACCCTGATCAGAATGCGGATCGACGGTGTTCTGCACACCGTTTACGAGCTGCCCAAAAAGGTGCACTTCGCCATCGTCAGCCGGATCAAAACCATGTCCCGGCTGGACATGGCCGAAAAGCGCAGACCCCAGGACGGGCGCATCAAGACCGATAATGGGGGGGAGGAACTGGAAATCCGGGTATCCACCGTTCCGGTGGCCTTCGGTGAAAAGGTGGTCATGCGCATCATGGATCCGGACATCTTGTTCCAGGATCTTGACCGTCTCGGGTTCAGCCCTTCCGACATCGAACGCTACGGCAAAATTATCAGCAAACCCCATGGTATCGTGCTGGTCTGCGGACCGACGGGCAGCGGTAAATCCACCACCCTCTATTCGACCCTGCGCAAGTTGTCGACCCCTGAGATCAACATCACCACCGTGGAGGACCCGATTGAAATGGTCCACGAGGATTTTAACCAGATTGCGGTCCAGCCCGCGGTCAATATCACGTTCAGTTCGATTCTGCGCAACATCCTGCGTCAGGATCCCGACATCATCATGATCGGTGAAATGCGCGATCTCGAGACCGCTGAAAATGCTGTGCAGGCCGCCATGACCGGTCACCTGGTGCTCTCGACGATCCACACCAACGATGCGGCGTCTGCCATCACCCGCATGATCGATCTGGGGATTCCGTCATTTCTGATTCAGGCGACGGTGGTCGGCATCGTTGCCCAACGGCTGGTGCGCAAAGTGTGCGAAAAATGTGCGGAGTCTTACGCCGTCAGCATTGAAGAGCTGCTTCGGCTGGGGCTTGCGGTCGGCAAAAGTCCGACGGAGCGGGTGATGCTGCGGCGTGGAAAAGGCTGCCAGCGCTGCCGCGGGACCGGCTTCTTCGGCCGCACCGGTGTTCACGAGGTAATCCCTTACTCGGATGCCATCCGTCGGTTGACCACGCCCGAGGCCGATGCGCACGCCATTACGGCCGAGGCGGTCCGTGAGGGAATGGTAACCATGCGGGAGAGCGCCATCCAGAAAATGCTGGCCGGAATTACAACGACTGAGGAAGTGCTGCGAGTGACGTGGGAGAAGGTTTAAACCGCAGATTGGAGGGCCGGGAAGGGTTTCAGAAGGACATGGGCCGCTCACTTGGGGGGGCCCGGCGGCTGATTTCCCTTCAGTCGCTCTATCCGCTCTTCGATGGTGCACTCGCCGCGCTCGTCAAACAATCCACGTTTCTCCCCATTCCCCAATAGTCTAGTGGTGGGGTGGTGAAAATCAGTTTAAATGACTTAATCCCATTTTTGTTCCGAAACTTTATAACCATTTGAATTTGCATAATTTAGAACATCATCGGAATAAAAACAGGATTAAATTTTTTGGGCTAAATCATAGGGATTTTCACCACCCCAGTCTAGTGGTAATCCGGATGCTGGCTGCCCATCGCCGGCATGTGCCGTTGCGGTGTATGATCACAGGCCGGGGCGGTTTGGTCAGAACCCGTGTGGTATGGTGTTGCCGTAAATGCAAGGATAAATGGCAAGCCCCCTTTGCGCTGATGGTCCGCAAAAGGGGGCTTGTCATTTTTTGGAGTTTGGCGCCGGGCGCTGGGGGCTGCATACCCGGCAGCCGTTTTCAGGGCAGCGCGGTGTGAATCGGGAACCCGGGTTGAATGTTGCGCTGGGCTTCTGTGATCAACACGGTGGCGGTCTTCGCTTCCGTGTGCAGCACCAGACATTTTCCAAAATCAACGGTCGGCAGGGCAACCATTTCTTTCGATTCTGGATCCAAACGGCAATATTGCTGCTCATAAATGGCGTAAACCTGGCCCGGCTGGATGCCGTCACTGTCCCCCTTGTCGATAAACGCAATCGTGTTGTCCCCGATTTCAACCGTGTTTTCCTCGGAGATGATCAGCCTGCCGGAAAGGTTGGGCAGGCTTTCCTGCAGTTTTACCTCCGAAGAGCGGCTCTGGTAGGGAATCAGATGGTCATTTACCCGAATTTCACGGTAGACCCTGACGATTTTGGCGACCGCCAATTGGGCACTGGACTGGGTGATTTCGACGACGCCGGTCAAATAATGCTGGTACCCGATTTCCTTTCGGGTCTTTTTTTCGATCAAGGGTTTGAAAACCCGGTAGGTGGTGAAACGCGAACCCACCGCAAGCGGGGTGTTGGCCGCCGGCTTGATATAAAGGACGTCATGGGTGGCGTTGATCGTTTTGTCCTCGGCTGTTTTTGCTATGGTTCCAAAAGGCGTGAGGGGTTCTTCGCGGATAAAGCCAATCTGATCCATCGCGGGATAGGTGAAAAACCCCGCTTTGTTCAAGGGGCCGCGGCCACCCTCCGCTGAAAGCTCTGCGGCGGCATTCGGGGCCATGGGGTAACCATGAAAAAGCCGGATGCGATCGCCAGGATAAATCCAGTGGGGGTTCGCGATATGGCGGTTTTCCTTCCAGAGTTCAGGCCACTGGAACGGGGCGCCAAAAAAGCGATCGGATAAGTCCCAGAGGGTGTCTCCCTTTCTGACCGTGTAATGGTATCCGGTTTCCTGCTCGACCGTCAGCGGGTGTTGATCGGCGGCCGCGGCCGCTGCCTCAGAGAGGGAAAAGAGGGCGGGAATGATGAAAACGCTGCCAACGACTCTCAACAGTCTTTTTTTGAACATCGATTGCTCCGAAGTTTCAGTGGTTAACCCTGCGGTGCCTCTTTACCGCTTCATCAAGGTTAGTATCGGAACATTATTAAGAAACTTGACAAGGAGGTTTACGTCATTGACCATCCAAAATGAAAAAAGCCTGCGCGTTGAGGAACGCGCAGGCTTGATGGATGGCTTTCAGGCCAAGGGTCGGGGCGGGAGGGCTTACATCATGCCGCCCATACCCCCCATACCGCCCATACCGCCCATGCCGCCGCCGCCGGCGCCCGGCATGGCCTCCTGCTTTTCTTCCGGCTTGTCGGCGATCATCGCCTCGGTAGTGAGCATCAGCCCGGCCACGCTGGCGGCGTTCTGCAGGGCAAAGCGCACAACCTTGGTCGGGTCGATAACACCGGCCTCGATCAGATCTTCGTAGACGTTGGTTTCAGCGTTGTAACCGAAAGCCCCTTCGGATGCCTTGACCTTGTCGATCACGACCGATCCCTCAAAGCCGGCATTGTTGGCAATCTGCCGCAGCGGCTCTTCGATCGCGCGCATAACGACTTTAACGCCCAGCCTTTGATCGGCCTTGATCTTGATTTTGTCGAGCGCTGCCAGGCAGCGCACCAGGGCCACGCCGCCACCGGGAACGATGCCTTCCTCGACTGCCGCACGGGTGGCGTTCAGCGCGTCTTCGACGCGCGCCTTTTTCTCTTTCATCTCGGTCTCGGTGGCGGCACCGACATTGATCACGGCCACACCGCCGATCAGTTTGGCCAAACGCTCTTGAAGCTTTTCACGGTCGTAGTCGGAAGTGGTCTCTTCGATCTGGGCGCGGATCTGTTTGACACGGCCCTCCAGGGCGCTGCGGGCACCGGCGCCGTCGACGATGGTGGTGTTGTCCTTATCGATGGCAATCCGTTTGGCCTTGCCCAGATCGGTCAGCGCCACGTTTTCCAGCTTGATGCCGAGATCTTCCGAGACGACCTGGCCGCCGGTCAGGATGGCAATGTCTTCGAGCATGGCTTTGCGCCGGTCGCCGAAGCCCGGGGCCTTGACGGCCGCAACCTGCAGTGTGCCCCTGAGCTTGTTGACCACCAGGGTGGCCAGGGCCTCACCGTCGACATCCTCAGCGATGATCAGCAGGGGTTTGCCCATTTTGGCAACCTGCTCGAGAATGGGGAGCAGGTCTTTCATGTTGCTGACCTTTTTTTCGTTGATGAGAATGTAGGGCGAATCGAGGGAGACGACCATTTTTTCGGGATCGGTCACGAAGTAGGGCGAGAGATAGCCGCGGTCAAACTGCATGCCTTCAACCACCTCCAGCGTGGTCTCCATGCTTTTGGCTTCCTCGACGGTGATGACGCCTTCTTTGCCGACCTTGTTCATGGCCTCGGCGATGATGTTGCCGATGGTTTCATCGTTGTTGGCCGAGATGGTCCCGACCTGCGCAATTTCGCGCTGGTCTTTGGTCGGTTTGCTGATCTTCTGAAGCTCCTTGACCGCTACTTCCACCGCTTTTTCGATGCCGCGTTTGATGGCCATGGGGTTATTGCCGGCGGCAACCAGTTTCTGGCCCTGTTCATAGATGGAGCGCGCCAGAACCGTGGCCGTGGTGGTGCCATCGCCCGCCATGTCCGAAGTCTTGCTGGCCACCTCTTTGACCATCTGGGCGCCCATGTTCTCGAACTTGTCTTCCAGTTCGATTTCTTTGGCCACCGTGACGCCGTCCTTGGTGACGGTGGGGGACCCCCAGGATTTGTCGATCACCACATTGCGTCCCTTGGGGCCGAGGGTGACGACCACAGCATCTGCAAGCGTTTTGACGCCCTTGAGCATCGCCTCACGGGCTTTCATGTCATACTTAATCTGTTTTGCCATTGCGATCTTTCCTCCCTAAAATAGTAAAATAAATTGATTTATTCGATGATCCCAAGCACGTCGTCTTCGCGCATGATCAAATATTCCTCGCCTTCAACCTTGACTTCGGATCCTGAGTATTTTCCAAACAAAATGCGATCACCCGTCTTGACCTCCATCGGGATGAGTTTGCCGTCATCGGCCACTTTGCCCTTGCCGACCGAGATCACGACTCCCTCCGCCGGTTTTTCTTTGGCAGAGTCGGGGATGATGATGCCGCCCTTGGTTTTGCTTTCTTCCTCAACGCGTTGGACAATGATGCGATCCTGCAGTGGTCTGAGTTTCATTGCTTCTTTTCTCCTTTTTTTTCGTTAACTTGATTCTTTGCCGACAGGCAACTGGGAGTGGCAGGGGCAGCGCGGTAAAAATCCGCGGTAAGCACCCCCACCTGTTTGTAAAGTCATCGCGTCAAAAAGTTGGAATCTTTTTTGGTTCCTTTTCAAATAGTTATAACGTTTTGGGGCGCCATCGCTGATCTTGCCCTGGCCCGGAGAAAATCCCGCCGCCCTGGAGAAACCCATCGTGTCCAAATGGGTTGAAAAAAAATTATCGCGTTAAACTTTTTTTGAAGCGCTGTCGTTTGATGCAGCCTTTTCAGCCGGTTTGGATTCCGACTTAGTTTCGGCGGCCGGGGAAGGGGAACCTTTAGATGATTTGGCATAGTCGGTAGCGTACCATCCGGTCCCTTTGAGATGAAAGCTGCTGTGGGAGATAAGCTTGCGAAGCTTGCCGGAGCATTGACTGCACGTCTCAAGCGGTTTTTCTGAAATCCTCTGAAAAGCTTCTTCGATGTGACCGCATTGGGTACACTCAAACTCGTAGATGGGCATTGATTACCTCCGAAAATCAGAAAATCTTTTAAAACCTTGTATTTAAGTTTGTCCTCAAAAAACCTGTCAAAATATATTCAGTTGGAAGGAGTTGTCAAGGCGGCGGGCAAAATTTTTGAGGGGCGTAAGGGGTATTGGTCGGGCAGTCGGTCCTGAAGATTTCAAAAACTTCAAAACCGCTGCCCCGCGGTTCAGCCGGAGGTCTTGGCAACGCGCCCCGGGCCGCATCGCACCGCACTCTTTGCCCCCCGCGCCCCCGCCCTTATGAACGAATGATCTTGGCCAGGGCCCTGCCCGATGCCGTCAGGGGGTGGCCAATCCTTCAAACGGTTTCCGCCACTCCTTGAAGTAGGCTAGCACCGGTGACAGGTCCGTGCTGAGGATGGGGCTGAGAATCAGATGGGTCATGGCGTGCACGCGGGATTCCTCGGCCAGGCGCTCTTCGGGGGAGGCATCGAAGTGCTGCAGAAAGGTGTTGAACCGAACAACGTGAACCAGCTCATGGGTGATGATGTATAGGATGAAAGGAAAAAGCGTGAGCCCCGGGGCCTTGCCGAGTGCCTTCAAAATGTTGCGGTCCTGCAGGCAGATTTTATAGAAATCATAAACCGCCGACCCCAGCTCTTTGCCCTCCCGCTTTCCTTCATAGCGAATGATTTGGGCAAATGGTTCCGCCACGATCTCGCTGGAGTTTAGGGATGCCAGCGTCTTGACGTCATATTTGAGCCGCAGCCACTGATTGGTGGACATCTTGAAATGGTTGCTGACCAGCTCTTCGGCCACGGCAATCGCATTGTTGACGATGCTGAGTTCTTCTGGGTTGAACATCACCGCTATTCGCCTGCAGGATCATGGGTTTCTATGGCGTGTTCTCCCCTATTCCCCAAGGTTGCCGAAAGGCTGCGCCTCCGGCCGCTGTGGGGCCATCAAGAGGCTGCCCGGCTGACGGTGTTGCACCTTTGCGGATCCACAGTCTTTTCCCTATGATTTCGAACACCTTGATTTTGTGAAAAAAATAGCATACTATCCCTCATTTTTCAAGCCGTATGGAAACACTACCCGCTGAGGAGGTCTTCATTTCACCCGCGGCCCGAGGGTGGCAGTCTGGGTTTGGCTTGGCGAAGTCCAAACCGGGGATTTGAACGGGTAGCGAGAAAAAAGAGTGGACATTCTTTTTGAGTTGGTGCTAAAAGCGGGGATACAAAAAATAACGAAGAATGGAGGTGATCTGTTGGGCAGCGTTATCAAGAAACGAAGAAAAAAGATGAGAAAACATAAGCATCGAAAGCTGTTGGCCCGCACGAGACATCAGAGAAGGAAAGGTAAGTAGCGTCGCCAAGCTTCTCTTTTGATACGCTTAAATAAAAAGCGCCGTCTGAATTCTTAAGACCGGCGCTTTTTATGTTTTTTCTGGCTTCAAGTGGTCGCGGGCCTGGATACGGTTGCATTCGACGGTCGGTGCATCCCGGTCCGGCTGGGTTGCCCGGCACTCCCATACGACGAGTATTCTGGCTTCTCGCGCCTTGCCGCCCGGGCGCCTCATCCCCTTCTCGGTGCGACACCGTATTCAGGCCCACGACCCTATGGCTGGGCCTGGTAGCCCTTCAGGTACTTCAGGAATTCCGAATCCGTGGAGAGGATCAGAGAGCTTTTATCGCTCAGCGCGTCGTTATAGATTTCCAGGGTTTTGATGAAAGAGTAAAAGTCCGGGTCGGCACTGTAGGCCCTGGCATAAATTGCGGTGGCCTCGGCGTCCGCCGTACCTTTCAGCTCCTGGGCCTTTCGATAGGCTTCAGATGTGATCTGTTTGAGGTCCCGCTCTTTTTCACCCAAAATCTTCTGGGCCTCCCCCTCGCCCTCGGAGCGGAACTTTTCCGCAATTTGCTGTCGTTCGGCGATCATCCGATTGAAAACCGATTCTTGCACCTGTTCCACGTAATTGATCCGTTTGATTTTGACATCCACGAGCTCAATCCCGAACGCCGTAAGTTTGGGCTGGGCCTGTTTCAGGATCGCTTCGGTTATTTTCTGCCGACCGGTGGTGATGAAGTAGAGCGACGGCTTGGCCTGCTCGTCCTCGCCGAAACCCGCACCCAACTGACGGCTGCTGGCCCGGACGGTCTCGATCAGGCGGTTTTCGGTGATCAAGTTGCGCACCGCCGGGTCAATGATATCGTTCAATCGGAACTGGGCGCTGGTGATGTTGTTGACAGTTTGAAAGAACTTGACGGGGTCGACGATTCGCCAGCGGGCAAAGGTGTCGACCCAGAGGAAGGTTTTGTCGAGGGTCGGAATCTGGCCGGGGTCGCCATCCCACTGCAGAAGGTTCTTGGGGAAGTAATTGGCGTTCTGCAGGAACGGGATCTTGAACTTGAGCCCCGGATCGGTTTTGGGCTCTCCGACGATTCGACCGAATTGGGTGATCACCACCTGCTCGGTTTCATCCACCACGTAAGCCGACGCAAAGCCCAGGAAGATCAGCGCCACGACCAGGATTATTACAATTCCTTTTGATTTCATTTTACGACACCGCCTTCTTTGCCCAGGTTCAGGAGGGGCAGAACATTTTTTTGATCCGAATCAACGATGAAGGTTGCCCCAAACTTGGGGAAGACCTCTCTGATGGTTTCCAGGTAAAGCCGCCGCTTGGTGACATCCTTGGCCTTGGCGTACTCCGTGAACTGGGCGGTAAAGCGGTTGGCATCGCCCTCGGCCCGGTTGATGCGGTCCAGCGCATAGCCTTCCGCGGCGCGGATGGTCCGCTCGGCTTCACCCTTCGCAGCCGGAATGGCCTTGTTGTAGTCCTCCCGGGCGCGGTAGATCATCTGCTCTTTTTCCTGGGTGGCCTGGTTGACTTCGTTGAATGACGGTTGCACCGGGCCTGGGACGTTGGTCCTCTGCAATTCGATCGTGACGATGTAGATACCGCTGTCAGCCTGGTCGAGTTCATTTTGCAGAACGGCTTTGGCCTCCACGGCGATTTCGTCACGCTTCGAAATCACCTCGTCGATGCTTCGGTCCCCGACCACCAGGCGCATGGCGGCTTCGGCCATATCCTGCAGCAGTTGCTTCGGGTCTTTTACCTTGAAGAGGAAATTGTAGGGGTCCTTGACCCGGTATTGAACGATCCAGGGGACCACGGCGACGTTCAGATCGCCCGTCAGCATCAGGGAATCGGGGGTGTCTGTGGAAATCGCGCCGGGGAAACGGGTGGGGCTGGTTTGGGGGCCGGTGCGAAAACCGAATTCCGCCGTTTCCACCCGCATGACGTTAACCTTGGTGACCCGCTCGATCCCGGTGGGCATTTTGAAGTTGAGGCCTGGTTGGGCGGTCCGGACGTAGCGGCCAAACCGCTGCACGATGCCCACCTCGTCCTGCTTGACCGTAAAAAACATGGAGGAGCCGAAAAAAATGACAATCAGCGCCAGCACGATCAACGGTCCTCCGCGGAATTTCATGTTTTTGAGTTTCTGAAGAATTTCATCCACCTGGGGGGGTGTTCCCCCCCGCTGCTGTTGCTGCTGCTTTAACTTTTCCCAATCCCAACTCATCTTGATATTTCCTGTCGGTGTTATAAGGTAACTTTCCCTTGCCGTGTTGGAATCAAACGCCCATCTACAAAAGGCGTATAAAACATTTAAAGAATATGGTAGCGATCTTTGCAAGTCAAGCAAAAACGGGCATTCAGCAAGCATGTGGGGCGCAAAAGACCGTCAACCGTGGTGGCGGTGCTGGACGTCTCGACAGATCCTTTTCAAGGAGCTGCCGCGGGAGCAGCATCCCCTGTCGGTGAAGGGGTGGAAGTGAAAAACCGGCCAAAAAAACGGGACTTCGATCAACTCGGCCAGCTGCTGAATCAGGTGCTTGGGGCCTGTCGCAAAAATCCGGATATGGCGCTGCACCGCGTCTGGGATATCTGGGACGAGACCCTTGGCGCAGGGGTTTCACAGAATGCCCGGCCGACGGCTTTCAAAGGACGCCTTCTGGTGGTGAGCGTTTCCAGTTCCGCCTGGCTTCACCATCTTCGGTTTCAGAAAGCCGAGATGATCGCGCGGTTGAATGCCGCTCTGGAAGATGCACGGGTCGACGATATCAAGTTCAAGATCGGAGCCGTTGGTGGCAGCCCGGACAACTGACCCCCTGACCTGCGATTCTTTTTTTGAGGGGCGTCTTGAGATCCGGCAGCCCCGCGATGGTTACCGCTTCTCGATCGATGCGGTTCTGCTGGGAAATGCCGTGCGACCGCGGCCGGGTGACCGGGTTTTGGATCTGGGCACCGGTTGCGGCATCGTGCCGCTCATCCTGGTTTTCCGCTTTCCCGGTATTTCGGTCACGGGCCTCGAACTGCAGCCGGGGCTGGCCGAACTGGCCCGCCGGAACGTGGTGCTCAACGGCATGACCGCTGCCATAGAAATTCAGGAGGGCGATTTGCGGCAGATTCGCCTTGGCAGGGCGACGGCGCCCTTCGATGTCGTCGCCAGCAACCCCCCGTTCCGCAAGGCGCACGCCGGGCGCGTCAACCTCGGCGCGCAGCGTGCGCTGGCGCGCCACGAAATTGCGGCGACGCTCTCCGATGTGGTTCGCTGCGCCGAGCGGATGCTGCGCAAGGGCGGGCGTTTCGTAACGGTATACGCGGCGGAGCGTTTGACCGATATCTGCTGTCAAATGCGGCTGGCGGGGCTGGAACCTAAACGGCTGCAGGTGGTCCATTCGCGCCGGGCAGAGGCGGCCAAGCTGATTGTTCTGGAGGGCCGCAAAGGGGGGCGGCCGGGGCTGGACATTGGACCGCCCCTTTTTGTTTACGCCGACAATGGCGCATACAGCGATGCGGTTGCGGCCATGCTGCGGCCCTGAAAATAACCTGTGCAGACGCTTCCCCCGGCAGTTCTTGCGGCGCCCGCTAACCTTCCGGCAGCAGGCTGTTGAGCACCTGCCCGGTTATGACTTTGGGGTAAAAGAAAGTGGACTTGTGGGGCATGACAAGCCCCTTTTCCGCGATTTGTTTGACCTGCGTCATCCGGGTGGGGTTGAGGATGAAGCCGGCTTCGCAGCTGCCTTTCATAACCGCCGCAAGCGCCTCCCTGGCGTCGCTGGAATAGCCGATGAGCGCCTTGTCGTCCAGATCCGTCTGGGTAAAGCCCAAAAGTTCGATCAAGACCACTCGGGTGAGGACGGTTACATCCAGTGCATTGAGTTCGGGAGCGTTCGCTTGCCCGAAATATTGCGCCATGACGCCGGGCTTTAAGGTCAGCAGAAGGAATTCGGCCCGGTTTTTGAGCAAGGCGCCGATACCGTTCTGTGCCGCTGCAGTCTCCAGTTCGTTCAGGAAAGTCGTTTGGACCGCCTCGCAATTTCCCCGGTCAAAGGGGAAAACCCGAACGTAAAAAAAATTCCGGGCGCGCTCGTCAAAAGTGGCGGCGGCCATCGGGCTGATGCGGGTCAGCATGCGGTGTGTCGGCAGAATGATCAGCCCGGGATCCGCCATGCTGGTGAGATACATCATGATAAAATTGGCGGGGTGCTCTGCAGTCACCCCGGGCAGGGTGGCGGCGGCCCAATCGCGGTATGCCAGGGCGGTCTCATAGCGGTGATGGCCGTCGGCGATAAAAATTGGCAGGGCCTGCATTTGCGCGGATATCAGCCCCTGCAGGGCCGGGTCGGTAATCCGCCACAGGCGGTGGCGATGCCCCCGGTCATCCCTGAAATCCATATCCGGCGGGACGTCGGCGACCGCTTTCTGAAGGGACGCCAAGACGCCGCCCTGGTCGGGGTAAATTGAAAAGATGGGGCTGAAATTGGTGTGACAGGCCTTCATCAAACCCAGCCGCTCGGTTTTGATTGCGGAATAGGTTTGCTCGTGCGGCAGGACGATGCCCTTCTCAAAGGGTTCCAAGCCAACGCGTGCGATCAGGCCCAGGCGGGTCCGTATGCCGGCCACGAATGGGAATTCGACGCTGGTCAGGTAAAAGGCGGGCGTCGGGTCCTGGCGCAGGATACCATCTGCCAGCCACCGGCGGTAGGTTGCGGCCGCCCGGGTGTGCGGGTTGTCTGCGACCGTATCCCGCCCGCTGGATTTCCCCAAGATCAGGCGAATGACGTTATGGGGGTGTCGGTCGTAAAAAACCTCCTGCTCGTCGCTTGAGATGACATCGTAAGGCGGCGTCACGACCTGCGCCGGATCCCCCACCTTGTCAGTACTATACACAATCCCCTTGAAGGGGAGAATCGTCGCCATCTGATAATCACCTTGGGCGTTCGGGTTCAAATCAGGCTTCAGATACTAGAAGGGCGGGTGTTGTTCAAGAAGAAAGTGACAATCGGCCATTGACAGTCAAATTCAAAAAGTATAATGAGACGTACCTGCACCTGACCGAACCCGTGGATGCCGGCCACGCCCCCTCGCGGCAACCCATGCGCCGCCAGATTCAAAACGGGTCGCGGGCTCGCGTGATCGGCAGTTTCCATAAGGGGCTCAGCAGAAGATAACGACACAAAATTGCGCTGGATTTTGGTTCGTTGGCAAGGCACATTCAGCACTGCCTGCCATCAAGCAGGATGAGGGATTATTTTTTGCCGAGGCCCAAAGGTGTAGGAGAGGTGGCCGAGTGGCTGAAGGCCCCGCTCTCGAAAAGCGGTATCCTGTCAAAAACGGGATCGTGGGTTCGAATCCCACCCTCTCCGCCACAATTTCCCGGTTTACGGGGGCCACTCGGGTTGCCGCACGCCTCCGGCTGAACTGCAAGGCTGCACGTCCTTCACGGTGGTCCCCTTGGGGTGCGGGCGACAGTCCTTTTAATTGGCGTGTGTTTTTTTGTGGAGAGATGTCCGAGCTGGCTGAAGGAGCACGACTGGAAATCGTGTGTGCTGTCAAAAGCGGCACCGAGGGTTCGAATCCCTCTCTCTCCGCCACATTTTTTCAGTTCGCCCCCCCTTCCGTTCGTCTTCGGTAGTCTCACCCCTGGAAACCACCATCGCCCTGCTGCCAGCTGCGGGAGCCTTTTTCGTCACACTGGAAACGGTTTCAATGTCCTATCTAGTTCTTGCGCGTAAATATCGACCGCAAACCTTCGATCAAGTCGTCCAGCAGGAGCACGTCACCCGCACCCTGACGAATGCCATCAGCAGCGGCCGGGTGGCGCATGCCATTTTGTTTGCGGGGCCGCGGGGAACCGGGAAAACCACGGTGGCGCGGATCCTGGCCAAGGCCATGAACTGCGAAAAAGGCCCCACGCCGCTTCCCTGCAACGTCTGTCGCTCCTGCCGCGAAATCACCGCGGGAAACGCCGCGGACGTCCATGAAATCGACGGGGCCTCCAACAACAGCGTCGACCAGATCCGCGAACTGCGCGAAAACCTCCAGTACATGCCGTCCCGCAGCCCTTACAAGATCTACATCATCGACGAGGTTCACATGCTCAGCATCGCAGCCTTCAACGCCCTGCTGAAAACGCTGGAAGAGCCGCCGGCGCATGTGATGTTTCTTTTTGCGACGACCGAGCCCCACAAAATTCCGATCACGATCCTCTCCCGCTGTCAGCGCCACGACCTGCGGCGCATCGATCTGGCGGCGATTACGCACCACCTCGAAACGCTCTGCCGCCGGCAGGAAGTTGCCGTTCAACCCGAAAGCCTGTGGCTGATTGCGCGCGAAGCCGGCGGCAGCATGCGGGACGCTTTGAGCCTCTTGGACCAGGTGATCACCAGCGGCCATTCCGGTGAGGGGCTTGACCCGCAGGAGGTCTTGGATATCCTGGGCGTCATCGACCGCAAGATCCTGCACGATCTTGCGGCCGCCATCCTGAGCCGGGATCTGTCGACGATTCTCGAGCAGCTGGACGAAATTTACGATCGCGGCCACGATCTGAAAAAACTCTACGGCGATCTGCTCGAGCATTTCCGCAACCTGCTGGTGACCAAGATCGGCCGCAACCCCGCTCGTTTGATCGACCTGCCGGGGCATGAACTGGCCCAGATGCAGACCCAGGTGGCCAGCGTGTCCGCGGCCCAGCTCGAGCAGGTTTTCGAACTGCTGCTGCGGGAAGAGGCCGCCCTGAAATATTCGGCGCAGCCCAAGCTGGTGCTTGAAATGGCTTTTGTGCGGATGCTTCAGGCCGCGCCGGTGCTGCCCATCGAGACCCTGATCGCCAAGATCGATCAGCTGCGCCAGGGGTTGGCGGAAATGCCCGCCGGATCCCTGCCCCCGCAAAGCGCCATGCCCCAAGCGGGCGTCGAACCGCCCGCAGCGGCGCCTGTTTCGCAGCCGGTTGCGCCGCCGCCCGCCGCCTTGGAGGCCGAGGCCGGCTGCGATCCGAATGAAAACCTGGCGCAAAGCTGGCAGCGGCTGCTGCAGAAACTGTCCGGGAGTGACCCCGCCCTCAAAGCGGTGCTTGGCAACAGCGACCTGCTGCGGGTGGATGAGACGGTCGTTGAAATCGAATTGCGGGGCAGCACCTTCTCCCTGGACCGGGTGCGGCGCAAGGAGAGCATCGCGCTGATCGAGGCGGTTTGCAGCGATTATTTCGGCGGCCCCCGCAAACTGGTTCTCAAGATAAAGGAGCAGGCCCGCGATGATGAGCGCGAAAAACAGCGCGAGGCCGCCCGCTTGAAACAGGAGGCGCGCCACCACCCGCTGGTGATCGATGCCATTGAAGTCTTCGAAGGCGAGGTGCTGGACGTGAAAATTCTGTAGTCCAAGGCCCTGCCCGCAGGATGCTTGCGCCGCAGACAGCCTCACCGCCCGGCCTGAAGCACCGGTGGCCGTCGCCGGGCACCCGGAGCCCCCACAACAAGGAGATCGAGAACATGAAAAATATGGGAAACATGATGAAGCAGGCTCAGAAACTCCAGGCCAAAATGCTCAAGATGCAGGAAGAATTGGCGGAGAAAACCGTTGAGGCCACTGCCGGCGGCGGCATGGTCAGGGTGGTCGCCAACGGCCGCCAGCAGATCGTCTCGATTCTGTTGGAAAAAGAGGTCGTCGACCCCGGGGACGTTGAAATGCTTCAGGATCTGGTGCTGGCCGCGGTCAACGACGCCCTGGCCAAATCCCAGGAGATGGTTTCCGAGGAAATGGGGAAACTCACCGGGGGTATGAAGATCCCGGGATTGGTGTGAGATGACCCACTATCCCGCCGCCATCCTGGCGCTTATCAAAAATTTCGCCCGGCTCCCGGGGGTTGGTGAAAAAACCGCCGAGCGCCTGGCCCTGCACCTTTTGCGGGCGCCCCGGGGCGAGGCCCTTGCGTTGGCCCGCAGCATCGAGGAAATCAAAGACCGCATCGGCCTCTGCCGCCGTTGCGGCGCCCTCAGCGACGGGGAGCTGTGTCGCATCTGCAGCAACCCGGCACGCGACAGCCGGCAGGTCTGCGTTGTCGAGCAGCAGGCGGACATGGTGTCGATTGAGAAATCGGGCGCGTTCAACGGTGTTTACCATATCCTCCAGGGTGTCTTGTCGCCAATCGATGGCATCGGTCCGGGGGAAATCCGGATTGACGAACTCGTGGCGCGGGTTGGGGGCGGGCATGTCGAAGAGGTCATCCTGGCAACGAGTATCAGCATCGAAGGCGAGGCCACAGCCGATTATATCGTCCAGCGCCTGGCGCCGTGTGCGGTCAAGGTGACCCGGATCGCTTCGGGGGTGCCCGTCGGCGGAGACCTCAAATACGTCGACCAGGTGACCCTCAAACGGGCCATGGAGGGCCGTCACAGTGTCTGAGACGCGCGTTACGCCGGAGGCGCTTTTCACCTGCCGCCAGTGCGGTGATTGCTGCAGGGGCTTCGGCGGCACCTACGTTTCCGATAGCGATATCGAAGTGATCGCCCGCTATGTCAAGGCTGCGCCCGAACGCTTTTTAGCACGATACTGCCAGCCATCGGGTTCGCGTTGGGTGTTGGGGCAGGGCGCAAACGGCTACTGTGTTTTCTGGCGCGACGGTCTGTGCGCGATTCACCCGGTAAAACCCCGCATGTGCCGGGAGTGGCCGTTTATTCGAAGTGTCGCACGCCATCCGGAGAACTGGTTCAGCATGGCCGCCTCCTGCCCGGGGATGCGCACCGAATTCAGCCCCCAGCAGATCGCCCAATGTGTCGAAAGGATCTTGGCGGCGAGCGGAGACCACGGCGGCGGTTAGCCCTGCCATCGATCCGGCGGGTTCACGCGAAAGGCGGCCGCGGCGAGGGGTTCGATAATCCCGCGGGCGGTCAACTCCGCCAGACTTCGGGTCAGACGCTGGGCTGAGTCCGTCCAGACCTTTTCAAGAGTCGCCTCGGAAATGGTCGTTCCCTGATCGGCCAGGGCGCAGCACAGCAGGTAGAGGGAAACGGTTTCAACCGGTAAGCCCAGCGTAAAAATTTTCTGGTTCATCGAAGGCTGTTCGGCAGCAGCGGACATCGGATCCTCCTTGAAGCGGTGGGAACTTGAGAAAAATTACGGCGCTTTATACCACGCGATCGCTCTGGGCGGCAACCCGCCCGCAGCAGCGGGGGCGGCATGATCGGAATTCTTGATTCGGGGGTCGGCGGGCTGGCCCTCGTGCGGACTCTGGCGGACGGGCTGCCCGGGGTGCCGCTGCTTTTTTGGGGGGACACGGCGCGCTGCCCGTATGGCGATAAAAGCCCGGAAACGGTTGGCCGCTTTGCCGCCGAGGGCCTGGATTACCTTTTGCGCCATGGCGCCCGCGCAATTGTGATCGCCTCCAGCACGATTGCCAGTTGCCTGCCCCGTGAACTGCGCGATGGCAGCGGCGTTCCCATCTGGGACCCATTGGAACCGGCTGCCCGCCGGGCGCTTGGGTGTTCCCGCCGGGGGGCGATCGGGGTGGTGGCGTCGCCTGCAACCGTGGCGGCGGAAAGTTATCCGGCGCGGCTGAGGGCGCTTGCACCCGGCGTTCGGGTGCACTCCCAGGCCTGCCCCCTGCTGACCAGCCTGATCTGCGCCGGCTGGCTGAAAAAGCCGGAAACGCTGCGGATTGCCAAGAAATGCCTCCACCCGCTGAAAGTACGCCAGGTTGACACCCTGATTTTGGGGAGCGCTTTCCTGCCGCTGCTGCACAAGGTCTTCCAGCATAAGCTCGGTCGGTCGGTGGTTTTGGTGGATGCCGCGGCGGCGCTGGCCGAAACGGTGATTCGGGCCATGAAACCGGAAGCCGTCGCAGCCGCCGCAGCGATCCCGCCCCGGCTGGTGGTGACCGACCATAGCCCCCAGGTGGTGCAAGCGGCAAGGCTTTTCTACCCCGCGCAGCTGCTCTTGGAACACCTGCCGCTTTAGCCCCTGCCGGTGGGGTGTGGGCGCGTTTTGCGCTGAACCTCGCCGCCGCCGCCCTTTTTCACATACCCGCGTGTGTACAGCCCAAGAAAGGTTTCCAGCACCGTCTCTGGCAGCGTGCCGTGCAGGCAGGCTGCGCCCTCGCAGTTTGCCGGGTTCGTTTCAAAGCAGGGCCGGCAGTCCAGCGCGGGCTGCACTGCAGCCGCGGCCGGGCCGCTGGGGGCCCAGCGTCTGGCGCTCGAAGGCCCGAAGACTGCCACTGTGGGCAGCCCCAGAAAGGCGCTGAGATGGCTGACGCCGGAATCATTCCCGATCAGCCCGCCGGCAGTCTCCAGGAGCTGCTGCAACGCTGCCAAATCCGCGACGCGGTGAATCGGCCGTTTCGGGTGCTGCGGGGCCTGCAGCCTTGCGGCGAGGTCCTGCTCCGCCGGGCCGAGGAGAAAGGCCGGCTGTAAGCGCCGGGCTTCAAGGCCGGCTGCGACCGCCAGCAAATACGGCAGCGGCCAGCGTTTGCGCGGGCTGCCGGCGCCAGGGTGCAGCAGGATGGGCGCATCCCCGCCGGGTGGCGACGGGTGCGGGGGGGGTGCGCGAAAGGGGTCTGCTGCAGGGGCCGGGCGGGCAGCGGGGGTCAGCAGACCGCAGGCCGCCAGCTGATCATACAGATGCTGCAGAACGTGGGTGTTGAGATCCGGCGGTGGCCGGGGAGCCATCCGGTGCAAGGCTGCGCCGGGCAGACAGCGCCGCAGGGTGACGGCCAGCTCGGGGCAGGCGGAGAAAACGAGCATGTGGCGACAGGGGCGCAGCCGGCCCCCTGCCCGGAGGGATCCTGGCGCGCCATAGAGGGCCGCGAAACCGGCCGACTCCAACGCCAGAGGCCCATCGATCACCCCCAACCGCGCCGCCAGGGCGGCAATGTGGCCCTGGCACAGCAGTGAAACGGGTCGAAACAGGCGGCGCAGCTCCAGGATGGCGGGAAAGGTGGCGACCACATCCCCCAGTGCACCGGGGTGCAGGATCAGCAGGCCCCGGGAGGCGCCCTTTTGGCCGTTTTGGGTCGTCACTGCCCCGCAATCAACTCGCGGCCGTGTAATTGGGGCCCGCGATCAGAAAATTGTTCGGCATGATCGACTGGATTTTTTCCATCATGCTGCCGAAAACGAAATCCCGGACCACCCCGTGACCGAAGGCGCCCACGATCAGCAACGCATCATGGGGCACCTCGTAGAGGTTTTCTTCGAACCGGCCCTCCTTGAAAAAACGCCACTGCCGGACCTGTTCGGCCACCGCTCTTTCCAGGCCGGCCTTTGCGACGATGCTGCGATAGGCCTTTTCGTCGCCCCGCTCCACCTGGGTAAATATTTCCAGCGGGCACCCCGTTTTTTGGCTCATCCGCAGGCCCAGGCGCAGGGCTTTGACGGCGTTGGCCGAGCCGCCGAAGAAGACCGCAATCCGCTGCCACTCCCGGTAGGCCTCGCTGGTCATCAGGACGGCAAAACGGGCGGCCTTGACGATCCGCCGCAACCGCGGGCCGGCGTTGCCCAGACCGCTTTTGGATTGCAGAACGCTGGTGCTGCGGGGGCAGCACATGAAGTCGAAATGGATGGGAACATCCGGCAGCGTTGACGTGGTGAAATGTTTGGGATCGAGAAAGGACGGGACGATGCCGCCAGCTTCGGCCAGCTCCTGGGCATGCCGGCGGGCGCTCTGGGGCGCGGCCAGGTAGGAGCTGTCGAGGTTCACCTGGACCACGTCATTTTCGAAGTACATCAGAAATTTGGTGTGCTTCGGGATGTAGATCAGCAGCGACGTCCCGACCGTTTTGCAGAAATGGATCGACTGCAGCAGCGTTTCCCGGCCCAGGGGCGTGTTTCTGAAAACGTGAAACAGGCGGATGTCCATCGCGATCTCCCTTCAAAACCCAGAACACCCGTTGTCCCCTCACTGCAGGGTGGTTTGCACCTTGAGCTCCTTGCGGTAGCGATCCAGCAGGGTGGCCTTTGATATCATCCCCAAAAAACGCTCGTTGGCCACCACCGGCATGCTGTAGAGGTGGTTGGCGTCCATGCGTTCGAGAATTTCGGGCAGGTCATCGTCCGGATGAACCGTCTCGATTCCCGTTTTCATGATTTGGCCCAGCAGCACGGCATGATACATGCCCGGGTTGAAGAGGTAAGGGCGGATATCGTCCAGCATCACCATGCCCACAAAGACCCCGGTGGCCGCATCCTCCACCGGGAAATAGTTGCGGTGGGATTTCTGAACGATCGTGATCAAATCGCCCAGGAGCATGTTGGGCTGAACCGCGATGCAGTCCTTTTCGATCAGCTCCGAGACGCTCAGATCGGCCAGCACCCGGCCGTCCGTTCCGGGGCGCAGCAGTTGGCCGCGTTCCACCAGTTCCTTCAGGTAGAAGGAGGCCGGCTCGAGGAACTGGCAGATGGTGGTGGAAAGCGCCGACACGATGATCAGCGGCAGGATGACCCCGTAGCCGCCGGTAATTTCGGAAATCAAAAAGATGCCGGTCAACGGCGCCTGCAGCATCCCGCTGATCAGGCCCGCCATGCCCAGCAGCGCAAAGCAGCCTCCGTCGATCCAGCCGGCGGAAGGCCACAGGATTTCCAGCAGACGGTGGTAGGTCAACCCCACCAGGCTGCCGATCACCAGACAGGGGCCAAAAATCCCGCCGGATCCCCCCCAGCCCAAGGTAAAGGCGGTGGCCGTGATTTTGGCGAAAACCAGCAGCAGCGCAAGGCCGAAGCCCGAAACGAAAGCGCCCTCGATCATTTCCTGGATCCAGTGGTAGCCTTCGCCGATGACGACCGGGAAAAAATAGCCGATCAGGCCCACCACCGTCCCGCCGATGGCCGCGCGCAGCCACAGCGGAGCGGGCAACTGGGTGGAAACGCCGTGGGAGCGTCGCAGCGCCCAGGTGAGCAGGATCGAAGCGGCGGCGGTGAAGGCGGCAAGGCCGACGGTGGCTGCGCTATCGAGCAAGTCCACCCGGAACAGGTGGTGGGCAAAGGCGATCTGGTTGCCCTGCAGAATTCGGCTGATTTGGGTCCCGGCCACCGATGCGATGGCAATCGGCACGATATTGAGGGCCGTCCACTCCCCCAGAACCACCTCCACGGTGAACACCAGCCCGGCAATCGGGGCGTTGAAAATCGAGGATATCGCCCCGGCGGCGCCGCAGCCCACCAAGGTGATGCGCTGGCGTTCGTTCAGGCTGAAAAGTCGGGCAATGGAGGAGCCGATGGCGGCCCCGCTCATCACCACCGGTGCTTCGGGCCCGGCCGAGCCGCCGCTGCCGATGGTCAGAGCGCTTGAGATCAATCGCGAGTAGCTGGAGCGAAAGCGCAGCAGGCCGCCCCGCCGGGATACGCTGTAGATGACTTCGGGGACCCCGTGGCCGGCACCTTCCTTGACGATTTTTTCAAGAAACAGGGCGGAGAGGGCAGCACCCCCGGCGGGCAGCAGAAACGACCACCAGAAATGACGGTAGGCCAGCAGGCTGTCCAACATCCAGACCAGCGACCGGTTCAATGCCACCGCGGCCAGGCCGCTGCTGGTGCCGACGATGGCGCCGGCAATGATCAACAGCAGGCGGTCGTCCACTCGCAAAATGGGCCATTCCGCGGGATAGCGCCAGTATTTCAAAAACCGCATGCCCTCGGGCCCCCTTAAAACCCGCCGCCCTCGAGCGTTTTTTCAATTTCCCGGACCTTGGCCAGCAGCCTTTCCGCCGACGGCCGTGATTGCAGCAGGGCCTCGAATTCGGGGTTCCGCAGGCAGAATGCCAGCCGGGAGAGAAGGTGCAGGTGCTGCTGGAGGGAGGGGCACAGGATGATGAAGAGCACGAAAACGGGGCGATCGTCGATGGCATCAAAATCCAGGGGCGACTCGAGAAAACAGGTGGCGATCATGGCCGGGAGGTCGACCCCGCTCAGGGGGGAGCGGGGATGCGGGATGGCCACCCCCTTGCCGATACCGGTGGAGGTGAGCTGCTCGCGCTCCAGCAGCCGCTCGAACAGGATGTCCCGGCTTTCCGTCGAGAGCAGCGGCAGGTGCGCCACCCCTGCCTTCAATGCCCCCGCGGCGCTGTCGGCGCGCAGATGGTGCACGATCCCGCCGCGTTTCATCGCCGCCAGGAGGGTCTCGTGACAGCTTTGCGGCAAGCACGTCGAGGGCTCCTCGGGTGCGCCAAAAAAAAGGCCGCGCTGCTGGGCCCATTTTTCCAGGGTGGTGCGATCGAAGCTGCAGCTCTCCCCGGTTTTTTGAATCGGAATGCGGCCCTGGCGAACCCAGCGCTCCACCGTGCTCGGGGGCAGATTCAGGTATTCGGCCACTTTGTCTATGCTCAGTTTCATGGCGGCTTTTGCGGCGTCACGCCCCAAGACGGTTGCGGCAGCTGCGTTCGGGAAAAGGGGCCGGACGTCTGCCGTAAAAGGGCCTTGCATGGGTGTCGGATAGCTTCGGATGCCGGCGGGGATTTTATTCCTTAAATTAAAAATGCTAGTAATAACGGTCGGATTGAGTAAAATCAAGCCTTTTTTGGTTTCGGCCTTGGGAAAAGGCGCCGCCTGGGGGGCGGTCGCGGTGGGGCGAGGGCTGCCATGGGGTAACGGTCGGATGCGGGTGTGACCGGTCCTTTGCGGGCCATCCGACTAGCGCGGGAGTTGGCGCTCTGCCGGCATCGACAGGCATCGGCCATCCCAGCCGAGCCCTGCAGCGCCGCGGCGGGTGCCATGCGCTCCGGCCCACCGTCGTCAGCCGCCTGGACGGGCGGGGGCGCCGACCGGGCCGGCCTCGCCTCCCGTCATTTGGCCCGCGATGGCCTGGCGCTCGTAAATGATTTCCACCCGGCGGTTCTGGGCGCGTCCATCGGGGGTGTCGTTGGAGGCCACGGGCCGGTATTCGGCAAAGCCCTCGGCGGAGATGAGGCGCGGGTCGATGCCGTTTTCAATCAGGAAGCGCACCACTTCGCAGGCGCGGTTGGCGGAAAGCTCCCAGTTGGAGGCGAAGTGTTCGGTGCGGATCGGGACGTTGTCGGTGTGCCCGGCGATCTTGATGCGGTATGAGAACTGGGCGAGGATCTTGTAGATTTTTTTCATCATGCGAAGCCCCTCCTCGCTCATCTGGGCGCGGCCGGCCGGAAACAGCAGAAGATCCGATATGGTGATGGTCGCCCCGGTGGCGTTTTCAATGACCCGCACCTGGCCCCCCAGCTGATTGAACATGATCAGTTCGTGGACCTGGGACGTGATCGCATCCAGCTCTTTCTGCACCATCCCGCCGGCCTCGTCCACGGCCTGGCTGCTGGGCTCCTCCTCCTCCGGGATCTGCTGCATGGTCAGCCCTTCGCGGGTGCCGGCCTCGGGCACCATCTGGACTCCCAGGGCGCTTCGCAGCGACTGGATGAGTTCCTTGAAAGAATCCTGCTGGGTCGAGCTCATGGCGAAGAGCAGGACAAAGAAGGCGAAAAGCAGGGTGACCAGGTCGGCGTAGGTCGCCATCCAACCGGCGCCCTCGCCAAGGGTGTCATCCCCGTCCCGATCGTTGTCGGCTTCCGCAAGACGGGCGTATTTTCGGTCTTGCGCCGAAGTCTTCTGTGAGTCTTGCTCCGCCATAGGCTGCCTTTGGCTGGGGATTTGCCCGGCCCGGATTCAGACGGTTTCGGAATAGCCCCGCGCTGCCGTCCACGCATACCGCGGCGCGCCGAATTTACGCGTCGTCATCCTTTGTCTTTGACCAGTTCGGGGCTTTTTTGACCGCCCTTGTCGGGGGTTTTCTTGCTGCCCGACAGGTAGACGCTCAACTTGTCCTCCATCAGGCGCGGGTGCTCGCCTTCCCGGATTGAAAGGACCCCTTCGCACAACAGGGTGAGATTCAGGGTTTCCTCTGCGCTGCGGCGTTTGAGCTTGGCCGACATGGGTAAAAAAAACAGGTTGGCAGCTATCGTACCGTAAAAGGTGGTGATCATCGCCACCGCCATCATGGGGCCGATGCTGGAGGGGTCGTCCAGGGTGGCCAGCATCTGGTGGAACCCGTCGCCGCGCTTGCCCAGGATGTTGTCCTTGGGGATCCGGCAGTCCTCGAAGTAGAGCTCGGCGGTGTTGGAGGAGCGCCACATCAGCTTGCCATGCATCGCCTTGGCCTC
>Ga0105103_10000471_pt1 | contig 22803 bp, 26 predicted proteins | sample PPLLaktember2015_2_FD_79107 | JGI IMG/M metagenome (GOLD analysis project Ga0105103, IMG submission 79107) | Freshwater sediment microbial communities from Prairie Pothole Lake near Jamestown, North Dakota, USA - PPLs Lake P7 Core (6) Depth... | ecosystem: Environmental > Aquatic > Freshwater >...
CTCGCTGCGCAGCCCGGCGCTCTACTATGCGAACACGGACATCAATTTCCTAAGCTGGAATGCGACGGGAAATGTCCTTGCCGACTATTCAAGAACGGCGATCTTTGCCTGGTATCTGATCGAACAGTTCGGAAGCACGCTCACCAAACAGGTTGTCTCGCGATTGTCGAACGGTGTCACGGGGTATAATGAATCGTTCGCGGCGCTCGGCTCCGGCCTGCAGTTCACGGATGCGCTCAAGAATTTCGGCATCGCGGCCTATCTCAATGACCGCACGGTTGACACACGCTACGGTTTTCAGTACGCCGTGACCGCGACGCCGACTCCTCACCGAACCCACCTCAATCCCAATGTGAGTGCAACGACAGACAATGTGTTGCCGAACGGCACTCGATACATCAGGTTTGCAGGTGGTGATTCATTGCGTGTGACGATCAGTTCCTCGGGAAGTCTCACGGTTTCGGCGATCGCGACCGGTCCTGCCGGTAAGCGCGTTGACCCCGTGACGCTCGGAACGCCATACGCACTTAACTCGTTTGGGACTTCCTATACAGAAGTTGTCCTCGTGATCACCAACCTAGGATCGACGGTTCAGTCGTACACCTACTCCTCTCGAGGAAGCGGAAGCGTGACGTCGGTGCAGCTTGTCCAGGATGGAGGTGAACCGACCGGGTACCTCCAGAACGCGAACGGGGATACCGTGAGTGTGGTCTTCCCGGCAGTGGCGGGGGGACGGATCGATTCTATTCGCGTAGCGTTGCGGCGCGCCGGGTCGATGACGGGCGGGATCTGGGAGTACAGCGGAGCGACGCGCCCTTCGCCGCATGGGAAGGTTCTCGCCTCGGGCTTGACCGCCTCTGTTTCCACGACGCCAGGGGTTCCCTATCCGGTACCTTGGACCGCATGGTCTACCATCGACCTTCGTCCGCAAGGTATTTCCACGGACAAACCGTTCGTCGTTTCGTTTGGTTGTGTCGGCGATGGATCGACGAATCCGCGCGTGATGGTGAATGCGGTTCCCGAGGGTCAAGGATCCAGCCTCACCTACTCCACGACCTCATCGAGCGGTGCGAATTGGTATATCTTTACAGCCAACACGGCCGGAGACAGTGTCTGGTCCTATCTGATTCGGGCATACGTGCGTGTCGAGCCGCTCGTTCCGCTTTCTGTGTATCCCGGCGATGCGAACAATGATGGCCTTGTCGATGTGCGCGACGTTCTTCCCATCGGACAGTATTTCGGCGTGGTTGGCCCAGTCCGCACCGGCGGATCGCTGACGTGGCAGGCACAGGAGATCGTCGATCCCTGGTCGCCGACCGCAGCGGCCTATGCGGACTGCGATGGAAGCGGAACGATCGCTGCGGCAGATGTCCAAGCGATCTTGACGAACTGGGGGCGTTCTCGAGTAGGGATTGCACCGCCGGCGTTCGACCGCGTGCAGATGTGCGAAGAACTGATCGCTGCTATCGATGCCTCGGGAAGTTCCTCCGAAGCGACGAGAGCGATCCGCGCGGAGATCCAGCAGTACATGCAAACCACGCTTGGCGTCTCGTTCGATTATGCCCTCGAACAGAACTGGCCCAACCCGTTCAATCCTTCGACAACGATCAGATTCAGCGTCCCTGAGAATGTCGCTCGTGCTTCGCTGACGATCGTGAATCTCTTGGGTCAGATGGTCTGGCAAAAGGAATTGTCTTCGCTTGTGGCCGGCCGGCATGCGGTCGTCTGGAACGGCGAAACGCTCCAGGGAGGAGCGGCAGCGAGTGGAGTATACCTTTACAAGTTGACCGCGGGACGGTATCAATCCACCAAACGCATGACCTTGTTGAAGTGAATGGGAGATGACGATGAAGATTCTATCGATGATCGCGTTGGTGGTCCTCGGATTGTCCATGGTGGGATGCGGGAGCGATTCGTCCGTTGATCCCGCTCCGCCTCCAACCGTTGACGAATGGGCATTTCCAGCAAGCACGTCAAAGTTTGCTGTCTCGCTGTACAGTACGGCTTCGACCGTTGCCCTGAACGGCACGTCGGACGTCCGGGTCGTGTTATATAACGTCACGAGTCTCTTCGGTGCCGCGATCGAGATCACCGTACCGCAGGATTCTCTGGAAGTGACGGAGGTGGTGCAGGGGAAGGTATTCCCGACGACGAGCGACGCGCTGATCGTTTCGCAGATCGACGCGACGAATAAGAAGGTCAGCTATGGGATCACGTTGAAGGCAGGAAACACAACGACGTTCAGCGGAAGCAATGTCATCTTCAAAATGAAGGTGAAAGGAAAGATCGCCGGACCGGTCAATGTGCGAGTCAACCGTTCAGCCCTGGAACTCAAGAACTCCGCCGGCCAACCTATCACCAACTTCGCCAGCATCGGAGTGGAGAACTTGACACTGACAGTCCAATAGTCCAATCCGCAATCAACAATCCGCAATAGAAAAGGCCCCGAAGTCATCCTCCGAGGCCTTTTCGCTTCAATCCGCAATCAACAATCTGCAATTGCCAGAGTGATTACATCTCCTCCGCGGCGGTGCGCTGCGCGCGTCGGATGGCTTTGGCGAGTTTCATCCGTTTCTTAACAGAAGGCTTCGTGTAGAAGGCGCGCTTCTTCACTTCCTTCAGGATGCCCGACCGCTCGTACTTCTTCTTGAAACGGCGAATCGCACGGTCGATGGGTTCGTTCTCGCCGATGATGATGCCAACCACGTAATCACCTCCTTATTGGGCTTCTCCCGTTGGCGCGGGATCTTCAGTGACTTCTTCGAACAGGTCGACGGTGACGTTCTCAAGCAGACGTCGTTCACCGGCCTTTTCGAAGGAAACGATGATGGAATGAGTTCCGTTTGAAGTTTTGTCTTTTCGCACAACCCGGCCGACATCGTCCAGGTCTGCATGATAAATGTGTTCCCCGATGGTGAATACCCGCTCTTTCCCATACGGCGTGCATTGATCCCTGGTCACCACGGGCGGAGCCGCTTTCTTGCCTTTTTCGAGCGAAAGCGTCAGCAAAGCACTGTGCTTGCATCGTGTGCATCGGTACCAAGAGCGCTGAGCGCCATCTGGTGCGGCTCCCTCCATCGCCCCGACAAACTCCATTTTCGTCTCTTTGTGGCAATATGCACAATCGTGAGTAATGAACTTCGATTTTGCCATGGCGCCAAGCTCCTATAGAAACCTTCGCGCGAGACGGTCTGCGGAATTCGGGACGGACGCGCAACATTCATAGTACGGAAAATGCGCCAAGGAGTCAAGGAATCGATTTTTTTTGACATTTCGGCATTTTTTGGCTATAATAACGGCTCGTTTGATGTCCAATGTGGGGCATAAAGGGCAGAGTGTGGCTTCGAACCGCGCGCATCACGCGTCCAAGAGGAACCGCTTCACGATCGTTTTCGCCCGTGAAGAGGATGCGACGAATGCCAGGTCGTTCCGCGTCGCACCTTGGCTTCTGGTGGTGACAGGCTCCGCGGGCGCGCTGGTGATCGGAATCGCGTTCTATCTCGTAGTGACGTTGACGCCGATCGCAACACTGATCCCGTTGCCGAATCCTGCGCTCGAGAATAAGTTTGGAGGAGAGCTTCTCTCCTTGAATCAGCGCGTGATGGCAATGATGGAAGAGATGGTTCAGCTCCGCGCGTACAACGTCAAATTGAGAACGGCCCTCGGGGAGCGGCTTCCAGCCGCGGACAGCATCGTCGCGGCGGCGGAGCTTCCGAACGTGCGCCAGCAGGAGCACCCAGAACAGCATTTTGGCATGGACGCGGGCTTGGCAATGCCTGCCATGGGGTACGAAGGTGACCATCCTTCACCCGTGACAACCATCGATCGGAGTGTCGCGGTCGCGTTTCCCGCAATTCTCCCCGCGCAAGGGTATATCACGCGGGGGTACGGTCCAGAGGAAAATCATTACGGACTTGATATCGCCGCGAAGGTGGGAACGCTCGTTTCTGCGTCCGCAGACGGCTCCGTGATTTACACAGGATGGACCGAGGAGGATGGTAATGTCCTCATCCTGGCACACGGGGGCGGCTTCGTAACGGTCTACAAGCACAATCAATCCGTGCTTCGCGCGGTGGGAGCACAGGTCAAGCGGGGCGAGGCGATCGCGACCGTCGGCAACACGGGGCGAACAAGCCTCGGGCCTCATCTTCATTTTGAAATCTGGAAGGACGGCCAGCAGGTCGATCCGGCGCACTACGTGATCAATCTTGCCCTGTGAGTGAAAGGAATCCCTGATGAAATCTGACCCCGTGAAGGATCTCAATCTCATCGGCGCCGGAACAGTGGTGGAAGGTAAGATTCGCAGCCAAGGGAGCATGCGGGTCGACGGAAAGCTGATCGGAGATCTGAATGTGAGCGAATCGGTCGCGGTCGGATTGACCGGCGAAGTGGAGGGTAATATCAGTGCGAAGAACGTCACCGTCGGGGGAAAGATCCGCGGGTCGGTCAGTGCGTCGGAGAAGATCGTGTTTGAATCGCGATCGGTCGTCCGGGGCGATGTCCGCGCGGCGAAATTGGTGATCGACGAAGGAGCCCTCTTCGATGGACGCATCTCGATGTCCGAGCGGGCGACGTCTGAAGTGCGTCACTGACGGGCATGAAGGCGAATGGAGTCTACCGGGAGCTCGCACCGTTTCTGACGCTGGGATTCCAGTTGGCGAGCGCTGTCGTGATTCTGTTCTTCGTTGGACGATGGGTCGATGCGACATTCGGGAGCTCTCCCGTCGGGCAGTTGGCTGGCGTGCTGTTCGGTGTGATCGGAGGAATGTGGAAGTTCTTCCATGCGGTGAATGCGATGAACCGGCGGTCTGAACCCCCCGAGAACGATCGCACATGAAGATCGACTGGCAGTTCTTACGATTGGTGGCGGTCTGTTTCATCGGTGCGGCGGCGCTGGCCGCCTATCCGCTTTCGGAATTTGCCACGCCCCCTGTTACGAAGAGCGTGGTAGCGGGGGGGATCATGAGCATCCTCAATCTCCTGTTGGGGTATGGCGCGATCGAACTGTCGTTCGGGAAATCGCACACGACATTCCTCAAGTTCGTTCTGGGAGGGATGGTTGTCCGGCTGGTGATCATGTGGGCGGTGCTGCTGATCCTGCTCCGGATCTACGAGTTCCATTCCGCCTCGTTGATGTTGACATTGATGTTCTTCTATGTGATGAATCTGGTCCTGGAGATCTACTATCTCCAGAAGCGTATTCAAACGAAAATGTGAGTTGAGCGTTCAATGATGGGTCCCTTGATTGGCCTGATTAGAGTGACGGGAAGCGAACCCGCGGGCGGTACCGGCCGCGCGGCCGCCGACACGGCGCATGCTGTTGCGCATGGCGGCGGACACGGCAAGGAATTCGACTTCATGCACTTGCTGGACCACATGAAGGACTCGCGCGAGATCGAGATCCCGTTCGGCCATGTTACGCTCCCGCAGTTTCCCCCGGTCGAGATCGGCGGCATGATGCTCGACCTCTCCCCGACGAAGCACGTCTTCTTTCTCCTGCTTGCCGGCCTTCTGCTCGTGATCGCCGCCGTCGCTGTGGCGCGTTCCTACCGGAAGGGCCCGGTGCCGACCGGATTCACCAATCTCATCGAGGTGCTCATCGTCTTCATCCGCGACGAGGTTGCGCTCCCGAACATGGGACCGGGAGGAATGAAATACATCCCGTACCTGCTCACGACCTTCTTCTACATCCTGCTGATGAATCTCGCAGGGCTGGTTCCCTACGGTGCCACCGCAACCGGGAACATCATGGTCACGGCGGGATTGGCGAGCATTGCCTTCGTCATGATCCAGGTCGCGGCGATTCGCGCCCAGGGGATCAAGCACTACATCGCGCACCTGACGGGCGGCGCCCCGTGGTATCTCTGGCTCATCATGATCCCAATCGAGATCCTGGGTCTGTTCACCAAGCCGTTTGCGCTCTGCATGCGGTTGTTTGCGAACATGTCCGGCGGCCACATCGTCTTGCTCTCGCTGTTCGGATTGATCCTGATGTTCCGCTCCTATGTGGTCGGCGCGATCACGATCCCGTTTGTGGTCGGCATCAGCATGCTTGAGCTCTTTGTCGCATTCCTGCAGGCGTACGTGTTCACGATGCTGACCGCGCTGTTCATGGGATTGGGCATGCAAGTGGAGCATCACGAGGAAGAACATCATTGAACATGCAATCGTTCGGTCATTCACGTCACTCTTACAGTTCAATAACGAGGAGAAGTCACTAATGGAAGCAACAGCCGTCGCATACCTTGCCGCCGGATTTGGAGCAGGCCTTGTCGTGTTGGGTGCCGCGTTCGGGATCGGCAAACTCGCCGCCGCAGCCATGGATGCCAGCGGACGTCAGCCGGAGGTCGCCCCGCAGGTTCGGGTCTCCATGCTGATCGCCGCCGCGCTCATCGAAGGCGCGACCTTCTTCGCGCTCGCGATCTGCATCCTTCTCGCACTGAAGTAACCATAAGGACCTGATCCATGTTTGAGATCAATCCCGGACTGATCGTCTGGACGATCATTTCGTTCCTCATGCTGTTGTGGGTGTTGACGAAATTCGCCTGGAAGCCGATCCTCAAGTCGCTCGGGGAGCGCGAAGGCGCCATCCGCGGCGCGTTGGAGGAGGCTGACAACGCTCGCTCCGAGGCCGCGCAACTGCTGAAGCAGAACGAGCAGAATATGGCCCGCGCGGAGGAGGAGTATCAGAAGTTGATCCGCGAGGGTCGCGCGTTGGCGGAGAAGATGAAAGAGGAGATCGTTGCCAAGGCACGGCAGCAGGCGCAACAGGAGGTCGCGCGCGCAAGCGAGGAGATTCAGCGAAATGTCGAGACCGCCCGCCAGCAGCTCCGTGCCGAAGTGGCGGACCTGGCGATCAAGGTCGCGGAAAAGATCCTCGACGAGTCGCTCGATGCCGCGAAGCAGAAGAAGATCGTCGATTCGTTCATTCAACAGCTCCCGAAGAACTGAGCCCATGAGGCAGTCACGCATCGCCCGTCGGTACGCCGAAGCACTCATGCTTGCCGCAGAAGAACAAAGCAAAGCCCCGCGGATCGCGGAAGATCTGCGGCAACTTCAGCGCACGATCCGGGAATCGAAGGAGTTCCATCTCTTCCTGAAGAGTCCGGTCATCAAACGCGAGAAGAAGCGCGAGGTCATGCGGGATCTCTTCGCGGGTTCGGTGGATGGAATCACCCAGCAGTTCTTTGATTTGCTTGCCGAGAAAGGCCGCGAAGATGTGCTCCCCGAGATCATCGAGGCATTCTTCCGTCTGGAGGATGAGCGGCAGGGGATCGTCGAAGTGGGCGTGAGCGCCGCGGTCGACCTCACCGCAGAACAGGAACAGCAGCTCCGGACGCAGTTCGAGGGATTGACGGGAAAGAAGATACGGATCGCCTTCCGTCGCGATCCGGCACTGGTGGGGGGCTTTGTCGCCCGCGTAGGCGACACAGTGTTCGACGGAAGCGTGAAGCGGCAATTGCAGCGGCTGCGCGAGCAGTTCGTCGCGCCGGTGCAGACAAACTGATGGCGTTTCGCCAGGAAATCCAAAGGAAGAGACATGGCAGAAGTACGACCAGATGAAGTTTCCACCGTGCTCCGGAGACAGCTTTCGGGGTTCGAGAAGGAAGTGGACGTCTATGACGTCGGAACCGTCCTGCAGATCGGCGACGGGATCGCACGCATCTATGGACTTTCCAAGGTCATGGCGAGCGAACTCGTCGAATTTCCAGGGAACGTCTTCGGGATGGCGCTGAACCTCGAGGAAGACAACGTCGGGTGTGTCATCTTTGGAGAAAGCTCGCACATCAAAGAAGGGGACACCGTGAAGCGCACCGGGCGCGTCGCTTCCATGCCGGTCGGCGAAGCGATGCTTGGTCGCGTTATCACCCCGCTCGGGGAACCGCTCGACGGGAAGGGCCCCATCAAGACCGACAAGTTCCTGCCGTTGGAGCGCAAGGCGCTCGGCGTCATTGCCCGCGCGCCGGTCAAAGAGCCGCTTCAGACCGGACTGAAGGCGGTCGACGGGATGATCCCCATCGGCCGCGGTCAGCGCGAACTGATCATCGGCGACCGGCAGACCGGAAAGACCGCCATCGCGATCGATGCCATCATCAACCAGCGATACACGCATACCGAGCAGGCGAAGAAGGAAGGGGTCAAGCCCGTCTATTGCGTGTACGTCGCGATCGGCCAGAAGGGCTCAACCGTAGCGCAAGTGATGGCCAAGTTGGAAGAATCCGGCGCGATGGAATACACCACGCTCATCCAGGCCTCCGCCAGTGATTCTGCGCCGATGCAATTCATCGCTCCGTACGCCGGAGCAACCCTCGGCGAGTACTTCCGCGACAGCGGCCGCCATGCCCTGGTCGTTTACGATGACCTGTCGAAGCACGCCCAATCGTATCGTCAGATGTCCTTGCTGCTGCGTCGTCCTCCGGGACGCGAGGCATATCCGGGCGATGTCTTCTATCTCCATTCGCGTCTCCTCGAACGCGCGTCCAAGCTGAACGACGATCTGGGCGGTGGAAGCCTGACGGCGCTCCCGATCATCGAGACGCAGGCCGGTGACGTTTCTGCATACATCCCGACGAACGTCATTTCCATCACGGACGGACAGATCTATCTCGAGCCGAACCTGTTCAATGCCGGTGTTCGTCCGGCCATCAACATCGGCATCTCAGTTTCCCGCGTTGGCGGCAATGCTCAGATCAAGGCGATGAAGCGCGTTGCCGGTCGTCTGCGCATCGAGCTCGCGTCCTATCGCGAACTGGAGGCCTTCGCGAAATTCGGTTCCGACCTTGACAAGTCCACGCAGCAGGCGTTGCGCCGCGGTTCGCGATTGGTGGAATTGCTGAAACAAGGACAGTACGTCCCAATGCCGGTCGAGCAGCAGGTTGCCAGTATCTTCACGGGAACCAACGGCTACCTGGATGAGATCCCAGTCGGAGAGATCCAGCGTTTCGAGCGGGAGTTTCTCGAGATGATGAAAATGCGGCACGCGGCGTTGTTGTCGAGCATCGCGGAGAAGAAGGACCTGACGAAAGAGATCGAGGAACAGCTTCACGCGATCTCGAAGGAATTCCTCGAGAAGTTCAAGATGACTCTGAAGTGACCCCATGGCGACCCTTCGGGAGATCCGCCGGAGAATCTCCGGCATCCGAAATACGCAGAAGATCACCAAGGCGATGAAGATGGTCGCGGCCGCGAAGTTGCGCCGTGCGCAGGATTCCATCGTTGCCGCTCGCCCATACGCCAGGAGCATCGGCGCACTGATGCGGCATCTGGTCGCCAAGATGGATGCATCGGCACATCCGCTCTTTCAGGCACGTGAGGTCAAGCGCGTCCTTGTGGTGGTCGTCACGGCCGACCGTGGCCTGTGCGGCGCCTTCAACACGAATATCATGAAGACAACCCTGGAGCACATCCGCCGCAGTCATGCATCGCATGCGGGAGCGGCGGGCAATGTCCGGCTGATGACCGTCGGGAAGAAGGCGACGGACTTCTTCGGCAAGCGCGAGTACCCGATCGCGGCGAAGCATCCGGGGATCTTCTCGACGCTGAACACCGGCCATGCGCGGTCCATCGTGCAAGAGATCATTGCGGGCTATCTTGCGGGTGAATTCGACCGGGTCGATGTCATCTACAACGAGTTCAAGAATGTGATCCAACAACGGGTGATCGTTGAGCAGTTTCTGCCGATCTTGCCCGAGGAGATCAAAAAGGGAACCGATCTTCGGTCCCTGTCGCTTGTGGACTACATCTACGAACCCTCCTCGGCGGAGATTGTCGAGGCGCTGGTCCCCAAACACCTGCATTTCCAAATGTGGCGGATGTTGCTTGAGTCCAACGCGTCGGAGCAGGGGGCTCGCATGACCGCCATGGGCAATGCCACGGAGAACGCGAAGGAATTGCTTCGAACGCTCACGCTCTCTTACAACAAGGCGCGCCAGGCTGGCATCACGAAGGAACTTCTGGAGATCACGAGTGGTGCAGAAGCGTTGAAGAAGGCCGGATAATCTCGTTCCACATTCATGTCACGGGCCGCAGCTCGCACAGAGAGGCGGCCCGTTTGCATTTCAAGCCTATTTTCGCTATTTTTAATGCTGCGACTTCCGTCCACCGTCGCGGAGAATGCTGATGGGGTCGGAAGTCTTGCTGTCATTGGGAAAACGCTGAATGTTCGAAAGTCTGAGCCAAAAGCTGGAGCTTGCGTTCAAGAAGCTCCGCGGGCAGGGTAAGATCACTCCGCAGAATGTGGAGGAATCGCTCCGCGAGGTTCGGCGTGCGCTCCTGGATGCCGATGTCAACTTCCGGGTGGCGAAGCAGTTCATTGAAGACGTTCAGAAGCGGGCAACGGGCCAGGATGTCCTCTCAAGCATCACCCCCGGGCAACTGATCGTCAAGATCATCTTTGACGAGATGGTCAAGTTGCTCGGAACGACGCGGACCGAGATTGCCACGGCGCCAGCCCCGCCAACGGTGATCTTGATCGCGGGACTGCAGGGTTCAGGAAAGACGACGTTTTCTGCGAAGCTCGCGGGCCACCTGCGCTCTAAAGGACGGCTGCCGTTGTTGGTGGCGGCGGACGTGCATCGCCCGGCGGCCATCGATCAGCTGGAAACCCTCGGCAAGCAGCTGGAGATTCCTGTGTACGCGGATCGTTCAAGCGGCGCGGTCGAGATCGCCAGAGCCTCGGTCGAGTATGCCCGAAAGAACATCCGGGATACGGTGATTGTTGACACCGCCGGTCGCCTGCATGTGGACGAAGCGATGATGCAGGAAGTCGAGGGGGTCCGCGCTGCCATCGCTCCTCATGAGATCCTGTTCGTCGTGGACTCGATGACGGGTCAGGATGCCGTCAATACAGCAAAAGCGTTCCACGATCGCCTCGATTTTGACGGCATCGTGATGACCAAGCTGGATGGCGACAGCCGCGGAGGAGCGGCACTTTCCATTCGCGCCGTCGTCCAGAAGCCGATCAAGTTCATCGGAGTCGGTGAGAAGCTCGATGCCCTCGAGCCGTTTCATCCCGACCGGATCGCTTCCCGCATTCTCGGCATGGGTGATATTGTCACTCTTGTGGAGAAAGCGCAGGAACGGTTCGACGAAGAGAAGGCTTCCACCCTCGAGCAGAAGCTGCGCAAAGCGCAGTTCACTTTCGAAGACTTCCTGGAACAATTGCGGGAGGTCCGCAAGATGGGTCCGCTCGATCAGTTGGCATCCATGATCCCGGGAATGAACCGGCTTCCGGCGGGAGCAGAAATTGACGAGAAGGGGCTCGTTCGGGTGGAAGCGATCATCCAATCGATGACGCGGGAAGAGCGGACGCGACCGCAGATCATCAACGGAAGTCGCCGCCGCCGGATCGCTCTGGGAAGCGGCACAACGGTGCAGGATGTCAATCGCCTTCTCAAGCAATTCGATGAAATGCAGCGCATGATGAAGCGGCTCAGCAAAGGCAATATGCGGCGAGCGATGAAGAATATGCCGTTTCAGATGCGAAACAATTAGGGAAACGTGAAACTCGAAATCCGAGTCCCGAAATCAATAATCAATAATCAACAATCAAGAATCGACAATAGCATAGTGTTCGTTCCTCATTCTCAGGAGTACATTCGTGGTCAAGATCCGCTTACGGCGTGAAGGGAAAAAGAAGCATCCGATCTATAAGTTCGTGGCGACCGACATCCGGAAGCCGCGGAACGGCGGATATCTCGAAGCGCTCGGTCAGTATAATCCGAACACCAATCCCGCGACCATCACGGTGCGCGAAACGCGTGTCGAGTATTGGCTGCGCAAAGGCGCTCAGCCGACCGATACGGTCCGTTCCTTGTTCCGTCGAACAGGGTTCTGGCTCAAGTGGACGCTCGTTCGTCAAGGGAAGGATGAATCGGTGGTCACGTCGGTCATCGAGCGCTGGCAGATGCAGCAGGTGGACAAAGCCAAGCGCGAGTCAGATCGCAAGGCGCGGCGCGCGGCCAAGAAGAAGGCTGCTGCAGCTCCCGCAGCCGAGGCGACGGCCTGACGCTTCCGCGATCGCGGGAGGAAGAATTCCAGACGTTTGGCAGGACGGCGGATCCCGGAGAGAAGGGGTTCGGACGTGTGAGGTCGGTCGGAGGGGTCGCCGAAGTCAACCCACAGGAGGGTGCGATGAAGGACTTCCTGGAATTCGTGGCCAAGCATCTCGTGGACCATCCTGATCAGGTTGCCATCGAGATGGAAGAGAAAGACCAGAAGATGGTCTTTAAGCTGACGGTCGCTCAAGGGGACGTCGGGAAGATCATCGGACGCGACGGCAAGACCGCCTCAGCAGTTCGCGTTCTCCTCCGGGCCGTCGCGGCAAAAGAGGGAAAACGTGCAGTACTGGATATTGTCGGTTGACGAAGAACGACCATCGTGACCTGATCGCTGTCGGACGAATCGCCCGTCCGGTCGGAGTCCGTGGCGAAGTGAAGGTGAATTTGCTCACCGATGACCCACACCGCCTTGATGGCGAGGGGGAAGTCCTCATCGGGGCCCAAGAGCGGGATGCCGAGCGATTCTCCATCGAGCGGATCCGCATGATGAACGGCACGTGGGTCGCAGCATTCTCCGGTGTCGAAACGCGAGATGCGGCCGAGCAATTGCGGGACCGATATGTTTTTGTTCCCGAACGCGATGCCCCGAAGGCGAAGACGGGAGCATACCGTGTCGATGACATCATTGGTTGCACCGTCGTAACGACGGAAGGACGTTCCGTCGGCACGGTCGGAGACGTCCTGGCGCTCCCGGCGAATGACGTTTGGATTGTCAGGCAAGGAGATCGGGAGTACATGGTTCCTGCCGTGCGGGCGATCATCCGCGTCGTGGATGTCCCAGGCAAGCGGATCGTGGTGACAGCGCTGGAAGGATTGTTTGAGTGATACGGTTCGACATCGTCACCGGGCTCCCGCGACTGCTGGACAGTCCGTTTCAGGAGAGCATCTTGAAACGGGCGCAAGCCAAAGGGATCGCGGCCATTGTCGTGCATGACCTCCGGGAGTTCGCGCACGACAAACATCAGACCATCGACGACACGCCGTACGGCGGCGGTGCCGGCATGGTGATGAAGCCCGAACCGCTCTTTGAATGTGTGGAGCACCTGCAGTCGGAGCGCGCGTACGATGAGGTCGTTTTCCTCTCGGCGGACGGCGAGCGGTTCGATCAGCATCTGGCGACGGAGTTGTCCCTGAAGCGAAACATTCTCCTGCTCTGTGGCCATTACAAAGGCGTCGACCAGCGTGTGCGGGACGCTTTGGTCACCCGAGAGATCTCCATAGGAGATTTCGTCCTGACCGGCGGAGAACTTGCCGCCGCCGTCATTGTTGATGCGGTCGTTCGTCTGATCCCGGGCGTATTGAACGACGGGGAATCCGCGCTGTCGGATTCGTTCCAGGATGGACTTCTCGGGAGTCCACAGTTCACGCGGCCCGCGGAATATCGCGGGATGAAGGTCCCGGATGTGCTCTTGTCGGGAGACCACAAGGCCGTCGACGAATGGCGGCAGGAACAGCGGGAACAGCGCACACGAGAATTACGGAGCGATTTGCTGGATCGCTCCGACCAATGAAACGAGATTCGATTCTTCCTACTTACAGTTGATTCATCGGAGTGCCGTATGGACAAGATCAAGCTGGTCGAAGCAACTCAACTCAAGTCGGATGTCCCGTCGTTCAAGCCGGGGGACACCGTCAATGTGCACGTGAAGGTCAAAGAAGGCGAAAAAGAACGCATCCAGGATTTTCAGGGAATCGTCATTGCGCGTCGCGGTTCGGGTGCGAATGAGACGTTCACCGTTCGGAAGATCTCCGATGGCGTCGGCGTGGAACGCATCTTCCCGGTCCACTCTCCCCGCATCGCGCAGATCGATCTCGTGAAGAGCGGCCGCGTGCGTCGTTCGAAGTTGTACTATATCCGTTCGCTCGCCGCGAAGGCCGTCGCCCAGAAAACCACGGCCTGAGCGATGCGTTCCGCCCTGGCGGTCCCCGGCCATCTCTTCGTCCGGCCGCTGGTACAGGGACTCGATCGGCCCGACTCGCCGTTCGCGATTGCGGTCGATCTTCCCGCGAAGAATGCAGTGGCGTTCAATGAGCGTGCCGGCGATCTCCGGTGCGCGTTCTTATCTCCCATCGACTATGCCCGGCATGGTGCGGAATACTGCATCGTTCCGGGCATTGGCGTCTCGGCATCGGCGGGAGGCGGGATCGTCCGGCTGCTGATCAAGTCGAACGTGCGGAATATCCGCTCGGTCGCGGTTGATATCAGAGTCACCAGCGAGATCTTGCTGGCCAAGATCATCCTGGTCGAAAAGTACCGCAACTTGCCATCCCAGGGGAAAGATCTCGTCTTCCTTCCCATGCTCCCCGACCCGGATGCGATGCTTCAGAAGGCTGATGCAGCCCTCATTGTCTCCTTCGAGCCAGCGAAGTCACAGCCGAGCACTCCCGACGTCTTCGTTCTCGACCTCGTCGAAGAGTGGGTCGATCTTACGGATCTCCCCTATGTGTTCGGATTCTGGGTTGGCCGCGAGGAGTATCTCACAACCGAAGAGGCGAAGGCACTCGTGTCGGCGAAAGAGACCGGACTCCGCACTCGCGAGCGTGTGATCCACGACCTCGCGATCTCTTCCCATCATACCCTTGATGCGATGTCCGCATACTTCGCATCGCTCTCATACGATCTCGGCGAGCGTGAAGAACAAGCGCTGGCTGAGTTCTTCCATTACGCGTACTTCCACGGGGCTCTCCCAGACGTTCCGGAAGTTCAGTACTTCGACCTCGGTTGAAATCCCGCTTTTTTTCGGTACATTCTGTACTGATACGCATCCATGCTTCGCACGCTTTCCATACAGAACTACGCGCTCATCGATTCTGTCGAGATCGAATTCGAAACCGGCTTGAACATCCTCACCGGTGAGACAGGAGCCGGGAAATCCATCGTCGTCGATGCCCTCGGCCTCCTGCTGGGTGAACGGGCGACGACGGATGTCGTACGCAAAGGCGCGGAAAAGGCGATCGTCGAGGGGGTCTTCGGAGTCGTCGGCAACCGAAAGGCGCTTGGTATCTTGAAGCGGCTTGAGATCGAAGGGGAGGAAGAACTCATCGTTCGCCGCGAGGTGGCCACGAAAGGACAGTCGCGTTGTTTCGTCAACGATACGCCGGTTCCCCTCAACACATTGAAGGAGATGGGTGATCTTCTCGTCGACCTGCATGGCCAGCATGAGCACCAATCCCTCCTTCGTGCCGAAACGCATCTCGAATTGGTGGACGAGTTCGGTGGATTGGACGGGCTCGTTGCCGAATACCGCTCGTCCTATGACACGCTCGTTGCGCGCGTGGCTGAGCTTCGCGGACTCCGGAAGCAGGAACGCGAGCTCAAGGAAAAGCGGGATCTGTTCGAGTTCCAGATCAAGGAGATCGACGCCGTCAGCCCCGAGCAGGATGAAGAAGATCGGCTCGCGCATGAACTCCGGATCCTCGAGAACGCTGAGAAGTTGTTTGATGCGACAGGCCGGTTGTACCAAATGCTCTACGATGGGGAGCAATCGGCATACGACTTGCTTGTCAAGGCACGAAACCAACTCGAAGACCTGGCTGCCATTGACAACGCGTTCGAGGAACCGAAAGGGGAGTGTGCTTCTGCGGCCGCCGTCGTCGGAGAATTGACGAAATTCCTTCAGACCTACAATGCGAAGATCGAATTCAATCCGGAACGTTTGGAGGAGATCAGGGAACGTCTTGGCCAAATCACGCTCCTGAAGAAGAAATATGGAGGCTCGCTGGGAGCCGTGCTCGCCCATCGCGAGGCCATTGGACGTGCGGTCGACATTGCTTCGAATTTCGATGAGGCAATCGCACGGTTGGAATCGCAACTCCGCGAATCGCAACGCGCATGTTCAGAGCGGGCAGAGCGCCTCTCGACCAAACGACGCGAATGTGTCCCGAAGTTGAACCGAGCAGTCGCGGCGGAGCTCATCCGACTCGGGATCCCGCACGGTCAATTCGATGTGCAAATCACAACGAAGACCGCGACAGCTGCTGCGACGGCCGAAGGATTGAGCTTGCGCTTTGGGAAGGACGAATTCGAAGCGACGCCGCGCGGTATCGATCTGGTGGAGTTCTTTCTCTCGACCAACGCCGGCGAAGTGCCCAAGCCGCTTGTGAAAGTCGCCTCCGGGGGAGAGGTCTCCCGCGTGATGCTCGCGCTGAAGACCATCCTCGCGAAGGCAGACCGCCTCCCCGTTCTGGTATTCGACGAGATCGATACTGGCATCAGCGGACGGATCGCCGCCGCCGTCGGAAAAAGCCTCAAGGGACTGTCTGAGTTCCATCAGATCGTCGCCATCACGCATCTCCCGCAGATCGCGGCATTCGCGGATTGTCATTTTGTCGCTGAGAAACGGGAAGCGAAAGGACGGACCACATCACGCCTGAGGAAACTTGATGCGGACGAACGGATCAGGGAAGTGGCGCGGCTTCTCAGCGGCGAAGAAGTGACCGAAGCCGGATTGAGCGGCGCACGTGAACTCATGAACAAGAAACGGTAGGCAACAAACATGCCGCTGGTCATCTACAACACGCTTACCCGTCAGAAGGAACACTTCACGCCAATCCACGAGGGAATGGTGGGAATGTATGTTTGCGGTCCAACCGTGTACAGCCATTCTCATGTGGGTCACGCGAAAAGCTATGTATCCTTCGACGTGATGCTCCGCTATTTGCGCTTTTCCGGCTATCAGGTGCTGTACGTGCAGAACATCACCGATGTCGGACACCTGACAGACGATGGGGACGAGGGTGAAGACAAACTGATCAAACAGGCGCGGATCGATCGCCTTCATCCGATGCAGATCGCCGAGGCGATCACCCGGAGTTACTTCGAGGACATGGATGCGCTCGGGATCGCGCGGCCGGACATTTCCCCTCGTGCGACAGGACACATCACCGAGCAGATCGAGATCGTCAAGCGGCTGATCGAGCGCGGATTCGCCTACGAGGTAGACGGTTCCGTGTATTTCGACGTACGGAAGTTCGCCGAATACGGGAAACTCAGCGGCCGTTCCGTGGAGGAAACGGTCCAAGGCACGCGGGTGGATCTCCGTTCGGACAAACGCCATCCGTCGGATTTCGCCCTGTGGAAGAAGGCAGAAGGCGGGCATATCATGCGCTGGCCGAGTCCCTGGGGGGAAGGATTCCCCGGTTGGCACGTCGAATGTTCCGCGATGTCGATGAAGTACCTGGGGGAATCGTTCGACATCCATGGCGGCGGCATGGACAACCAGTTCCCGCATCACGAATGCGAGATCGCCCAAAGTGAATGCGCCACCGGCAAGCCGTTCGTCAAGTACTGGATCCACAACAATCTCGTGACCGTGAACGGACAGAAGATGTCCAAGTCCTTGGGAAATTTCGTGACGCTGAAGGATGCGTTCCAGCGGCACGACCCTCTGGTCATTCGGTTCTTCATCCTCCAAAGTCACTACCGCAGCACGTTGGATTTCAGCGAAGAGGCGCTCTCAGGAGCGAAGGCTGGATGGGTGAAGCTAGTGAATGCCGCTCAGAGCGTGCGTGAACGACTGGCCGCTCCCGCGGTCACCGATGGAAGCCGACTCGATGTTGCTCCATTCCGGGAACGGATCATCGAAGCCATGAACGACGATTTCAACTCGCCGCAAGCCATCGCAGTGCTCTTTGACCTTGCCTCCGAGGTCAACAAGGCTCTCCATTCACCGGAAGGGCTTGCTCGCGAGCCGTTGGAGGCCTCGAACGAGGTGTTCTCCACGTTTGGAGGGAATGTCCTCGGCATCATTCCGGGAGCATTCGCCGACCTTCAGGCAGACGCCGCAACGGAACGGGGCCTGGTCGAACTACTGTTGACAATACGGAAGGAGGTCCGCTTGGCAAAACTCTGGCATCTTTCCGACCTCATTCGGGACGGATTGAAGGGACTCGGATTTGTCCTTGAAGACCGCAAAGATGGAACAACCTGGCGTCGCGACCGATAATCCGCCATGAACGATTCCTCAACGATCATCCAGAATGGCTTTGTCTTTGCGTGCGATTCTCAACAGCGGACCGGTCCGTGGACGATCCTCGTGCGCGGAGGACGGATCGAGAAGCTGAGCACGAGCGGAGAAGCCATGCGCTCCATGTATCCGGCCGCAGAAGTGGTGGACGCGACCGGCAAGGTCATTCTCCCCGGCTTCATCGATCCGCACATGCATGGTGAATCGTTCCTTCTCCAGGCGGCAACAGCAAGCATTCCCGCTTCCCGATGGACGAAGGAATCGTCTGTTGCTCGGTCGATGACCATGCTGCGCGAATCGTTCGCCCAAGAAGATCTCAAGCGGGCCTACGAGCTTGCGTACTTCGCGGCATTGCGCTCGGGGGTGACGACGCTCTTCGAGTTCGGGTTTGACCGCGAGGGAGCGCCCGCGGCTGCGGCCGTCGAAGCCTTGCGCCGGACGGACCTGAACGGCGTCGTCGGCATTCACAACGGTGATCAGGCGGAGATCGCCCGGCAGGTGAAGCGACCGAGCGTGAGATTCTCCGTTGTTCTCCCGGATGAAGAATCGCTCACAACGTATAGTCTCCAAACGCGCGCCCGACTGGCTCGGGAAGAACAATGGTCGGTCACGCTCGCATTGGGTGAGACGCGACGCGCGTCCGAGCTCGTCCGAAAGAATTTTCAGCGGTCGGTCATGCAGCTGGCCGACGAATACGGCTTGCTCAATATGCCCCTGCATGTTATGCATCTTGCGTTCCTTGAGGATGCCGATGTCGACCTCCTGACCCGCGCGCGATTGCCGGTCATCGTCAGCGCCTCGAGTGTTCTTGAGAAGATGTCGGATGTCCCGCCGTTCGTGGAATATCTGCGATCGCAGATTCCCGTTGCACTCGGTACCGACTGGGGGATTTCAGATCCGCTGGCGAATGTGCGGAACTACATAGCAATGGTTCGGATCCTCGGCATGACACCGCCCCGTCCTGAGTCCTTGCTGGCGATGATCACGTCGATCCCGGCGCGTGCTCTCGGCATGCACGCAGAGACCGGGACGATCGAACCGGGAAAGCGCGCCGACCTGACGCTCCTTGACGTCTCCGATTTCCGATTTGGAGGGGGAGCGCATCGCAATGCGTCGGAACTCCTCGCCGACGTCCTCTTTCACGCGACACGGGAGAATGTCTCTGACGTCATGGTGCGCGGGGAGTTCTTCGTCCGTGGCGGCACGTTCTTGACGATGTCAGACGAGGATCTCGTGCGGGATACGCGCACCTTGCGCCAACGGCTCATGGGACCGATGAAGGCGGAATCCGAACTCGCCATCGCTGAGCCAGCGTCGCCGGATCCGCGGCCTGCTGAGGATGACCTTCCGTTTGAAGAGGGCTTCCGCGTCAAAGGCAAGAGCGACGCGGCGGATCGCGTGTTCCCATTGCCGGAGCGGCGAACCTCCGGTCCCGAGTTGTCGAGTTCCGCTCGTCGCGTTTTTGGCGATGACGACCAAAGCGTTTGAACCACCAAGAGGAATGACTATGAAATCGTTCATGATACTGATCGCCGCTGCGCTTGGGTTCGTGCTGCAGAGTGCGAATGCTCAAGGATACGCGGGGGATCGTGCGACAGTCGAGCCGACGTACCTGATCGACAAGCCGACCGCAGGGATGCTTCAGCGAGGGTCGTATGGTGTTGGAGCGAACTTCTATCAAAACGGCGGCATGCTTGCCACGATCGCCGTGGGCATCTTCGATCCCTTCATGTTCGGGATCTCCTACGGTGGAACGGACATCATCGGTCAGAATACCATCCGAATGAATCCCTTGCCGGGTGTTCAGGCGAAGCTCCGTCTCTTCGACGAGTCCACGCTTATCCCGGCGATCGCATTCGGCTTCGACTCACAGGGAAAGGAGCCGTACCTTGACGCGGACTCACTGAAACGGTATACGATCAAGGCTCCAGGCCTCTTTGTCGTTGCGAGCAAGAATTACCGGATTCTCGGGAATCTCAGTTTGCACGGCGGACTGAACTATTCCACGGAACGACAGGATGGAGACAGTGATGTCAATATGTTCCTCGGACTGGAAAAATCGCTCGGGAGCAGCCTGTCACTCCTGGTGGAATTCGATTTTGCCACGAATGACGATCATGGAAATGCGCTGGGGAAGGCCAACGGCTACCTAAATATCGGCCTCCGTTGGAGTTGGGGAAAAGGATTCGTGGTTGGCTTTGATCTGAAGAACGTGACGAAGAATAGAGAGAATGTGGTGGTCGGCAATCGGACGCTCCAGCTTGATTATGTTGGCACGTTCTGATGGCTGTCCTTCTTCGGGGACAAACCGCCGTATTCCGTGGACATCTTGATTCTGTTTGAAGCCCGATACCCCGTATTTCGAGGGAATTTCGGGCTTTCGATTCTTGTTATACTGGCAGGGTCCTTGCAACAACGGACGTACATGCACGAGCAGCCTCAAAGGTGATACTATGAAGATCCGAATGAGCTTTCCCCTGTTCGCAGCCATCGCGGTCGCGTTCGCATTTCTGATCCAGGGTTGCTACACGGAACTCGCCACAGTGGACGAACCCGAAGATGCATACAGCTGGACGAATGACGATGAGGATACCAGCGAGTATGCAGAAACGCCGTATGAGGACGAGCAAGACGATTCATACTGGCAGTCACATCGCTATCTCGGTTTTCGCTACTATCATCCCAGTTGGTCGATTGGAATCGACAGCGATCCGTGGTACGATGATTACGCGTATGTCTATGGAACCTCGTGGTGGCATTGGCATGACCCATGGTACTCTTCATGGTATCGATGGGGGTATTACCCAGGATGGTGGTGGGATCCCCCGGTCGTCGCATACTGGTACTCTCCATTTCGCTACTATCCGCACTATGGATATCCGTACTATGGTACGACCGGCTGGCGCGACTCATACTCTTCGACCACATCAAGAAATTCGGGCGTCAGACGTACCGACGGCGGGATCCGGCGGGAATCCGGCGACCGCATGACGTTGCCGACAGCAGGTGGCACGCGGGGAACCGCGACCGCCCCGGCTGCCGGACGAAATCGATCCACCGACGTCAACCGGACACCCTCGACGCGGACGGAAACGAGACGAACCGAGGGAAGAGTGTCATCGGGATCGACGACCCGAACGCCTTCATCACCAACCCGACCGCCATCCGGTGAACGGCGAGAGGTCCGGCCTCCTTCGAACACACGGGAACGTTCAAGTTCGACGCCCCCATCCGGATCTTCGCGTCGGAGCAGCGGTGAGTCACGAAGCAATGAGCGGAGTTCACGTTCGGAGGAGACGCCACGGACGGCGCCTTCATCTCCGGCCCCAAGTTATTCGCCGCCAACACATTCTTCCCCGCCGTCATCGGCTCCTTCCTCGCCCCCCGCTTCATCTGGTGGGGGAAGTCGAAGGGAAAGCGGTGGTTCTCGTCGCTGACGAACGACAATCAACATGCACAACGCTGAGTGGTGTCCCATGAATATGAAACGACATTTTGGCATTCTCCTGGTTGGCGTACTGCTGGGCAGTCTTCCTTTCTTCGCCCATGCTCAATACGCAGAAGATGCGCTGCGCTTCTCGCAATACGGCGCGCATATCACCGCTCGGGGTGCCGCGATGGGTGGTGTAGGCGTCGGCGTCTCTGACGACTTCTCCGCGCTCTATATGAATCCCGCGGGCCTCGCCCAGGTGCGGAGTTATGAGTTCTCCGTCGGCTTGAACCGGCGGACGTTCGATAATGACGTGAGCTATTTCAATACTGTGACCCCTGGATCATCCAGCGAAACGTCCTTGAGTCATATCGGGTTGGTGTATCCGATCCCCACGAAACGCGGAAGCCTAACGTTCGCCTTTGGGTATGGACGGGTCGCGGATTTCAGTTCGATTGCTACGATCGAAGGAACGAATCCATCGAGCTCGGTCGTCGAGTCGCTCATCCCAACCGCTAGCGATGAGGTGTTTGACAGGCTGTATAATTGGCTGTTGATCGACCCGGCGGAATCGGGCGGCGGCTACGTCCCGCTGGTCGGTTTGGTCGGAGGAATCCGTCAGAACATCACAGTGCTGGAGGGGGGCGGCATCAATCATTGGACGATCGGCGGCGCGGTCGACATCGCTCGCGATATCTCGCTCGGCGGCTCGCTGAATTTCGTCTCGGGGTCATATTCGTATGACCGGCAATTCGTTGAAACCGATCCGGACAACATCTACTACCGGTACGTGCCGCGCACGTCGACGGACTTCGATCTTTTCCGCTTCGAGAGCTCGATCAAGAGCGACCTGAGTGGTTTCAATGCGCTCTTTGGGGTGATGTTCCGGCGGGGCGACAAGATTCGGGTGGGTGCGACCGTCCGGACGCCAACAAACTTCGAGATCTCAGAAACCTTCAGCGACTTGTACGAGCTGCAAACGGACACGTCCGGCATATACGGTCCCGAGGCATATTCGAACACAACGAAGTACAAGATCGTAACACCGACGATCTTCAGCCTTGGCGTCTCTGTCATGCCGTTCGACTGGCTTCTGCTGGCCGGCGACGCAGAATACACGGACTGGACGCAGGTGCAGTTCGACACGGATAATCCCGATCTCATTCAAGAGAACCGGGATATCAAGACGAAGATCTTCCGGGAAACATGGAACTTGAGGGCTGGGGGTGAGTTGACACTGTGGGATCTGGGGATCAGGCTTCGGGGAGGTGTGGGCTACAATCCATCACCCTTCAAAGCCGACGCATCCATCTCTGAACGTGATCAGGTATTCTACACCGGCGGAATC
>Ga0105103_10000472_pt1 | contig 22800 bp, 20 predicted proteins | sample PPLLaktember2015_2_FD_79107 | JGI IMG/M metagenome (GOLD analysis project Ga0105103, IMG submission 79107) | Freshwater sediment microbial communities from Prairie Pothole Lake near Jamestown, North Dakota, USA - PPLs Lake P7 Core (6) Depth... | ecosystem: Environmental > Aquatic > Freshwater >...
AGTTCTTCAGGAAGCGGGTTCCGGTATTTCTTTTCAATGCGGTGAATTTCCCTGGCCAGACGGCGGTGCATATCGTCAGGGGTCTTCTCATAAAGGTTGCCAAATGAGTCCTTCAGTGCATATTTGTTTGCCCAGACCCTTGCTGCCAGTTCGTCTCCCCTGAAATAGCTGATACTTGCCTGAACCGCTTCATCATGTGAATAGGTTACTTTCCCGTTTGCACTTTCCGCCTTTTTGTTTGATTCCTTCATAGTCTCCTTTTTCCGGACCTCGGATGATGAAGATTCACCTTTCCCCTTGTCTGATAAAATAGCTGATTCCTGGACAAATAATTCTCCCATGATATAATAAATTCTGTTAGTCTCTGATAATGTTAAGATTAAACGACCACTGATTTTGAAAGCGGGTACTCGCTAAATTAGACAAGCATGTACCTCAATCCAAGATAAAATTTTTAAGTTTATTAACATTTGAGCCGATAGTTATTAACTTACAGCTTGCATCCTGACTGTCAGTCTATTACAGACATTGAGGCCAGTTTTAACGCAACAAAAGACTAATACTCTGCCGGTTAAAACGACATTAAAACGGGATTAAAAAAAGTAGTTTTAAATGGCATGAATAACACACCTGCTACTTCTAAATCCTCCTTTCCGCCCTCTGTTCTGACAAGGAACATATCCCTTAATCGCGGTTCTAATCTTAAACAATGAGGATGAGAAGATGTTTATTAATATCAGACAAAAACTATTAACTTTTTGCCAATATCTTTCCGTAAGCTTTTACAGTTAATCATACTATTCACAGGAAAAATGACACGCCGGCCTAAAATTAAAAAGAGGGCCTGTCTGAAGCCCTCTTTTATAATCCGATCATTCAGCTTAGTTAAAGATATACCTTATTCCAAGCTGCATTGAGTAAGTTGAAGCATAAGAGAGGTTGTCGCTGAATGTTGTTTTCAGCATCTCATCGTTATATGGGTTGAGCCTGTATGTTGGCAGGACGGTTCCTCCGACAACAACATTGTTGACATTAGTCGGCACAAGGATATTATTCTGATTATAATAAGGTACAATACCCCAGTTTTTACTAATGAGGTTTCCAACATTAAGAATATCGAGGCTTACCTGGATGGTATTTCTCTTACCACCAACGTTTACAAAGAATTCCTGCTGAACCTTTATATCGAACCTGTTGCTCCATGGCAGTATCGCACCGTTACGCTCAGCAAACTGACCCTTTCTTGAACTGAGGTATTTATCCTGTTCAATGTATGAAAAGAAGGCAGTGCTCTGCTGCTGTGCAGTCCATACAACACCATTTACAGTCTGATCAACAAAATTGATCTCTGAAGGATTTTTCGGTACATATATCAGGTTGTTTGATCCGGCTCCGTCGCGTACAATATTGCTTGAATAAACATATGAGAACCGACCGGCTGCTCCGCCTTCATAGAATAATGAAACCGAAGTGGCCATATTTTTCAGGTATTCTAACCTGTAAGAAGCCGATCCAATAAGTTTATCAGGTGTAATGTAGCTTGCGTAACTCAGTTCGGGGTTATTAGCACCGTTTACGTTTGCATTACCGTTCCATGCTGAAGCAGCCTGGTCACCTGCGCCATCCACAAGGTTTTTAGCCATGCTGTGTGTATAAGCAATCATACCTGCAAATCCTTTGCTGAATGATTTCTCGAGTTTGGCTGTCAATGACCAGTAGTACCCGCCCTTCCTGTTTTCAAGCACGATAGGTGATACACCGCTTCCTTTACCTGTGGCTGTTGTTATAACGCCGTTAGTGTGAAGATGGGAATACTTGTCAGCTGTAACCGAAGGATAGATGATCCTGTTGTCGGGATACCCTGCAATTTTCATAGGAGCAGCTCCCCTAAGACCTTTATTGACAAAGAACGCAGTATTAAAGTCCTTGTTATAAATACCTTCTACAGTTGCTTTCAATCCCCATGGAAGTTTTGCATCGAATCCAAGGCTGGACTTCCATGTCTGAGGCATCTTGAAATTGTCGGAGATCATTGTAAAAGTGCCTGGTACAATGGTCCCGGCAGCTGGCTGTTCTGCAGGATAATAGGCTCTGGGATCCGGATTGAATGGTCCGGGAACAGCTGTTCCGGAATAGGTCTGGGTTGTCTGAAGCATACCGGCATCGCCTGCCTGCCCTACTATCCAGACAAAAGGAACACGACCGGTGAAGATGCCTGTTCCGCCGCGAAGGATCATTGAACGGTCTTCAGAGAAGTCATAGTTGAATCCTACCCTTGGTGATACCATTATCCGTGTCGAAGGTAATGTAGAGGTCTGGTAAATTTGGGTCCCGAATGAAAGATTATCGACTATCGGGTGATTGGCCAGAGGCTCAGGGTATGTCGGCAGATCGAACCTCAATCCGGCAACAACCTTCAGCCTGGAGCTGACTACGATCTCGTCCTGAAGATATGCGGCCAGCTGACTGTATTTAAATGTAGGAAAAGCCTGGGCATATCCCGGGGTGTTGGAAAATGTTACCGCATAGTTCTTTGGAAGAGCTCCATTAACAAAATCATCCCATGAATTGAAAACATAGAAACTTGAGCCAAATCGCATAAAGCCGTTTTTCGTATCATTATATTCATAATTGAATCCGGCTGTCATATTGTTAATCCCCCATGCCCATGTTATATCGTCATTGATAGTAAATGTGGTTACTTCACGAAGGTTCCCGTACGAAAAGAGCTCTGTACCGAAGGAGGTGTATGGTTTTCCGTCTTTAAGAATGTCGACAAACGGGAATATTTTCCCCTCAGTGCTTCTTGGTTCATCCTGGAACGAGTAAGTTGCACGGAGAGTATTCATCAGTTTACCGCCGGCTATTGAAGAGTTCAACTCAGCAGAAAGTGAGCTGAAGTTCCTTTCCTGGAAATAACCCGAGTTCTTGTACCACATGGCATCCATACTCTGCCTGTTCCCGGTATAGATTGACGAAAACGGAGAAACTGAGGTACTTGGTGTGCTTGGATCTTTGCTCTCCATGTAACTGTAGCGGACATTGAATTTATGGTTCTTGTTTATGTTCCAGTCAACTCTGGCAAGAAATTTCATCCCCGGACTCTCATTTGAATATCCCTGGTAGGGACCTGTTTCGTACCCGTATGTCTCTGAAAGATACTTGCTTATCATTTCAAGATCAGAAGCCGTCGGACGCGCGATATTATTCTGATAATCAGCCGGTTTGTCTGTTGTTGCAGCAACCCTGGCAGGACCGGGGACTTTTGATTTCTCCATTTCAAAGTTCATGAAGAAAAAGAGCTTGTTCTTGATGATCGGACCTCCAAGACGCATACCCTGCATACTATAGCTTGAAGGGTTTTTGGAGAATTCTTTTTCACCGACTTTATTGCCCTTGTACTTTTCGTTTTGCATATATGTATATACTGAACCAGAAAACTCGTTGGTCCCTGAACGGGTTACAGCGTTGACTGATGCCCCTATAAAACCGCTCTGACGTACATCGTAAGGTGTTATATTAACCGATATCTGGTCAATAGCGTCGAGTGAGATAGGTGATCCGTTGCCCGGGAGGTTGGTACCGATACCAAAAGCATTATTGAACTGGGCTCCATCGACAGTTATGAAGTTCTGCCTGTAGTTACCCCCGCCAATCTGATTGCCGTTAGCCTGGGGAGTCAGACGGGTGATGTCATTTATGCTCCTTGTAATAGTTGGCATTACTGACATCTGCCTGCTGTTTATATTAATGGAAGCTCCGTTCTTTTCAGAGTTAAAAACGGGAGGTTTGGCACCGACTACAACTACTTCACCCAGTGCTGAGGCACTCTCTTCAAGAGTGCTGTTGAGGAGGAATGACTCGCCAAGCGCCATTGTAAGGTCATTTAATGTTTTCCTGGCGTAACCCACAAATGAGACCTCGACAGTGTACGGACCACCCGGCCTCATACCCTGAATATTAAAGATACCCTCATTATTGGCAAGAGCCCCATATTGCGACCCTGAAGGAACATGAACGGCAACAACGGTAGCTCCGGGTAATGCCTGCCCGTTACTGTCAACTATTTTACCGCTCATTGATGATGTTGTCGATCCCTGCCCGAAAATCATTACTGAAATCAACAGGAAACCTAACATCATGAACATTCTTTTGTGAAGCTTTATCATAAAAAAAAGGTTTTAGGGTTTAAAAATCAACTGTAAAATTATTGTAACTAATTGATAGAAAAAATGTTCTGACATGCTGATCCTTTCAGATCAGGAGCAACAATTTACTCCTCTTTGCAGGAACCGGAAAATAAAGGGATTGAATAGTTTTTAACAAATTATGAGCGGTCAATGTTAATATCTTTGTGAGTAAGTTTTGACATTATAACCGCCGTTGCACCGGTGTTCTGAATAACATAACCGCCTGCCTTTTTAGCAGAATTTAAGTAAAATGCTTCATCAGTCAACCAGTTGTCAAGTATTCTTTCGAATTCATCGTATGAACTGTAACTTCTGGCACAATTAAGCTTAATTAAATCTACAGCTTCCCTGAATTTGGTGAAGTTTGGTCCGAAAACCACAGGTATCGACCAGCAGGCAGGCTCAAGCACATTATGAATCCCTTTTCCAAAACCTCCCCCGATAGCAGCAATGTAAGCATAACTGAATGCCGATGACAACATCCCTATATTATCAATGATCATTACCCTCGCATCCGCCCTCTCTTCACTGAAGTCCGAAAACCTTACAACATCCACACTGAAGAGCTTCTCAATCCGGTCAATATTCGAACTGTCAATCTCATGCGGGGCAAAGATCCATTTCATCCTGCCGGGATTAGTGTTAATATATTGGGCAATTATATCTTCATCAGGCTTCCAGCTGCTGCCCGCAAGGAAAAGCTTCTCATCTCCCCTGAAAAGAGCAATCTGGGGAATATCTCTTGCATTACCTGAGATCTGGACCACCCTGTCGAACCGGGTATCACCTGCCACCGATACATTGGTCACTGAGATCTTTTCAAGGAGGGCCTTCGACACTTCATCCTGCACAAAAATATGACTGAACCTGTGCAGGATCGTCCTGAAAAACGAACCATACCACCTGAAGAAATGCTGCCCCGGCCTGAAGAGCCCCGAAATAAGATAAACCGGAATGCCTCTCCTGCTGAGACCAGTGAGATAATTATTCCAGAACTCGTACTTCACAAAAATGACAATATCAGGATTAACAGTATCTATAAACCTCTTCGCATTGCGCGGAGTATCAGCAGGCAGGTAGCAAACATAATCAGCCTCAGAGTAGTTTTTCCTGATCTCATAACCCGATGGTGAAAAAAATGTCAGAATGATCCTGCTCCCCGGCATCTCCTTTTTTATCATTTCAATCACCGGCCTTCCCTGCTCAAATTCTCCCAGCGAAGCACAATGGATCCATATATTCCTTTCATCAATTTTCACATTCTCCAGGAGACGGGGGTACCAGTTCTTTCTGCCCCTTATCCAGAGCCGGGCTTTCTCATTAAATGGCGATACAAGTCTGACCAGCAGTGCAAACAGCTGAATGCCAATATTATAAATTAATTTCATCCGGATTGTTTTTGAATATTCAAAGGTAATAAAAGCCTGCATAAAACAATACCAATGCACTTCATGAGTCGCGGCAATCAAATTAACTTATTATTTTTGTGGAATATTATCCACATTAAAATGGTACGTCTCGTTGCTCTGATCATCTCAATCGTTCTGCAGATATTTGCCGCTTCAATAGCCTTAAGGTTTATGAAGCTTACGAAATACCGCCTGTCGTGGATACTCCTCTCTCTGTCATTCGTCTTTATGGCTGTTCAGAAAATAATCCAGCTCTTTGAGTTTTTCAGGGGAACACCTTCATATACATGGCAAATGATCGATGAATGGATCGGGGTACTTATATCATTTATGATAATTGTAGGTGTTATTCTTATCCGGGAGTTATTCAACTCGATCAAACGTGCCGATAATGACCGCCTCAGGGCTGAGAAACGGGTTATAAACGCAATTATCAATGCTGAAGAGACTGAACGCAAAAGGCTTGCAAAAGACCTTCACGACGGCCTGGGACCGCTGATGTCGACAGTGAAAATGTCGCTTTCGGCACTTAATGACCGGATAAAGGATCCGTCAGGTATTGAAATCCTCAACAACACAAATCACCTTGTAAATGAATCTATCAATGCCCTGAAGGATATATCAAACAACCTCAGTCCGCATATTCTGTCGAACTTCGGACTTGCAAGTGCAATTAACACTTTCACTGCCAAGATCAACCAGACAAAAGCCATTGAGATAGATTTCAAATCGAACATGGAAAACCAGAGGCTTGAGAATGACAAGGAGGTTGTATTATACCGCGCTGCCTGTGAACTTATTAACAATGCTATACGCCATTCCGGCGCATCGAAGATCGAGATAGAATTAAACAAACACGAAAAATTTGTTACCTTGCAGTTTTATGATAACGGCCGCGGTTTCGATACATCTTCCCTGAACAGTGAGGATATCAAGGGGATGGGGCTCTCAAATATCGAGACCCGTGTCAAATCTGTCGACGGGGTCTTTATCCTGGAGAGTAATCCGGGAAAGGGAACCAGCGCCCTTATCAGAGTAACGGAATGAACCTGATAATCGAGAATATCGCTTATGGAGAAAATTAAGATAATAATAGCCGATGACCACCAGCTTTTTCGCAACGGCCTGAAAATACTTCTCAATGCTTTCCCCGATTTTGAGGTTGCCGGAGAGGCTTCAAACGGCGAGGAGTTTCTCAGAATACTAAGAAATACCAAAGCCGAAATCGCACTCATGGATATAAACATGCCTGAGATGGACGGTATTGAGGCTACCAGGAAGGGACTTAAACTTTGCCCCGATCTTCAGATCATTGCCCTTTCAATGTATGGCGAAGAGGAATACTATTATAAAATGGTGGATGCCGGAGCCAAAGGATTCCTTCTTAAAGATTCAGATATCGCAGAAGTCAAAGAGGCAATAATGACCGTCAGAAAGGGAGGAAGCTATTTTTCACAGGAACTTCTGTATCATGTGATACAGAAAATTAAACACCGTGAAACAGAAAGCAAATCGGCAAACCTTTCAAAACGCGAAAAAGAGATACTGCTGAAAATTTGCGAGGGGCTATCGAACCAGGAGATAGCTGAGACCCTTTTCATAAGTAAAAGGACTGTCGATAAGCACCGGGCAAACCTTCTCGGAAAAACGAACTCCAAGAACACCGCCAGCCTTATATTGTTTGCCATACGCAATAAATTAATTGAGATCTGATCTTTAAACTCTTAATTATCTTTAGGGAATGTCTGACTCACAAATAATTGGACAAACCGGAGAAGACCTGGCTGCGTCTTATCTAAAGAAAAATGGGTATACCATACGGCACCGAAACTGGAAATTCGGGAAACATGAACTTGATATTATCGCAGAGAACCGCGAATTCGTTGTTTTTGCAGAAGTAAAGACCCGAAGTTCAGGATTTCTTATGGATCCCAGAAGCGCTGTCACAAAAGAGAAACAGAGATCAATAATCTTTGCAGCCGAAGGATATATCCGTATATACGATATTAATAAGGATAGCCGGTTTGATGTTATTACTGTCATTTCAGACGGGGATAATCATGAGCTTGACCATATTGAAAATGCATTCTACCCAACCCTTCGATAATAATTGCTCAATGAATGTCGAATCACTGAGAGAATACTGCCTTTCAAAAAAAAATGTCACTGAAAGTTTTCCTTTCGGTGATGACACCCTGGTCTTTAAAACGGATGGAAAAATATTTGCACTGGCAAATCTCGAAGGGGATCTTACACTGAATCTGAAATGCGATCCTGCCCTTTCCCTGGAACTCAGGGATCGCCACACTTCAGTAACCGCTGGCTATCATATGAACAAAAAACACTGGAATACAATATTAATCGATGGAACAATCCCGGATAAAGAGATCCTTGATTGGATCGATCACTCCTATTCACTTGTTTCAGCCAGAGTGACCCGGAAGTGATAACCAACAATTATTTTTTTAAGTTTGATTCTGACACTTTTTATTAAATTTGGAAATTATGTTCCGGTTAATCCGGGTTATCTTATACAAAATTCTTATATGAAAAAGATCTTAATCCTGGCCGCAATCTTAATGCTGCCGCTTACTGCAACATTTGCCCAGAGGAGAATCGCCCCGGCACAGACACAAAAAACAGATGAAGGATACAGGTTCACATCTGTAATTGAGCTTAAGGCAACACCCGTTAAGAATCAGGCAAGTACTGGCACCTGCTGGTGCTTTGCCACCACTTCGTTCGTTGAATCAGAACTCCTCCGCATGGGAAAAGGGGTTTTTGATCTTTCCGAAATGTATATCGTCAGGCAGAACTATACCGACAGGCTTAAGGATAATTACCTGCGGCAGGGCAGAGGAAACCTGGGACCTGGAAGCCTGGCCCACGATTTCATGAGGATATTCACTGATCACGGGATAGTCCCCGATGAAGTCTACCCCGGACTCAATTACGGCTCCCCCACCCACAACCATGGAGAACTGCAGGCTTTCGTGAACGCTGTGGCAGCAGTACCTGTCGAGAGAAAAAAGGAGAGTGAACAATATTACAAAATAGCTGATGCAGTCCTTGATACATATCTCGGAAAGAGCCCCGAAACATTTACCTACAGGGGAGCAACGTATACCCCGGCATCATTTGCCTCAGGCCTTGGGATAAATCCTTCTGACTATGTTGAAATAACATCATTCACTCATTTCCCGTTCTATTCACAGGGAATTCTTGAGGTACCTGATAACTGGGCAATGGAGAAGTTTTACAATGTTCCGCTTGATGAGCTTATTGAAATAATGGACTTCTCATTTGAAAAAGGCTATACAGTAAACTGGGATGGGGATGTAAGCGAAAAGGGATTTTCTCATTCAAAAGGTATTGCTATAATACCCGAGATCCAGAAAACTGATGATTATCCGACTACCGACAGGGCCAGATTTGAAAAAATGAGTACCACCGAAAGGCAGGAAGAGGTTTACAAATTCCTGAAACCATACCCCGAAGCCAGAATAACCCAGGAAATACGCCAGGCCGGTTATGAGAGCTTCACAACGACCGACGATCACCTTATGCACCTTACCGGTATTGTGAAAGACCAGAACGGCACCAAATATTACAGGACAAAAAACTCATGGGGAACCGAAAGGAACGAATTCGGCGGATACCTCAACATGTCAGAAAGTTTTGTAAGGGCAAAGACCATCTTTATAATGGTTCATAAAGAGGGTATCCCTGCTGCGATCAGGAACAGATTAGGTATTAAATAACCGGGAACATTCATTCCTTACCCCCTATCAACTGCCCTGTACCATCAGATTACAACCTCTGATGTCGCTGTTGTCGAACCTGCCAAGCACCTCAAAGCTGCCACCTTCATATAGCCGGCCAAGGTCGCTTGTTGCGATGAAAGGACATGACCATATATTGGCGAGATCGATTATATTGATCCCTCCTGTTCTTCCATACTCCGATGATACCGACAGAGGATCATATGGATCTCTCATAAATAACCGCATCCATGGCGGACAACGGAAAATTCCGCCACCTGAAGAATAGGCCTGGCTGAGCAGTTCGGTCATTCCATATTCTGAATGGATAACCTGAACATTAAGTTTTGATGTCAGTATCCCGTGCAGCTCTTCGCGTGTAATCTCTTTCCTGCGCCCCTTCATTCCGCCTGTTTCCATAACGATAACTCCGGAAAGGTCGGGCGAATAATTCTCCGCCAGGCCGAGAAGTGCAAAACTAACTCCTATCAGCAGTACCTTCTGCCGGGCACCGCGCGACCTCTCAATATTCGCTAAAAGGTCGCTGATATTGTCTTTGTAAAAGCCTCCCATCTCATTATGACTGATATTGATCAGCTTATTTACCATGTACACCAGCGATGAGTTTTCCCGCCCGGTATAGGAAGGGAGGAGTGCTGTAATGAGGTAATCTGAGGGTTCTCCGTAAAAGAGCCTGAATGTAATGAGGAAACTCTTTTCATCTAAACTGAGATCATGAATATAATGGCGCGAAGCAATTGTTCCTGTTGTTCCGCTGCTCTCAAAGCAGTACTCAGATTCTAACTCCGCGGGAAGGATCCTGTGACTCCTGAAGAACTCAACCGGCAAAAAAGGTATTCTCTCAACCGAGGTGACTGACTCCCTCTCCACACCAAGTCCGTTAAGAAAGGCACTATAGACAGGATTACTTGCAGCCTGATAATTGAATAGCTCAAGAGCTGCTGCTTCAAACTCTTTATTACTGGCAATGGTAAAGATCTTTTCTGTGAAGTATGGTCTCATTTACCTGGAAAAGTAAGTGACCCGTCGGGCTGGTAGACCCATTCGATTGTGCATTCAGCATACGGCTTACCGCTTCTCTGTTCGGCCACAGTGCTCATGATCCGGAACTTCGCATACTTCTCTCCTTCCGTGCGGAATATCCAGACCTGATGTGCCTCAACAGGATTAGCCCAGTCTTCCCACTGGCCTGGTGTTGCAGAAGTAAGACTGCTGAAGGCCTGCTGAGCAGTTGGATTATCTGGATAATCGCCATACAAAAAGAATGAGCCAAGGGGATTTTCGTTCTGAAGTGTCAGCGCATCAATTGAGCCATCGATCTTAAGAGTGGCCACGAGTGTTATATCAGGACCAGGATCATCAAGTGAAGATACCTTTTTTGCAAGTGTAAATGAGAACCCATATGCATAATAGGGAGTCTCGCCCAGGAGAATATTATCAATTGTAACAATTCCTGACAAGGGAGTCTCTTTCTCTTTGCTGCACGAAAGAAGAGTGAGTAACAATAAGGTTAATATCAGAATCTTTATTTTCATAATAATATACAAAGATAAAAAAAAGAGGTTGCCTTAACGACAACCTCTCCTGATTTTATTATAAGAAGTCTGATCAGCTGACAAAATGCCCCGGTTACTCTCCCCTGATCGCTACAATGCCTGGGAGTTTCTTCCCTTCCATATATTCAAGCATTGCACCACCGCCAGTTGAAACGTAGCTTACCTTGTCGGCCAGGCCGTTCTTGTTTATGGCAGCTACCGAGTCGCCGCCGCCGATAAGGCTGTAGGCTCCCTTTTCTGTTGCTGCTGCAATGGCTTTTGCAATAGCGGTTGTTCCCTTTGAGAATTTCTCCATTTCAAAAACACCCATTGGTCCGTTCCAGAGAATAGTCTTTGATTTATCAATCACATCTGTGAAAAGTTTAACAGAGTCTTCTGCGATATCGAGGCCAAGCCATCCGTCATCAACTGCATCAACTGCAGTAATCTTAATATTTGCCTCATTGTCAAACTTATCGGCATTAAGACTGTCGACCGGCAGACAGAGATTTACATTCTTCTCTTTTGCTTTTTCAATGATCTTCAGCGCCAGATCCAGTTTATCCTCCTCGCAAAGTGAGTTTCCTATCTTACCTCCCTGGGCTTTAATGAAGGTATATGTCATACCTCCTCCGATGATCAGGTTATCGACCCTGTTGAGAAGATTTTCGATAAGTAATATCTTGTCCGAAACTTTTGCTCCTCCCATAATAGCTGTGAAAGGCCTCTGGGCATTATTAAGCACCTTGTCCATTGCAGCCAGTTCGCTGTTGATAAGGAATCCGAACATTCTGTTTTCATTGGGGAAATAATCGGCCATCACAGCTGTTGTACCATGTGCCCTGTGGGCAGTTCCAAATGCATCGTTAACATAGATCTCAGCATAGGAAGCCAGTTTTTTTGCCAGCTCCTTCTGTTTTGCCTTCAGTTCAGCCTTGGCAGCCTTTTTTTCCTCGTCAGTCGCTGTTTCAGGAAGTTTGGGCTTCCCTTCTTCCTCAGGATAGAACCGTACGTTCTCAAGCAGTAAAACCTCGCCGGGCTTAAGCGCTGCAGACATCTGAACTGCTGAATCACCCAGACAGTCATCAGCAAACTGAACGGTCATCCCCAGGTGCTTTTCAAGAACAGGTAATACCGGCTTCAGGGAGTATTTCTCCATTACGCCTTCAGGCCGGCCGAGATGCGACATTAAAATTGCACAGCCCCCTTCACCGATAATTTTCCTTATTGTCGGCAATGCTCCCCTTATACGGTTATCGTCTGTTACAGCAAAGGTTTTTTTGTCGAGCGGAACATTAAAATCGACTCTGACTATGACTTTTTTCCCTTTAAAATTGAAGTCCTGAATCATTTTCATATATATGATATTTTTGGTTAGCTTTCTCGTACACAAACCTACTAATTTTTTGGAATATTTCTCAAATGGGGATCCAAAATTGAACATATATAACAGTGAGATTTATGTTCAGCCATCCTGCAGGGGAATTGCTAAGAGCTGTCCCAATCAATATATAACCACTTCCCGGATTAAAAATCCGGGAAATATTTTATCCTTCCCGCAACTTAATTATGATCCCGGTTGTTATTCCCCTGTGTAAAAAAGTTTAATTAAATTTGAAAAAAAAAGGTATGGCAAAAATTACTCAAAAAGGAAATCCGGTAAATTCATCAGGAAACCTGCCTTCAAAAGGGAGCATGGCTCCGGATTTTACTCTTGTAAAATCAGACCTTGGCAATCTTACCTTATCTGAGCTCAGGGGGAAAAGAGTCATCCTCAATATATTTATTAGTCTCGATACCTCAGTGTGTGCAAACTCGGTCCGCAAGTTCAACCAGGTTGCAGCAGGCAAACCAAACGTGGTTGTTCTCGCCATCTCAAAAGACCTCCCCTTTGCACATGGAAGATTCTGCTCAACTGAAGGGATCACCAATGTTGTAACACTTTCAGGTTTCCGAGATACAAAATTCGGAGCTGCATATGGTGTTGATCTCCTCGATGGTGCAACTGCAGGTCTTTATGCAAGAAGTATTGTCGTGATCGACGAGGCGGGCAGGGTGGTCTATTCAGAGCAGGTCCCCGAACTGGGGAACGAGCCTGATTATGACGCTGCACTTGCAGCATTGTAACGGAAAGACTGTAAAAGAGGGACTTGATTAATGAGGTTTGCACAGATTCCAGGACAAACAGAGATCATCGGAAAGCTTATTAATTCCGTAAAACAGGAAAGGGTAAGCCACGCCCAGCTCTTTACCGGGCCCGAAGGGTGTGGCAGCCTTGCTCTGGCTTTTGCCTATGCACAATATATAAGCTGTGAAAACAGAACCTCATCCGACTCATGCGGAGTATGCAAATCTTGTGTTAAATATGAGAAACTGATACATCCCGACCTTCATTTTGTTTTCCCCGTAATAAAGGACAAAAAAAACAACGAACCGGTAAGCGACTATTATATTGAACAGTGGAGAGAATTCCTGAAACAATCTCCCTATTTCAATATTAACAAATGGCTCGACTCAATTGAAGTGGGCAATGCCCAGGGACTCATCTTTGCATCGGAAGCCGGAGAGATAATCAAAAAACTCAGCCTGAAGACGTTCGAATCTGATTTCAAAATAATGATCATCTGGCTGCCCGAAAAGATGCACGTTTCAACTGCCAACAAGCTTTTGAAAATGATAGAGGAGCCTCCTGAAAAGACCCTCTTTCTTCTTGTTGCAGATGAGCCCGATAAAGTTATTCCAACAATATTTTCAAGGTGCCAGCTTGTAAAGATCCCTTCATTCAGCCAGGATGAACTGACAAAATATCTTGTTGAAAAGTATTCAATAAGCGAAACAAAAGCAACCGACCTTGCACGCGTATCAAACGGAAACCTGATAAGGGCTGTTGAATTATGCGAAAACGAGGAATCTTCACGGTTCAACCTCGACTCATTCAGAAACCTGATGAGATTTGCGTGGAAAAGGGATATAATCTCATTGATAAGCTGGTCAGAGGAGATTGCATCAACCGGAAGGGAAGCGCAGAAGAATTTTATCTCATTCTCTCTGCGACTGCTCAGGGAAAACCTTATGATGACACTGGGACAGTTGGAAAACAACCTGGTTTATCTTACGGGAGATGAGGCTGATTTTTCTGCAAAATTTCATCCTTTCATTAAACCCGATAATATCTATCCCATTAATGACGAACTTAATCTTGCATATTCGCATATTGAGTCAAATGGTAATGCCAAAATCATTTTTCTTGATCTTGCCCTTAAGGTAACACGACTTATCAGGTGACAATTACCAGGATCATTGAAGTTAATCCATTTATTCACTATTTTTGCGAAGTTATTTTATCAGCAAACAGATCCTATTATGGATAATGAAGAATTACTGGGGCAACATGGTGAAGAGATCAAAATGCCCGAAATCGCATATAAACCGGGTTATAATAAACTTGACTCATTCAACTGGCTTGATGGTATACCGGTCTCAGTCACAGAAAATGATATTGTAGAAATACGGTTCAAAAATACAAGGAAAGGGTTCTTCCGCAATGTCAACGGCCTCAGACTTGAGATAGGAGATGTCGTTGCTGTGGAAGCTTCACCGGGTCACGATATAGGAAGAGTATCAATGGCTGGCCCGCTTGTGAATGAGCAGCTTAGAAAACTTAAGATTAATCCGTTGCCCGATGATCTTAAAAAAGTTTACCGAAAGGCAAAAGCTGTTGATATCCAGAAATGGGAGGAGGCTAAAAAACTTGAGACCCCTACAATGCTCAGGTCAAGAAAGATCTCGGAAGAGCTAAAGCTTAACATGAAGATCGGGGATGTTGAATACCAGGGCGACAAGACCAAGGCTATTTTCTATTATATCGCTGATGAGAGGGTTGACTTCAGGCAGCTCATCAAGGTGCTGGCTGATGAATTCAGGGTCAGGATCGAGATGAGGCAGATTGGGGCAAGGCAGGAAGCAGGCAGAATAGGGGGAATAGGTTCATGCGGCAGAGAATTATGCTGTTCAACCTATATAACCAATTTCATCTCTGTAACCACGACCCATGCAAAGTACCAGGAACTCTCACTTAATCCTCAGAAGCTTGCAGGCCAATGCGGCAAACTGAAGTGCTGCCTGAACTTTGAGTTTGACTGCTATATGGATGCGCAAAGATCTTTCCCTCCCAAAGATGTCCCGCTTGAACTGATCGACTCAACATACTTCTTTCAGAAAATGGAGGTCCATAAGGGAATCTACTGGTATACGTCAGATCCTCATATGCCTATTAACCTTACAGCAGTACCTGTTGGCAGGGTGCGCGAAATCCAGGCGCTGAACAGATCAGGGAAAAAGGCAGATAAACTGGTAATCCCCGATGAGTCGTGGGATGCAACTCCGCAATCACAGGATATTCTTAAAAATAACAGCCTTACACGGTTTGATGCTCCAGAGGGGAAACGGCCTCAGCAAAAGAATGCCAGCAGGAGAAAAAACAGAAGATTCAATGACAAGAAAAAAATCAATTAGTTTTTCACTTCTTTTATTCTTAACACTATTTGTGGCATCATGCAACAGTAAAACGGTTTTCACCGATTCTGCGACAATGCCCGGCAAAAAATGGATGCTTACCGATATCCCTTCATTCAGCATTCCCGTTAATGATACAATCAACAGCAACAACATTTTTTTTACAATCAGAACCGGATCATCTTACCCCTTCAGGAACATCTTCCTGTTTGTTACAACAACCTCTCCCGACAATAAAAGCATAACTGATACACTGCAGTATAACCTTGCCGATGAAAAAGGTAACTGGTATGGCAAAGGATTCGGAGACATCCATGAATTGAATTTACCATATAAATCAAATGTCTATTTCCCGCTGAAAGGAACTTATGGGATAAAAATACAGCACGGAATGAGGATCGGAGATCTGAAAGGCGTGTACGATCTCAGCCTTACCGTGGAAAAAACAAAAAAATAAGATCCGGCAGTGGGGAAAAATAAACTGGCAAGATGGGCTGAACTTGGTACTTTTGTTAATGTAATACAGCCTGAAACAAGCGAGATAACAGAAAAGGATCACAGAATCAAAGGAAACTGGAATAGCAGGATCTTCAGGAACAATAACCCCGTCATCCTTGAACTTGGTTGCGGAAAAGGTGAATATACTGTTGCAATGTCGGCTATGTTTCCCGCTAAAAACTATATCGGTATTGATATCAAAGGAGCCCGCATGTGGCGGGGTGCCAAAACCGTTAATGAAACCGGAAGAACGAATGTGGCTTTCCTGCGAACCAGGATAGAATTTCTGAACCGCTTTTTTGGAGAGAACGAGGTTGATGAGATATGGATAACCTTCCCGGATCCTCATCCCGGTAAAAGAAATTCGAATAAGAGACTTACATGCCCCTGGTTCCTCAATAAATACCGTGTAGTGCTGAAAAACAGGGGAATTATTCATCTGAAAACCGATAACAGCGAACTGTATGATTACACCCTCCGGCTGGCAAAAAGGAATGAAATGGAGATCATTTATGCCTCTGACGATCTGTACGGGAAGGAAACTGTTCAGGCAGGTGATATAACAGTGAATCATCCGGATCTGAATAACAGAGAAATAACTGGCTTTATAACTGATAATATACTCTCGATCAGGACACACTATGAGAATATTTTTCTTAAGGCGGGACTGAAAATCAATTACCTGGCGTTCAGAATGGAAAAAGAAAAGCTGATCCATGACAACCGTTAGGAAAAAAGTGAACACTGACTTTTTTCAGAGGGTATATGAGGTAACACTGTTAATCCCATACGGAAGAGTTACTTCCTATGGCGCCATTGCCCGTTTCCTTGGTACGGGTCAGTCGGCAAGAATGGTAGGATGGGCATTAAATGCATCCCACAGCCTGACCCGGTTTATCCCGGCACACAGGGTGGTCAACCGGAACGGGCTGCTCACAGGGAAACACCATTTCGGCAACTCAACCACCATGCAACAACTCCTTCAGAATGAAGGCTTCATTATAGAGGATGACAGAATACTGAATTTCAGCGAAAAATTCTGGGATCCTACAACAGAACTTTCCTGAAATTTTTGCCATCCCAAAAAAAAGTGCTAAAATTGCACCTTGTTTATAATTGATTTAAATAAAAATAAGACCCCTGAAGGTTCTTGTCATCACAAACTTCAATTCAGAAATGTTTAATGAAGAACAGATAATAAAAGCATTATCAAGGGTAATCCACCCTGAGAATGGGCAGGATATCGTCTCCCTGGGCATGATAAGCGAAATAGAATCAGGCGAAACAGGAATTTCATTGACAGTAACGCCATCGAAACCAAATGATCCTTTTTTGTCATCGCTCAAAAGCACTATAGTAAGAACCCTTAAAGAGGTGCTGGGAAACGATGCAGTCATAAATGAGATAAGTGTCAATCAAAAAATAACGCCTCCTAAAACCCATGCAAAGCAGGGCGAAGTATTGCAGGAAGTAAAGAACATAATTGCGGTATCATCAGGGAAGGGCGGAGTCGGTAAAAGCACCGTTGCAGTAAACCTCGCCATATCCCTTTCACGAAAAGGCTTCAGGGTCGGCTTACTTGATGCTGATGTTTTCGGACCATCCGTCCCGAAAATGCTCAATGCTGAAAAATACCGGCCCGAAATAAGGTCGGAAAACGGAACTGACTATATCATTCCACTTGAGAAATATGGTATTAAGGTCCTTTCAACAGGTTTCTTTGTAAGTCCCGAAGATGCCGTTGTGTGGAGAGGACCAATGGCTTCAGGCTTTCTCAAGCAGCTTATCAGCCAGGGCGACTGGGGAGCCCTTGATTACCTTCTTGTTGATCTCCCTCCCGGAACCAGCGACATTCACCTTACATTGGTCCAGGAGGTGCCCGTAACCGCGGCAATTGTGGTCAGTACACCCCAGGAGGTTGCTCTCTCCGATGCGATAAAAGGGATCTCTATGTTCAGAAGCGAAAAGATCAATGTTCCTGTTCTCGGAATTGTTGAAAACATGTCGTGGTTCACTCCTGCCGAGCTTCCCGCAAACAAATACTATATCTTCGGAAAGGAAGGCTGCAAATCGCTGGCGAAGAAGATGAAGGTCCCATTGCTCGGGCAGATCCCATTAGTTCAGGGTATCTGTGAATCGGGCGACAACGGACATCCGGTGGCACTCGATGACTCTCCGTCAGGGGATGCATTTATGATGCTGGCCGACCAGGTCGTTGAAAAAGTTGATAAAAGGATTGCAGAGTTTCGTCCTACCGTGAAAGTGGAGATTAATAAATAAAATTTAAAAAAAGGAAAAAAGATGGTGGAATTGAACAGTATAAAGGAACGGGTTACTAAAGCCCTGAACAGGGTCAGACCTTATCTTCAGAACGACGGAGGCGATATTGACCTCGTTGAAATAACCGACGACCTGACTGTAAAGGTCAGGCTGACCGGAGCATGCCACGGCTGCCCCTATAGTATGCAGACACTAAAGGCAGGTGTTGAGCAGGCAATAATGCAGGAAGTGCCCGAGATCAAAAGGGTTATTTCAGCCTGATAATACGGGGCATCCCAATTTTATATACCTTTGAAATACTATACACGTGTTTGGTCAGTTTATAGTATTAAAAGTTATTTATTGGTTTCAGGCAGAATATCATATAAAATTCCAGTCCTGCTGGTATTACTGGTTATCCTTACAAATTGTTCGGTTGAAAAAAATACCGGGACAACAAGGTTTTATCATGGCCTGACATCGCGTTTCAATATCTATTTCAATGGCTATGAAAGCTTTAAATCAGGCCTTCTCAGAATCGAGAACGGTTATCGTGATGATTATTCCGAGCTTCTGAAGGTCTTTGAGTTCAGTGATCCCTCAACTGTATCACTCTGTTCCGCAGATATGGAAACAGCCATTCAAAAGGCTTCCAAGCTGATTTCCCTTAAATCAATCACCGCACGGCCTGACATAAATAACAAGAGAGACATCTCTGATAGCGATAAGCGGCTTCTCGAACAAAAAGAGTTTAATGAATGGGTTGACGACAGTTACCTGCTTATCGGAAAAGCCCGCTTCTATAAGCACGAATACAATGAGGCTTCATCAGTATTCAACTATTGTATTACAGAAGCCAACGATCAGGATATCAAGACAGAAGCTTCACTCTGGCTCGCAAGGATAAGTAATGAGACCAGCAATTATACTGAAGCAAACAGGATCCTCAACGAGATAGACATTACCCCTCTTAAGTCGCAATCGCTCAGGGCAATGTACCATACAACAAGGGCTGATATGTTCATAAGGCAAAAGAGGTACCAGGAAGCCATCGATCCTCTGTCAAATTCAATTGACCTTATAGCCGGCAAAAGAGCACGATACAGGCTGACCTATCTTCTGGCACAGCTTTATGAACGGTCAGGCGACGGAACAAGGGCCACAGCCCTCTACCGCGAGGTTGTGAAAATGAATCCCCCCTATGATATTGAATTTAATGCAAGGATAAATATTGCCGGCGTCTTCGATGTCAATTCCGGCAATCCTGAGGAGATAAAAAAGGAGCTTTCAAGGATGCTTAAAGACTCAAAGAACAAGGATTTTGAGGACCAGATATATTTTGCTCTCGGGAATATGATGATGAAAGAGAAAAACGAACCCGATGCAATCGCATACTACAAGAAATCAGCTTCGGCCCCTTCCAGTAATTTTAACCAGAAAGGGAAGTCCTACCTTGCCCTGGCTGAATATTATTACAGCAGGCCCGATTACATGAAGGCCGGGATGTATTATGACAGTGTCGTCTATTTTCTTGATCAGAAATCCCAGGGTTACCAGGAACTAAAGGTAAAATCGCTGAACCTCAATGAACTTGTTTCGCACCTGACTGTGATCCAGACCGAAGACAGCCTCCAGAATGTTGCATCAATGTCAAAGACCGAAAGAGACGCTCTGATTTCCGGAATAATTGAAAAAATAATCAAAGACGAAAGTGAAGGAAGAACATCTGAGTATGCTGACAGGTATAACATGGGTCAGTATTATGAGAACGAGAGGCGGTTTGAGGATAACATCAGCCAGGAAGGCAAATGGTATTTCTATAACCAGGCAGCTCTTACTTTCGGTCGTACCGAGTTCCGCAGAAGATGGGGAACCCGGAGACTCGAGGATAACTGGCGGCGGTCAAACAAAGCCAGGGTCAGTTCACAGGTGGGTGCTTCACCCGAAGAAAACGGGACCAACGGAAAGGATACTTCAAAAACAGTTGCGGATTATAAAAAGCCTGAGTTCTATCTTATAAACCTGCCCCTGAATGACACACTGCTGGCAGCTTCGAAAGAAAAGATGGCCGTTGCATACCTTAATGCCGGCAAGGTATATAACGAAAAGATCTCAGATCAGAGGAAGGCAGCTGAAGCATTTGAATCGCTGATAACCCTTTATCCTGACAATGATCTGGTCCCTGAAGCGCTGTATTATCTTCACAGGGTTTACAGGGAGGAAAATAACCAGAGATCAGAAGCCTACAGGCAAAGACTCCTGGAAAAATACCCTGACAATGAGTTTGCCCGGATTTTATCTGATCCCGAATATTTCAACAAAAAGACCGCCGTCATGAAAATGGTCGAATCGCTCTATGAGGAGGCATACATGGCATATATGGCTGAAAATTTCACCGAAGCGGTCAACAGATGCGATGAGGCCCTGAAAAATTTCGGACAGGATCCTCTTGCACCGAAATTCATGCTGCTTCGTGCTTATGCAATAGCAAAAACCAGCGATGAACGGAGGTTTAAGGAGGAACTAAAAAGGGTAATGGAAAATTGGCCGGGAACTGATGAGAGTAAAAGAGCTGCCGAAGTAATAGCATATCTCGATCAGAAACTTCCGGAGCTGAAAGTTGAAGAAGAGACAAAGATTGCAACCGCACTATATGTAGCCGACTCAATATCTATCCATTCATTCGTAGTGGTGATCCTTAATCCTGCTTTTAATATCAACCAAGCCTCATTTGACGTAATCAGCTATAATATAGATAATTATACCAACCAGAATTATCGCACTGAAGGATCGCTTATCGATAACAGGTTTATAATGATAACCGTCTCGGGTTTCTCAGACAATAAAGAGGCATGGGATTATTACAACACTTTCGGAAAGGAAAGTCCGGTCAGGAATCCGTCAGGAGCTGTAATGCTGACCTTCCTGATAAACAATAACAACATGATTGTGTTTAATGAAGATAAGAACCCTGAGCGGTATAACATCTTTTTCACTGAAAATTATCTTAAAGGAAGATTGTTTAAGTAATTTTACCTCCTGCCGGTAGGGAAAACCAACTATGCGAAAAATAAGAATACTGTGGACTGATGATGAGATTGAAGCGTTGAAGCCTCATATCTTTTTCCTGACTGAAAAAGGTTACGAGATCGATACATGCTCCAACGGGACTGATACCATTGATCTTGTCAGGATGAATCCGTATGACCTAATATTTCTTGATGAGAACATGCCTGGTCTGAGCGGCATCGAAACACTCAGGCTAATCAAACAGGTTCGAAATGATATTCCTGTTGTAATGATTACCAAAAGTGAGGAGGAAGGGATAATGGAGGCAGCTATCGGTTCAGAGATAGCAGACTATCTTATAAAACCAGTAAAGCCTAATCAGATATTGCTCGCAATAAAGAGACTGACAGATCAGCGAAGACTTGTAACCGAAAAAACCACAACAGATTACCGTCAGGAGTTTGGCAATATAGGCAATATGATAGCGTCGGCCAGAAATCATAACGACTGGACAGAGCTATTCAGAAAGATAATTTTCTGGGAGACAGAACTCGAGAAATCGACCGACACCGGGATGAATGAGATACTTAAAATGCAGGAAAATGACGCCAATAATGCCTTTGCAAGGTTTGTAATGAATAATTACCTCACATGGCTCACTCCTGAATCAGAAGTCAAACCACTTTTATCACCTCTGCTGTTCCCCAGAAAAATATTTCCGGCCGTCAGAAAAGGCCAGCCTCTTTTCTTTATTCTTATTGATAATCTGCGTTTTGATCAGTGGAAGACAATTGCACCTGAACTTTCAGGTATCTATCGTATCATTGAGGAAGATATCTATTACAGCATACTCCCCACTGCAACACAATTCAGCCGTAATGCAATATTTTCGGGACTAATGCCATCGGCAATAGCTGAGATCCTTCCCGATCTATGGGTAAATGACGATGAGGAAGAGGGTAAAAACAACTATGAGGAAGAACTTTTCAGCCTCCTGCTTGCCCGCCATGGACTGAAGTACAAGTGGTCATACACCAAGATCAGCAGCAGCCAGGAAGGGAAAAAGGTCAACGAAAGGATAAAACAAATGCTTGACAACGACATAAATATCCTCGTTTACAATTTTGTTGATATGCTCTCCCACGCCAGAACAGAAATCAACCTGATAAGAGATCTTGCAAATGATGAGAAAGCATACAGAAGCCTGACCCGTTCATGGTTCATCCATTCACCCCTGTTCGAGCTCCTGAACACCCTTTCTTCAAACAATGTAAAAATAATATTCAGTACCGACCATGGCACAATAAGAGTCCAGAACCCTGTCAAAGTTGTCGGAGACAGGAAAACATCCTCAAACCTGCGCTACAAAATGGGTAAGAACCTCGATTATAATCCCAGGGAGGTTTTTGAACTCAGGCTTCCCGAAAAAGCCGGTCTGCCCAAAACGAATATCAGTTCAAAATATATATTTGCCATCAACAAAGACTTTCTTGTTTACCAGAATAATTACAACTACTATGCAGGTTATTACAAAGATACATTTCAGCATGGAGGCATCTCAATGCAGGAAATGATGCTGCCGGTGGTAACGCTTGAACCTCTC
>Ga0105103_10000473_pt1 | contig 22794 bp, 17 predicted proteins | sample PPLLaktember2015_2_FD_79107 | JGI IMG/M metagenome (GOLD analysis project Ga0105103, IMG submission 79107) | Freshwater sediment microbial communities from Prairie Pothole Lake near Jamestown, North Dakota, USA - PPLs Lake P7 Core (6) Depth... | ecosystem: Environmental > Aquatic > Freshwater >...
CCGGAAAAGCAGTCGCCGCCGATCTCAGCCAGGCCGACGGCAACATGAACTTCAGTGCCACCAAAGAGGCTGATCTCTACATGATCCGGGCAGGCGACGAACGCTACGAGATCCCCGAGGCGGTGATTTACGGCGGCTGACAAAAGGAAGCGTGAACATGGCAACGGCAAACAGGAACCGCGGCAAGAACAACCAGCCCATCCGAATGACCTGGTCGAGGGCGCTTGCCGCCGTCGTGTCGACATCGCTGGTGTGGGCGTCGCTTCCTTCCTTCGCGTCGCAGACCATCCATTGCAGGAGCGACGACTACCGTTATCGCTACTGCCGCGTCGAGACCGACAACAACGTACGCCTGGAGCGGCAGCGCTCCCACACCGACTGCCGACAGGGCTATTCCTGGGACTACGACCGCTACGGCGTCTGGGTCAACCACGGCTGCGATGCCGACTTTCGCGTCGGCAGGGGCGGAAGCCATGACAGCCGCGACAAGGCCCTTGCGGCCGGTGCCGCCGTGGCCGGCATCGCGGTCATCGCCGCGCTGGCGGCGCAGGGCAACAAGGGCCAGCAGTCGTCCGACATACCGTCGTGGGCCGTCGGCACGTTTTCGGGTTTCGACTCCCGGGTGGGCACCGACGTCGAACTGACGATCCTGCCCGGTGGCTCGGTGTCGGGTCATGCGGGGGGCACGTCCTTCGACGGCCGCTTCGCCGACTCCGTGCTGCGGACGGACCGGCAGGCTTTCCGCCTGGAGCGCCAGGGCAACGGCTTCGTCGCCATCGACGAACACGACGCGAACCACCGGGTCACCTACCGCCGCAGTGGCGGGGGCTACTGAGCGGCGTCGCGTCTGCATTCAACGCTTTGGAGCATCGTCGATGAAAGTTGCTGAATTCATGAACCTCGCCCGTATTGCGGCCGCCGCAGTCGCCTTGGCCGGGACGACGCTGGTTTCGCAGGCGCAGGCGCAGGCGCAAGCTGCCGCGCCCGCGCCCGCGCCCGCGCCCGCGTCCGCTGCCGGAACCGCCACAACGGAGTCCGCAACACGGCGTGCGGCGCCGCGCGACATCGATCCGGTCACCCGAGGCGGCACCGTCGATACGCTGGCCACGATCCGCAAACGAGGTGTCCTGCGCGTCGGCGTCGCCATCTCGGAGCCCACGGTGATGCACGACTCGAGCGGCAAGTTGGTCGGCTTCAGCATCGATGCCGCCCGCCGACTCGCCGAAGACATGGGAGTCGGCGTGGAATTCGTCGAGACCTCGTGGTCCGGAATCATTCCCGACCTGCTGACCCGCGAGTCCGACCTCATCATGTCCGGCCTGTGGGTGACGGTGCCGCGGGCGCTGGTCATAAATTACACGACGCCGACGGCAGTGGAAGGCATCCACGTCATTGCCGGCCACGCGGCCGCCGCCCGGCTCAAGACGCCTGCGGACCTGGACCGGGCGGGAACCAAGATCGTGGTCTACGCCGGCACCCTGCAGGAGCGGCTGGCCGCGCGGCGTTTCCCGAAGGCCACCTTGGTGAAGGTGAGCGGAGACACCGATCATCTGGCGCCTGTGATTGCGGGCCAGGCCGATGCGGCCCTGGTGCCGACCTTCGCACCCGAGGTGATCGTGCGCGCGGCGCCCGAGCGCCTGGCGCTGCCCTTCGCGAAGCCGCTGACCTCGGCTTCCGCGGCCATCGGCTTGCGCAAGGGTGACTTCGACTTCTTGAACTTTCTCGAAAGCTGGCTGGCGGTTCAGCGCGACGAGGGCTGGCTCGACGAGCGGACCGCCTATTGGTCTGACCCGACGAACTGGCTGAAATGATTGCGGCGTGCAGCCGCCTACGCGGCGCATTCGGATCAGCCGACTGACGGCGGGTGCCAGGACCCTAGCCAAGACCTTGACCACGGCGCAATCTCCACAAACGCCGGCGTTCGGCAAGCCATGAACATGAGACTTGCGATTTCGCTCGCCGCCTTCGCGGGCTGGCTGCTCATCACCGTGGTCGGCGGGCGAATCCACACCGGCGAAGCGCCGCTGCTGCAGGCCGTGACGCGCGGCCTGGGTTGGCCCTTCCTGCTGGCGTCGCTGTTCCTGCTGGCCCTGGTGGTCTGGCAGCAGTGGCGCGACGTCGGCCTGAACCGCCTGCCCTCCGGGCGCAGCCTGTGGCTGACTTGGCTGCCCATGCTCTACATCGTCGCCGGGCTGGGGCTGTCCGTCGTCTTCGGGCTGCCGCCGACCGGGGTGTTGCTGTGGATCCTGTTCAACACCTTCCTGGTCGGCTTGTCGGAGGAACTGATGTTCCGTGGGGTGCTGCTCCAGGCGTTCCGGCGGACGGTGTCGATCTGGCCCGCGGTCGCATTGACCACGCTGGCCTTTGGTGCCATCCACATCCTGAACGTGTTCATGACTGGCGAACTGCTCCCAGCCCTGATCCAGTCGATGGCGGCGGCGTTGAGTGGCCTGCTGTTCATCGCCCTGCGCCTGCGCACCGGCTCGCTGTGGCCGCCCATCGTCGTGCATGGCCTGTGGGACTTCGCGACCTTCACCGTGTCGGCAACCCGCAGCGTGGATTCGCAGACTGTCGGCAGCGGCGGCCCCGTGACGCCGATGGCCTTCATGCCGATGCTGCTGGTGCTGCCGAATGCGCTGTACGGCCTGTGGCTGATGCGCCGCATCGGCCAGAGCCACACCCAGGCGGATGCCTGACGACCCCTCCCGAACGAGGAAGACCGCCCATGACTTGCCTCTCGAAGACCCTCACCGGCGCCGCGATGGCCCTGGTTCTTGCCTCGGCCACCTGCGCCGCGCAGACCGTGGCCACGCCGCCCGCCGCCGCATCGGCCCCTGCGGCGGCAGCCTCGTCGCCGGCCGACCCCTCTGCCGTGCTGCAGGGCGCCCAGCGCATCGGTGCCGGCCGCATCGCGGCCTACCGGAAGGGCAACAGCACGCTGGTCGTGTTGCCACCGGCTTCGATCGGCAAGCCGCTGCTGTGGTACAGCGAGGTGGTGCGCGTGCCGGCCGGCGCGGTCACCGCCGATCGGGGCCTGCAGGTGGCCAGCCTGTTGGCCCGCTTCGAGCGCGTGGGCAACCACGTCCATGTGCGTGACCTGAGCACGACGCAGAAGCGTCGCGCCGGCGCGCTGCCGAGCGAGGTGCCGTCTACCGCGGACACGCCAGCTGGGGTGCCCGGCGCCGCACCGCGCGACCCGAAGCTGCGCCCGATCGATGTGGCGGTGAGCAGCTCGGAGACCGGCCCGCTGATTGCCAGTTTCCCGATCGTCGGCCACCTGCCTGATGGCTCCCTGGTGCTCGACATGACAGCCACCTACTCCAACGACATCGCGGCGGCCACCGGCCGCGGCGTGCTCGCCAAGGTCGGCGCCGTGCCTGCGGCGGTGGACCCGGCCAAGTCCTACATCGACGGCGTGCGCTCGCGCGGCGACGCGCTGACGGTGCGCTCGCACCTCACCTTCCTGGCCGCGCTGAAGGCCGACCCGCTGGCCGGGCCGCAACCGGTGTCGGTGGTGCTGGGCCATTCGATCGTCTTCCTGCCCGACCAGCCGATGGCCGGCCGCCCCGCCGACCCGCGCGTGGGCTTCTTCAGCAACGAGTACACCGAGTTCGAGTCCGAGCGCGGCACGGCGCAGGACAAGCGCTCGCTGATCGCGCGCTTCCGGCTGGAGAAGGCCAACCCGGCGGCCGCCGTCAGCGACCCGGTCAAGCCCATCACCTACTACCTGGGCCGCGGCATGCCCGAGCGCTGGAAGCCCTACGTCACCGCCGGCGTGCTGCAGTGGCTGCCGGTGTTCGAGGCGGCGGGTTTCAGCAACGCCATCCGCGTGCTGGATGCGCCTACGCCCGAGCAGGACCCGGACTGGTCGGCCGAGGACGTGACGATCAATGTCATCCGCTGGGTGCCGCAGGAGAACCTCAACGCGATGGGTCCGCACGTCAGCGACCCGCGCTCGGGCGAGACGTTGTCGGCGCACATCCAGGTCTGGCCGCAGGTGATCGACGGCTTCGGCCAGTACTACTGGGCGCTGTTCGGCGGCTCCGGCGTGGATGCCGGCGCCGCTCGGCTGCCGCTGTCGACCGAGAAGTCGGGTGCAATCCTGAGCTACATCGTCGCCCACGAGGTCGGCCACACGCTGGGGCTGATGCACAACCAGATCGCCTCCACCGCTTACCCGGTGGCGCAGATGCGCCAGCGCGACTTCGCCAACCGCTTCGGACCGAACAGCTCGATCATGGGCTACGGTCGCTTCAACCAGGTGGCGCAGCCGGGCGACGGCATCGGCCAGCTGTGGGCCGTGATCGGCCCCTACGACGTTGCCGCCATCAAGTACGGCTATGGCGTGTTCGGCACCGATCCGGCGAGCGAGAAGCGCGAACTGGCCGCCTTCGCCGACACCTTCTCGCGCGACCGGCGGCTGTACTTTGGCAGCGAGGAGTCGGAGGAGTTGTTCAGCCGCTTCCACCTGGACCCGCGCGTGCAGACTGAGAACACCGGTGCCGAGCGGGTGCAGGCGACGCGGCTGGGCGTGGCCAACCTGCTGCGATCGCTGGACCGGCTGGATGCCGGCACCGGCGGCGACGCCAGGCTGTACGCGTCCACCTACGACGTGCTGCTGGCGCGCCACGTGGGCTTCCTGAAGTCGAACAACCGCCTGCTGGCCGGCGTCATGCTGGCCATGGGCGCCGGAGAGGGGCCGCGGCCCAAGCTTGTGCCTGCGGCCGAGCAGCGGCAGGCGCTGCAGTACCTCCTGAGCGAAGGCGCGGCCTCGCTGGAACCCTATGCCGCGCCGGAGGTGGTAGAGCGGGTGTCGGTGTTCGGTGGCTACCGCGCCATCGACCGGCTGCAGTCCGCCATCGTCACCGACCTGATGACCGGTGCCAACGTGGCCCTGCTGGAGAGCCAGCGGCGCGGTGATCCGGTGGCCTATTCGTCACTGGACTTCGGGCGCGACCTCCAAGCAGCCGTGTGGGGCGATCTGAAGACCAGCAACCCCACCCGGCGCGCGCTGCAGCGCGGCTACATCGACGCCGCGCGGGAGCTGCTGATGGCCTGGTCCAAGGATGGCGTCGACGAGAAGAAGCAAGCCGACGCACTTCGCGCCGAACTGCCGGTCTCGCCCGCGGTGGCCCGCGCGGTCGTGGAGACGGGCGATGACACCGTCTTCATCCCCTGGCTGCGGGCCTCGCTGCCGCCGCTGAAGGCTCGGCTGGAAGCCGCAGCGCGCAGCGCGGCGGCCGAGACCGATCGCCTGCACTTTGCCGGCATGGCGGTGCAGGTGGGGCGGCTACAAAAGATCGGCATGCCTTGATGGAAAGCGCTTTAACTCGGCGACGCGCAGCGCTTCCTGGTGTCCCGACACAGCAAGCAACCCGGCCCGCAGCGCGGTCTTGACGTGCAGGTGCTCCAAAGACGAGTAGACGTGATGCGTACGTTCCTCGTCTTGGCTCTCGGCGCACTGGTCCTTCCGATGGCCCCGGGCGCTGCGCCCGCTGATGGCCGGGCCGATGCGCCACCCTGGGTCATCTCCAACGGGCAACCGGACGGGGGCCTGTACATGCCGCGCGAAGTGCAGCAGGCCTATGCCAAGGGCACGCGCAGCCCCGACGGCAAGCCCGGCCCGAAGTACTGGCAGAACCATGCCGAGCACCGCATCCGCATCAGCGTCAGCCCGCCCAGCCGGCGCGTGCAGGGCGAGCAGGAGATCGTCTACACCAACCACAGCCCCGAGCCGCTGGACCGCCTGGTCTTCCGCCTGTACATGAACGCGCACCACCCGGCAGCCATGCGCGAGAAGTCGGTGGACACCAAGTTCCTGACGCAGGGCATCACGGTCGAGCAGTTCAGCATCGACGGCAAGACGCTCGCCTGGGACAACCCGGCCGATCCGCAGGCTGAATACAACACCCCGGGCAGCACCGTCCACGCCCTGACGCTGGCCGCGCCGATCCCGCCCAAGGGCAGCGTGCGCATCCGCATGCGCTGGTCCTACGACCTGGTGGCCGACAAGGGCTGGAAGGAAGGCGCGATCGACGAGACCAGCTACTTCCTGGCCTATTTCTTCCCGCGCGTCACCCACTACAGCGACTACGGCGGCTGGGACTACGCGCCCTTCACCCTGGGCCGCGAGTTCAACAACGACTTCGCCGACTTCTCGGTGGAGGTGGACGTGCCGCGCGATTACGTGGTCTGGGCCACCGGCACGCTGCAGAACCCGGCCGAGGTGCTGCAGCCGCAGGTGCAGCGCCAGCTGCAGGCCAGCTTCACCAGTGACGAGGTGGTCACGCTGGCGCAGGCGGCCGACGCCAGGGCCGGCAAGGTCACCGCGCGCGCGGAACGCCTGGTCTGGAAGTGGCAGGCCGAGCACGTGCCCGACTTCGCCATCGCACTCAGCAACCACTACCGCTGGGACGCGGCCAGCACCGTGGTCGACACGACCAGCGGCCGCCGCGCCAGCGTGCAGGCGGCCTACCCCGACAACGCCACCGACTTCAAGCCCGCGGTCAGCATGGCGCAGCAGACGCTGAAGTTCGCGTCCACCGTCTACCCCGGCGTGCCCTATCCGTACCCCAAGACCACCATCGTGCTCGGTAGCGCCGACGAGGAATACCCGATGATGGTCAACGATGGCTCGAACGTCGGCACCTACTACGCGAAGGCGATGGCGGAAAACGCCTTCACCGGCTTCGTGGCCGCGCACGAGATCCTGCACAGCTGGTTCCCGTTCTACATGGGCATCAACGAGAAGCGCTATCCGTTCATGGAGGAGGGCTGGACCACCACCTTCGAATACCTGCGCAACCGCGAGGTGATGGGCGTGACGATCGCCGACACGCTGTTCACGGCCTTCCGCTCGTCGCCCCTGGCCCTGCCGCTGTCGAGCATGGATCTGCCCATCATCACCCCGCACGATGCGCTGTGGGGCCAGAGCGCCGTCTTCGGCTTCAACCAGTACGGCAAGGCCGCGCTCGGCTACCTGGCGCTGAGGGACCTGCTGGGCGACGCCGCCTTCCGCACCGCGCTGCACACCTTCATGGCCCGCTGGAACGGCAAACGCCCGCTGCCGTGGGACATGTTCAACAGCTTCAACGATGCCGGCGTCGGCAACCACACCTGGTTCTTCCGCATCTGGTTCTTCAGCCACAACCACATGGACCTGGCCTTGGAGGGCGTGCGCAACGAGGGCAGCGTGGTGACCGTGGCCGTGCGCAACCCGGGCGGCATGGCGATCCCCTTCGACCTGGTGCTGGCCTACACCGACGGCAGCAGCGAGCGCGTGCACCTGACGCCGGCTGTCTGGCAGGCGGACGGCCGCAGGGCCGAAGTGCGTATCGCGGGCGGCAAGGCGCTGCGCTCGGTGAGCCTCGACACCGGCATCTACGTGGACGCCAACCCGGGCGACAACGCGTGCGCGGCGGACAAGGCCGGCGCACGCTGAGCATGGGCGGTTCCGGTCTCGACACTGCAAGAGAAGGCCATGCCATGACGACGCCGGCCAGCAAGATCCTGACTTTCCTGGTGCTGACCTTCGCGCTCAGCACGCCGCTGTACTGGCTGATCGCCACGGCCGAATCGATCCAGCGCTATTCGGCCTGGCTGATGTGGGCGCCCGGCATCGCGGCGCTGCTGACACAAGTAATCTTCACCCGCAGCATTGCCGGCCTGGGCTGGCGCCTCGGCAAGCCGAAATACCTGCTCGCCGGCTACCTGCTGCCCTTCGCCTACGTGACGGTCGTCTATGCGCTGGTGTGGCTCGCCGGCATCGGCCCGCTGGACGTGGCCGGATTCGCCATGACGATGGGGGGCCAGTTACCGTGGACGCTGCCGTCGCCGGCGCAGCAGGCCATGGCTGCGGTGCTGTACTTCGCCACTTACGGAGTGTTGACCACGGCCTGGGCAACGCTCGGTGAAGAACTCGGCTGGCGCGGGCTCCTGGTGCCGGAACTGGCCAAGCGCTTCTCGTTCACCGCCACGGCGCTGATCAGTGGCGCGGTGTGGGCGGCCTGGCACGTGCCGGTGATGGTGCTGGCCGACTACCACAACCCCGGCGCGCCGCTGGGGTTCGGCCTGGTCTGCTTTGCGGTGCTGGTCATCGGGATCAGCTTCGTCTTCGCCTCGCTGCGGCTGAAGTCGGGCAGCGTATGGGTGACCGTGCTGCTGCACTCCAGCCACAACATTGCCATCCAGGCCATCTTCACGCCGCTGACCGGTACCACCGCACTGACGCCCTATGTGATCGATGAGTTCGGCATCGGTCTGGTGCTGGCCGGCTTGCTCGTCGGCTGGCTGTTCTGGCGCCGGCGTGCGGCACTGCCGAGCGTTGCCGCGCGACCCGCCTGACCTGGCCCGCCTCGAGCCCAGCGCACCACCTGCATTGCGACCCCACCCCAGCTCACAGGAATGCCATCGTGAACCCGACCGTCACTTCCCCGCCAGGTCCCTGGCTGCGCGTGCTGCGCTTTCCGCTGACCCGCATGGCGGTGCTCTACCTGGTGCTGGCCTACCTGTACCTGTCCGGCTTCTTCTTCCGCGCGTCCTTCGCCAAGGGCCCGTGGGAAGGCGTCGCGGCCACGCTGATGGCCGGCGCGCTGATGCTGTGCATCTATGCCAGCTTCGTCTACTTCATCGAAGGCCGGCCGGCCCGCGAACTTGCACTGCGGCCGATGGGCCGAGAGCTCGGGCTCGGCATCCTGCTCGGCGCCGGCCTTTACACCGTGTGCGTGCTGATCATGATGCTGCTGGGCTACTACCGCATCGTCGGCATGCACGATTGGCACATCCTGATTCCTGGCGTGGCGGTGGCGGTGGCCACCGGCGTGTTCGAGGAGCTGGTGTTCCGCGGCGGGGTGTTCCGCCTGCTGGAGGAGTGGCTGGGCAGCTGGGCGGCACTGATGCTGTCGTCGCTGGTGTTCGGCCTGACCCATCTGGACACCGACAACAGCACGCTGCAGGGCGTGGCGTCCATTTCGCTGTGGGCCGGCCTGCTGCTCGTCGGCTGCTATCTGCTGACGCGCCGCCTGTGGCTGGGCATCGGCCTGCACGCGGCATGGAACTACACGCAGGGCACGGTGTTCTCCGGCATCGTCTCGGGCAATGCGCCACCCACCGGCTTGTGGGTGTCCAGCGTCGACGGACCAGACTGGCTCACCGGCGGCAGCTTTGGCCTGGAGGCCTCACCGGTGGCGCTGCTGGTCGGCAGCACGGCCGGCGTGCTGATGCTGGTGGGCGCGGTGCGGCGCGGCCAAGTCCTGCCGCCGGCCTGGAATCGCAGAGTCTGAAGCGGGCGCGCCGCGCCTACAGCGCGTGCCAGAACCGGTCAGGCCGACGCCGGCCCCGGGTTCGGCGTGTGCTCAGGGCGGCGTTTCGAAGAAGCGGCGCACGTCGGCAGCAGATTCGGCCCGGCTGTCCTTGCGTAGGTAGAACATGTGGCCGCCCGGGTAGGTGCGAAATGACAAACGACTGCGCGCCGAGGGCGACCGGACCGTTTGTTCCAACAGGTAGCGCGACAGGAAGTAGTTCGCGCCCATGTCGTGGTAGCCATGCAGCACCAGCGCCTGCAGGTCAGTGTTCTGGGCGAGGGCGATCGCCAGATCCTCCGGGCCAACCAGCCTGGACTTGCGGTCCCACAGCGCGTTCGCCTCCAGGTTCAGCGTGGTGTAGGGCCGCTCGGTGACATAGCCCAGGTCTTTCTGCACGTAGTCCATGAAGGGCGACAGCAGCACGCCAGCGAAGATATTGATCGTTCGGGGGAGGACGCCCAACTCGTCGCGCTTCTCGGGTGTGGGGTTGTCGCTGGCCTGCGCGCCGTCGTAGAAGTCGAGCACCTTGCCCTGCGCCGCGAGCAGGTTGGTGGAAAAGAGCGCCTCGCCAATCCGGCCGCGATTGACGGCGACGAAGGCCGCATCGAGCCCGATCATCCCCCCGACCCTGGCATAGAAGGCGGACTGCTCCTGCGCGTTCATGCGGCCCAGCGTCGCCAGCCCGGTCAGATAACCCGTCAGGGCATAGTCCTCGGCCGCCTTGTAGCCCGCGGCATCGTTCTTGATCGTGCTCTTCCCGTAGTGGGCCGCTATGGCCGCCTGGGTGGGCAGCAGTGTGGCCGCGTGCAGGAGGTCGTAGGTCGGAAACGGCTCGGCGAGCGAAGGCAGTTTCCACTCCGGCGACATCAGCACCGCGCGGTTCAGGTTGATGCCGTACTGCTCGGTCAGGATTCGCGACAGCGCCACGACGCGCATCCCGCCGTAGCTCTCGCCGGCGATCGCCTTGGGCGAGCCCCAGCGCTTGTTCACGGTCAGCCACTGCCGGATGAAGCCGGCGATGGCGTTCAGGTCGCTCTCCACCCCGTAGTAGGGCTTCGGGTCGCCAGGCTTGCCGTCCGGCCCGGGCAGCATGCGGCTGTAGCCGGTGCCCACCGGGTCAACGAAGACCAGGTCCGTGAACGGAATCCAGCTGTCCGGGTTGTCTTCCAGACGGGCCGGCGACGCGGGGAAGCTGCCATCGCCGGCCGTGACGATGGTCTTCGGCCCGATTGCGGCGATGTGGAGGTAGATGCTCGCCGCGCCGGGGCCGCCATTGAAGACGAAGGTCACCGGCCGCTTGGCGGGGTCTGCACCCTTGAGGGTGTAGGCCACGTGAAAGATCTCGGCATCGGGTCGCTCGGGGTCCTTGCCGATCTTGAGCATCCCGGCCGAGGCCTTGTAGTCCGGCAGCTTCTGCGCCACCGCACCCGAAACCCCCGCAAGCCATGCAGCAAGCCCGAGGGCCAGAATTGCGAGCCCCCTGCGTCCGATCGAAACACGCACCACTGCAACCTCCATTCCTGGGTCTTGTCGAACTATGGCCGAGGGCGCTGCGCCACACCAGCAAGAACTTGCTAGTTGCTGGCCCCCTTCGACCCGGACGGGGGCGGGCGCCCTTACTTCGCCTCGCCCACCACTGCCGACGGAGCCAAGTGCGGCTCGTCCGGCAGGGTTATCGGACGCACGCCCTTGACCGAGCGGATGGCGAACTTCGGGTCGCGCTGCCGCAGGTTGGCAAAGAGGCCCGGGAAGTGCGCCGCGCCGCACCTGCGCGGGCAGCCGGCGCTGATCTGAGGTGCGAGGCACTGCTCAAATTGTCGCCAAACACGAACTGGCTCACGATCTCGACGTCCGTGTCGTGCAAATCGTAATCTGGCCGGCCTACTCTGAAGCGGTCCGTCGGGGCTGCCGGCAATTGGCCGGGACTACCAGTTCAAGGCCACCGCCCACAGCAGCCACTCGATTCGGCACGGATTGAACGGCCAGTCTTCGATTCGACGTCGTCAACATCTCGACCCCTTGCTGACATCCGCAGCCCTCAGCGCTTGATGCAAAACGGCCGGTCGATTCGGCCATGTAGCGCTCGCGGCGGCGAGTGCCGGAACAGCAGCGCTAAGACCTCCCCAAATACTGGCGACGGGCGAGGTCTATGTAGAAGTATCTGGATCTGCAGGTGTTGCGCAGAGTACAGGACTTGGAAGCCTTTGATTGGAGCGCCACTGCCGGTATCGCTACCCATGGATCATGTGATTCGGTCCCAACCCAGTAGCGGCGATGGGCTGGACTCCGACGCATCGAATCGGGGCAGGCACGGGCGCCGAGGGCTGCCGGGCTGACACCATCACAATTGCCAGAGGCGGCGCAACGACGTCCCTCACTCTCGCGCCGCTGGAGCGCGCCGCCGCGAAAGGACTGAAGGCGTCCTCGGGCGTGGACATGAGGCTGCGCGCACATTGGAACGGTATCGTTCGGCCGAATCGTCATGCGATTGGAGGCTTAGGTGGGAATGATCAGGCGGGCAACCCTCACACTCCTGGCGCTGGTCACACTGGGCCTGCTCGGCGGCTGCGCGGCGCCGCTGCCCTCGCTTGAAGGCCGCGCGGCGAGCAGCGCACTGACCGACACCTCGGGCACGCGGCTGGGCCGGGCGCTGGCCGCCGATGTGGCCGCGCATCCGGGCCAGAGCGGCATCCATGCGCTGCCGAATCCGCGCGATGCCTTCGCGGTGCGTGCCGTGCTCGCCGCGGCCGCGGACCAGTCGCTCGACGTGCAGTACTACATCTGGCACGGCGACCCGGTGGGCCACCTTCTGTTCGAGGCGTTGTGGCAGGCGGCCGCGCGTGGCGTGCGCGTGCGCCTGCTGCTCGACGACAACAACACGGCGGGCATGGATGCGACGCTGGCCGCGCTGGACGCGCACCCGAACATCGAGTTGCGCCTGTACAACCCCTTCGTGCAGCGCGGTGCCCGCTGGCTGGGCTATGCAACCGACTTCGCGCGTCTCAACCGGCGCATGCACAACAAGTCCTTCACCGCCGACAACCAGGTGACGGTGGTGGGTGGGCGCAACATCGGCGACGAATATTTCGGCGTGGGCAATGGCATGGTATTCGCCGACCTGGACGTGGTGGCCGTGGGCCCGGCGGTGGCCGAGGTGTCGAGGCAGTTCGACCTGTACTGGAACAGTGCCTCCGCCTACCCGGCGGCGGCGCTGCTCGACGCGTCGGGCCCGCAGGCCGCCGCCGAACTGCAGGCGCGCTTCGCCGCGGCGCGCGCGGATCCGCAGGCCCTGATCTACCTCGAGGCGGTGCGCACCACGCCGGTGGTACGCGATCTGCTGGCCCAGAAGCTCAACTTCGAGTGGGCCCGCGCGCAGCTGGTGCACGACGACCCGGCCAAGACGCTGGACACCGCCCAGCGTGCCGATGTCCTGCTCTTTCCGGACCTGGTGCGCGCCATGGGCCGGCCGCAGAAGTCGTTGGACCTGGTGTCGCCTTACTTCGTGCCGGGTGAGGAGGGCACGGCCGCGCTGGCGGCGCTGGCCGGCCGCGGCGTCGCGGTGCGCATCCTCACCAATTCGCTGGCCGCCTCCGACGTGAGCGCGGTGCATGCCGGCTACGCCAAGCGGCGCGAAGCGCTGCTGCGCGCCGGCGTGCGGCTGTACGAGCTGAAGCCGACGGCCGGGAAGGAGCTGCCGGACGACCGCACCGGCATGGGCTCGAGCTCGTCGTCGGGCCTGCATGCCAAGACCTTTGCCGTCGATGACGAGCGCATCTTCGTCGGCTCGTTCAACTTCGACCCGCGCTCGGCGCTGCTGAACACCGAGATGGGCCTGGTCATCGACAGCCCGGTGCTGGCGCGCGGGCTGGCCGAGGGCTTCGACACCCAGGTGCCGCTGATTGCCTACGAGGTGCGCCTGGCACCCGGTGGCCGCAGCCTGCAGTGGGTGGAGCGCAGCGCGGTGGGCGAGAAGGTCTTCGACGCCGAGCCGGACACCAGCCCGATGCTGCGGCTGGGCGTCGGCGTGATGTCGCTGCTGCCCATCGAATGGCTGCTTTGATGTCCCTGCCTCACATGAACGGTGGCAGGAACGGAGCATGAACGATTCCAATTTCAGCGCTGCGCAGAAAGCGATGAAGGCGGCGTTTCATGCCGCTAAGCAGCCTTTGACTGACGGCCGCTTCTGGCCGGGACCGTTGTTTCGAGCTGCTCCCCGACAGCTGACGTTCGCCCTGGCTCTCACCGAGGTCTAGTCGAATCCCTGAGAGCCGGTGCCATCTCGCAACGGACTGTTGGCAGTCCACCATGCTGTAGCCGCGTGCAAGGCGCTCAGCACGTCCTTGGCCGATAGCAGGTCCGTGCCGCTTCAAGCCAGCCATCGCCGGGGCAGAGTGTGATGCGCCCATGATCGATTCCGAGATCGCGCTGTGGCTGCCTGGCAATGGTCGCAGAATCCGGGCACGCACAAGCTTGTTGTGACCTCGCCGCTGAGGACTGCGGTGCTTGAGACCTGTCCTGCGTGACGGAACGCCATACAACATGATCGTTCGCAGCCTGCCCGCCCGGTTTGGAGATTGCCTGCTGGTCACCTGGGGATCGCCGAAGCGAGCCATGCTGATCGATGCCGGACTGGGCAAGACCTACACCGAGTCTCTGCGGCCGGCGCTCGCCCAATGCAGGAGCCTGGGCATTCGACGGCTGGAACTGGTCGTCGTCACGCACATTGACCGCGATCACATCGGCGGCATCGAGCAGACGCTGACACTGCAGCATGAACATGGCCTGCCCGTCGCCGAGGTCTGGTTCAACGGTGAACCCCATCTGCCACGGGCCCCCGCGCGGCCCAGGGGCGTTGAACAGGGTGAGACGGTTGGCCGATTGCTCAGGGCGCAATCGATTCCCTGGAACACCAGCCTGGCAGGCAAGGCCATTCGCATTCCGGCCCGCGGGCTGTTGCCCAGCGTCACGCTGCCAGGGGGGCTTCGTCTCACCGTCCTGGCGCCCGACCTGGAGCAACTGAAGCGACTGGCCGATCTATGGCCCGAAGCGGTGCGCAGCGCCGAGGCCGTGGAGCCGCTTGCGCGCGGACCGGTCTCGCCGCGCCGCCCCCCGCCCGTAGCGCCCATCGACATCGACCGGGTCGCCGCAGAGCCCTTCAGCGAAGACGACAGCGTGGCCAACGGCAGCAGCATCGTGTTGCTGCTGGAGCAAGGCCGCAAGGCGGCGGTACTGACTGGCGATGCGTACCCCAGCCTGGTCCTGGCCGGCTGGAAGCGGCTGGTGGCCAGCCGCGGCAGCGCACCGAAGCTTGACCTGCTGAAGCTGTCGCACCATGGCAGCAGCACCAACACCTCGCCCGAACTGTTGCGTACCCTGAAGCCGCGGAGGGTGCTGGTGTCCTCGGATGGCAGCGCCTATGGTCATCCCCATGCGCAGACCCTCGCCTGGGCGGTCCGCGAACTCAAGGGCGTGGAACTGCTGTTCAACTACGACAACGAGTACTCGCGGCCGTGGGCCCAGACCGCGGCACGACCGCGATCCGGCTTCAAGGTCCGGGTGGGCGGTCCTGACGGCATCGCGGTCTAGCGCCGCGCAGGGGGGAGGCGGCCGTGCGCTGGGCGACCTCGCGGTCGTCGCCTTGACACTGTGGCGGATATCAGGCCTGCCAGACCCCATATCCGGCTTCATACAGGCCAATGGCCAGCTCCACTTCCAATGCGCGCGCGGCCTCGTATGGCATAGGGTTGTAAACCACGTACAAAGCCGGCAGCCGACGCAGGCCGTACTTGAAGACGAAGCGGTTCGCTTGAACGCCCGCCTTGTGTTTGCCGAACCAAAGATCGGTGTCCAGGCCGGTCATGCCGACGTAGACGAAGGGCTTGCCCAGTTGGTGGTTGGGGTTTGCCCTTCAGAAAGTGGGTTCCATACCTGGTCCGCCAACTCGACAACTTAGAAGTGATGGTGATGAGGATGGCGTCTGGGCTGGGGCGACCTCTCCACAGTACCTCCACTCGCCGTCTGAACAGGATCTGGGAGGCGAGACGCTAAATGCCCTCCCAGACCCTGCTCAACGTGCGTCCGCGCCAGCTCGCGGCTAAACCGTCGTCGAGCAAACGCTTCCACAACAGAGACAAGGTATTCGCCGGGAACAGCGCGGCGCGGATCGAGTCGTCGTTGTCCTCCGTCGTCACGGTCTTGCGGTAGCACTCGCGCAGCACCTGCAGCCGCTGCGAGATCGGCGGATACCCGACAAAGGGCTGATCGTTGCGCGCCGCGCCGAACCGGACTAGGTCCAGCGCCTGGCGCAGAATATCGAGGACCGTAAGCACGAAATACACACCCTGGGTCGACAGGTTCGGCGGCAGAAGGTCGAGCTGGTGACCGCTTTCCGCGACGAGGTGAAAGGCCAGGACGTCGGAGGCGAATTCTTCACTGTGCATCGAATTCCCACCGTGAACGATGTCCAGTGCATCGTGCAGAGTGTGGCAGTACTCGTGCGCGATGACGAAGCGCTCGTTGGACGCGGTCAAGAGCGTCAAAGGAGCCTGGTAGTTCGACGGCGGCGGCGAGTAGCCCACCGCGCGCGGCAGGCCGTTGAACAGATAGTTCTCAATCGTCATCCGAAGCAGCATCAGTGGCATCGGGTTCGCCGCCAGCACCTCTTGCACGTCATCGGGTTCGCACTTGAAGCTGAAGGCCGCGCCCGCAGCGGCCGGAACAGGTTTCCAGCTCAACACCACGGCCTTGGAGGCCTGGTAGGCAAATTCGATGAGCCCGGCGGAGATTTGCACGAAGTAGAAGTCGCCATGACGCCGCGCGCAAGCGCTCGAGTCGAGTACGGGCAGCGTGGCGAGCAACAGGCGGTCACAGATCTGCTGGCAGCGCAGGTTCGCATGGTCGGTATGTGCCTGACGCAGAATCACTTCGATCGACGCAGCTTGGCGCGCGATCATCTCGAGGTACACGCCGTCTTCGTCGGGCCCTGGCGATGTGCGTTGCAGGATGTCGCGAGTGCGTGCCCAACGCAGGCGCTCGGTGCGCACCGGATACTTGAAGAAGGGCGGACTGAACACCAAGTCGCCGCGCAGTACCGCCTCGCGCTCGCGCCGCTCGGCACTGGCCAAGGCGATTTCGAGCGCATCGCCGTTAGCGATTGTCGTCTGCAAACCCTGCTGTTCTCGAGCTGCGCGCTGCTGCTCGCGCAGCGCCCGCATTGCCTCGACTCGAGCCGAACCGGCTGTCGCGCTCACGCCAGTGCTGCGGCCACTTGCGCCGCCACGTTGCCGTCGTTAAGGTAGCCGACGATGCCGTGCCGGTTGTCGGTGTTGTTGTCGACGCCGTTGTGGTTGACGATCTTCGGACGAACCGGAAACCATTTTCCGTCCAGCGGGTTCAGGGCCACGATGTCTCGCTCGTCATAGGCGTTGTACCAAGCCGCAGGCTTGGCGATGTTCTCCACCACACCCAGCTTGCTGCTGACGGCGCGCAGGCCCAGTGGCGACCCCACGGTGATGAATTGGCGCAGGTCCAGCGCGTGGCGTCGCAACTTGATGACGTTATAGGCGACGACACTGCCCAGCGAGTGGCCGATGACGATGGTGGGTTCATTGGTCAGCTTGGCCGCAACGAGGGCATTGATCGCGTCGGTCACCTCGCGCCGACTGATGTAGAGGTACACCTCGCGCAGAAAGGTCTCGATCGTGAAATTCGACGCCGGGGTCAGGCGGTTGTCGATCACGCGCGCGATCGCCTGCACCCAGCCCCAGTTCTGGATGCCCTTCTCCTGGCTCGCGGCCGGATCCATCTGCGAGCGCACGTCCTGCTCGGAGATGTGCCCCGACTCCTGCAACTGGTCGAGCGCCGACTGCATAAATTTCTCGAACTCCAAGTCTTGCCCCGGCCCCTTGGCGACGACACCGGCCGGCGTTGGCAAGCGCGCCTTGGCGACGAAGGCGTCAAGCGTGTCGCCGTAGTACGGGAAGTCGAAGTGCAATGTCGCCGGCCAGGACTGCCCGGCTGCGCCGAAGCCTTCCTGCAGAGTCTCGACCCAGATCTTCTCGAGGTCCTGGGCCTTGCGGCCGCCCTGCGCAATGCCATGCACCATCAGAACTCTCATACCAACTCTCCTCTGAAAATTGCTTCGAAGACGCCGTCGGCAGCTTCGGCGGCAAAGGTAGTCCACAGCGAGTCGCACAGCCAAGGCTGCGCCGCCCGCAGCAGCGCCGGCAGATCGACGCGGCGCGCGCGCAGCAGGTTCCAGCTCTGCGTCAGCAGCGGGCACAACGGCACCACCGGCAGCGTGGTGCCGCGCTCGAGCAAGCGGCTGGCGAGTAGGCGTATGTCGAACAATTCGGCCCTGATGTCGTCACGCATGTACTTCAGCACGCTCAGTACCTGGCGGTCGTTACCGGCCTGCGAGAAGGCATGGGCCGCGTAGAGCCCCAGCGTCGGATCGATGCCTTTGGAAAGCCGGATACGCTCTGCCAGCGCCATGGCCTCGCGCTCCGAGCGCAGGTGAAAGGCGTCGCCATCGATCGCCAGCGCGACCATCGCTCGCAGCCGATCCACCTCATCCTTGCGCTGCAGGTACTCACCCCAACGCCAGTGGTTTGACGACGGCACGTAGCTGACATTGGACACGCCCTCGGCCTTGACGGCCACGTGGCCAACGTAACCGGCGAGGCCCGCCAGCACGACGCACCGGCGGTCAGCGAACTGCACCGCCACCGACACCACTTGGCCTTGCGGCACCATGGTCGCCGTGACATGCCGCACCCGCACTACGGCCGGCCTCGACTGGCCGTCGCCGGGGTCCAGAATCTCGGCCAGCAGATCCGAATGGTCACGAGATGCGACGGCCCGCTGCGCCACGGTACCCTGAATGAAGAAACCGGTCTGGCTTTCGAAGTGGTCGTGCTGCTGATCGGGCATGCGGCGGCGCAGCCTGGCTTCGGTGCCGGCGTCAGTGGGAAGCAGGAGTTCACCCGCCCTGCCGCGGGTGAAACCGCGTGTCGACAAGGTGTTGTTGATGGCATCTGCCACTGCGCGCACGCCATCGCCTGCGGTCGCCAGCGCGCTTGGCCGCGATGGTTGTGGGGACGGTATCGCCATTGCGCCGACTCCGCCTGGCGGCGCAGCACGCGTCGCGCGACGGGGACGGCGCACGCGTGCGATGTAGACATCCTCGCTCGACGGCACGTTGACGACCACCTGCTGAGATGCGTTGGGATCGATGCCCGCCAGCAACTCGTCGACTTTGCGCTGCAGAAACGATTCCAAGCGCCGGTTGGGCACCACCTCGATACTGCGGCCGTCCTCGACCACCTGGCGCACCATGCTGTCCTCTGGGTCCTCGAAAGCCGCCATCAATGCGGCCGTGAGAACGCTGCGCGGAGCCCCTGCGATCTTGCCTTCGTAGGCCGGCCGGGCTTCGCTGGTGGCTTTGATGAAATCGACCTTGGATTCGGCACTGATGTCGTCATGGTTCGGAAACGCCGCCACGCCGTCCACATAGGCGCCACCCCGTACGTTGGGAATCGAGCGGCAAGCGTCGGAGACGAACACGACGTTGGGAATGCCCGAATACTTTGCCAGATCGATCGCAGTTCGCAGGTTGATCGCCTCGGCTGTTTGCTTGGGTGCGCCGCTCAGCAGCCAAATGTCGGACCGGCTCTGCCAGTAGCCATGCCCAGAGAAGTACACCACCAGCAGGTGGTAGCGCGGCGGCACCGTGACGATCGCGTCGAAGGCCTTGACGACAGCCGCGCTGGTCACGGGGCGTTTGGCGTCGGTGAGCTTCTTGACGTCAAAACCCTCACCGGCCAACCAGCGCGCCACCCGCTCGGCCTCATCTGCCGCGGACCCCAAAGGCGTCAAGCCCCCTGTCTTGTTGACCCCGATGACGACGGCTGCTTTGTTCATCAGGCAAGCATATGCATTGGCCAAGGACTTGCCAACACCCAATTGCGCTGGGTCGACAGGTCCTGGATCTTTCACGGGGCGCATCCGGCACGGCATATGTGGCGGCTGGCTGCACTTATGCAGTAGCTGAAGCCATACCGACCAACGACCGCTTCGTGGCTGGCAAGCCAGACAGTTGAGTACCCGGTTGGGTCGGCAGTGACCTTTCGGGCCGAAGTGCAGCAGTCATTCGATCGGGCTCGAGTGAATCCTGACTGGCGCCGCAGGGCTCAAGGCGCCGGCCGCCGCGCCAGCCGGCCGCTACGTCAGCTGTACCCCAGATAGCGGTCGGTGGTGATGGCAACCGCCATGCGCTCGAACGACCGCAAGGTGTCAGAGACCGTGAATTCGATTTCTGGCCGCGACCGACGGCAACCGCTGCATTGCCGTCGCTCAAGGCGCCGGGTCGGATGACCGTACTGTGGCCCATTGCGGTCCTCCAGTTCGCGAGCGTGAGTGGCAGCTGATGTGGCCGAGACCTGACAGCTGTTACGCCGATCTCTTCGCAGTCGAACCGCAGCTTCCCGGCTGCAGCCGCCCTTGCGATCCGTCCAGCACCAGAAGCCCCGCTCGACCCCCGTCTACGGCAATTTGGTGTCGGCGCAAAGCTCACCCAACAAGGCCTCGAGCGCCCTGCCCTTCTCGCGCATGTAGTCATGGCCATCGTAGTGGCGCGCCTGAACGCCACTGAGACCATGCGACTGCAGGTGTCCTCGAACCTCGCGGCTGACGCCTTGGGCAGCCAACAAGGTCTCGACGCCTGAACGGATCCGCTTCAACTGGAAGTCCTCGATCGAATCATCGACGATGTCTTGGGCCCAGCCCGCCAGTGTGCGCACGCTGATTGGCTTCTTGTCTGCGGTCGTCGAGATCGCGTACTCCCCTTCCCGCTTCAAGATGGCGAGCGCTTCGCGCGCGGGTTCGAGCAATGGAATCTGGTGTGGACGCGGCCCCTGCCCGGGTCGACCCTTGCCATCGAAGATCGTCATCGCATCGTCCGCGACATCGAGCCACCGAAGCCGTATGAACTGCTCGATGCGCTGGCCTCCCTTCAGCAGGTGCAGGCGCAGGACGGCGGCCTCGTTACCCGGCTGGTTGTGCAGCAACTTCCAGTAGGCACGCAACTCGGTCTTCGAGAACGGCCTCTTGTCGGCGCGGTCGAACTGTGGGGATCGCCGCGTCTGCGCTGCGGGGTTGAAAACGATCTCGAACGTCTTGAAGACCACCGGGATTGAGGCAGTCGCACGCACGTCGAGCGCGCATTGGTACGCCGCCCGCAGGTACGAGCGCAGCTTGTTGGCGGTGCGGCCTTTGCCGGCCTCGATCAGGCGACGCAGCATGTCGAGCACCTGGTCGGGCGTCAGGTCCGCCGCGGGGGACTGCGACACTGCCGGCCAGGCTTCGTTCATATGCCGCTCGAAGTTCTGCCCGGCATCGACGTGGCTGCGTCGGCTCTGGGTCTTGAGATGCGCGACATAGGCATCCAGCAACTTGGACAAGGTGCGCGTCGATTTCTCGACCTCGGCCGTCTTCTGGGCGAGGAAGGTCTTGCGCTCCTCGACCTTAGCTTCGCGCAGGCCGCCGCTGTGGGCGCGAGCGGCGTGGACCTCGGCCAGCGCCCTGCACTTTTCCAGCGCCGCCGCGATGCCATAGCCACGCGCAGTCGGCTGCAACTTCTTCGGCGGCGCCGACGGGTCGTAGACTCCGATGGGTTCTCGGCTGGTCTTGCCGGCCAGCGAATAGCGCCAGTACAGTTGGACCGCCCCGCTGCTCGATCGTGCCCCGGGGCGTGGTGTAAGTCCGTGAGCCCGGAAGGGCTGAGATGCACGGTACTCAGCGCTGGATTGCAGACACCCGAGTCGGTGCAGTATCGCTGAGGCTTTGCAGGCCTTCAAGCTGCATGTAGCGGCGGTTCAGACACCATTTGTCGTTCTGTTCCAAGAGCATCGCGCCGACCAGTCGGGTGATGGCCGCGTCGTTGGGGAAGATGCCCACGACGTTGGTTCTGCGCTTGATCTCGGCATTCAATTGCTCCAGCGGGTTGGTGCTGTGGATCTGCAGCGGGTGTGCGCGGGGGAAGTCCATGTACGACAGCACCTCGGTTTCAGCGTCGTCCATCAGCTTGGCCAGCTTGGGCAGAGTCTTGCGGAACTGGTCGGCCACGGTACGCCACTGCTCGCGTGCGGCCTTGGCCGTCTCCTGGGCGAAGGCCGTGGCGATGGCCGCACTGACCATGCGGCGCTGCGTCTTGTTGGCATGCGCCAACGCGTTGCGCATGAAGTGCACCCGGCAGCGCTGCCAGGTGGCCTTCAGAACCTTGGCCGCGGCCGCCTTCAGCCCCTCGTGGGCGTCGGAGATCACCAGGCGCACGCCGCGCAGCCCACGGCGCATCAGACTGCGCAAGAACTCCGTCCAGAACGTCTCGGCCTCGCTGGGGCCGACCTTCATGCCGATCACCTGACGCTGATCCTCGGTGTTCACCGCCACGCTGACGATGGAGCCGGCCTCGCGCGTCTTGACGTAGGTCGCGTCGATCCACAGGTACGGCCAGTCGCCCTCGATCGGGCGGTTCAGGAACGCGCCCACGCGCTCGTCGAGCTCGGCGCACAGCCGCGAGACCTGGCTCTTGGAGATGCCGTTCATGCCCATGGCCTTGACCAACTCGTCCACCGAGCGCGTGGACACGCCGTGCACGTAGGCTTCCTGGATCACCGCGGCCAGCGCCTTCTCGGCCATGCGTCGCGGCTCCAGGAAGGCCGGGTAGTAGCTGCCCTGGCGCAGCTTGGGGACCTTCAGCGCCACCGTGCCGGCGCGGGTCTCCCAGGGCCGATCGCGCAAGCCATTGCGGCTGTTCAGCCGCTCGGCGTTCTTCTCGTCGTAGCCGGCGCCACACAGCGTCTCGGTCTCCAGCTCCATCTGCCTCTGGGCGGCGAACTGCACCATCTGGCGCAGCACGTCGATGTCGGCACCCTTCTCGGCCAGCTCGGCCAGTGCCATAGTTGCGTTGGTCATCGTGTTCTCCATTCAAGGATCAAGGTTGGATTTCGCACCTCAACCCTATCCGGAAACCACGATGACCACCCCGATCGGGACGGTCCGCCGCAGCGCGACAAGCCGCTTCGGGCTACGCCCTACGCGCCTTGCCGCGCTGCGATGAACTTACACCACTTGCCGGGACGCAGCCCGAGTCGACAAAGCGGCTGGAAAAGCGCTCTGCTTCGCGGAAGCCCTTGCTTGGCGGGAGCCTCGACACGCGCGGACTATAGCTTTCGATCAGGCGCCCGAGTCGGTGCGGAAATCTTGCCGCCCTCAGGCAATTGAGGCCACGCATGCAGTGACCGGTCCCGAGCATGCCGCCGTATGTCATCTGCGGGTCGGGGGCAGGTGCTCGTTGATCGGATCTCGTTGCCCTGAACCTGTCGGTCGCGGCAGCTACTCGGTATCTATCTCCAGCAGCAACAGCACCGCGATTGCCACATGCTCGGGCGGCCGCAACCTGGGCGCGCGCCAGCATGCCCCAATGATGACGCCG
>Ga0105103_10000474_pt1 | contig 22736 bp, 12 predicted proteins | sample PPLLaktember2015_2_FD_79107 | JGI IMG/M metagenome (GOLD analysis project Ga0105103, IMG submission 79107) | Freshwater sediment microbial communities from Prairie Pothole Lake near Jamestown, North Dakota, USA - PPLs Lake P7 Core (6) Depth... | ecosystem: Environmental > Aquatic > Freshwater >...
ATGACGTTCGGGTCTTCATAAACATATTGCTCATAATCGTTGTAGAATCGATTCAATTTCAGATCATAAAAGGTTGTCGGTGACAGCACATGATTCAAAGACAGAATTTGAGTGTTGCTGTGTCCATGTTGTTGTGGCGTGCCGTCAGGATTGTATTTAAATGACTGTTGAAACTGGCGATCGGCAGTATATTGATTGACAAATCCGTTATAGCTGATTTTGATATTCTTTCCCAAATGATAGGTTAGTTTCGCCTGCAGGGAGGAACGACTATAGGCGTTCATAGGGACCAGGGCGCTGTCGCCAGGTAATCCATAAGGGAGGAACCATCGTCTTCCGTAGAGATATCCCTCATCGGAAACCATCCTGCCGTTGACAAAAAAGTTCAGTTTGCCGGAAGTGAACGGAACCGGTCCGCTGAGGCTGCCTTCCAAATTGTAATTGGCATTAAATTTTTTCAAAGGGTTTTCGTACTCGCCCACGCCCAAGGTTTCGCCTGTTTCGGCATCGGCGCCACGATATACACGTTCGGCAACGGCGAATGTCTCATCATGACTGACGTAATCACCAATCCAAGCTTTCAGCATGCCGGAATAATCAGCCTGCCCTTCCTTGGTGACGATATTAATAATGCCGGACATCGCCTGACCATATTCTGCATTGAATGTTCCGCTGATTACCTGGAGTTCTTTGATAGAGTTATTTTCCACTTGCAGGCCCATACGTCCGGAAAAAACATCGGTTGTAGCGACGCCGTCGATCCAATACGCGATCTCGCCGGCTCTTCCGCCGCGGATGTGCAGATCACTGCCATCCCGTACTATGCCGGCTTGGAGCTCAAGGACATCCTGCACCTCCTGAACAGGAAGGGCGCTGATTTCCTCTGCTCCCACTGAAGATAATGAGGAGGTCATGTCCATACGCACCAGCGGTCTTTCAGCGACAATGGTCACCTCTTCACCGGCTTCAAGAACGGTTTGCGTTAATTTGACCTGGATCGGCGTGGTCATGTCTATGTTGACGCCGACCTGAGAGATGCGCTGGGTCGTATAACCGATCATGGTGATGCTCAGGGTATATTGGCCGGGAGGGATATTCATGATGATAAAGCGGCCTTGTGCATCTGTCGCTGCACCCAATAGCGTCCCCTGCAATACGACATTCACCCCCGGCATTGGTTCTCCAGTGCCGGCATCATAAACAGCGCCGGATATTTTGCCCGTTGTTCCGGCGAACGAAGCAAAAGTTGTTGCGAGGCAATAAATAAGCAACAACTGCCCAAACAGTCGGAGTTTCATTTCCTCACTCCTTTATAAACAGTTGAGGAGTCAATTCATCCCGTTAAATAAAGAGGCTCACCCCTATCGGGGTGAGCCTATCAATTATTTAATTATTGCAAATTTACCGATTTTAGCGCCGTTTTCCCCCGCGTCCACATGATAAATATAGATACCATAGGCAATGTCCAGATTATCTTTGGTCAACATATTCCAGACGAGAGTGCCATCGAGAATGTCACTGCCCGCGTGATATTCCAATTCGGCTACCAATTGACCGCGCACATTGAATATTTTAATCGTGCAATTGGGAGGCAGATGGGTGAAATGGAGTTCACGCGGTCCACGTCCGTTGGAATAGGGATTCAATGGTTCCCAAGAGTTGGTGACGACATAGGGATTGGGAACAACCCGTATCTTTTCCAAGTCGATTGTGGCTTCGTTAACATACTGAGCAGATGTCTCAAACTCATAGACGTCGCTTGCCATGAACGGCTTGACGGTTTTGACAATTAAATAATCGCCGGCGCGCGGATTATTGTGCAATGAATCATTGGTCGCGCTGTCCAATTCCAACGACCAGGAAATCACTGTCGAGTCGTTGACATCAGGCTCGATAAAAATGATCTGATCGGTGCGCGATTTGTCGGTGAACGCCGTGAAGGTGCCTTCTTGACCGGCCAATTTGTCATTTTCCCAAAAACCGAAATCGATCTTTTTCCCAGTCACCAGGTTGGTGACACTGAAATTCACTGGAATTGCAGGCAATTTTCTCGTTGCTGAAACCGAAAGTTCCGTCGATGTATCCATGCCGACGGGACCGAATTCGATTTCATAGTCGAAGGGCAATGGAACTCCTCTGGTTTTGCCATAGAGGAAAGGCTCGACAACATAGGCGTATACGCTGTCTCGACTCCACATAGAGCTGTCGGCGCGGACGCCTAATTCTGCCACACTGGCCAGGATCACTTGAAAGCCTTCGGTGATCGGGAGCACATCACCCGTCTTCACATTGGGACTCTTTTTGATCAGGGTGTCCGGCGAGCTCGGATTGGTTACATTCACCAAGGTCATATTTTTGGTGACATAGGTGAGTGTGCTGGCGCTGCCGGTAAGCATCGTATCCTCAAAACTGATTTGGTATTTGTTTTTATCCTTAATCAGCAGTGGATTGATCACTTTATATCCAATTTTGCTGTCAGCCTGCCCGCCCCGAATCGCCACCGCACCGCTGATTTCTGTGGGAACCATACCATTGGTTGGGGCTTCAGGACGTACGACGACGACATTTTTGCCCTTATCCTGAACCACACCGGCAGTATTGAGGGTGATGAATTTCGAGCATTCACTGGGCGCCAACCCGCCTTGGGCTGATCCACGGTCATAGGAGGTCACCGCATAAAAATAGGTCTGGCCGTTGACAACCGTGCTGTCTGTCCACGTGTTGACGATACCGGTATTGTTGCCGAGATTAAATTTTATGCCTTTGACATCGACCGGTGCATAGCCGGAAATATCGTTCGCCAGATCGAATTGCACAATGGGTTTTCGATAAGTCGTCACGCCCTGCCCATCGGTGATAGGCATTGCATCATTCCAGCCCGGATCGGTCGAACGATAAATCTTGTACCCTTCAAAGTCTTTACCGGTAATCGGATCTTCGGATTCTTCTGCTGCGTTATCCCAAATGAGGGTCACGCGATGATCGCCGGGAATTGCCTGGACTGTAGGAATATTCGGCGCTTTGGCAAAATTATAATTTTCGCCGTATGCTTTGGTGAACCACTTGACGTTCTCCAAATAATCATCCCGATTGATGCCGCACATGGTGCCCATAGAAAATCGCTCGATAGTACCTGCCTTCACCGGGAAATAACCTGAGCCATAGAGCAATTCGATATTGGCGTTCAGCAATTCGTCATCAAAAAAGCCGGGAAGCAAATAGGTCCAGACTTTTTCATCATCGTATTGCGGCAGATTCTCCCACACATAGAGGCTGAAGCTGGTCAAACCAATCATGTCGGTTTCATCGACGTCGGTTTTATCAAAATGAGGCTCACCATTGCTCGGTATGCCGTCACTCTCGCCCGGATCACCGGAAAAGGCGACCCCGTCTGCACCCAGATCATCAAATGCCGGATCCCAATCACCATCATTATCAATCCCATCGTTCCGTCGTTCATCCAGCAGGATATTATTACGACCAGCGCCGGTGTAGTAATCGATGGCTTTCAATCCGACATAAAGATATGAGGTGTACGCATCAGCGCCCTCACCCACTACAGCACCATTATTTTCGTCAATGATCCCGTTCAGGTTATTGTCGACCAAATCAAAGGGAATCTCCTGCAGCGATTTTCCCACCCAGAATTTAAAGATCAAATCCTGATAAGGAATTTTAAGCGTATCGACAGCAAGTTCCGCCATGCTGGTCAGTTTGCGCTCAAAGGTCTCATAGTCGGTTACAACGATCGGATCAGAAAGACCCAACGTTTTCGTATCGAACATGGATTCGGAGATGACAGTACCATCCCCCATCACGCCGTCGCCGTCATTATCAATGCCGTCATAGGGATTGCCCGGTGACTCCAAAAAGACACCGCCGAAATAGCCGATCGGGGTCCAGCCGCCGTAGCCGATATCATCGAAATCGTAAAGATAAGCAGAGTCAGATTCTTTGTCGAATCCCCCCATGTCGTCACCGCCGTCACCGCCGTCTTTCGTATCGCCCATATTATTGCCGTACTTGTAGCCGAACACCATTTTATCATGATTGAACGTGCCGATATTTTCCAAGTCAAAAAGGTTAAACAGGCCGTCCTCGACCAGTGCGTTTGACCATTGAAAGCCGCGCACCCACATACGAATTCCCAAACCGCGACGGAGCAAGTCGGTGCTGTCAGGATAGAATTTAAATTCCGCATTGGTATAGTCATCGGCGACAAAAAAGCTCTCTTCATCCGCGTTATAGACATCCTTGCCAAAATATCCGTTCCACTGTCCAGGCCATCCCGGATCAACCGGATCATCAATTCTATCGGGCCAAACATAAGGCCACGCCCACGGCCATTTGCTCATGGCAATTTTATTGGTGTCTTTGGAAGCGAATCCCGGCAACGGCAGAAAAGTCCACCAATCACCATCCGGACTTCTATCGCCGGTGGAATTGCCGATGATCGAACTTCTCACCTCGGTCATGATGTGCTTGACTTGCCCTTCGCTATCGATCACCTCACCCCCGACGAACAAGTTGCCGTCGATCATATACTTGGTCCCCGAGTTGATCGGCCATTCACCGGCAAAAGCCGATGGATCATTGATGGCGCCGGAAGTGCCATCATTATAAAAGGTCGTCCGGAAGAGATTGCCGGAATGGACCCCGTCCCTCAACTCTAAATAATCGCCATGGAGGCCCTGCATCTGCGCCACTGCGCCGCTGCAAAACCAACAGGCGAAGATAAAAACAACGATGAGATATTTAAAAAGGTTTTTCATTTCATCTTCCTCCAATACGTTTAAAAACCGACTGAAAAGCCGATTTGGATCTGACGAGGCGCTGAATAAAATCCGGGTTGCAGCACATAATGCTCAACAGTCCCAATTCGATTGGGATCATAACCAACCTGTTGGGGAGTAATATTGGTAGTATAGTCGGGCGATCCTGTGTCCGAATAAACAGACGTTGCATCATCCGAATCAAACAAGTTCTGTATATAGGCGAAAAGATTCACATCAAACGCGCCCAACATTAACCGTTTGTTGATTCTCAGGTCGACAGTCGTTTGATTTGGATTGCGCGAGCTATTCTCCGGCAATCCTGAGACTGCGGCGCCGCCGACAAATTGCGCCCGTGGGAAGGATGGCGTGTAGGGAAAACCGGAATAAAACCGTCCGATGCTTGAGAACGTCCAGTTATTCTTGGTATAAACCAACTGTGCATTCAACGAGTGGCGACGGTCCCACGACATGGGGATTAAATTCAGCCGCGGTTCCTGCAGATTTGTTTCCGCATTGAAAGCATCTGTGGGATTCGAGTATGAACCATCGGCAATCTGGAAAGAGTAGTCGATGTTCGCTGCAAAGTTTGCCGCCATACGCTTTTCCATTTTGACGGTGATACCGCGCACATTCGAATAATCTTTATTCTCATAGGTCGAATAAAGGACACTGGGAAGAGTGGTTTTTACCAATGGGCTAGTTCCCACCCAATCGCGAATATCTTTATAGAAGATGGTAACATCAATTCCGAGATCCTTGCCGATTTGCTGCTGCAGTCCAATTTCGTATTGTACTGTGCGTTTTGCATTCAGGTCAGCATTGCCAAAAACGGTGTTTCCTCCTGAAGGATTAATTTTAAAATCAGGGTCGGTATACATCTCACCATAGGCTGGAATTTGGAAAAAGTGACCATAAGAAAAATGAATGACGCCGGTGTCAGTAATCGGATAGGCAATACCCAAGCGAGGACTGACCTGCATTTTGGGCGTCACCTTGGTATGCATCATCGAACGCCGTTCATCAGGCGTCATTTCCTCGAACTGTTGGACATAAGCTTCGTATTCCGGTTGCGAAAGTCCAGGAGGGGGTTCAACCCAATTCCGATAGATGTGCTCGGCCTTCATGGGATGATAGATGTCCGGATCTTCAGGATCTGCCGGAACCACGTAATTGGCGTCAAACCAATCAAATCGCATACCCAAGTTGAAGATAATTTCCTTCAATTCCACTTTGTCCTGAAGATAAGCAGAAAACTCTCTCGGTTTCCGCGTATATTCGCTGCGCTGAGGACTGTCGATATTGGGAATTGCCGGCAAATAAGGAACAATCTGCTCGTTGGATACGGCATCAGTCGCAGCAATCAGAGAGTAGCCCAGTGAATACAACTGATGTGAACGGAACTCAAATCCCACCTTCATCAAATTGAATTTATTGATTTGGCTGGAAAAATCTAATTTGGCAATCAACGATTGGGTTCGGTTCTTATTATAACCGTGATTGCTGCCGTCGTTCCAGAACGAATAACTGCTGCCGACATTATTGGAATCAGGATGCGTATATCCTTCTGGTCCTGCCGGATCGATATACCATTCATACTGACGGCGTTCCTGTTTGAGCTGCTCAAATAAAATGCTGTCTTCTACGGATTTCGAAGGATAAAGGGTAACCGGCGGCAAATAAACGCCCTCATCGGTAGAGTCAGAATAAACATAAACATAATAATCAGGTCTCGCGTTTGGATCTTTATAGACGTAACTCTCGCTATTATAATCGAGATAATTCACCCTCACTTCATAAAACGTCCGAGGAGAGAGTACATGATTGAAAGAAAAAATGTGAGACTGATTATTTGAAAAGCTTTCGTTAGTGCCAAAGGGGACATAACGCTGATTCTGAGAATAGCCATAAGGTTGCTCGTATCCGTTCCAGAGTACGTTATAGCTCATTTTCATACTATTGGCCGGCTTCCACGTCAACTTGCCCTGAAGGGATTTATTGGCGCCCTGATTCAAGGATACCAGATCACTGTCTCCGGGGACGCCGGTGGGTAAAAACCAGTTTCGGCCATACATATAACCAGACCAGCTGTTAAACCGACCATTGGTGAAAAAGGTCAATTTGTCCTTTGTGCCCGGCACAGGACCGCTCAAACTAAAATCCAGATTATATTCAGGATTGAATTGTTTTAAAGGATTACTGGTGATTCCATTCGAGTTTATCGCTTGTCCGGCGGCATTATATATAGTCTCGACGCGATCGAGCACTTGAAACTCTGAACGATTACTGACATAATCGCCCACATAAGCGCGCAACTGGCCATTGAATCTCGGACTGCCCTCTTTGGTGATGATGTTGATAATGCCGGACATCGCCTGACCATATTCCGCATTAAAGGTACCGGAAATGACCTGCAATTCCTGAATAGCATTGTTTTCAACCGTGATTCCCTGGCTATAATTGGCGACATTGGTGACCGGAACGCCGTCTACCCAAAACGCCACCTCATCAGAACGTCCGCCGCGGATGTGAAACTCATTGCCTCGTCGAATGACACCCGCCTGGAGTTCGAGAACTTCATTCACCGTTTGTACCGGCAGGTCGGCAATTTGCTGCGCTCCAACAGACGACATGGATGACGTTTTGTCCATCTGCACCAGAGGTCGCTCTGCCACAATCGTCACTTCTTCACCGGAAATGACGGATGGCTGCAGCTTGGCATTGACCGGCGTTGTCAGATCGATCGAAACCCGCACATCCGTCAGGTTCTGCGTTTTATATCCCATCATGGAAATTTTCAAGGTGTAAACACCGGGGGATATATTTAAAATGATAAATTCGCCATCCAGATTAGTGGCGGCGCCCATTTGTGTGTTTTCAAGAACGATATTTGCGCCCGGAAGAGGCTCGTTGCTCTCAATATCGACGACTTTGCCTGCAATTTTGCCGGTGATGCCGGCAAATCCTATACTTGAGAATATCAAAGAGAGGCAAATGATCTTCAGAAAGAGAGCGTATCTATTTGGGACTCTCATGCTTTTTATCTCCTAAATTAGAGTCATCATTAAATTCGCTATTCTTAGAAACCAAGAGCGACGCTGAACATCTGGATTTCCTTGAGCACGCCGAAATCCTGGTACGCATAATCGATCATCAGCTTCATCCCGCTCACATTCCAGTGAAATCCGGCGCCAAAACATATCCCCTGCTCGCTGTCGCGCGCAAACAACGTCTTGTAGCCGCCGCGCAACGCAAACATCTTGCCGTATACGTATTCCGCTCCCAAATTCACCGACTCCACATCATCGTTCGGATGCAGCGCATCCACCGCCAATATCAAATTGCTGTTCCCGATCCCCTTCAGCACATCCATCGACAAACCCACCCGAAACATCAACGGCAAATCAAACTGATCCGTCGACAAATTCGCATTGATGTTGTGGTTGTTCCCGCTGATCGACGGATCTATGTCCGTCTGAATCAACATGTCACGTCCGCTCATCTGCATCTTCGTCCCGTAATTCGTGATGCTCATCCCGATCTTTAAACCATTATACTGCGTGTCAAACAACGTCCCGATATCAAACGCTATCCCCGACGCATTGCTGTGATAAATCTCCTCACGCAAATACTTGAAATTAAACCCGATCGAAAAACGATCCGTCAAATTGCGCCCATACGCCAAACCAAACGCATAACTCCCCGCATTGAACAACTCTCCCGTCCCGTCAGGCTCCATGATCGTCGTCCGCTCCATCTTGTCCATCGTCATAAACTGAGCGTTCACTCCCAACGTCCCCACATTTCCCAGATTCATCGCAAATCCCGCGTAATTGTACGCAATGTCCGCCAACCACTTGTTGTGCGTAAACACCGCCTGCGCTCCCTGTATCCGCGCAATCCCCGCCGCATTCCAGTACATCGACATCGCATCGTCCGATACCGACACATACGCCCCTCCCATCCCAATCGCCCGAGCCCCGACATCAATGTTCAAAAAACCCGCCGCCGTCGTTCCCACTTTGGTCACATTCTGCGCCGAGAGCGGCAGAGAGACCACCAACAAAATTACGGCAAAAAGCATTACTGACCGTTTCATATTTGCTCTCCTTTTATTAAGATTTGTGTTTGATTTTCAATATCATCATTTAATAACAGCAAATTTTCCGGTTTTTTCACCCAGTTCTCCGCCGTCAATGTAATAAATGTAAATGCCATAAGCAATTTCGAGCTGATCTTTGGAAAGCATGTCCCAAATTTCGGTACCATCGGCGACATCCGGAGTGTTATGTTCAATCTCGCGCACCAGCTGCCCGCGGATATTGAAAATACGAATGGTGCATTGAGCAGGCAGATGGACAAAGTGCAGCTCGCGTGGACCGCGGCCATTGGTATAAGGATTCAATGGCTCCCAGGAATTGGAAACGACATAAGGATTGGGCACGACGCGGACTTTTTCCATCTGCTCTTTAACGAGTTGTGCATCAACAGACCTTCCTGTTGCGGTGAATTCATAGACATCGTGAGCCAGAAACGGCTTGACAATGCGCATGATCAGCTTATCACCGGCGCGGGGATTTCGGTGCAGGGAATCATTCGTCGTCGAGTTAAATTCAATGCTCCAGGAAAAAACCGTCGTATCTGGTCGTAATTTCTCCACCAGAACAACCTGATCGGAACGAGTCTTGTCAGAAAAGGCAGTGAACATTCCTTCTTCACCGGGCAATACATCCTTTTCCCAGATGCCGAAATCCACCGGATCACCTGTCTGAAGATTCTTAATGGTAAAATTGACTGGAATGGCAGGCAACCGACGGGTCGTCGAAATATCCACCACAGTTGATGTGTCGATACCCGTATCTCCAAATTCGATTACATAATCTCTGGCCATGCCGATGCCGAGCGTTTTACTATATCGAAAGATTGAAATAGATGGTGCATAAATAGCCGCGTCATTCCAATAGGTGCTGTCCGCCCATAGGACTGTCGCAGATGGATTGGAGATTTTCAATCGGAATCCATCGGTGACGGGCTGTTCATCCGTCAAAGTCAGCTTTGTCGTGCGGTCAATCAGGATCACTCCTGAGGTTTTATCAACCACACTCATGTTTTTAGTTGCCTGTGCAAACACCCCGGCATCATTGAGCAACAATGTGTCTTCGAAGGAAATTTGGTACTGATGATCATCTTTGATCAGCGTCGGATCGATGATTTCGTAGCCGATTTTCCCAGTCGAGCGACCTCCACTGACGGGAATGAATCCTGATAAATCTGCTTCTGAAAATCCCAACGAGGGTGCTTCCGGACGCACAAAGGTGACATTATTCCCCTTGTCGATGGTCCCGTCGGTCGCAATCGAAATATATTTTGAAGTTTCTGTCGGCGCGATGCCCAACGAATCGCCGCCGCGATCATAGGCGGTGACCGCATAATAATAAAGCTGCCCATTCCGCACGGTTGTGTCAACATAGGAATGAACAATGCCGGTATCATCCCCGAGGTAGAATAGTACACCATTCACATCAATGCCGGAATATCCGGAAATTCCATCGGAGAGGTCAAATTGCACCAACGGTTTTTGCAGCGTAACCGAACCATAGCCGTCAGTGATCTGATCCATATCTTTCCAGGCCGGATCGGTCGAGCGATATATTCGATAACCTTGAAAATCTTTCCCTAAAATAGGATCTACCGATTGTTCCGCATAATCATCCCAAATCAGAGTGACGCGTTTATCGCCGGCGACAGCCTTGAGTGTTGGGATGTTTGGCGCCTTGGCAAAGTTGTAATTTTCAAGATATGTTTTTTCAGCATATTGCTTGTTGCGAATCAATTCAGCCGGTTCCGGACCATAGGCGAAAAGCATGCCGATGGAGAATCGTTCGATCTCTCCCGGCTGCAACGGGAAATAGCCGGATCCCAGGAACACATCGGTATTGCCGCCCGACAGTCTCTCATTGAGAAATCCCGGCCGCACCGCCTCGTCCCAAAGAATTTGATCCTGCGACAGAGGATAGATCGTCCAAGGTTCGTGGATATTGAAAGAGGTTAAACCGATCATGTCGGATTCATCAATATCGGTCTTGTCAATATGAGGTTCACCAGGCAGCAGAGTGCCGGCGCCCGATGTGGGCACTCCATCGCCTTCCCCGGGATCGCCGCTTCGCGGTACACCGTCCAAACCGACGTCATCAGTCAATAAACTCCAGTCGCTGTCATTATCGATGGTATCATCGCGACGTTCATCGATCAAGATATTGTCATTACCATTTCCGGTGAAATAATCAATCGCCTTCAAACCGACATAAAGAAAATAGCTGATGGTATTGGCGCCATCGCCAAAAATCGAACCATTGCTTTCGTCAATAAGGCCGTTCAGATTATTATCAATCAAATCATCCTGAATCTCTTCAAGAGAATCGCCGGGTTTGATATGGTACTCTCTGCCCAAATAGGTGACTCTAACCCCTTCAGCCGGCATTTTTGTTAGCGTACGCTCAAAATTCTTGTAATTGATGAGAACAATATCATCCCCCAAATTGACGGTTTTGGGCGCAAAGGTGTCTTCGCTGATCACCATGCCTGATCCCATTGTGCCGTCGCCGTCATTATCGATTCCATCGGTCGGATTTCCCGGGGATTCAAAAAATGCCCAGCCAAGAAGTCCGACCGGCGTCCAACCCCCGGTACCAATATTATCTTCATCAAACTGGTAACCGAGGTTTTCCTGCAGGATGAAAGCGCCGCCGTCATCCTCGCTGTCAATTCCGATGTTGGGGCCTGAAACCAGCCCGAAAACAATTTTATCATGCTTGTACGTACCGATGTTCATGGCATCATACAATAAAAAAAGACAATCTTCCACCAATACATTGGACCACTGAAATTGTCGAACAGTCGCTCGAATGCCGAGACCACGACGATCGAGATCGGTCGAGTCGGGATAAAAGGGGAATTCCCGGTTATTATAATCATCCATCACATAATAACTTTCCTGATCGGCGTTCAGTATGATCTTAACAAAATAACCGATCCAGGAGCCTGCCCACACAGGATCAACAACATCATCGAATTTGTCGGGCCAAACATTCGGCCATGACCAGGGCCAATGACTCATCGCCACCGATTTGTTGCGCTCTTTGCCGTTTTCATCAGTGCCTGGAAATTGATTGGCGAAAAAAGGCACCGGACACATCGTCCACCAGGCGCCGGTATTGGGATCGGCATCACCCGATGTCTGATTGCTGGGATCCCCGCCCAGGCTGCCGTTGCCTTCAGAAAAAATGACAATACGCTCCACTGATCCGGTAGTATCATCCCTGACTTCGACTTCAGCGCCAATGACGCATGTTGCTTTGGACAAATATTCATATCCGGAATTGATCGGCCACTCTCCGCCGATTTCTTCATCCGGACGATCTCCGATCATGCCGTCATTATAAAAATGGGTACGAATCTGATTCCCAGAATGCAGCCCGTTCATGCTCCAAGTCTGATCCCCGTGCAGTCGATCAATGACGACCTGAGAAGACGCATTCATAACCGCCAGTAAAATGACCATCAAAGCGGCGGCGCATCGTTTGCGAGTTTTATTCATGTCCGTCTCCTGTTTACACCTAAAAGCCCAAGCGCACACCCAAACGAACCATTCGTGGAGAGATATACCATGAGGGATGGGTAAAATAATCTTCCGGAGTGCTGATTCGTCTTTCATTGTAGGCAATTGTATTCAACTTTGGATTGGTCGTATAATCCGGTGTTCCGGTGTCGGAATAAACATTTGTTATGGCTTTGGTATCAAAAAGATTGTCGATGAAGGTGAATATGCCGAGACGCAATCCATTCTTCAGCCTCCATTCTCGTTCCAGACGAAAATCAACATAATAGATATTGGGACGGCGAGAGCTGTTTTCCGGAAGACCGTTCAACTGGTTGCCGCCGACAAAGGCGCCGTAGGCAAAACTCGGTGTATAGGGCAATCCTGACCGAAATACACCGATCATTGAAGCTGTCCATCCTTTAAAGTTATAAATGGCTTGTGCGTTTAATGTCTGACGTTGATCCCAGTCCATCGGTATCAATATTTTTTGTGGTTCCTGCTCGGCGCTGATGGCATTAAAGGCATCATTGGGATCCGAATATGTGCCTTCGGCAATCATCCATGAATAATCAACCTGAAAAGAAAACTGACTGGAAAAGCGCTTGTCCATTTTAAAGGTGATGCCGCGAACATTGGCGTAGTCTTTGTTCTCGTACGGTGTATAAAGAACATTCGAACGATAGGTCTCAATCGGCGGCGAGGTTCCCACCCAATCGCGAATATCGCGATAGAAAACGGTTAAATCAATGCCGATGTTGTTGCTGATCTGCTGCTGCAATCCAATTTCATATTGTGTGGTTCGTTGAGCGCTCAGGTCAGCATTCCCAATGATGAATCGTCCCCCGCCACTATTGAGAACAAAATCAGGACGAGCGTACAGATATTCAAAGGTCGGCATTTGAAAAAAATGGCCGTAAGAAAAATGGATAACGCCTCGATCAGTGATCGGATAGGCAATTCCGACTCGCGGACTGAGCTGCATTTTGGGATCAGCCTTTTGATGCATAAAAGCCCGCCGCTCCTCCGGAGTATATTGAATCAAACCATTGACATATTCAGTAAAAGCGTCCGGATCCAATATCGCCGCATAGTCTGCATCAAAATCTTTATAAATATGTTCATATTTAAACGGATCATAGATATTGATATCAGTCGGATCAGCCGGGACAACCCAGTTTGCATCAAAATAATCGAACCGCAAGCCGATATTCATGATCAGATCTTTGAGCTCAATTTTGTTCTGCAGGTACGCTGAAAATTCGCGCGGCTTGCGCGGTGTCGTAAAAATAGTGCGGAACGGTGTCCCAATTTCAGGAGCAGTAGGTGCGAAAGGCGTTATCTGGACGCCGTTTGTCGGATCCGTAGCAGCGATGAGATTATAGCTGTCTAATTCGAGTTCATGAAGACGCACTTCAAAACCCGCTTTCAGCTGATTTTTGCGGTTGATTTGGCTGGTCAGATCAATTTTGCCGATCCAATAAGATGTCTTTCGTTGAGAGCGCCCCAGATCAGTGCCGGCACGCTTGAAGCTGAATCCCGTGGGATCCATCGATGAATCGGGATGCACGTATCCCTCATAATCTTGCGGATCGGGAATCCAGTCGTAATCATAGCCATAATACACCACACTGTCCAGTTGCGAAGGACTCATCTCCGGATCAAAGACGACGCGATTAAAATTCAATCCTGTGGTATCTGTGGGTATGAGAGCCGTGACCAACCAATTGGGCCGAGCATTCATATCTTCATAAAGATAGCTTTTCGATTCGTTCGTCATTCGGCTGATCTTGGCTTCATAGAATGTCGTTGTAGATAGGATATGGTTAAAGGTCAAGAGATGCGTGAGGGTATTGCTGAATGACTGATTTCTGCCGGTGGGAACATATTTGTATGCCTCGGAATAATAACGAGGCGCGTAATAATCAGAATAATTGAGAGAATAAACCAACTTTATATTGCGGTTGAGCCAGAACGAGAGTTTCCCCAATCCGGTAAAGCTGCGATTTCCGTCCATAGGTATCAGCGAACTATCTCCCGCTATCCCCTGGGGCTTGTACCATTCGCGTCCATAGAGATAGCCCTCACGTTGGTAATAACGGCCATTGGCAAAAAAAGTCAGCCGCTCGCGGGTGAACGGCACGGGACCACTCAGGCTCCCCTGCAGATTATAAATGGGATTCAGTGCTTTCAGCGGATTGGTTTTGCCCACACTTTGCGACACATCGGCCGCAGCAGAATCAATGACCGTCGTGGTCACCTTATCCATCACTGAATACATATCATCAGTGCTGTTGTAATCCCCGAGATAACCCATTAGTTCGCCATGATAATCCGGCGTGCCGTCTTTGGTGATGATATTGATGATGCCGGACATGGCCTGTCCGTATTCGGCGTTGAAGGTGCCGGAGATCACCTGCAGTTCCTGAATGGCTGTATTCTCGATGCGCGATACATTGGCGCCATTGTAACCGTCTGTGGTGGCGACGCCGTCCACCCAATAAGCGACTTCATTTGCTCGGCCGCCGCGAATATGAATGCCGCCCGCATTGACAATGCCGGCCTGCAGGATGAGTACATCATTCACACTTTCAACGGGAAGAGCAGAAATTTCCTGAGCGCTGATTGAAGAAAGTGAAGAGGTCATATCCATCTGTACAATCGGCCGCTCTGCGACCACCGTGACCTCCTCACCGGCATCGAGTACGATTGCCTGCAAATCGATATTCAGAGTGCGGGTCAAATCGATCTGCACACGAATGTCCTCAATCGTGGTTTTTTTAAAGCCCATCATGGTCACGACGAGTGCATAATTTCCAGGAGCTACGCCAATAATCGTATAATTGCCATCCAAATCGGTAGCGGCGCCTAAGGTAGTCCCGGAAATGGTGACATTAGCGCCCGGCAATCCCTCGCCGGTTTCGGCATCACGAATGATGCCGGATATTTTCCCGGTAGTACCTGCCTGAAGATCAAATAGATGCCCCAGGGTGACGACAACCAAGGTAAAGCACCAAAACCTTCTGATCATACTTGTACTCCTCACCATTGTTTGAATAGACTTCACCCACAGCAGGTCAGTTCATCGAATGGAATTCCTAGTATCAGTGTCATAGTACTTTTGCAGCAGCGGCAATTAATTCTCAGGAGTGCTGATTCAGTATCAACGTCATTAATTTTGATAATACTTTAGATTCTCCTGAGTGATGATATCCAAAGGCATAAGAACCTGGGATTCAATGGATTCTTTCAATACAACCTTTTTATACAATTTATAGATGCTGGTGTAGCCCTGCATTTCTGATCGTTGACTGATCAAAAAGTCGATCATGCCCTTTTGGAGACAGGCGACATTCTGTTTCACCAGATCATATCCGATGATAAACACTTTATGGTTTGAGCCATGGGACATCATTGCTTCCGCAATATAAAAGCTGCAGGCAGTGGGGATAAAAATTCCAACCAGATTCTGATGATCTTGAATAACTTTTTTTGCCGCTTCGACAAAGGATTGTGGTTTTCTGGCGTCCACTTGGCACATGGTGAGAATGATTTTGCCGTTTTGGGCAAAATAAGATTGGAATCCCTGTATTCGGTCTTGAATGTGGTAGTCGAACGGCAAGACATCCATAACCGCGACTGTCCCGCTCCCCTTGACCAGCATATTCATTAATTTTGCAGAGAGCAATCCGCTTTGGAAAGAGTCCTCTCCAATATAGGCGGAACATTTTGAATTGGGAATATAGGAATCGAGGAAGATATAGGGTAATTTTTCGGGAATTTGATGGATCAGTTTTTCCATTGCCTGAGATAGTACGGGCGCAATGAGCAGCCCATCAGGTTGAGGGGAATGTTGAATGGCAGAGAGAAATGCTTTTTTCAATGAAGTTTCAGAGTATTTATCGTAATAAAAATAGTTTATTTTTACCTTGTAAATTTCCAGTTCTTCCTGAGCTTTTTTGATACCTGTCAGAGGTAATTCCCAATAAAAGCCATCTTGTTCCGGCAGCGGAAGAAGGACGCCGAATAGATAGCTTTTTGATGAGGATAGACTTCGCGCCAGAATATTGGGTTTATAATCGAGATCCCGAATGATTTTCTGAATGCGGCGTGATGTTTCAGTTGCGACACGTCCTCTGCGATGAATGACACGGTCAACCGTTCCGATGGAAACTTTAGCCTGATCAGCAATTTCCTTAAGGGTAGCCATCCTCATCCAAAGCGTTATCGCACACGCACTCTGCGAAAAAAAAGGAATTCAAAATTATTTACAATTTGGGCGACGAGTGTCGATCGAATAGCTAAAAATATGACTGGAGAGCGAGAATGTCAAGCAAAAAGTGATGTTGAAACCGATTGCAGTAAAATTACTTTGTTTTCACTTTAATGGGCGATAATCCACGCGATTGCTGTTGGAGTACATCGGCCAATTAGGTACAGCGACCGGATAGGGAGAATTCTCTTCCAGCACAAACATTTGGACGTTTGAAATGGCAAACTGATCGAACAATTCATCATTCACTTGAACCTTGGAATGATGTTGGGCGAGCAATTCAGCCAGTTGATCATCAAAAGCTTTGTTGAGCTTGGTCTGCCGATAGGGATCGGTAGTATCGGGCAGAGATTGGCCGATTCTCTTGATCAGCTGATCTCGTTCATACTCTGCCAACAGGGCGTCATGCCATAACTCTCTGGTGCGCACAACTTCCGGCTTTTTGTCCAAACCGGCCTTGTATGCCACCTCGTTGAGATAATGGTCGCGCACTAAATTGGCGACAGCGATTTTAAACTGCTGATAAAACTGACCTCTGGTTACTGCCTTTTTACGATAAAGCAAGGGATGTGATGCCAATTCATTGCGAAAATCCCCGACAGTCCAAACGGTCCCGTCAATCGTAAAAAACGGCTGCTTCAGAAAAGCCTCTCCTGACGGAATGTCTGCTGCAGTAAAAGTGCTGTCTTCTTCCTGCCAAAACCGTTGCATGATGGTCGTTTTTTCCTGATCATTTTCTGCGCGATTTATGTCAAAGCTGAGATCGGCAAGTTTTTTAAAAGTATCGCGATCAAAATCGATTTCTTTTCCCTTCATCACATTTCGGGTGTAATTATCCCAATTCCGTGTCGCTTTGTTCATCGTCAGCTTTTCAACAATTTCTTTCTGGCGCAATTGCGCTTCCTCTCCGCCGAAAATCAGCACATCCCGCCAATTGACGACTTTCATTATGATCCATTGATCATAATCCAGCTGGAGAGGCCCAATGACGCTGTCTCGAGCCAGGGGTCCTGAATACAGTGCTTCATGGATATTGATATGATCGGGATCTTTCCATTTCACACTCCAGGTCGGCCTTTTCTCTTCATGAATTGAATTGAATATTTGCACGACCGAATCAGGCTCATCGGCGATGGCTTTTTTGAGTTTTTTGGCGATGCTGTCGCTGTTGATGGTGTAAAATTCAAGATCATATTCCCGTTGCGACAGCGCAAGGGTCTTTCGGATCTGCTGACTATCCAATTTCACCACATTGAAGGCCTTTTCATAAAAAAGCTGCTGCCTCATCGCCTGCTCAGTACGGCCTTTAATATAATTGACAAAACGCTCATTACGCACCAATTCACTCGTTTTGCCATATTCCAGCGCAAAAACCTTTTCCATGATATAGTTATTCAGGAATACCTTTTCGAGATTTTTTTCAAAACGCGGGAAATTGGGGTGCGGCGCAAATTCCGCTCGATACTGAGCCTCCTTAAAGGTTACATATCTATCGCCGACCTTAAAAAGCGCATCATCGGGTACCGGTTTTTTCGCACAAGCGACAAAAATCGTCACAATGAGGATAGCAAATAGAAATCGTTTCATAAGTCAATCACCTATGGCTGTTGCGGGTCTACTGATTTGCACATAAAGTAAACTTTTTTGAGCAGAATCAAAAGAAGAAATTCCACTCCAGAGCATTCTCGATTTATTTCTTTTGAATTATCCATTATTTTTTTTATATTTATATGATGGTTTAATTTATGGGCATCGCTCCCAAAAACAGAAGGAATGAAGAAATGACGGATAAAAAAGCGCAAATAGGGGATGAAATTGAAGCCTTGTGTGGCAGTTGTAAAGGCGCAACCGTTCACATCATTGAAAGCATCAAAAATGACAAGATCGCTCGCGTGATGTGCAAGATATGCCTGAGTTCTCATCGCTTTCGCAAACCTGAAGAATTGATTGCGTTAAAATCCAAGCGCAAAAGCGAACCCAAAAAACCGGTGAGCCCGGCGGCAAAATCTCAGCGCAAATGGTCCCGTTTGGTATCAAAAATGGAGAATGAGGCGCCCAAAGACTATCGCATGACGGATAAATATGCTCAGAATGACGTCATTCTTCACAGCAAATTCGGCACCGGAGTGGTGGTGAACGTCATTGATCCCACCAAAATAGCGGTGGTTTTCGAGGAAGGTCAAAAAACCCTTATTCATAATCGTATTTGATGACCATCATGATGATAAAAAAAAGCCGCAGAATCTGCGGCTTTTTTTTTTACGAATTGGTATAAAGATAGCGCTTTATCTTTTTGGTGGGCGTTTTTACGAATTCTTCCGGCTGCTCAATGATCTTGTGAATGCGGGAATAGATCGCAATATTGGCATTGACGCTCACCCGCAATTCTTCAATAATATCCTGAATGACTTTTCTCGCTTCAGCCTGATCCATTTTTGAGGTGCCGTATTCTTTATCGATGGCGTCATAATCCAGAAACACGCGCGCATTAATTCGGCCTTCAACATCGTAAACCAATGCTTCCAAAACAAATGTATTTTGGCTCAAGTGAAATTCGATCTCTTCCGGATAGATATTCTCTCCGCTGGGTCCCAAGATCAGATTTTTTGACCTGCCTTTGATGAACAGATAACCATCAGGATCGATATACCCTCGATCACCCGTGATCAACCATCCGTCCGTCGTGAAGGTGCTTTTTGTCGCCTCTTCATTTTTATAATAACCCTTCATCACATTAGGACCTTTGGCGACGATCTCCCCGATGCCGGTCTCCGGATCTTGATCCTCAATCTTTAACTCGACATTCGGCACAATGACGCCGGCAGATCCCTTTCTCTGTTTTCCGACCGGATTAACGGTCAGCAGCGGAGCGGTTTCAGATAATCCATAACCGGTAATATAGGGAAATCCGCCTTCCATCAAGAAATCTTCTACCTCCGGCGAAGTCGCCGCACCTCCAAAGACCATGAATCGAAGTTTGCCGCCAAATGCTTCATACAACCTTTTGCCGGCAATCTTGTGCACCAGTTTTCGCGTTGTCGGAACGCGATGCAGTAATTTGGAAACCGCTTTGGCGTTGATCTCAGAAAGCACTTTTTTCTTATATACTTTTTCCATGATCAGTGGAACCGACAAAATCATGGTCGGTTTCACAACAGCGACAGCCGGCAACAGCGTTTGAGCTGTCGGTAGTCCTTTCAGATAATACACCTTGGCGCCCACCATAAAAGGTGTGATAAAGCCGCAGGTGCATTCATAAGAGTGGGACATCGGAAGAATCGATAACAGTCGATCAACTTCAGAGATCTGAATCATCTGTAACGCGGAAAGAGCATTCGAAATAATATTTTTATGGGTCAGCATGACGCCCTTGGAATGGCCGGTTGTTCCAGACGTGTAAAGAATTTCCAGTAAATCATCCTCATCGATATCAGGAACGACGCCTTTATCGCTCAATTCTCTGCCGACAGTGACCACTTCATCATAGGTCAGGACTTCCTTCCCGGGAAACGCTTCCAGCACATTATCCAAAAGAATGACATACTTGAGATCAGCAAAGTCTTCATCGCCGATTTTGTGAAATAATTTTGAAGAAATGAACAAAGTCTGAGCACCGGCATTGCGGATAATATGATGAACTTCAGACTTGTGAAAATCCGGCAGAATGGGCACATTCACCGCTCCCATGGTTCCCACCGCCAAATAGGACACCGCCCATTGAGGGCTGTTCTCGCCCAAAATAGCAACGCGGTCACCTTTGCGGACGCCGAATTGATGGAGCGCGCGTCGAATGGATTGAGTCTGATCGATGACTTCTCGATTCAGCAGCGGCGTTTCATCGACAAAGGAAAACAGGATTTCGTCGGGATTGGAACTCTCACGATTCTGAAAAACGTGGGCCAATGTCAGTTTTTTTAATTCATTCATGGCAGGTCTCCTGCAATATTGTGAAATGAATTCATATTTACGTAATGTATCGAATATCGTTTCTCAAAGTCAAGAACTTTTGAATGCAATTCATATTCCAGCCAAAAAAAAACCGATGTCTTTCGACATCGGTTCCAGTCTGCACCAACGAGCTGAATCAGTCGCTTCGTTTTTCGTCAATGCGAGCCGCTTTACCGCGTAATTGACGCAGGTAATACAGCTTTGCCCGGCGAACCTTGCCTTCACGAATTCTCTCGATTTTAGCGATGTTGGGTGAGTGCACAGGGAAAATTCTCTCGACACCAACGCCGTTGGAAATTTTTCGCACCGTAAAGGTTGCATTCAGGCCTGCCCCACGACGATTTATGACAACTCCCTGGAATACCTGAATTCTTTCCTTGTCGCCTTCAACAACTTTGACATGGACATTCAAGGTATCTCCGGAATGAAATTCAGGAAGGTCATCCTTCATCTGCGCGGCTGATACTGCATTTAACTTGTTCATCTCTATTCCTCCTCGGGAAAGAAGGGTTAATCATCATTTTCGGATTCAATAAATTTCTGATAAATATCAGGACGACGTTTTCGGGTGATTTCCACAGCCTGCTCCATCCGCCATTTTTCAATTTCCGCATGATTTCCGGAAAGAAGAACTTTGGGCGCAGCCAACCCGCGAAATACTTCCGGGCGCGTATAATGCGGATGATCGAGTAATCCTGTCTGAAAGGAATCTGTCACCGCAGAATCAATATCGTTGAGCACGCCGGGAAGCAATCTGACGACAGAGTCGATGATGCACATCGCAGCGATTTCGCCGCCGGTCAGGATATAATCACCGATGGATATCTCTTCATCAACCAGTTCATCAATAATACGTTGATCCATACCTTTATAGTGACCGCAGAGAAGGATCAACTTGTTGCGCAAAGAGAACTCGACGGCTTTAGGTTGTGACCAAGTATCGCCGGCAGGGGTCAACAAGGTCACCGGTACGTCTGCAAGGTCGTGCTCTTTAATCACGCTTTCTATGCAGTCAAAAATCGGTTCCGGTTTAAAAATCATTCCTGCTCCGCCGCCGTAAGAGTAATCATCAATTTGCTGATGTTTGTCTTTGGCGTAATGACGAATGTCATGCAGATGAACTTTAAAAGCTCTTTGCTGAACAGCTCGTCTCAGGATGCTTTCATCCAAAATGCCGGAAAACATATTGGGGAAAGCCGTGATAATGTGAATTTCCACCCGTTCCTCACCGATCAAACGTCCAACAGGCCTTCAATGGGTGTGATGACCATTTTTTTCGCTTCAAGATCAATCTCGCGAATAAAAGTCGGGACATCCGGTACGAGAAACTCCTTTCCATTATCGTCATGGATCACAAATAGATCATTCGCCGGAAAAGACTGGACGTCTGAAACCGTCCCAATATATAAATCCTTATCGGTGTACACTTTTAAACCCATCAACTCAAAATAATAGTGTGTACCTTCCGGCAGCGCCAACGCTTCGTCTCGCGGGATCTGCAGATAACCGTTGCGGAAACGTTCGGCTTGTTCACAACTTGAAATATCTTTAAATCTCAATATAACAAATTTGCCGGCATATTGCACTTGTTCGACCATCAGAGCTTCAGTCGGAGCATCCTCACCACCCCAAAAAACCCGTTCCAGGAGATCAAACCGTCTGGGATCATCGGTCATGGGCATTACTCTGACCGCTCCATGTATTCCATGCGGTTTGTTCACTCTGCCGATGATCACGTACGGCGGCAATGATAGATCTGTGCTCATGTCAAAATCCGTATAACAGCGTTGAAAAGCTATGATTGTGCAGGCGCTTCATCCGCGGATTCAGGTGTTTCAACCTCTTCACCGGCGCTGATCGGCTCTGCCGCTTCTTTGACTTTGACCTTGGCGGCTTCACTCTTCTTTTCGCTGTCGCGCTTTTTCATCGCGGCAACCGCTTCTTCTTTACGGCGCCGTTCGATTTCAACCGCTTCGCGTTTCTTATATTCCATATCGACCTGCTCAGGAGAAAGCCCTCTTCTGATCATGTCCAGTTCCATCAGAATACCCTGTTCACTCAATAGATTGCGCACGGTTGCTGTTGGAATGGCGCCATTCTGAAGCCACTTTAATGCCAGAGCTTTGTCAATATGTACTTCGGCGGG